>WSSedL1CaDRAFT_10000366_pt1 | contig 31876 bp, 31 predicted proteins | sample WetSurSL1Cattail_FD_9464 | JGI IMG/M metagenome (IMG submission 9464)
GATGCCTGTCTACGGCTCACGGGCAATTATGTGGCAGGAGATTGCAGGCAGGGTAAGAAGCACACCCGGCAGATTACTTATCCCTGTTTTCACCGATGAGAATCTTGATGACTTGCTGATAAGGCTTGTCGGGAACTTCAGATGGGAATTGTGCAGAACAATGATGGGTTCGGCATGGAACGATGTTACTCAGAGTTCGCTGACCTCCGATTATACTGATTACATACAGTTTTATAGAAAGAACCGCGATCTGACGGATGAAGGAAAAGAAAGGCTGAAATCGCAGATATCGAAGTTCCATAGCAGGACTAGAGATATTTTCACCGCAGACTATGAGCTTTGGATCAATAACGAAGCAAAGAGCAATCCCCGCCTGAACAAGGTCGCAAGAGCGATCCTGTTCAGGCATTGCCCGTTCTCAAAACCGATCAGAGAGCACTTGGAAAGGCAGCCGATCTATCTTGACATGGTCACTCAGATGAGGAACCAAAGGGCAAAACTGAGTAAGGAACTGGAGAGCCGCTATAACAGATATGCTAAAGCAAATGGTACATTTGACCCGGTTCTGGAAGTCAATCTTGAATTCTACAAAAATACGTAACCCAAAGAGACGAGTGTTTAACGTATCATCTTGCCTTTGAGAGCATATTCACGTATTCTGATTTCTGCTTTTCCAAATACCCCTCGAAGGATTGTTTAGTAGCCACATCCATGTGTGTCAGCTGAAGGCCGTATTCAAATCCGTTCCCCAGATTTTCTTTCCAGATTACCTTGCCGCAGAAATAGAACATGTTCTTGTCAGTAATCAGGTCTATGTCAATGAGTTCATCAATATCAAGCTCGGATTGGGATATGGCACTCATACCATACATACTTATGTTTTTTGCAACCAGGTACAGCCTCTTGCTGGAAAACTTACGACGCGCACTTACAGCCAACGATACAGGATACCTGTCAAATATCCGCCTTTCATCATTTACATCTTTCTCGGGACAGGTGAAAATAATCTGGCCCAGGCTTTTGTCAATGCTTTCTACATTTGCAGGCAGTGCATACAACAGCTTATCAGAATAAAAGATCATAACTGCCGGATCATGAATAGAGAACATATCAACTTTTCCAGAAAGCGGAGACAATTTGACTATTTTTTCGGATGCTTCATCGACTTTGCATTTCAACAGATACTCAATACTGTATATTTTAAGAAATAGTTCATTAACCTGTACAAGAATACTCATTTATCCTCCTGAATATTATTTATGTCACATCAGCAAAATCAAATCATTCAGTCCCATAATTCAGAATTCTATATAAAATTATTTTACCAAATTACATGCATCATTACAATCTTATAAGCACGTTTAAACCTTTGGGGCTATTGCCCTGTTTTGCACGCATAAGTCTTTTTAACTATATGTATATGGATGTAAAACTTGAGGAATGTATATGCAGGTATTTGAAAGTTTTTCACTAAATCGTTTGTGTCATTGATATATGACAATTGCAACAAATAAGTATGCGCAATGAACGGGATGTAATGCAGGAGCGGCCATTGTGCGTGACAAGGGACAGTCCCCCCTGTCACGGTCGCAAACCAGAGGAACCGTCCCCTTGGTTTCTTGGTTTCCCCTTGGTTTCCTGGCTAATTAAAGTAATTTCTCAAATGCATTTGGAAGAAGGTCGTCCAGTGTAAGTTCCTTATATTCACCATTGCATTTACTGCATACGACAACAAACTGCTTTGACACGAATTCAGCCATAAACTGCCTGCAGATACCGCATGGGTAGATGAAATCATCAGAATCACTAGCCACAGCGATTGCGGCAAAATCCTTATACCCCTCGGATATCGCCTTGCTGAAGGCTACTCTTTCAGCACATATCCCCGCACTGTACGAAATATTCTCAATGTTGGCTCCGGTGAAGATTTCTCTCGTACCAGTGAGCAATGCAGCGCCCACCCTAAACTTTGAATAAGGCGAGTATGAATTGTTTTTGGCTTCAACTGCAGAATTTAAGAGCAATTTAAAATCCATAGCCATAACCTCCCGAGAAAATTCGTTCCGCTCATAACCATTCTTGTATTCAATTCTCCATCTGCGACGATATTAAAGTCGACGCACCGTATTTCTCCCTTAATCGGGGTTTTTCAATTTTCCCGGTCGGATTACGCGGGACCTTATCGAAAATAACTTTACGCGGACGTTTATAACGCGGCATCGGGGCGCAGAATGCCTCAATATCTTCTTCAGAACAGGCACAGCCCGGCTTCAATTCTATAATGGCAGCCGCAATTTCGCCCTGGCGTTTGTCCGGCAATCCGATAACTGCTACATCCTTGATTGCTTCATGTGCCCGAAGGAAATCTTCAATTTGCACCGGATATATATTTTCGCCGCCGCTGATAATCACATCTTTCTTACGATCAACCAAATAAATGAATCCGTCTTCATCCATCCGGGCCATATCTCCGGTAAATAACCAGCCATCCCTGATTGAAGCAGCAGTCGCTTTCGGATCATTATAATAGCACTTCATCACACCCGGTCCTTTGACTGCCAATTCCCCGACCTGCCCCTGGGTTACCTCGCAGCCGTTCTCGTCAGTGATCCTGACTTCCCAGTTGTACCCCGGTATTCCGATCGCACCTACTTTATGAATATTCTCAACGCCTAAATGGACACATCCCGGGCCGATTGACTCACTCAGTCCATAGTTTGTGTCATAAAGATGATGAGGAAAATACTTTTTCCAACGGTGGATCAAGCTTGGCGGAACCGGCTGCGCACCGATATGCATCAGCCTCCACTGTGAAAGCTCATAATCCTCAAGCTTCACATCTCCCCGGTCAATAGCATCCAGAATATCCTGAGCCCACGGGACCAGCAGCCATACATTTGTAATTTTTTCCTCAGAGATTGTTTTAAGTATCCATTCCGGCCTGATACCGCGCAATAATACGGCTTTGCTTCCCGACAACAAACTGCCGAACCAATGCATCTTTGCACCGGTATGGTATAGCGGCGGGATACATAAAAAGTTATCTTCATGCGTTTGGCCATGATGTTTGTTTTCCGTGTAGCACGCCGACATCAAGCTACGGTGCGTATGTAGAATCGCTTTTGGAAAGCCTGTGGTTCCTGAAGAAAAATATATTGCAGCGTCATCATCGTCAGAAAGCTCTATCCGCGGTGCTTCCGAGGAGCAATTTGCAGAAAGGCGGTCATAGTTCTCAGCAAATGAAGGGCGGTTTTCCCCGGTAAAAAGCAGTGTCTTCACTTCCGGTATCTGATCATAGATGGATTCCAACCGGCCTATAAATTCGGGTCCGAATATCAACGCAATTGTTTCAGATAAGCCCAGGCAATATTTAATCTCCTCGGCAGTGTAACGAAAGTTCAACGGCACTGCAATAGCGCCGGTCTTTAAAATCCCGAAATAAATCGGAAGCCACTCCAGGCAATTCATTAAAAGAATAGCCACCTTATCTCCTTTTCCTATTCCCCTCTTGAGCAATAGATTGGCCATTCGATTCGCTTTTTCGTCAAAAACCCGCCAGGTCATTTCACGGCGGTATTCACCCGCTGGGTTGTTTTCAATCAGTTCATACTCCCGCCAGATAACATTATGACTGTCTTGAAGATCCAGATTGATTTCTGTCAGACATATTTCCGCTCCATAATTTTCAGCATTGCGCGATAAAATCTCAGTGATAGGCATTCTTTTCATCCTCCCATTCTGCCGTTCTGCTAATAATAAAATGCTACATTTTATTATAATGTGATAAAACTACATTATCAACTAATTCTTATCCTCCGGATTAGCATACCTGCTCTCCTTCAAGTATTTTAACGAAAGGTTTCTCCTATTTATTTGAAGACCGGAATTCGCTGGGAGCTATGCCCTCATATTTTTTGAAAAATCTTACGAAACTTTGATCATTGTTATACCCTAAAGTAACTGCTATATCTTTTATCGTCATTTCGGACATACATAAAAGTCTCTTGGATTCCTTAATTCTGAGGCCGTTAATATAATTTACAATGTTTTCTCCCGTCTCATTCCTGAACACTTTCCTGAGATAGGAATAACTAATACCGGAATATTGAGCAACTTCATTTATATCTATATCATTCTTATAATTTTTGTGTATATACTCCAATGCACGTTCAAAATTATTTGTTGGCTCGCTCTGTTCTTTAGCCAGGTAGTTCGTAATTTTAGTATAAATATCAATCAGCCATTCTTCTATATCATCAAGGGTTTCTTTGGTCGAAAGCACATTGTAAATATTATAGCTGCTTCCAAAAATTATACTTACATTACAGTGGGCATCGTGCAGATACTTGACTGTATTTCCAATAAGCTGGTTAAAAATCTGGATGACATTGTCATAATGTATCTCTTTGTTATCTTTTATTTCCTGGATCAGTTCAGTTATTGCATCCTCAAGCTTATCTTTTATGTTGGCACTCAATATATTGAATATATACTTTTCATGGTTAAAAGGATAATAAAAGGCAGATTTTTCAGCATAGGTATCATCCCAGATATTTATACTTCCATATCCGCTAATTAGCTTGTAATGCAGCACTTCCATAGCATTATCAAAGGATTCGCTGATTCCGTCGATACAATCCTGGCAATTGCCTATTCCAACGGAAATAGTATTGTCCATGATTTTATTGATTTCATTTTGTATTTTAATAAAAATATCTTTCAGAATTATATTAATATCCGTATTCAAATTCGCTTGATAATTTATAATCAAAGCTATCCTTTTCTTTTCGTAGACTATACCGGCACATTTAAAATCATAATTGAGTAGTTCTTCCGATATTTTAAGGATAAACATCCTCATATATTCCTGCTGCTCCTTGGAATATGCAGTCTCAAACATTTTATACCTGTCAATTTCAATAACCGAACATATATACTTACTAAAATCAAAATCTATACCAGTTAACTCCTTGTCGAGATAGTCCTCATTTTTACCTTTAAGAAGATTCATCAAATAAACATTCTTATTACTATCCTTATGCTCAATGATGGAGGAGAGCCTCTCCCTGTCCTTCAGCAAATTGGAGTAAGCCCTTGATAAAATAGACATATCACTATCATTTCTTTTAATATCAATTCCCTTCTTCTGTCTTATATCCTGCAAGAGATTTTTAAGCGGACTATAGATTTTCTTAGACGTAAAATAAGAAACCATAATACCAATAATAATAAGCGCAATACACATATATATCGTATAATATTTGAGTTTGTTGAACTTGGACATCAGGTTGTCGGCCTGGAATACACCCATGTAAATCCAGTTGTTATAATCGGATTTGTAATATGTTATCAGCAGCTTTTTGTTGCTGCTGTTATCAATTAAATAGCCCTCGCTTGCCGTATTATTCTTAATGATCTTAAAATAATGTGTGTTATTAATATTTTTACCAATCATATCGTCATTGATGTCTGAAATGATATCACCATTTGTGTTAACAATTTCAATGTACCCGTCGTTAATCGTGTTATTGTCGTTAATAAGTTCTCTGATCGAAGGTTCATAGATGTTGAAAACCAATACTCCTTTGACCGTCGTCGTATAAGGAGTAAAGGAATAAAAAAAAGTAATAACCTTGTTGGATGCACCCAATTCACCATTCGAGTCCAGTGAATACTTGACAGTTCTTGTAGACATCCAATTGGATCCTGTATGCAAATTCTTGAATTTATCATAATATGCCATCCAACCTGTGTCAGGAAACTGTTTAATCGTTTGTGCGCCCTGGTTTGATGTCAGTATAAAGTCGGAATCATCAATATACAGATATACTGAATGAAGTGACGAGCTTGAACTCGCCAGGTTCATAATCTGCTTCTGTACGTCATAGAGTTTCATAATTCCTTCCGGATTGGAGAAAACTTCAGAATAATTTGATATCCCCTGAAGATCAGACATGGATTCTCCCAGCGTCAATTCGAGCGCACGCTGCGCGAGACTGTCGGCTGTAAGTGCACTTAGCTTGTCAGAAGTTTTAAGCTTGCTGATTGCGGATTTACTGATCTCATCAACAGAATACTTTGTCATCTGATAGCTGATAATACTGGCTATGATAATTATAGGAATAGCAATAAAAAGTATCAGCATAAAAAATATTTTAGAAAACAAAGACTGATTTTTCATAACTATCCCCTTAGAAAAAAAAGAGTCATACATCATTATAACATAAAGTCCAAAAAAAAAGCGAAGGACTATGCATCCATCGTTTTTTATATATTTTACAGAAACGCAGGTACAGCCCTGCCCAAACTAGTCAACAGAAATAACCCTGTTGAATAATAACAAGCCGCTTTAATGAATACCGCTATTTCTTCGTATATTCAGAAATATTATCCAGATAAACCGACATTAAATGACCTGTCGCTGCATCAATATACACTTTACAGGTATCCGTATCGGAAACCTTTAGTGTCAGAGCCCCATCCGCAAATGTCGCTGGTAATGGCCCCTCATTATCTTCGTAAGCATATTCCTCGCCGTTTTTTGTTATCTTCACAAATCTTGTCGGGTCGCTAATATCCTCCCAATTACCTACCAAATCTGAGACTGCAGCCTTTGAATCCGGTTCTGCGATTACCTGTTGTACAACTTCTGCCTCTGGTGTTACATAAGCCTGCACAGATTGCTCATCTGAAGTTTGCTCATCTGCAGCTGAATCCCCTCCACAAGCTGTAAAAGCAAACAGTAAAACCACTGCCAGCAGCCCTAATACTAAAACCTTTCCTACACTTTTACCTTTCATACTTTTAGCTCCTTTGTTCTGATATAGACTATTATTTATCATCAAGACACTGTCCCCTAACAGTGCCAGAGTGACCCCGGTTACTGATAATTGTTTTCTACTAATTGTATGCTGCACTGCTATATTAAGATTACATAACATAAATTTTAATTACAATAATTAGTTTTGATTCACAGCATTGCTTTTGATCATTTCGCACCTTTTCCTTGACCAGTAAGCCCTGTACAAGTTAAGGATTATTTTAACTTCATATGTAACACGCTCCCTTTACGTAATATATTTTATCATTCCAGCAGTAAAATTACTACATGATTTCTGTCAACTTTTAAATTTGAATCCAGATATTCCTTCTTGTTCTTCCACATTCTACAGTTGATGTCGAGTAACTGACATAAAAAAGAAAACCGCCCGTTTTGAAGCAGGCAGTTAATTATTCGCTCAGTGAATTCGTTCAATCAATTACTATTTGGTAGTTACTGCTATTTCCTCTGTTGCTGCGAAGTTATTACCGAAAAGATCCTTGACATAACCCTTCGGGAAGAGCTTGATCTTGTATTCCGCGTCTGGTACTAGATTATGGATATTGATTTGGGTCTTACCGTCTACGAGGCTGATTGCAACCTGTGCTGCACTTACTGTTACAGGATTCCCTCCCTTGGTGAGCATCAGTTCAGATTTAAGGAAGTTGCTGACTGTGGTTGCACTCATAGCTGCGAGTTCTTCACTGAAATTGATCGTGATACCGGACGCTGCAGGTGTAAAAGATACTGCAGGTGCAGCTGCATCTGTCAGCTGGAATTTATCTTCTCCGGCAAAAGCTCCGCCGGTGGTCATGGAGGATCCGAAGAAATCTTTGACATAATCCTTGTTCAAAACCTTAAGGTATGCCTTTGCAGACGTCGTTCCAATATCCTTGTCCAGAGTCATGGTGACCTTTTTACCATCGATCGAGCTGGAAACAGCTGCTGTTGCAATTCCACTTGAATCGGTCAGTATGAATGCGCCAAACTGGCAGGATCTGATCTCGTACGTAAAGGTAACTTCAATCTTCGTTCCGGATACTAACTTCTGAACAACTGCAGCATCAACCATCGGCAAGAGGTCCGCCGGTTTGGCAGCCACAACAGCCGGATTAATCAATGCATTGCCTGCAGCATCCTTCACGGCGCTTACTTGAATTTCCGGCAGATCTGCGGCAAAATCCCTGGCTTTGATTGTCACCGATTGTTTGTCATATGCCACGTAGCCGATTGAAATATCGCTGTATGTACTCAATGGTTTCCTGACGTTATAGGTTTTCCCGGAGCCTGAGTTGACATAATAGTTGCCAAGGTTCCTGATGGAATCTTCATTCATTGCTTCGGAAAAGAAGATCGTAAATTCATCATCAGAAGCATCAGGGGTCTTTGCATCGCAGGAGTAGTAGGCTGTAACCCCAGGCATTCTGGTATCGCTGGCCTTTAGGTCTATCGACGTTTCAAGCAATCCATTCTCTCTGTCTGTAGTGTCTTTCATGCCGGAAAGCCTGATCCTGATGAGTTTCGCTTCGGTTTTGTCGAGGCCGGAAGAACCGGTGTTTGCAGTAATTTCGCAAACAGATGCAGATGACCAGGCTGCTGAAGCCGACGATAAATCGATATTGTTGCCAAGTTGACTTCCGTCGGACTTGAAAATTCTCATAATACCGGCTTTCACCATTTTCTTGCTAAATGTAAGTGTAATTTTATTAACCGCATTAATGGAAGCCGTTACAGTGGGATGAGTTTTGGCATCAGCCGTTTTGAACAGGAAAGTCTTCTCACCGGTCCTGTTGCCTGAAAAATCGATCTGATTCTTGTAGGCGACGGTAATTTCATCAATTTCACCAATATCCACGGCTGTGTTGAGAGTCAGTACAACAGAAGACTTACTGTCCTGTGCAAATGCAGAATTATTGACATCTTCATCGTTCACTGTAAAAGATCCTAAAGAATCGAGTTCTTCGTTGAAGGTTACTTCTATTTCGTTCGAATTATTAAGCTTTGCAGAATCGATTTCCGCAGCAGTTGTATCTGCAGTTGCCCCGATACTATAGGTCCTTGCAGCTGCCGTAAGCCCTGCATAATCCTTCAGTCCGCCAATCTCAATCTTGTGCGTTCCTCCGGGAAGTGCAAAAACAATGTTAATTGTCAGCGTATTCCTTGCATAATCAAATGCAGTGCTGTAAGTATTAGCTTCCAACCCGTCGATCTTGATATCGGGAAAGCAGTAAAAGGCGTTATAAACAGCATTAATTGGTTCACTTGCCGTAATGACCAGGGTTTTTGTATTCTTTGCAACTACGCCGGAAATAACCGGTGCCGTAGTATCAACGAATGTTATGGTTTTCTTTGTTTCAGCAATTTTCATGCCGTCAGTTGACTTAATGTTCTTAACCGTAATGCCGACGCTCTTCCTCTGTTCAATTGTCCTGGCGAAAATCACAACAACAGTTCTCCTGTCATCAAGAAGCCTGACAGCAGCACCCGGCGATCCTGTAAAGTTGGCAGCTATAACGGTATTGCCGTCCAGTTCCTTATTAAATACGAATTTTGCTGTTTTCAGGTTAGTTGTAGTTGCACTGACTATTTCAAGATTTTTTGCAGCTGCAATGTAGAGACCGCTTGCTATCGCCTTATCGGAAGTAATACTGCCGGTATCAACGAGACGGGCGATCAGGCTGCCGGTTCCACTCTTGACATTGGTTTTAAGAGCTTCAACCGTAGCCGTACAAAGATCATTGGCAGTGAATTTCTCAATATCAATATTCCTGACCAGACCATTGGCAGCTGCGAAAGTGAGTAAATTGGACCATTTGAAATCCTTGTCGTATTCGTAGCCGAGAGCTGTGAGCATGATTTTATAATACTGCTTAGCCGTCATCTTTTCCAGCGGGGCGAATTTATTGTCTCCTACACCTGCAAATCCCAGGCCCGGATTCGCTTTCAGGTAGCCGGCTATTGCTTTGTTTGTGCCATTTAATTCGTTAACATCGGAGAAATTGTCTGTTCCAACCCATGCCTTTGCCGTGTCTTCCAGACCTTGGAGCCTCAGAAACATGATTGCGCCCTGGAGTCTGTCGGGCTGATTCGCCAGATAATCATCCGTAACGCCGCTGCCCGAACCTTCGAGCACGCCAAGATCTGTACAAATCTCCACAGCGGTCCTTGCAGCGAATGCAGGCACCGTAAATGTTGCGAGAATGCAAACAGCAACGAATACCGCAAGGTACTTTTTAAGATTTCTCATAATCGCAAATCCCCCTAGAATATTCTCATGATCAGCCGAAATGTTTGAGCATTTTCCAATTTACCACTTTCCATCATTTTTACATGGTATCCTTTTTTTCATAGTATCATATTTTTCATAGTACGTAAATACGACCTGACATAGCCCTATTAGCAATGAAAGCCTTGTAATCCGTGGACTGCAAAGCTTTAGCCACTCCATGGGAGCAGATATTCTTCACGTTCCCGCAAGCCGGTTAATTCATATACTGTTGACGGAAATCTTGTAATAATTTCGCCACACAGGTGCCTGTCCCGAAGCAGCAAAAAACCTTGTAATCCAGTGATTACAAGGTTTTGGTGAGCCATCCGCGACTCGAACGCGGGACCCTTTGATTAAAAGTCATAGTGCCCATTTCGGCCACTTTTCACTCATCCAAAACCTGTAGCCCGCCCTTGATCTGCCTTGGCTTGAGACACTTTTTACAAATTCTTGCGAATCAAGGTGCCTTTTCGCCATAGCCTGTAAATCAAGGGGTCTGATTTCTTACTCATGTTAGGACCATATTAGCACGGCTGCCAGTTATATGCAATGGTCCTTTTATACCCTTTTTCTTCTCGTTCATTTCTTCGAAATGGGAATCTGCTCCCCGGCGGATATATGTGATTTTTTGTGCCAAGTTTACATACTTTTTAGACATGGTATCTGATTCATGTGCCAATGCAAGCTGCAGTTCCTTGCAATTATGTTTGCCTTCACTTACATAGTTTGTGGAGAAAGTATGCCGACCAAGATGGCAGTTAACCCTTTGTATTCCGGTAGTTTGTTTTAACTTTGTAAATACTTTTTTGATTGCATTTCCTGTAAGTTTACCACCGGTATAACTTACAAGAAGCGGTTCTTCATCTTTTCCGAAGCCACGGTATTTTACAATATACTCCCGAACTTGTTTTGCAAGCGTTTTACTAATCGGCAGAATTGTTATATTCCCACCCTTTAGCTGGACCCTTGCTGACATTGCTTTAAAATCAACATCCATTACACGAAGATTAGCTATACCACCTTCGCGTACTCCCAAGTCGTAAGCAAGTGTGAAAATGATTGAATTGCGAAGCCCCAGTTCTGTTTTCGCATTGAATGAATCCATAATTTTTTCTATTTCATCATCATTTAATATCTCTTTCATTTTATCAGATGCCTTTGGAAGTTTTAATTTCTCTAATATATTGTCCTCAATAAATCCTTCACGAAACATCCAATTGCCAAAAGTCCTTAATGCTCTGGTATAAGTCCTTATTGATTGACTTCCCAGTTTCACTTCTTTTGTTTTAATATAAGAATGCTCTTCCCATTTATTCCTTTTCCTGGCCTTTGCTAAATATCCATTTAGGTACTCCACCTTATAGTCACTTGTTATTGGATTTTCCAATCTGTGTTCATCACGAAGATACCTGATGAAACTACCTATATTAAACTTATAGTATTGAATTGTTGCCGGTGAAAGATTTTCATTTTCACACCGGTCGATAAACAACTCAAGACACCCCTGTAAACTCATTGCTACAGGTTGTTTCGACAATTATAAAGCCTCCTTTGTTTTATTATACTTGGATTATAGCGGCTTTATAAATTGGTGTAAATGCAATATGTGTTCGAGCTTGTTTGAGCTCTAGCAATTCAGGTAAGCAAGTCTGACACGATGTCAACTTAAATACCCTTTAGTGAATAACCATAGGCATACATTCCATCTTCAGAGCCATTCTTCATCCTCTTCATTACTCTTTGCACTGGCCAAATTATTGTTCCATTACTCAATTTTACTTGAATATTCATTTCACCTTTAGGATCGTTATCATCTGTTATCCATTCACCATCAAACTCTCGCCTAATTACTTCACCTACATAAGAACCTATTGCAAATAATCTCATTCCTGTACTCTGTGATAAAAGGCCGCCAGTTTTCGGGTTTCCATTCTCGGAATGCTCCTCAAAAAATCTATCAATTTCTTTAAAACTAGCTAATGAAAAATCAGCTAAATAACCTGAACTTCTAAGTGCTAAAGCAATCCAATCATAACCTTTAACAATATCTTCTTTTAAAGACGGTCTACTCTTCTTCCTAAGAAAATCCAGTATCCCCACGAAGCCATCCCCTTTAAAATAAATTTATTGAAACTCACTAAGTCATTCCAGCACATGACCCTGCGGCCTTATAATTCTTTATAAATACCAAAAATGAAAGACTGTGCTTCCTTCTTTTATAGCGTCTTTACACAATACCACTAAATCATTGACTGCTTTTATACCTTCATCTGTTATTTCTATACCCTCATCTTTATATTGTTTTTGCATCTCTTGAAACCAAGTTCCAGTGACTTTTTTAACACTACTTTGGTCTAGTTCAGAAAAGTATTTAACCCATAAGTTATGTACAGTAAATAATCCATGGTCACTTTTATCTATTACCAAATCAAGATAATCGTGAAGTATCATTTCCTCACTGTTAATATATTTTGCAACAGCAATTGAAAGTGTATCAAGATCTCTAGGCTCAATATGTAACGAGAAATCAGCTTTCCTTAAAACACAATTTTCTTCTTCAAAAAGATCAAAATCTAACCTTTTTGCTGCTTTAACAATCTTTTTATCATTTCCGATTAAAAACTCTAAAGATAACCCCATAGTTTTTCTCCTTTACATTCAAAAGTATGCATCTTTAAGAGATAATACACGACTTCAAACTGAATGGCCTGTCAGCAACATCTCGTTTTCATTTCACAACACCAACAAACCAGACTGCCGGAAGCCCTCTCATTAGTGGTGTTTGAAGAATTAATTCATGCAAATCCTAATTATCAAACCAGAATACTATTCTTAAATCTTCATTGTTGCCAAGCTTGGATAGTCTGTCTATTACATCAGCATGAAATTCTTTACATGCCTCTCTATAAGTTAATGGTTTAATTTTATAATATAAAAACTTTATGAAATGCCTAATTTTATTAAGTCCTTTATATGTTTTATAATGATGTACATAGTCAAATCTTCTATCCCAATTAAATTCAACCAACTCCTTCAATGTAAGCCAGCTATGACTATGAGCATCTACGCCCTCACTGATAGATAATTCCTTTATTTCTAAGGTTACATCATCAGGTAATCCTCTTGGCTTAGCTATTGGAACAACATTATAATGGTTTCTAACTCCGGCTAATATAGAAAATAAAAAATAATTCCTTTTCCAGTAATATTGTTCAGTAAACTCAACATCCCATCTTGGTATGCTTTCTTCCCTATACATTATTGAAAAGAAATTAATACACCATCTGTCTATGCTTACCCAAATTCCTTTTTTATCTTCTTTATCTTCATCATTAATAAACCTCTGTTCAACATAAAAGTGAATATCACACCCCATAATTCTACTCCTAAGAAATTTGATTTTCTATAAATATACCGCGTAGGCAATTGCGAAGCATCCATTTTCGCCCGGAGACAGGAGCTTCGTGCAACATTAAACCTTCTCGAATATGTTAATATTAATAGCTGCAATGTAAACTATTCCCAAGGTACTTCTTTATGCCAGCTATAACCACATAAATGCGATATGATTGATTGTTCATTTTCCGGCTCAACAATTTTATTTGAGATGAGCCCCTTTTTAATCTTTATTCCCACAAACTCAAAAAATAGCTCATTACAGGTATCAATCGTTAAATATTCGATGCTTTGTATAGCCCTAAAAAGCATATCACCAAATGCGGCTATGCTTTCAAACATAATCCCTATTTCAGCCATCTCTACTTGTATATATGGTTTATTAATACTCTCAACAAAAGTTTGCCATTTATAAAAAACTGGTTTATACACTTTAGGAATAGTACTTAATATAGCATGCTTTCTTTTTTGTAACCTTTCTTTAGCTACTGTCGAGTCAACAACTAGATATGGGAATTCTTCAACAGTGCCATCCATCATTTCAACTTTTTCTATCTCAATATTTTCTTTGGAAAACAGGCAGAACCAAAATAAGGGGACACAATAGCTTGCTGCAGCTAAAATAACCTCTTTTTCATCGAACTCAATATGTTCTATCTCCTTTTTCCGTTAGCTAGTAGCATTGATCTATTTGCCATATTCCACCTCAGTTTATGCACCCATCCACTGGTTCACTTTCAAGTTCAAGTACTTCAAAAACATATTCATGTACTCTGTAAAGAGGTTCCTTCCTTGTAAACCTTTCAAGCGATTCCATTCCAAGTACTAACTCTCTGAGAGCCAATGAACGTTCCTTTTATAGTAAAAATCATAATTGCTGGTCAGTCAGAAAGCCTGAAATAAAATCGCTGTACTCGTCTTTCATTGGCAAATCATAATCTATTTTTATCCTTCGTCTATTAGCCAACATCTCAGTACCTGTTTTCAAATTCATGCAAGGCTTTTCATACATCTCCCAGTACAAGCCGCAGCCACGCTTCTGCCAATTTGGTATGTCATTGAAATTGATCCCGTTTTCAAACAAGAGCTCATTCTTTTCACCTACAGACATTCCACTCAGAAAATTCGTTGCATCCTGAACAGAACTGTCCTTCTTCCTGAGCATCCAATAACAGTGTGCATTTAAAGCATTCCTATGCGCATCTTCATTTCTCCACCTGAAATAATCAACAACAGCTTTACTATTAGGAAGCTCGGATATTCTGCAGTCAAAACAAGCGACGTCACCAAGCAATAAAGAAAACTTCGCACTTGCTTCTCCTGCCAAAATGGAATTGTATTTACGGGTTTTGCGTCCGAACGCATTCTCATCAATGTGAAACAGTAGTGATATTTCATCACTCTGTGTATACCCGTAAATGACTCTGAACCCGCAATTCATAAGGTGTTCAGTTGTTGCAGTCATATAATCCCGGAACCGGATATCATACGGGCTTTCAAAATTATGTACTTCCTTGGTTAGCCTCGTAAAACCTCTTCCGTCGATTCGTGCCACCAAGTATATTTCTGGCAGAACACAATAATCATGAGCTGTTTCATACACTCTCATTTTTACATCAAGATCATCAAATTTCATTCCTCCACCCCTCTACAACAAACTTGTTTCCTTCATCAATACGGACATAATAAAGTTCATCAAATCCTTCATTCAAATCAGGTAATTGAAGTTTGGCATGTGTACTCCTGATCCCTACTAAAGGGATCCGCTCCTTTCCCTCACGTTCTTTATTCCTAAGAACTGCTTCATTTATACCTGATTGAAAATAGTAGCCAATTACTTTAAATCCTGCTCTTTTCGCCTGTTCTATATATTTTCTTCTGTCTTCTGCAGTCGAGTTAGTATTATCGACAACAAAAGGCTGTTTTGCTTGTATACAGGCATCAAGAAATTTGTTTTCCCTGTTTCTGGTCTTCAGCATATCCAGATTTATTCTCATATGAGTCCTGAAAAACTTCTCTTTATAAAAAGTACTTTTACCAGTAGCCTGAATTCCAATAAATATTACCGTTTCCATGTAAACCTCAATTCAATAAGCACTATTTTAAATAAAAAGTGGCTAAATCCATCAACTGGACTTAACCACTCTATCATTTATATGTACACGTAATGTTTCTAGTTAGTAAATTTTGATTAGTTACGTTTACACAATAGAGGATTAAGCCAATGTATTGCCATTCCAATACATTGTTCATGATTCAATTCAAATGATATTTCGTTTCTTCTCAATTCACAGGAACAAGCACTATACACTGTCCATCCTCCTTTCTTTCCATTCATTAAAGCTTAAAACTATTTTATTATACCTTAAATTCTCTGTCAACTGTTTTCACTTCTGTAATATTGTTGTAATTATTATACTTATATCAGTATAAGCCTAAACAACAAATCAACCTTCAGTAACGTTATATCTTTCTCCATAATAGGATTCTATTACGTTAATTTGCCCAATGATATGTTTATTAAAGTTATCCAGTTCTTCGGCAGGAATCCATAATTCCTTATGAACTGATGCCCCTACTGTTTTTATCTCAAATCTGGAAATATAATTATCCTCTACTTCAAATTCCGTCACAAATCCAGCAAAACAAGGTGCACTTTTTGTATTCCACTGTTGTGCAATTTGTCTGGCATATTCTTATGTTGAGGACAGGATAAAAAATCGGCTGCTCAGGGAGGCGGGGCGGAAATTCTTTCATTCCGGACTGTTTTATTAATTCTAGTTCTTTGTACCCAACAGGTCTGTAAAGCTTCATAATTCAACCTCTTTATCAGATAATAACATTGTTTTTCTCAAACAGGATTATTATAAGTAAATAATTCTGCTCTACACCAGTTAACAATGCACACATCAAACTTTTTGAGTCTGTTTAGTAAGTCATCCATCACTTTATAAAAGTGATCAATATTGTGATACTGTAAAGAAAGGTTTTTTATGAGATTGTCCTTTGTCTGCCCATATAAAACCAAACCATTCCCGATATCATAAGCAAAACCTTCCTCTACAATCCCTGTTATCCCATCTAAAGAGATTCCATCAAATTGGGAGAAATTCTCGAACTCTCTGATTATTTCAGCTAATACGATCCGATTGTTTTCAAATGGATCGTCCATCCCCACTCGTGTGTGTATTTCTTTAAATGCTAAAAGACCTTCTCCAAGTTCAACGCTGCTTTTTTGATAAATCGATTTGATAGCATCAATATTTATTACAATACAGTCCATCATGCTTACAGGCAATATATCAATTTGTCTCCAATCATCTTCACGTAATTCAAAAGTTTTTTTCCTTATCTTTGATGAGTTTTCAGAGATCATTGGTATTTCGTTGCTGATAGTTGGTAACGAAAACAATAAATCACCAGGTGGTAGAGTGGAAACATTCATTTTACTTAACGTTAATATGAGTTCACCGCTTTTGATAAACTCCTCTGATGTTATAGGAACAGCTTGTATCACCTCCCAATCTTCGCCTGAAATATGCATTGTAGTATGTGCTTCAAAACTTTTTGGCAGCTGCGCAGGAGGAATGTTTGTTTGAGCAAAAGCTGAACCTGTATTTACATCAATAAAGGTTGCATGGATTGTATCATTACTTCCACCGGCTGGCATACTTTTATTGAAAAGACTAAATATTTTTTGAAACATATTAAATCCCCAAAACCTTTCTTATTTCTTCACTTACAGGGTATTCCGACTCTTTTGGCAACACTTCCTGATCAAATTGATTTGCTGAAATTGCCTGACGCCAGCTGTTTGCTTCTTCAGACAGGTCAGTAATTTCCCTGACCCACGAATGTACATACTTGTCAACCATATTTCCGGAAAGTCCCAGTTGTATTGCACGCCTGCCGATTGGATTTCCATGGATGTCCCGGTCGGGATCCCATTGGCACCTAACAGCTGATGTTTGAAGCTTTTCCTGCCACCACTCGTAAGTACCATAAATATCATTATCAAACGAGGATAATACCACGTTTGTCAGAATCTCATCAAATCCAGCCCTGTCAATATCAATCGCAAGAATCCTTTCTTGTCCTGGTTTCGTTCCCCAGCTAGCTCGATACATCATCCAAAGAAAGGACGGTTTGATCCAAGTCATTCTTTCCATCTTGAAACTAGAACCGAATGTGCCCAGTTTCAAAGCCTGCTCTGCTATTGTGTGGTTATATGCCTGATATACCCGTACCGTTTTGTCATTATAATTAGCCATAACAATTCTTGGCTCGCATCTTTTTTCCTTCATAACATTTCACTCCCTACTACATAACTCCCTGATTCATTCTTGTTGTGATACTTCAATGTACTTTATATCAATGCTGTCTGCCAGCCAAATGGTTTCATTCCCGTGATAAAACCTGACACCATCGGTCCATGCCTTTTTTGCATTAATTTCTAACAAGACAGGCTTACCGTCCCTTCTTCTCCCTACCGTTAGTGCTGTACCAGTGTCTGAGGAAAGATGGACATACTGTCTTCCTTTGGGTAAAAGCCCGTCAGACAGTATGGAATCCAGAAATCGTCTAGCTGTCCCATGGTACAAATACTCCGGAGGTTCCTCTGCTGTTTTGATGATCTTCTGTTGAATAGAGTGTCCATATAGAGCTCTTATCCTGCCATTACTTATTTCATGCCTCTTCTTATCGGAAGATTCAATCGCCTTTGTAATATCCTCAATATTGACTTTCTCCCAAACCTTCTCTTCCCTCAAGGAATCGATTAATTGATCGACATCTACCCATCCGCTTTCATCAAGCTCAAGTTCATATTCCCAAGGAGCATGCCTCAGCGCATATGATATTTCCTTGCTTAATCTGATATAATCCATAAAAATCTCTACTTTCTATCCGCTATTTCAATCGTTTCGTCAGCGTACTATCTATTACCGGTTTTACGATCTCTTTCCTTCGCAACTCATAAAATTTATACAAAATATTAAATTACAACAAACTACAGAAGCTTGCTGGGTTCATATATTTCGTGAATTTACTCAGCACTTTCTCTACTGCGGCTATCCTGTCTTCCAATCCACCACTCAATTCAATATAAGGAAGTTTCCGTTCCTTCAGATCAGCAATGATCTTTTTCTGGAACTCATACCTTTTTTGATTTCCTGACCGATCCCAGGTATCATCATAGGGTATATCCTCACAGCAGAGGAAACAAACATCATACCTTGATTGTGCCCTTAACGCCAGGTTCTCAAGTTCCTGCAAGACATGCCCATGATAATCCATCCCGAATAAATATGTGGTCACAGCGTTAGTATCGATAAATAAAAACCTGTTTGCTTCATATAGCAGTTTCTCTTCCCTTTCGATGTGCCCATCCGCAATCTCAACCAATTGTTGCGGTTCAAGCCTTCTGTCTACCTGATGTTTTTCCCAGTACTCTCTTCCGTATTCGGGCATAAACACTGTGTCGTACCTCTTGGCAAGTTCCTCTGTTATGGTTGATTTCCCGGTAGATGGTGCACCCAGGAAGACTATCTTGGTTATCATATCCCGATATACCATTGGATCAATGAATCCTCTGTATTGGTACGGATTCTCCCGTATCATGGTTGCTGAAACAGGAAACATGGTTCTTCGTGGGTCGACCTGTCTGTTAACCGCCCCAAGTGCCCGGCCCATATGTTCTCCATAAAATTCACTGGAGTAAAAATGTGTAATCTTTCTGCCGTTCAGTGTTTCCAGAATATATTTCTCGTGCATTTCACGAATCTCCAGTGTATCACCGATCTGCTGCGGTCCATCCCATGCTTCACAAATAGTGGCTTCCGGATATAGTTTCTTGAGCCAACCTGCTCTTACGCTAAGGGGAATTTCTGTCTCATCAGCATCGTAGATCATGATGACCAATTCATTCATTTCCCTAAGTGCTGTTTCAATCATATATTGGTGACCTTTATGCAGTGGAGCGAATTTCCCAAGCGTTAAGCCAGTCTTCTTTTGGTTCATCCTTCCGCACCTCTTTCAACCGCGATGATATCAATAGATTCCTTGGCTTGGACTTCAGCTTTTTTAGCCCCCCTGCTCCAGCTTACCATACCATAAATGCTGTTTACCAAGTACGCCGACCACATAACCACCATTGTTGCCGCATCCTGACTTCCGTTAACGAGCCGGTACGACCACATGACGATCGATACTGCATTGATTAGGATGAACAGTCCCCATTGCTCTCTGTATCGCTGAGCCATTAAAATCATGGCTATGATTGACAAAACATTTGTAAATGCATCTATAAAAGGCGTATTCTGCCTTGGCAGGGTGGAAAGCCAGTACCCATATCCGGCTGTTCCCACAAGGCATAGTAATATAACTAATACTATGCCTTTTAGTGTCAACTTTCTCATGACGACTGTGCTGCCATCCATCCTTCTCTTCCAAATCAACCATCCAACAATCTGCATAGGAAAATAGTACAGCGCATTCAGCATTGTTTCTCCGAATAGCCCATTCAGGTAGCTCACATATGCATAAGACAGTGAATTATATATTCCAAATCCGTATGTCCATATATTTCCTTTAGCTGCAAGCACTACACAAATAATACCTGATAGAAAAACACTGAATCCAAGCAGAGATTCCTTCCAGACCAAAGAAAGTATAATCGCTACAAAGGAAAATAAAGTTATCCAAGCAATCTCAAAACGGTTCCATCCTTTTATTTTCACATTCTTCTCCTCCTTTTTCATGGAATGAGCAATTAGCTATATTACTATAGGCTTCAAAGGTTTTATTATCAAAACAAACCAATAGAACTTTATCTATACCGGTATCCCTTTCCAGAAATAACTTTATCTCATTAACTGCAATCCTTGCCGCTCTTTCTACAGGAAAAGAATAAACACCAGTACTGATTGAGGGAAATGCTATCGTTTTTATGTTTCTCTTAGCTGCAAGTTCCAGAGAATTCCTGTAGCATTGCGAAAGAAATGAATCTTCATTGTTATTGCCACCCCTCCAAATGGGTCCTACAGTGTGAATAACCCACTTTGCAGGTAATTTGTACCCTTTGGTTATCTTAGCCTGACCAGTTTTACATCCATAAAGTGTTCTGCACTCTTCTAGAAGTTCATTCCCTGCTGCTTTATGAATCGCACCATCTACCCCTCCACCACCCAGAAGCGAGCTGTTTGCAGCATTAACGATGGCATCTGTTTCACATTTCGTAATATCTCCTAATATAATTTCAAACCGATTCATATAAATGCTCCTATTTCGTCTCAATTTTCGTCATTGAGTAAATTCTCTCGGACCTGTGTCAATATTTCTCCCAGCCAGTTCTTACCTCTCCATGACTTTTTATCCTTAATCCTCGGATCTTCTTCGGCTAAACCGACACCCCAGATACGGTCCATTGGACTAGCTTCTACAAGTGTAGTTCCTTTCGTCCCAATAAGTATCCGTTTCAACTCTTCATTTTGTGCAAACTTGGCATAATTGCCATCATAGACGATCCTTTTGCAATTACTTTCCCATATCTTTTCATCAAAATGCCTTACCTTCCGGCCGAGCGTCTTTTGCTGGATTGGTGTTTTTGACTTCTGAATCTTGAGAGCCATTTCCTCATCTGCAAATAGTTTCGCTTTCCCATACATCATGTATTGCTCTGCACAGTTGAATTCAACACCATCTATTAAGAATCTGGCCGGATGCCATTGTGAGAACGGAGACTGGCTTCTCCAGAAAAATGTGAACTTCTCCATATTGATCCTCCCTTATTTTCATACATTCCGCCATTCAGGATTAAACCTATACAGCTTCGAAGGCCTATGCCCCGCGTCTTTAGTAAATTTGTTGGTTTCAATCACCCTATCTGCAATCTTTCTCCTGAAAGCCGCCGCAAGCAGTTCTTTGTCCAATATCACCTCATAGACTTGCTGAAGTTCTGACAATGTAAAGAGTTCAGGCATTAGGTGAAATGCAATATCCGTGTACTCAATCTTGTTTCTGAGCCTCTCAATGGCATATCCAATCATTTTCACATGGTCAAAAGCAATTCCGTCTGAGTGAACGATATGCCTTTCAATACTTAATGATTTTCTGTCATATCTCTCAATAACCTTTATATGCGCCATGAGGGAATCCACATCATTTGAAAGACTTATCCTGATTGATTTTTCATTTATAAAGCCTTTTTCCAGAATGGTTTTCTTTTCCTCAAACACACTGTGCTTAACGTTGAACCAGGCTGCATCAGTTGCGTCATCGCCTGCTTCCACATTCATTGAACTACTGTCGACAAGTGCCATATAGGAACAACTGATAACACGGGTTCGAGGATCCCTTTCAACATCTCCCCAGGTAAAAAGCTGTTCCATGTATACATCCTCAACATTTGTTTCTGTTTTCAACTCCCGTTGTGCAGCATCATCAATACTTTCGTTTGTTGAAACAAACCCTCCCGGCAGAGCCCAGTTCCCGATGTATGGGTGATCTCCCCTCTTGATCATCAGCAGTTTCAATGATTTTTCTGATAGCTTTCGGTAGTTATCCTTTTCTTCATTTATAACGGTGAATATCAACATGTCAACCGTCACAGAAGGTCTATCATAAATACCAGCATCATAACTCTTCAGAAACTCTGCTTCAGTAAGTCCCTGCTTATTTATCGAATTTTCTTTATTCGTAACAATCACCCCAAATTGATTTTGTTGTTTGTTTTTAACATCTTGTTACTATCATAGTGTTATTATCATGATATTATATATTGAATACTCTGTCAACCCCAATTTAGGATTTTTTAGGAAATCAAATGTAATATGCAACTGTTTTTTACCGATATTATGATAAAATATACAATATCATACTTGCAATAAGAAGGAAAACACCTATGTATAAAGAGATTATGGACAAACTTGACTTGATCCAGAAAAAGAATAATATAAAAATCCTTTATGCCGTTGAATCAGGCAGCCGGGGTTGGGGATTCGCTTCAAAGGATAGCGACTACGATGTCCGTTTTATTTATATCCATCCCACTGACTGGTATCTGTCCGTGGAAGAAAAGATAGACTTTATTGAAGTTCCGATCAATGATCTTTTGGACATTAATGGTTGGGATCTCAGAAAAGCATTGCTGCAATATAAGAAATCCAATCCGACCTTTATGGAATGGCTCAGTTCGCCGATTGTTTATATGGAAAACGTCAATACAGCACAGAAGTTGAGATATCTGTTAGTCGATTATTTCTCCCCTGTTCATACATTGTATCATTATCTTCATATTGCCAGGAACAAATATGAAGAAGTCATGAGTACGGACCAAGTAAAGATTAAAAGGTATTTCTACATCCTGCGACCGATACTTGCCTGTATGTGGATCGAAAAGAACAACACAATGCCCCCTATGGAATTCAGCAAACTGATAGCCGACCAGCAGCTGGACCTTTCCCTGGTCAGCGAAATCCAAAAACTGCTAGAGAAAAAAACAGCAGGCTTGGAAATTGATGTAGAGCCAAAGAGCACGGTTATAATTGATTTTCTCGGAAGTAAGATCAGCCATTATGAAGAATACCTGAAAACAGCACATAAAGGGAAATCGTCCGATTATACAGCGTTGAACATACTTTTCCGTGAAGCACTCCGGGATGATTGGTATACTCATGCGAAGTGATAAACTGGCAGGCTGCAATAGTTCCCAGACTAGACTATGTACCCGGATTTAAAAAAGGAGAAAGCCCGTGGATATACAAGACGTAAAGAAAGCCTTAAATTCAAGCAAATACGAATTTGTCAGGTCGGATCCCCACCTTGGAAAGAATGTGTTGATCCTCACAGCAGCTGGCTCCATTGCCTATGGGACGAATATCGAGTCTAGCGACATTGATATCCGGGGAGTCACGGTAGAAAGCAGACATGATCTGATGGGATTGTCAAGCTTTGAGCAATTTGAAGACCGAGAAACAGATACCGTTATTTATGGCTTGAAGAAATTCATCAACCTCTGTTTGAACAGTAACCCAAACGTTCTGGAAATACTGGGTAGCAGACCGGAGCATTTACTTGCTGTGACTGAAGAGGGCGGACTCCTCAGGGACAATTCCAGCCTGTTCTTATCCAAAAAGGCGGTTCAAAGCTTCGGCAATTACGCCACTGCGCAGCTCAGGCGCCTACAAAATGCATTGGCACGAGACAGTTACCCGCAAAACGAAAAGGAACAGCACATTTTGAATAGTATATCCGGGCAAATGGTGCACCTGAAAAGAACCTATGCACAATTCACGGATCAGGAAATCAGCCTGTATATAGATCATTCCGCTAAGGAAGATATGGATACAGAAATTTTCGTTGACATCAATCTACAGCATTTTCCCTTGCGTGACTTGAAAAATATCTATTCAGATATGGATAATATCGTTCGTGACTACTCCAAGCTGAATCATCGGAACAGTAAAAAGGATGAACTCCATCTGAATAAACATGCCATGCATTTGATCCGCTTGCTGGTCACCGGAACGGAAATCCTTGAAGGCAAAGGGATCAATACATACCGGGAGAAGGAGCAGGAACTTTTCCTTGATATCCGGAAAGGCAAGTATTCCTATCAAGAGATATTTGAAATGGTTAACGAGTATGAAAAGCAATTCAAACTCGCTGCAAGCAATACTCCCCTCCCTGATGGCCCTGATTACAAGAGTGTTGAAGAATTGATGCTTGAGATTTATGGGCGAATACTTGTTAAATGACCTTTACTGGCTAACTGTATTGAAGTGATTACTTTCTTTTTGAAAAAAGAAAGTAACAAAGAAAAACATTTCTTGAATCCAGGTTACCGCAGATAGTGTTCAACCACCACCGAAATTCTATCATGGCCTAAACTTTTTGATAGCAGGTGTAAAATTTCTCGGTCGTACATTCGGTAATTCTTCAAAATTTCTTCTCCAAGGCTGCGTTTTTGTTGAATAAGTTCAGAATAGCGTTCTCTTGCATATTCCGCCCGGAAAGCATGGTTATCAATTTTCTTAGTGTACTTTGAAAACAAACATTCCTGTCCAGATTTACGATACAGTTCTTTGAACCTAAAGGCTTCCATTGCCAAGCTTTGATACTGTGTTCGTGTTGGTATTTTGGGAACCATTTTTTCGATTTCCATCTTGTATTTTTCTAAAATCGGTGCATTCCGAAATTTACCCCCTTTCTCAATTAAACTTACAAAAACATTGCCTCTTGAATCTCTCCAGAAAGAACATGCCGCAACTTGGTATTTACCCCCCAAAACACTTTCTCGTCGACATCCTGAGGCTTTAGCAAAAATTATTTGCTTTGTATAGTTGCGTGGATTATATTTTTTATCGTTCTGACGTTCCAATCTACTGCGCGTCACATCTTTATAGCTGCGTGTTTTAAGTCCCGCCTCTTTTTTACAAATGCCAAAATTAAACGTTTTATTAAGAGCGGACATGTCTTTGCTTACAGTATAGGCTGATTTACCTGTTGTCTGACGTTCTTGCAGATATTTGATGATATGCTCTTTTGTAAAACAATCCACTCGCTTTACCCCTGGAAGTTCTTTTTTTGCCCAATTGGCAAACTCAACTGCGGTTTGTTTATAAGCATAATATGTGTTATAAGAGTAAATTCCTTCCGCAAAGGCAGGATTCCACTTTTCCCCATGAGCTTCCTGCTTCCGTCTGTACGCTGCTTTGGCAGTATGCTTGCTTTGCCCAAACCTTTGAAGGCTTTTAAGCCGTTCGGTTAATTGATAGATTAGGCTCCCAATTTTTTGTCTTCCCATACGCCCCGCCCTCAGTCTACATCCTTCGGATGGATAGCTCGGGTGTATTGGCCAATTTCAAGCAATGGCATCAGAATTTCTTCAAATTTAATTTCCCCTTTGTCTTCACATTTCTGTAGTTGTCCCCGTATTTTTTCCGGGTCGATATAATCTCTAAAATAACAAATCACTTTCTGATTAGTTACAAAAAAACGTAAATTCAAATCCAATGGTATCTGCTGATTGAGTGTGAAATTCCTCTGGATGGCATAAGAATTAAATGTCAATAATCTGGATTTTTCTTCGTATCCTGCAACGAATGGCATTTTAATACATGGTATACGATTTTGCTGTAAATAGAAAACTGTACTGCTCTTAAGGGCATAATAGTATTGGCACTTTTCTTCAGATGTTTCTAAGTTTTCTTTAAATTCTATAATAAGTTTTTCCTTTACAGCCCTTTTTAAGAAACTTAGGCCCATTTTCTCATCACAATTCTTTAAATAGAGTTGCATAAGCATATCCGTTGATAAAAGGGCGTATTGAGCCAAAATAAGTAAAATCTTGGTGATATGGTGAACTTGGTTTTGGCTGAACTCCTCAAAGAAGAGGATATCCAATTCATTTTGATTGATAATTCTAGTATCCACGATGTTTTCTCCTTGTTTTTATAAAATATTGTTAAGAAATGCAGCTTAATTTTAGGCTAAGCCGATAACCCATGCGCAATTAACTTGGGATTGCCTGCAGATAGCAGCCCTTTTCCGGTTCTGAAAAGTGATAATCCAAAATTGGATTTTACCAGCACAGATTGTGCTTTTGAATGAAAATTACCTTATGAAAATACCCGGAAACGAATGGCCGCGGCACAAACCCAAGGACATTGAGTCCTCGTGTTTGTGGTCAGATAAATCTGACAAGGAACGTGGAGAAAATAATCGTCTGACCTTAAACCATGGTCAGCCGTTTATTTTCCCCTGATTTAGCTAGAAGTTGCCCACGGCGTCTGAGTTGCGCGCAAAATTCCGTATGTCTTCTAACGAAAATCGTCGATTACCTGCTAAGTTGCTACTATGAAAAGAAAATCAATTGTATAGCATCTTATTTAAGAATTCACGGAAATAAATCCGAAACTGGTAGAAATGATTAAGCAATCACCTGTTGTTAATTTTATTATATTTGTTTTTTTGCAAAATATTCGGCACGGCAAAATTTTGCCGTGCCGAATATTTTGCTGGGTATTATATGGATAATGCGATTCCGCCCTTTTAGTACTTTTCTAGTTCCATAGCATCTTGAAATGTTGTAACATGATTTCTATTTTTTTGTTCGGCATTTGCAGACTCAATGTCAATGTAAAATTTTTTAACTGAATACATCTTTTTCCCCTTTGCTGGTTCCATCTTAACAAGAAACTCGCCCGTTTCTCCCTCATTTGGTGTCATGAGCTCACTTACGGCTCCATTATAAATATCCGTTAAAACATAATATTGTAGCTTTACACCAAGAAGTTCGGATTCAACACCTTCGATATATTCAAAAAGAAGTTCTTTCCCTATTGGGCCATTTCCATCGTCCAGTGAAGATGTATTGAATTCTCCAGTCCCTCGCATAGTACTATCATTGATATATTGTTTGAATGGCTGCTTCTCAATAAAACATCTGTGTAATGCGTTGACTAATTTTATGTCTTCAAGCGTAATTTCTTTTCCAGCATCGAATTTGATTTCCAGCACATCTTCAACTTCAACTATATGATGCCAGAACCTAAGTACCTCTTCTGGTACCGTCATAGACTTATCGCATGAAGTTATTTGAAGTGTGGTCCCGCAAAGTTTACCACAGCCATTAACAAAAGCATTAAATATCTCTTTGGACGCAAGAATATCAGATGCCGAATCTGAATTGCACATTGTAATATTAAACTGCATATTCCCATTTCCAGGATTACTGTCGATAGTGTACGACACCTTTAACACATTTTCATCTACAGATGCAATTCTCACTTGCGTAAGGCTGTTTATCGCCTGCCGACGTACCTTAAGCGTGCGTGTGAAACCATTTCCGCCAACGGTAATCTCAAATGCAGGAGGGAACGGCGGAGCAGAAATAAATAATTTCCCCTCACCGAACCGCAGACCTTTCATTGGTGCCTTAACAAAATCACTTACTTTAATCTTCTGTTTATTTACAGTAAAGCATCCATTTTCATCTGGTAAAAGTTCGATGCTTTTCTGTGCGTTATACGCGTAGGATATCACATCGTTCATAGTGAATTTACCTTTTGCCGCAAACAATGTTTTTGACTCATCTGGTAATCCCACATTTGCCGGTGTGATATCCATGATGCCATCGCAATCTAATCTGCAAAAGCCATTATGGTCCTCTTTGTAGCTAAATCCTTCAGGCAGATCCTTTCCAATAGTTTTCAAAACTGCTTCTGGAGTTTTTACGGTGAATTGTGGTTTTCTAACAAATGCGTCTTTGAAATTTGAAAACATATTAGAAATCCTCCTTCGCTTCATTCCAAATAATAACATTGGAGATTAACTTTCTTTTGATATTATCATCTTCTGTACACACATCAAGAACTCTACAAAGCTCCTCAAATTCTTCAGAAGCCTGAAGAATAATATATTTTACATCATCGGGTTCAAATTTGAGCCAACAACTTTCGTTATTTGATAGGGTATCATTCAAAACTCCCGTACTTGCGATGTAATCTTCAGTAACTACTTGCGGAAGATCGATTGTTGAGACATCTGGAATATACCGCCATTCCTTTTCATCTGTAAAATTTCTTGTAATATCTTCAAAATTGCGTGGCATAGTTCCTACAATCGGCTTCATGTAGTACATTTGCGTCAGCAGATAGTTGGACAACGAGTCATCGCCTTCAGACTTCATTGCGTTCTCGAAGGCAATTGAGAAGTCTTTACGCAAGACAGAATTATCATTTATGTATTGCAGTGGCTGGATCCCCTGACGAATTCCCCATGTCTTTGAAAAGGCAATTCCATACTTGCCATATAAGTCCAGATGCTCTCCTAACCTATGGATATTTATATCACAAAAGCAAATCATGGGATAGGCGATCTGCCGAATATCGATTTCCAGGTAACCGACATTTTCTGGATAATATCGCGGAAACAGTGCATATTTTCTCAGTGTTTCAAACAAATATTGTGGCTTACCAAAGAAGCGAAATAAAGAATTTGCGCTCTGTTTTGGCGGTATATATTTGATGTTGTCTATCTTATCCACACGAGCCGTTATAATGGGATTATGTACATTATTTGGCAATACTCTCACCTCGTTAAAACAAATTATCTACTTGCCATCAAAAAAGCGGATGTTTCATAAAATTCCATGATGTTTCAGCTACATCCCCGTCATCATTATAGATCATGTTTTATATACATGGAAAACCATTAACGAATTCTCATACTTAAACGTAGATTTCCTTTTTTATACAAATTCTTCAGGAAGCCATCTATCAAGTAAATATTTAACATAATATGCCATGTTATGAGAGTTATCGATGAATGGAAAAACACAATCCAAAAGCTTTAAAAAATGTGGCTCTACTATATTTACAGCATCAATAGTTGGCATATCATAAAGAGGTATAACTTCTAATATAATATCGCTTATATCTTTATATGGTATATAAGCTAATTTAAAGTTAACAAACTTATTTTTGAGCTCTTTACCTATTATGTCAGCTATTTCCCGAATTTTGAGTTCAAAATTTTCAATAGTTGGGTGAACGTAGCATATAAATCGAATTACTCTTTCATCGTGACGTAAGGCTTCGCCTGTCAATGTAAGTTCGTACGATGTAATAATTTCATTTGTTTGGTCCGAATGTGGATGTAAGTACTTACTGCATATATTATTATATACAACGCCCTCAGGTAATTTACCACAAGGAATTTGTGCAATGAATTCTTCTGATTTAAAGCTGATTTCATCAAACTCTTCCCAAACATCCATTCCAGGAAGTAAGTATCCAAATTCTCCGGTATCAAAAGCATAATGAGAGATTAAAATAATCCCTGGGTCATCATCTAAAAAGGATACTTTGTATGTTTTATTTTCACACCATTCAATTAGCTGTTGAATATCCTTATCTTGACAGCTCGATATATCCCAGACACAAAACGAACGATTAAATACATTTTGTATAAGATTTTCATCTGCTCTCTGTGCATACGAATTCCATGCTTTGGATAATATTTCAATAGCAAATTTCCCACTATCATGAATAAAAAAATTTTGATCTCCAGAAGTAGCACGCACTTTTTTTGTGTGAAAATAATGATCTGTTAGCAAAAAAGTATAGTCATGATCAGCATATAATAAGTTCCCTATCTTTGAAAAGCATGCCCAATCTGTTACTTCATTAACGACTCTATATGCATCTGTTGTAACAATTTCAATAGGACTTATTATAAACGAAACCCAAGAATTATTATTAATAGGTATTAAAAGATCTAATAAAACTTTTTTTAAGCTAGATAAGTAATCGTCTGTTGAATTAGATTCTTTAACGTATTCTATACAAGATAAATACGCACCCATATTCAGATTATTATATGAAGCAAGAAAGACCGGGAGATAACTTGCTAAAATACAGCGATTGTTGACCCCAACACGCTTTTCCAATATTCTAAGTAGCTCAAACGATGTAAACAAACGATACTGTGGCATCCATAATGGATAGACATAGCATCTTAATTTAGAATTGCACAGTTTAAGGAGTTTATTGTAATATTCCTCGACATACTTTTTTATTACACTTCCGCCTGCTAGAAAATCATTGGATTTATCTATGTGAATTGAAATGGTATCTTGTTCAGAGATATCCTGATTTTTAATATCTTCAAGAGGGGCGCACCAAAAACCACGATTGGCTGATAAGTCCCAAATAACTAAAATAACAGGATAATAACTTTTCTGCCATAATTGCAACAATGCAGTCGAAATTGAAACAGAAAACCCATTGGTAGTACAACGTATATAGCCTTCATTTTCTATCTTAAAGCTTGTTTTAACTTGTGTTCTAAACGATAAGCTTGTCCTAATGTTAGCTTTTCCATCTTCTGAGGAGGCGAATATATCGCATAGAATATCTTCTCCGAAATCAGAACTTCCCAATGAAGTGCATACTATCTTCCATTGTTTTAAGTAGTATTTAACTATATCTTCACCAGAATTTCCAGTGAAATAGCTGTCTGGAGCTTTAATACCCTGCATTTTTTCACACTCCATCCATTGTTTCCGACCTAATTGGTTGCCCAATCTATCACAATATAAACAGATAATATATTTAATTATTTTAAAAACCTACTATCCAGTATTAACATAATAGGAACTACGCAAATCCAGTGGAATTCCGCTCTAATCTCTTTGATAAGCTTATCTACATACTCTATCTCCTATATTGAGAAGTCGATAATTCCTTGAGTTATAGAAACCCGTTCCTCCCGAATCAATCCAGAATAAGGCCTGCTAGATAGAATTGAATCGAGTATCTAGTATCTTGCAAATAATTCACAGGCCGGATGTATTAACTTCTATGTTGCTTAGTGCACTGTGAATATCGGTTAAGTCATAGCCAGTTGGACCTTTTATGCTGTTTATTTCCTGTACTACATCGTCGAGTTTGTTGCTGATGTCATCCATAGAATTGAGACCTGAACCTCTTAAGTCACTTAAGTGACTGTTGATTTCTCTCAATTCTATTAAAATTTCTTGCATAAGGCTACATAATTCATCCATTTTTCAAACCCCCAATATTTTCTTTAGTGATATGCATTTTACGATGCAATTACTTTCCCATCCAATTCTTTGACCCGCCCACTTTTTAGCAGTACGTCATAGGCCTGTTGCAGAGCAATTTGTATCCGTTCCCCGGAGCGAGCGAATCCATATTCCCGTGCTGTAGCTTGGAATAAACTATCCCTCATAATACCGTAGCTATTCGACACGATCACCAATAAAGCTTCGGCAATCTCATCGGGGCTGATATAATTGACTGGCCTTGTGTTACCTGCGACTTTTGGTATAATCGTTATATGTCCAGCAGGATAGAAGAAATCACCTTTTCTGATTACTCCCTGCATCGACTTCAGAGCATATTCAACCTCTCTGCGGATTTTAACAGTTGCTTTTTCGTTGCCGAAAAGCGGTGCAACTTTTTTGCAAAGCAATTCATAATGGAGTGGATATTCATTCTCTACAGCTGCTTTGATACAATCACCTAAATTTAAATAACCGTAATTATTGTGTGGTAGGTCATCAAAGCTTGTAGAACCCTGTTGCTCAAAGCCGTAGGGATTGATACTATCTTCTTTCTGGCTGGAATTTTTGTTATCAATACTTAAAAAAGCATCTTCAACTAGTGGCGAGGAAACCTGACAATAGTCATCCATTTCTTCTACGTATCCGCATATTGCACTATCAATAGTTTCAAGGAGTTTCTGCCCCTCGGTAACAGGATCCTTAATCCAATCAGTTGACCAAATACGGTAGATTTTCCAGCCCATATCTTCTAATACAGACTGACGCAGGCGATCACGTTCGCGAGCCGTTCTCGCAGAGTGGT
>WSSedL1CaDRAFT_10000367_pt1 | contig 31867 bp, 21 predicted proteins | sample WetSurSL1Cattail_FD_9464 | JGI IMG/M metagenome (IMG submission 9464)
TGCAAGCTGGGATCCAGAGGCAGTTGAGAAATCTTCAAGAATTCAGGCTATCGAAGCGTCTGCGGCGGGTATAAACTGGACGTTTGCGCCAATGGTTGATATTGCGCGAGACGCTCGCTGGGGAAGGATTGTAGAGGGCTCTGGCGAAGACCCATATCTTGGTTCGGTAATGGCTAAAGCAAGAGTTAAAGGGTTCCAGGGAAATAACCTTGCCGATAATACCTCGCTGCTTGCATGCGTAAAGCACTTTGCAGGTTACGGCGCTGCTGAAGGCGGAAGAGATTATAATACGGTTGATATATCAGAAAGAACGCTGCGCGATATTTATCTCCGGCCGTTTAAGGCCGCTTTAGACGCAGGAGCCGGAAGCTTTATGTGCTCGTTTAACGAAATTTCAGGAGTTCCCTCGTCCGCTAACAAACATTTATTGACTGATATTTTTAGAAAAGAATGGAAGGCAGACGGATTTATTTTAAGCGACTGGAATTCAATTGGCGAGCTAGTAGTGCACGGTATTGCCGCAAACACAAAGGAAGCCGCTAAATTAGCTATTACAGCCGGCGTTGATATGGATATGGAATCGGGCTGTTATAAGAACGATCTGAAAGATTTAGCCGTTGGGAAAAAGATATCTGAAGACGTTATAAACGAATCAGCGCGAAGAATATTAAGAGCAAAATATAAACTTGGATTGTTTGATAATCCATACAAAAACTGCAATCCTGAATTAGAAAAAACGAAAATACTTACAAAAGAAAATATTGCCGCCGCTCTTGACGTTGCAAAAAAATCAATTGTATTGCTGAAGAATGATAAAAACACGTTGCCGCTAATAAAAGACATTAAAACAATAGCGGTAATAGGTCCGCTTGCCGCAAGCAAAGCCGACCCGCTTGGCTCGTGGGAACAGCAGGGGGATTCAAATAATACAGTCACAGTTTTAGAGGGGGTTAAAAGCAAGCTTGGTTCAGGCTCAAAAGTTATATATTCTAAAGGATGCGAAATTGACGAAACTGGAAAAGGCGGTTTTGCAGACGCAATAAATGCGGCTAAAGAAGCCGACAAGATTATTTTAGTAATTGGCGAAGGCGGGCATATGAGCGGCGAAGCCGGAAGCCGTTCGTCGTTAGAATTGCCAGGCGTTCAGGAAGAGCTTGCAAAAGCGCTATATGAAACAGGCAAGCCTGTTATAGCTGTATTGATGAACGGACGTCCGCTTGCTATTCCATGGCTTTCACAAAACGTTCCTGCTATTGTGGAAGGCTGGTTCCTTGGGCATCAGGCAGGCGCTGCAATTGCCGACGTTTTATTTGGGGACTATAATCCTTCCGGAAAGCTCCCGGTTACGTTCCCTATCGCTACGGGGCAGGTTCCTGCTTATTACAATCACAAGAGCACAGGCAGACCGGGAAACGACACGGTAGTTTTTAGTTCGCGCTATAAAGACATTACGCCTAACCCTCTTTACCCGTTTGGATTCGGTTTAAGCTATACAAAATTTGATTACTCAAATTTAACCCTCAGCGCAAATAAAATAAAAATTGGCGAAGATATAAAAGTTGCCGTCGACGTTAAAAATTCTGGGAATTATGACGGCGAAGAAGTAGTTCAGCTTTATGTTCAGGATATAGCGGGAAGCGTCACAAGACCGGTGAAGGAATTAAAAAGATTCAAAAAAGTTTTTCTGAAAAAGGGAGAAACAAAGAAAATGGAATTTACTCTTACAGATAACGATCTTGCTTTCTACAATATTGATATGAAATTTACAGTTGAGCCGGGCATGTTTAAAGTTTTTGCAGGAACAAATTCAGAAGAACTTATCAGCGCAGATTTTGAGGTTACTGAATAATTTAGCGATTGTAAAAAAAATAAAAGAGCAATATGAAAAAAAATATTTTGTTCGCGGCTGTTTTTATTTTAGTCTGTAATTTAGTTTTTCCGCAAAGCGGCGGCTTAAAAGGGCGCCGCCCATGGAAAGGAAACGCAATACTTGGCAATGGGAATATGTGTTTCGTTTATTCTGACGATCCGCGCATAGACTCTATAAGCGGGTATAAGGGAATACGGCATTTTTATTATCGCGGTTATCAGACCGATTATATTGCGTCGTCATCGTTTGAGGTCTATGATAAATCGGGGATTTCTATCGAGCAAAAAATATCAAACGAAGATATAGCCAAATCAATAGGCCTCGAAAATTCTTTTTGCGCAGCTACAAAAACTAAACTTACCAATGGGGTTATAAAAGAAACAAGATGTTATTCGCATCCCAAGGACGGAGCGATATTTACTCTGAAAACCGGAAAAATAAACGAAGCCCTTTCCTATTCATTCAAATTAATTCTGCGGAAACACATAATAACAGATAAAACTGTTACGCTTAAATCATTAGAGACGGAAAAAATAACCGCAGCTGCAGAATGGTCGGACGGCGCTTGTATGCTTATTGCGTTAAAAACTCCTGGCGGAAAAATTACTGTCGACGATTCTATTGTAATTATTTCATCGCCGGTAAGCTGGAAGGAGAAAAACGAAATTATTATTGCCGTGGGAAGCGGCTACAAAGAAGCTAAAGAAAAGTTAAAAAGCATTCTTAATGAAAAGGACGCTTATGTAACAGTTTCAAACTACTGGAACAACTGGATAAACAAAGGGAAAGTCCCGATCTTTAAAAATCCTAATCAGGAAACGCTTAAATATTTAGATTATTACAAAAGGAATCTTTGCGCAGTAAAAGCGGCTTGTTTAAATGGTCAGATTCCAGCCGATATGACTGGGCAGTTTATGACCAATGGGGCTCCGCAGTTATACCCGCGCGACGCCATGCAGAGCGCGCGCATATTTATTGTTACAGGGCATTATGAAGAAGCAAAGGAAATAATAAAATATTGGGCTAATCCGGAGATTCCCAAAAAAAATCCAGGCGAATTTTTTGCTCGCTATGACGCGAATGCAAAGGCCGTAGACGCGGGTTCCGGCGCGCGTTACGACGAGCCGGAATGGGACGCTAACGGTTATTTTATACAGCTAATAAACGATTATTATAAACAAAAAAAAATAATGCTGGCTGATAATAAATTTGTCTTTGAGCTGGCTGATTTTCTCGTCAATCGAATAGATAAAAGCGGATTGTTTTATGAAGGAGGCATAGTAGAGTGGACAGGCTATCTTCCCGCTACAAATATGATTTGCGCAGCTGGGTTAAAGACCGCCGCGCAATTTGCTGCTAAGACAGGCGATACTGCGCGCGCAGGCAAGTATACTGAAGCATGTCAGACTATTTCGAATTCTCTTATTAAAACATTTGATAAAAATAGAAACGCTTATTCGGCTGTTAGATTTCACGGCATAAAAACTAGCGATAACCGAAGCATTACCGACGCTACAAAAGATACGCTTTATCTATGGGACGTATCGGCGAACTTTGGCGTATTATGGGGTTATCCTAATCATAAAGAAATGGAGCTGACAAATAAATTCTATCAGGCAAAAACGCAGGCTTTAAACGGAGGGATGCAGTATTTTGAAGCGTCCGATAACGCAGGTTTATCCGCTTATGGAGGCGACGTATTCTTTTTTACTACTGCGGCTTCGGCGCAATATCAGGCGCTATACGGAGATATTTCTTTAGCCAAGAAAAATATAGACTGGATGATTGCAAACTCTAACAGTTACGGACTTATGCCTGAGAGAATTTACTTAAACGAATCAGATTGCAGCGACGCTTCGCCGCTTACATGGTGCAATGCAGAATTTGCCGCCGCGGTTTTAGAGTGGAGCAAAAAATAGAGCCTATAGCGTAGCTTAGTTGTACGCGTGATTAAAATAATTTGAGTGATTTCTAAATTAATAAAGGAGAACGAGTTAGTTAATCATATTAGAAAAAACACGACTACGAGTATTTTAATAATCTAAAAGCGTTAAAAAACAAACGCTATTTATGCATAAAATATGCAAAACCTTGGGTGCGTTATGCCGAAGAAGGGGAAAACTTTGCTAAATTGAAACTTAAAGAAGATAAATGTTTTACAAACCAAAAGCAATAAATAAAATATAATATCTTTTTCTTGGGATAATTTGTATATGATTGTTATATTTTTACACTAAAAATGGAAACATATCTATAAATTTAGTATAGTTATGCATTCAGTCCAGTTCTTTTAGTCTGTCGGCTATGTTTAGGTTATTTTGTTTCTAACACAAACTCGATTTTTTTAACTAATATGATTAATCACAAACAGGTTTGGAGTGGTAAATGAAAAAAATCCTACTTCTATTTTTATGCACTGTGTTAATTACTTCATATATTTATGCAGGCACAACGGGAAAGCTTGCCGGTAAAGTTACAGATCAGACTACCGGAGAAAGTATTCCGCTTGCAAACATAATTCTTGAAGGAACCTCATTAGGCGGAGCAACTGACTTAGAAGGCAACTACATGATCAATAATATTCCCCCCGGAGAATATAATGTTGTCTTTTCATCAATTGGATTCCAAAAAAGAAAAGTTACAAAAGTACAAATCTCGGTTGATTTTACAACCAGGCTTGACGCAACAATGGCTAGCTTAACGCTAACGACTCAGGAAGTTGTTATTGAAGCTAAAGCTCCCCTTGTAAGAACCGATCTTACGTCGTCTCACACCACAATAGAAGCTGCGCAGATTCAAAAACTGCCAGTGGAAAGCGTAACACAGCTTTTAACATTACAAGCAGGCGTTGTTCAGGATGCCGATGGCGGAATCCACATTAGAGGCGGCAGATCAAACGAAGTAGCCTACACTGTAAACGGCATGTCGGTTTCAAACCCATTTTCTAATACTGCTTCTCTTTCAATAGCAACAAACGCTATTCAGGAACTTTCGGTAATAAGCGGAACATTTAACGCTGAATACGGAAGCGCAATGAGCGGTATAGTTAATACTATAACAAAAGAAGGCGGAAGCGCTTATACCGGGCAGGTATCTTTTTATACGGGCGATTACGTCTCTAATAGAACCGATAAGTTTTATAATATCGGCAATGTTGACGCTCTTAATAATACAGTAAGCGAATTTACTCTTGGCGGACCAATTCCGTTTGTTTCCAATTTATTTAACTTTTTCTTGTCAGGCAGGTATAACAAGAATAAAGGCTGGTTATATGGAATAAGAGAACATAATACATCCGATCAGGCTATTATAAGCGCAACAAATCCTAATGACATCCGTTTAATTACTACCGGCGACGGTAAGACTGTTTCTATGAATCCAAGCGAAAGTTTTAATGGAACGGCAAAAGTAACTTTTAAACCTATATCGAACATGAAAATAAATTACGATTTGCTTTATTCTAAAGCTAAATCTAAAGATTATTCGCACATGTTCAAATATGATCCCGATGCATTAGGCACAAGCCGCAGTACAAACATCATTAATTCAATAGAATTGCGTCACGCTGTCGACTCAAAGACTTTTTATACTGTGAAAGGTTCATATAACGTTCGCAATGGCAGTTATTATTTATACCCATTGCTTGACGCAAACGGAAATGAAGTCGATTTCCAACCGGGCGATGATTTATCTAAACTGCACGCGGACTCGCGTTATCAGCCGACTGAGAAACTGACGGTGCCGGCTACGTACACATTCTACTATGGAGGCACGGATAACTCGCAGTCTTACAGCAAGTTCTCTACATTTATTGGCAAATTTGATATAGTAAGCCAGGTGCAGAAAAGTCACGAAGTCAAATTCGGTTTAGAGTATAGAAAACATGAACTTGCTTCAGAAAGCTTTACTGTAAAAAGAGATACTGTGACTTATACTACCCCGACAATTTTGGGTATTAGCTCTGCAAGCCACGATTATTATAAGAAAAAACCGGAAGAGTTTTCAACGTATATCCAGGATAAGATGGAATATTCCACTCTTGTTTTGAATGTCGGTTTACGGTACGATTATTTTAATGCGCACTCTAAGTATTCTACCGATATTATGAATCCATCTCCGAACAATCCTTCATTATCGAGCGATATTGATAAAAGCAAATTGCTTGCCGATGCGGAAGCAAAGCAGAGGCTTTCTCCCCGTTTGGGCATATCGTTCCCTATCACTGATAAAGGAATAATTCACTTTTCTTACGGACATTTTTATCAGATGCCGTCGATGAGCAGCTTATATACTAACTCAAGCTTTAAGTACAGCGTGTCTAGCGGTCAGTTAACAATTGGCAATGCTAATTTGAATCCGCAAAAAACTGTTTCTTACGAGCTTGGCGTTCAACAGCAGTTGTCTGACGAATTAGCTGTTGTAGTTACAGGTTTTGTTAAAGACGTGAGAGATTTGTTCGCAGTCCAATATATAAGAATAAGCGGCGACGAAACATATGCCAGATACGTAAATCAGGATTATGGCAACATAAAAGGAATTACGGTTACTCTTACAAAGCGGAGAACTAAAGAAGATATGCTTGGAGCTTCCTTGGACTATACATATCAGACATCTGAAGGCAATAATACTAACTCAGACGCATTCTTCCTTGATATGTCAAGCGGCAGACAAAGCGAAAAAATTGTAACCAACTTAGGATGGGCGCAGACGCATACTCTAAATGCTTCTGTAATTTTTGGCGATCTTGGCAATTGGAATATTTCTTTAGTCGGTCGTTATGGATCAGGAATGCCTTATACGCCTGAATTAACCAGCAGCAAGATTGACATTAAAACTAATAGCGGAACAATGCCTTCCACTTTACGCGTTGATTTGTTCGCAGATAAAATTTTTAATGTGCATGGCGTTAATCTAAGCGTTTTTGTTAAAGTCTTTAATCTATTCGATATTCTGAACGATGCGGCGGTTTATAGCAGCACTGGTAAAGCGGATTACACGTTATATCAAAATTCAGCTACTGCTTTGGCAACCAGAGCTCTATCTCAAAGAGTTGCAGGAATAAAAGACCCAAATGATTATTTTAATGACCCGACTTACTATTACTCGCCGCGCGAAGTAAGAGTAGGCGTGGGTATCGAGTTTTAATATGGAAAATAACATAAAATGGAAAAAAAAGAACTTTCAACATATAGGAGTAAACCAATAATTATGAAAAAGTTTTTATTAGTGTTTATTATGTTAATTATTGCCTGCCAGGTTTCAAAAGCGCAGAATAATGCGACGCAGAAAAAAGACGACAGTCAAATTCAGAATAATTCGAAGCTTAATAAATTGGCAAAGAGCGCAGGTTATAATGATAGAAAATATTATTTTATGAACGCAAACAAAGTCGCCACTAATATTTATAATTATGGCGGAATTGCGCCGGGATATGGAAGACTTGTAGGCGTTAATAACGGCGTATGGCATGGTCTTTCTTATATATTCCAGTTTTGTCCTATCGTTGGAGGTTCTGTCCCCGATGGAGCAAGTGAGACCAAAAGGCTTCATATAATTTCTGATGGCGTTTGGGATTATAATACTTCAACCGCTCAATTGAGAGAAGTCAACCCAGCAGGAGACACGCTCTGGTGTTTTGAACCTTTAGAGGGTTATGATGATGCGTCTCAGGAATATATGGCTTCTAATCCGGCAAACGATAATGACGGCGACGGGAAACCGGATAGCTGGCCCCGTTCTTGGTATAACGCTACTCTTGGAAAATATGTCTGGCCGGGCTATTTGGCTCAGGACGTTACCAGCGCAGATCTTGAAGTATATTGGGCAATGGACGATAGAGACAACAGGGAATTTAATTATTTCCCTTTCCCGGAGGATTCGACTCGCAGAGGTTTAGGCATTCAGGTAGACGGACGCGCGTTGCAATGGAGCAATACGCTGGCGGAAAATTCTATCTTCTTTATTTATACGATAACAAATGTAAGCAAGAAAAATCTTGATTCGCTAATATTTGGTATGTATGGCGATCCCGACGTAGGCGGTGGAGCTCCTGAAAATGAGGACGATAACGGCTACTTTGTTCCGCCTTATAATTATGACGGAGCTCATGACGTAAGCGCAATTGATCCTTCCGGAAGAAGTATTATCTATTGCTGGGATCCAGACATGAAGGGAGTGAATAACATTAAAAGCGGATATGTAGCTTGTAAATTTCTTGAAAGTCCTGGAAATTCTTCTGATGGAATTGATAACGACGGCGACGGTATGATTGACGAAAGCCAGAGCGATGGAATTGATAATGATCACGATTGGGTAGCCTCTACTGACGACGTAGGTATTGACGGCGTAGCTAATACTGGCGATGCAGGAGAAGGAGACGGACTTCCAACAGCTGGACGCAGGTTAGCTAATGGAACGCTTGACCCTTTACATCCCGGCGAACCTAATTTTGAGTATACTGATCTTGACGAATCTGATCAGATTGGACTAACAAGCTTTAATAGCTGGACATGGAATAAGGATAAAGTGTCTAATGACGAGTCTATGTGGAACAGAATGGCGCCTGGAAACTTTGGCGCAATTACTGAAACAGCCGATATAGTATTTGTTTTAGGTTCAGGTTATATCTCTTTACAGGCTGGCGAAGTTAAAAGATTTTCGATGGCTTTACTGTTTGGCGAAAGCTTAAGCGATCTTTTGACTACTGCTTCTACCGTTCAGAAAATATACAATAAAAACTATAAATTCTATCAGCCGCCTACAAAACCGACTATTACAGCTGTTGGAGACGATAGAAAAGTTACACTATATTGGGATACGCAATCTGAAGCCAGCGTCGATCCTATTTTAGGCAAAGATTTTGAAGGATATGTTATTTATAGAAGCACTGATCCTTCGTTTAGCGACATCCAGACAATAACGGACGGAAAGGGAAACTCATTTTTCTCTACTCCGCTTAAAAAACTTGACGGTTCTGATTGCCGCTGGGACGTTGCAATCCGAGATGAACCTTATGTTGACAAAAACGGAAATGGGAAATACGATATGGGAGAACCATTTACAGATATAAATTTAGACGGTAAATGGACGGCTAACATACCTGACTGGTGGAAAGGATATCATCCTTTGGCTTATGAAGGCAGAGGAGTCCATTACTATCTGGGCGATAATACGGGGTTGGTTCATACATATGTAGATTCTAATAATGTTGTAAATGGACAAACTTATTATTATGCAGTTGTGGCTTATGATCATGGAGATTCTTTAACTTCTCCGCCGACTGAAACGACTAAGAAAATAACGCAAGACGCGGTTACGCTTAAGTATACTTTTGACTCAAATACGGCAAAAGTAATTCCAGGGCCTAGAGCCTCTGGTTATGTTGCGCCTGATGCAAGCAAGTTCAATCTAACTCATGTCAACGGAACAGGCAATGGAACTATTAACCTGAATATTCTAAATGATATTGCAGTGCCTGCAAGCGGTCAATACAGGCTAGTATTTGGCGATAGTTTAGATGGCGCGGCGCAGAAGAATTATTCAGTACGCAAAGAAGCATATATTACAGATGCTGTACAGTTTTATGACACAAACTATGCAAGTCTATCATGCCAAAATCTAGACAAAGCCAGTACTTTTACCGTTACTGACGCTAGCGGAAAAACCTACGTTGAGAATGTAGACTATTATGTTAATTATACGGCCGGTAAAGTAAGACGGGCTGATAAATCTCCGATAGGCTCTACCGATAAATATAAAGTAACATATAGATACTTCCCTGTTTACGAAAGTACGCTACTTAGCAATGAAGATTCAAATCCACTGGCGGATGGAATTAAGTTGCAAATAGTTAACCATGCAAAGTTAGAACCTGATACGGTAAATAGTAAATGGACTGGCGGTAAAACTAACTTTAAATTTACATTAAAAGACCCTTCATTCTCTGGCACAAGAGTAAGAGCAAGTTCCGATTTTGAAGTCAAATTTTCGGCTAATAACATTGATTCGGCTAAAATTTCAAAATCAGGCTCTTTCATTTCAATTCCGGTAAAATATTCTGTTTACGATATTACCGGATCGGTTCCTTTAAAAGTGCCTACATTTTTAAAAGAAGTTGTGAAAGATAGCGCTTGGGAACCAGGCGAAGAAATTGTTTTCTTCAAACCGGGTTCAAATGCTACGTCGAAAGATACTGTTACCTGGGGCGTATTAATTAGCCTTCCAGATTCTGCAGCCGGTAAGCCTATTTATCCTACAGATGGCGACGTATTAGTGCTCAGAACAAACAGGCCTTTTACTAGCAGCGATGTTTATACATATACTACTCAGGCAGGAAAAGTAAATAATACTCTTGCAAAGTCGAAGCTTGATAATATTTATGTCGTTCCTAATCCTTATGTAGTTTATAACGACATCGAGCCAACTACTCAGCTTCCAGGCGCAACGCGCGGAGAACGACGGATTTATTTTGAGAATCTGCCCGTTCAATGCAAAATAAGAATATTCACCTTAAGCGGCGAATTGATAAAAACTATCGATCATGAAGGAACCAACACTACCGGAAGAGAATTCTGGAATCTGTTAAATAATGACGGTTTCTGCGTGGCTTACGGCGTATATTTTGCGCATATAGACGCTCCTGGAATAGGAGAAAAATTAGTCAAATTTGCAATAATTAAATGATGAAAGGCTTAATTAATACTAATTTATTGCCGGAGAATTAAATGAAAAAGTTTTTAATAGTTTTAGCTATGGCGTTTACTATAGCGTGTGTGAACATACTGAATGCTCAATCCGTAAATAAAGTGGGCACTACTGCAGCGCAATTCCTTAAAATTGGAATTGGCGCAAGGGCTATTGGAATGGGCGGCGCATTTTCTACTATGGGGGGCGATATCAACTCCATTTATTGGAACCCAGCAGGAATTGCTAAAATTAATGACAGAGAGGCTACTTTTGATCACGTTGACTGGATCATGGACGTCAACAACGAGTTTGCCGCTTTTGTTATGAGCATCCCTGATTTTGGAACTGTGGGCGGGTTTGTGACTGTGCTTACAATGGGCGATATGCCTGTAAGGACTGTTGACGAACCTCTTGGCACAGGAGAGAATTTTTCTGCCGGGTCATTCTCTGGCGGACTTTCTTATGCAAGAAATCTTACAGATAATTTTGCGTTAGGTCTTAACGTTAAATATGTTCACGATTATATTTGGCATGAATCTGCTAACAGCTTTGCCATAGATATCGGTGCTCTTTATTCTATTCCAATTTTGAACGAATTTAGAATTGGCGCAAGTATTTCCAATTTTGGCTCTAAAATGAAATTAGACGGAATTGATATTCAACAGATTACCACAGTGGGAGCCGGCTTGGGAAACCAGCTGAATTCAAATCTGGAAGTGGAAGAATATGATCTTCCTCTTACGATGAGAATTGGCGTTGCCGCTGATGTTATTAAGTTAGAAAACCATAGGCTTACAGTTGCCGTTGACGCTGTTCACCCTAACGATAACCTTGAATATGTTAACGCAGGAGCTGAATATGGGTGGAACGATTTAGTCTTTATCAGAGGCGGTTATAAAACAATGTTTCTGAAAGATTCTGAAGAAGGGCTTACTCTTGGGTTTGGGCTTAATTACAGGCTGCTTGACGCTTTGAAAGTCCAGGTTGATTATGCTTATGAAGATTTCGGTAGACTAAAAAATGTTCATTACTTATCTATCGGAGTTAAATTCTAATTAGCTATAGACGTACAAATAAAAAAAGCTAATCATTATCTGACATATTTTTAACTAAAAAGGCTGCCCCGATTTATCGGGACAGCCTTTTTGTTTTTATTATAATTTGTTTGCTTTTCCCTAATCATCAGCCGCTATTCTGATCTCATTCTAAATAAATGCGCCAATCCAGCCGCGCACAAAATATTAATAAACGGCATAAATGGCATTCTGTACCTGCTCGATCCAACGATGCCAGTTAAGGCTGTAAAGTATAAAATAAGTAATAGCGAGACAGCGATAAAAATAAGATTATCTTTCTTTTTTATTGATAAGACTATATTGTATAGCGAAAGCGAGTAATTGAAAAATAAAAAAATAATACCGGAAAAAGTGATGATAAGCTCTATGGGCGACATGAGCCTGAAAATGTCGCTATACTTAAAACCAGAAGTTAAACGATTGCCGCTTATATAATCAGAATACTTTGAACTGATATGGAAGTCTTGAAGAATAGCTCCAGCAGGAGAAGCGCAATACATATAAACAATTCCGTAAACATTTCTTATGCAATAGAGAGCGAAATTCTTTTTTATATAATCGGTAGAAATTTTAGTATATATCCTTGAATTTTTGAATGACGATAGCGGGTTTACAGGATCGCATCCATCATTATTAGAAATGTGCATAAAGTAGTTTTGCATTTTATCAAAAGAGGAGTTTGAATCTACAGGATCGCATCCGTTTTTTACAGCCAGGTTATACAGGTCTTGTTTTACTTCTTCATACGGCTTCTTGCTTTTGTATGATTCAACCGACGCTACATTATAAAATAATAGGTTATAACCGGAAATAGAAGTTAGACTTGCCTCGCCATATTTAGTATAATTTCTGGTTATCCACGTAAGAAGTATTAGCGCAAAAATTACAAAATATAACACAGAACAGAACAATTTCTTTTTGTAATTATCGCGCAGCACAAAAATAAAAAGAAGAACGGCAACCACTGGGAATAAATATGAAATTGGTCTTACTAAAGCGCTTAGCCCCAGTAAAACAGAACTACGTATGAGCCAATATATATTATTAAGCAGAATAAACCGGCACAAGAATAATATTGACGCTAAGAATAAAAACACAAAAAGAGTATCAGACATTAACTGAACGGCTGAAATAATTTGTATATAATCAATTGAAAACAGGAATGCCGCAAATAAAGAAATGTTTTTGGAAAAAAAGAGCGACGCAATTCTATATACTAAGTAAGCAGACGCTACGCTGATAATAACCTGGCAAAGTAATACAAGCCAGACGCCGTTTGGAATGAGCGCATAAAATATTGCAAGAAAAACCGGATACCCGGGCGTTCTATAACCGTCAAAGTATTCAAATGTTTGGGTAGATACTAATGATAGAGCCAAATTATGATATGTGGGCGAATCGTTAATTGAAATTGTATTGTTAACAAATTCAGAACTCCATGGCTGCAATGAAATATAAAACGCAATTCTGATAGAAAACGATAAGAAAAGGATTAGTACTAACCCTTTTGCGTTTAAAAATTCAAAAAAACGGTTATTTCCTTTCATGCTATTCTCCCTTGGTCTTGATATTCAAAGTTTTAACTATAGCGATTTCATTTCCTGTTTATCTGAAAATATTTTATAAATATGCGCAATCCCAGCGGCGCACAAAATATTAAAAAAGGGCATAAATGGCATGCGATATCTGCTTGCGCCAACAATGCCTGTTAAAGCTGTAAAATACAAAATTACAAAGAGGGCTAAAACAATAAATCTGATATTATCTTTTTTCTTAATGGAAATTGCAAAACTATAGGCCGAAAATAAATAGTTAGCAAATAAAAAAGCGAAGCCAAAAAAAGTGATAAAAAGTTCAACAGGCGACATTAGCATAAAAACGTCTTTGTAATTAAAACCAGATGTATAGCGATGAGAGCTGATGTAATCAGAGTATTTTGAAAAGATATGAAAATTCTGAAGAACTGCTCCAGTAGCTGAAGCGCTATACAAATAAACGACTCCATTAGCGCATCGTATGCAATAAAGAAGGAAGTTATCTTTTATATAATCAATAGATATCTTCGTGTAAATCTTTGAATTCTTTAATGACGTAAGCGGATTAACCGGGTCGCATCCATTATTGCGGGACACTTTATAAATATTTTTCTGGGCTTCGTCAAAAGACGCAAAAGCGCTTGCTGGTTCGCATCCTTTGCGGATTGATAAATCGTAAAGATTTTGGTCGACTTTTTCCAGCGGAGTTTTAGTCTTATATGATTCAACCGACGCGACATTATAAAACAACAAATTATAGCCGGAAATTGAAGTTAGACTCTCCTCTCCATATTTATTATAATTTCTGAATAGCCAGGGAGAAAGAACAAGAACAAAAACAAAACAGTATAGAAACGAAAAAAACAACTTCTGTTTATAATTTTCATGAAGGATAAAAATGAATAACAGAATAACAACTACAGGGAATAAATATGAAACGGGGCGCACTAAAGTTGCCAGACCTAGCAAAAGCGCGCTGTAAATAAGCCGGTTAAGTTTATTAAGCTTAAGAAATTTGCATAAAAATAATATTGACGCTAAGAACAAAAAAACAAAAAGAGTATCCGACATTAATTGTACGGAGGACACTATTTGAACAAAATCAATTGTAAATAAGAATGAAGCTAATAATGAAATGTTTTTTGAAAAGAAAAACGACGCTATTCTATATACAAGATACGTTGACGCTAGGCTTATCAGAATCTGGAAAATTAATGCTAGCCAAATGCTGTTAGGAATAATACTATAAAATATTGCAAGAAAAACCGGATAACCTGGAGTTCTTAAACCGTCAAAATATTCAAATGATTTTGTATGTATTAAAGATTGCGCCAAGTTATGGTAACTTGGCGCGTCGCTTAATAAAATAGTACTGAAAATAACATCATTATTCCACGGCTGTAATGAAATATAAAACGCTAATCTAATAGTAAAGGCAACGCAAAGAACTAAAACAAGTCCGTTAGCTTTTATAAATTCAGAGATCCTGTTATTTCTCTCCATGGTACCCGCCTTCAGTGTTAATATCCTATATATTAGCTTTCGATTTTTTGCCAGACATTATATATTTCACTGCGGTTATTGCCGTAAGCATAGAGTAATCATGATTGTTGTACTTATGCATTCCGTTTCGGTTAACTAGCTATTAGCTATTTAAGTCGGCTTTGAAATTGTCCGGTCTATGCAGGCAAAGACTTCTTTTCTTTTTTCTTTTTTATTATTTTATAAAAATTTGCAATGCCAGTTGCACAAAAAATATTGATAAACGGCATGAATGGCATTCTATATCTGCTGGCTCCCACAATACCAGTAAGCGCGGTAAAGTACAAAACAATAAATACGGCAAAAAGAATAAATTTAAAATTCTCTTTTATCCTCATTGAAATTGTAAGTCCATATACAGAAAATAAGTAGTTGGCGAACAAATACACGAATCCAAAAAATGTTATAAGAAGTTCTATTGGAGACATCAGCTTAAAAATATCGCTATACTTAAAACCGGAAGTATAACGATTATTCATAACGTAGTCGGCATACTTGGACTCGATATGAAAATTCTGAATAATTGCTCCGGCAGGAGAAGCGCAATACATATAGATAATGCCATTAATATTTCTTATGCAATAGAGAACGAAATTGGCTTTTATATAATCGATAGAAATTTTTGTATATATTTTAGTGTTTGCCAAAGTCGTAAGAGAATTTGCCGGATTGCATCCGCTCTTAATCGCTAATTCTCCAAGATTTTTTTGCACTACGTCAATTGGCATTTTACTTTTGTATGACTCCACCGACGCTACATTATAAAACAACAAATTATAGCCTGAAACAGAGGTCAGGCTGGCGTCTCCGAACGTATAATGATTTCTTATTATCCATGGCGAAAGAGTGAAGACAAAGACAAAACAATATAATACCGAAAGGTACAGCTTCCGTTTGTAATTTGTATGTGAAATAAAAATTAACAAAAGAACAACAACGATTGGGAACAAATATGAAACCGGTCTTACAAAAGTTGCGCAGCCAAGTAAAAGAGAGCTGTAAATAAGCGAAGTCGTTTTGTTAAATTTAAAATACTTGCATAAAAACAATATAGCTTCAAGAAAGAAAAATACAAAAAGAGTATCAGTCATTATTTGCACTGATGAAATTATTTGTATATAATCAATCGCAAATAAAAAAGAAGCCAGTAATGAAACGTTTTTAGAAAAATAAAATGAAGCTATTTTATATACAAGATATGCGGATAAAACGCTGATTAGTATTTGAACAAACAGTGCAAGCCAAACGCTATTAGGAATAATGCTATAAAATATAGCGAGAAATATCGGATAACCGGGAGTTCTGAACCCGTCAAAACTTTCAAATGATTTTGTGGATATTAATGAGAGAGCTAAATTATGATAGCTTGGAGAATCTGTTACTAAGATAGTTTTATTAACTACTTCGTTGTTCCATGGCTGTAATGAAATATAAAACGCGAATCTGATTGCAAAGGCAACGCAAAGAACTAAAACAAGTCCGTTAGCTTTTATAAATTCAGAGACCCTGTTATTTCTCTTCATGGTACTCGCCTTCAGTGTTAATATCCCATATATTAGCTTTCGATTTTTCGCCAGATATTATATTTTTCACTGCGGTTATTGCCGTAAGCATAGAATGATCTTGATTGTTGTACTTATGCATCCCATTTCGTCCTACTAAAAACAGATTTTCTAATTTGTCAGTAAAATTGCGTATCACGTCAAATTGCCCGTATGTCCCAAAGTAAGCGGGATACGTTTTAGGAACTCTGATAATCGTGCTGTCAATTACGTCTTTTCTATCAATGATGTCTATACTATGCAATTCATCTATCGCAAACTTCATGAATTCATTGTCGCCCATGCTCCACAATTCGTCATTTTCGTAACAAAAATATTCTAAGCCTATCCAGACTTTTTCCAGATCGGCTACCATATATGGCGACCAATTATTAAATATTTGTAGTCGGCCAACTTTAACTTCTCTTTCCTGTATGTATATCCAATTATCGGGGACTAAATTATATAAAGTAGGGATTTTGGTTTCGTTCTTGATTTTTAACTTATTCAAGAGCAAACCTACGGTAATAAAATCGCGGTACTGCAATCCGTCGCTTATCGTTTTTACTTCTGCCGGAACTTTATCGCCCATAGCGTTTATTAGTTCTTTAACAGAAGTCGTAGAAAAGAAATAATCTCCTTTCAAAACGCTTTGAGAATTTGTAGAATGGTCTAAATAACTTATCTCTGAAACCTGGTTTTCCGCAATGCTTACGTTTACAACTTCGGCGTTCATAATAATAGAGCCCCCCTTTTCTTTTATTATTTGCGCTACTGTTTCCCACATTTGTCCAGGGCCTAGTTTGGGGTACATAAACTGTTCAATTAAACTTGTATTAGTATCTTTCTGCTCAATCGATTTTTCTTTTATAAAGATAGATTTTATTGCATGTAGAATAGCCTTGGAAACCGATAGATCCTTAATTCTTTGGGCTCCCCAATCGGCGGCTATTTCGGAACAAGCGGCGCCCCACACTTTTTCAGTATAATCCTTAAAGAACGTTTCATAAAGTTCGGTTCCAAATCTGCTAATAAAAAAATCCTCAAGGGAGTTTATATTTTTAACCGGGAATAACTTAACCCAAAAATATGTGGTCCCAATTTTAACAATCCTGATAAAGCCGAGGTTCGTAATAGTTTTCCAGTTAATAGAGATAGGGTAATCAAAAAATTTCCGAAGAAAAAAAATGCGAGACAGTCTGCTTCTGATAAGCATAACCCGGTCTGTTTTTTCCGGATCAGGACCATTACCAGGCAGTTCTGCCGAAATTCTTTTTTTGTGGTAAAGCTTTTCTATAAGGAGCTCGTCTTTTGAATCAGAACCCTGGATCGGCATTATATTTTGCCACCATTTCATTACAACGTCTGACTTTGAGAAAAAACGATGACCGCCTATGTCTATCCGGTTTCCTTTGTAAACTACGGTTTTAGAGATGCCTCCAAGCGCGTTTGTTTTTTCAAGGATTATCGGTTTAATATCGGTTTTAGTAACCAGTTCATAAGCGGCTGTTAATCCGGCAGGACCGGCACCAATAATTATTGCAGTTTTATTCATTGTTATTTTTTTTATTAAAAAGAAATATTTTACGCGCGAAAAAATTCCAGAAATATACTATTACAGTTGTTATTATTTTTGATAAGAGGTAGTAAACTGACAAGATGTTGGTAAGCGCCCAGAGAAACAGTTCATTAAAGCCCAGGCCAACAAGCCCTATAAGCAAGAACAATAAAAACTCTAAGCGCTTGTTCGCTATTGTCCTGCCGCTAAAAACCCATATAACGCTTAAAACATAATTTACTGCAAGGCCTAAAACAAACGCTATGCCCGCAGATAATAGATAATAAATTTTAAAGCGTTCAGTAAGGATAAATAATGTTCCAAAATCGACCAAGAAAGCCAATCCTCCAACAAAAGTATATCTGATTAACTGAAAGAAAGTATTGTCTGTCTTCCCTTGAAGGATATCTGCAATTTTGTTCATGTTAATTATATATTTTCCTCTATAATTTAGGCATTGATAATACATTTAAGAAATTTCTTAAATATACATATGCGCAATTTCCCATTATTTATTTTGTGTAAAAGATATTCCCGAATGTATTAAAAATCGGTTATCCAGTTTAAGTAAAGCATTCAAAAAGTTTATAAACAAAATAACGAAATATTTTATAATTATCATTAGTAATTGAATTTAGAACCTGACATATTACTTGATATACTACGATAACTAAAACTCCACATGTTTCAAATATGCGCTATGTAACAGATTTTTATATTTTGAAAGTGGGATCTCTACGGCTCCGAACATTGCAAGATGTTCTGTCATGTACTGCACGTCAAGAACTTCAAAACCTTTTTCATTAAGATGTTCAATCAATTTTATTAGCGCTATTTTTGAAGCCTGATGGCAGGTTGAAAACATGGACTCGCCAAAGAAAGCTCCTTTGTAATTAATGCCGTACAGTCCTCCGGTTATTTTATTATCCTGCCATACTTCTACAGTATGCACATGCCCAAGCTTTTTTAAACGCATATAAGCTTCAATCAATTTATCAGATATCCAGGTTGGCGTTCTGTTTTTACAACCGGTAACTACAGTAATAAAATCGGTATCAAATCTAATTTCAAATTCCGCCTTTTCCATAAATTTGCGGAGCGACCGGGGAAAGTTATAATTATCAAGCGGTATAATGGTTCTTATAGAGGGCATATACCAGTCAATCTTCGTCCCTTCGTCATTTGACATTGGGAACGCGCCGTTTGCGTAAAGATTTAACATGAAACCGGGTTCAAGTGAATCTTCTTCGGAAAATATTTGTTTCTTTTTCATGGAGCGTAAAAAACTATTTAAAGAATATAAAATCTAATATTAATATTTACAAATCAAAAGTATTATATTATCTTAACCATTAATAATTTAATCTTGAAGTAATAATATGAAAACAACAGAAAAATATGGAAAAAAAACAGATATAGCTCTTTCGCTTTGGGTAAAACTAGCAAGAGCGTACTATACCTGCGCAAAATTATCTACGGATAATATTAAAACATTCGGACTCACCCGTCCGCAGTTTTGCGTAATTGAATGCCTTGGTCATCAGGGAGAAATTACCCTAACGCTGCTGAGTTCAAAGCTGCTTGTTACGGGAGGCAATATAACTTTAGTAGTGGATAATCTGGAAAAAGAAGGGCTTGTTGAAAGAATAAGGAGTAAAGAAGACAGACGTACAATAAACGTAAAGCTCACATCCAAAGGCGAAGGCGTATTTAAAAATATATTTAAAAAGCATGCCGATTTTATTACTAAAAATGTTCAGGCTCTTACGGAAAAAGAACAGGTACAGCTTGGCAAATTGTTAAAAAAACTCGGGACTTCTCTAAAGAGCTGACAAGCATTAAATCTCTTTATTGAGCACAATTATAAATAACTAATATGATGTCTTTAAGTTGACTTATTTAATGTCCTATAATATTATGCCCTTAGTTTTTCTTGTCAAAAAAATGCAATAAAAATCAAAAAATAAGTTGTAGTTAATATTACACGTAGAGAAACGAATTATTCATAATTGTATCGAGAAAGGATAAATTATAATATAACTTATTTTACTTCCATACCTTGTATTAATAAAAAATCATCTAAAAGCTAACAAATTCTTATACAATTAGCTCTGCATAGATTTCCTTAATTTTAACATTAGAAAATGCTTCAATTGTGTAATATATTTAATGGCTATAGTCACAGACTTAAACCTAAAGTGTGATATAGGCGATTAGACTTGCACTGTCAGTAAAAATTTATTATATTGCATTAGTTCTTTGAAATGTGGTTTGATAGAGACAATCCCAAATAATTACCGCAACAATGAAGTGTATTCAGTTACACAATTGCTGAAAAGCAATCTTTTCATAGTGTACGCGCCTCTGTTTGTATGCTACCCATTATTGATATCACGCTACTGGGAAAATTAATTGTAGGGCGATACATATATTATGAGAATAAATAATAAAAAAGAAAGCGAGTTAATTTTTAGGAGGGAAAGTTTTTGTAAGTTACGACGAACGGTAATTATTATCCTACTAAGCGAGGGGATAATAAATAACTATATTTAACAAATTGGAGGTTTTGTGAAAAACCAAAAAGACTCTATCAAAAGGTTAACTGAGAATATCAGTTTAATCCTTGCAAAGAACCGTAACATACTCTCGACCGAAGATCGCTTGTTATTAGAATCTACGATTTCTGAATTGGATCATCTTAAACTTTTAATGATATCCGACACTCATGAGGCAGTGATTCTAACAGTTTCTAAAATAATTTCCACTTCACTTAAGTATTTTCTTTCATCTCAATTATTTTAGATATAACAAAATTCGAAGGTCGGACTTTCCTTCAACTTTTCACAATAAAAATAATAAAACATGAATTTAGGACGAACTATACAAAATTTAAGGCATAAAAAGAAAATTAAACAAACTGAATTATGCCAACACTGTGGAATTTCCGTTTCATTTTTATCTCAGATTGAAAATAATAAAAAGGAACCATCAATTTCTACATTAAAGAATATAAGTGATTTTTTTAACATTCCTCTCCCTGTGCTTTTCTTTACTTCTATTACATCAGAAGATATATCTTCTGAAAAAAGAAACGATTATAAGATCATTGAGCCTTTTTTGCAAAATTTCATTAATATGTTTGTTGATGATGAATGATAAATAGTCTAAACCATTTATATCGGATTTTGGGAACCTCGGAAACAGAAGTTAAAGCTATTCTGAACGGATTAGATAAGTATTACTATTATGAAAATAAACCCAAGCTGAACAAAGATGGGAGCTGTAAAACAAAAGATGGGAAGCTCGTTTTCCGTGTTTTGACTCCTAGTATAGGGAGATTAAAAGAAATACAAAGGCAAATAAAAAATAAAATTCTTAAGGAATTTATTTTCCCCAATTTTGTCCAAGGTGGAGTCAGTAAAAGAGATAATATATCTAATGCAATAAAGCATCAAGGTAAGAAATTTCATTTTATGACCGACTTAAAGGGTTTTTTCCCTTCTATAAAATATAAACTAGTATATGATATGTTTATCTCCAATAAGTTTTCGGCAGACGTAAGCTCTATTTTAACAAAGTTAACCACTTATAATTACTGCCTACCTCAAGGAACACCAACAAGTACGTATATTGCAAATTTAGTAGCCCTAGATATGGACAAAGAACTGATTAAATTCTGTGAGCTTTTTAATATAACTTATACGAGATATGTGGATGATTTAAGCTTTTCATGTCCTGCAGATTTTAAAGATAAAACAGTGGGAATTATTTCAATAATTCAAGATAATTCTTATGTAGTAAATTTCCGTAAAACACATTATAAAGTCGGACCGGCAGAAATAACTGGTGTTGTTGCGAAGAATAATCATATTTCGCCTCCAACTTCAATTAAGATTAAAATGTCAGATAATAATACACCAGAATCATCAAGAATGGGCATAAAGAATTACTATAACAGAATAATTTCTGCCAATATCAAATGATTAATGGAATATAATTCAAATAGGTTTAATATCGTAAAAGGTGATAATCAGAATTATAAAACTCTAAACATATAAAAATATGTTAACTTTTTATGTAATAACATTTTATCAGATCAATTGGTTTTATTAAGTTATTTCGCTAAGTTCTTACGTGTCATGTTCCTAAAATATCGTAAAATTTTTTCTAAAGTATGAAACGGAAGCAGAAATATTTTTGTTATAAAAATATTGACGCTCCTAAATAAATATGAAATTGAAATTTTGGATAAAACATATAGGAAAATAGAATGCTTGACGAAAACTTGAACTATAACCCCACAGGCGACGTAGAAATTCAGGAATGGCTATATTCGCTTGATTATGTCCTTCAACATGGAGGGCCGGAACGAGTAAAAGAAATAATTCAACAACTTGGAATCCGCGCTCATAAAGCCGGAGTAAAACTACCATTTACGGCAAATACGCCATATATTAACACAATACCTCCAGAAAGCCAGCCCCCTTTCCCCGGCAGCAGAGAAATTGAACGCAGAATAAAAAGCCTCATCCGCTGGAATGCAATGGCGATGGTGGTTAAAGCCAATAAATTAGAAAGCGGCATCGGCGGACATATTTCGACTTACGCGTCCGCAGCGACTTTATATGAAATAGGATTTAATCACTTCTTCAAAGGGAAGGGCGAAGACTATGAAGGAGATCAGATCTATTTTCAGGGGCACGCTTCTCCCGGTATTTACGCAAGAGCCTTTCTTGAAGGGCGGCTTTCAATTGAACAATTAGAAAATTTTAGAAGAGAATTAAAACCTGGCGGAGGACTTTCGTCTTACCCGCATCCATGGCTGATGCCTAACTTTTGGGAGTTTCCCACTGTTTCAATGGGGCTTGGGCCAATCATGGCTATCTATCAGGCAAGATTTAATAAGCATTTGGAAGACCGGGGCTTAAAGAAAAATACTGGCAAAGTATGGGCTTTTCTTGGCGACGGCGAAACTGACGAACCGGAAGCTCTCGGCGCAATTTCTTTGGCCGCAAGAGAAAAACTTGACAACCTTGTTTTTGTAATTAATTGTAACCTGCAGCGGCTTGACGGCCCTGTAAGAGGCAACGGCAAAATTATTCAGGAGCTTGAGGCTATTTTTAGAGGCGCAGGCTGGAATGTGATTAAAGTTATCTGGGGAACTTCGTGGGATGATTTACTGGCAAAAGATAAAGACGAAAAATTAGTTAAGCGTATGGGCGAAACTGTCGACGGACAGTATCAAAAATATACGGTAGAATCGGGCAAGTATTTTAGAGAGCATTTCTTTGGCGCAGATCCGGAGCTGCTTGACATGGTTAGCCAGCTTTCTGACGAGCAGTTAAGAAAAATGAGGCGCGGTGGACATGATCCGGAAAAAGTATATGCGGCATTTAAAGCAGCGGTTGAATTTAAAGGCGCGCCTACTGTTATTTTAGCTAAAACGATTAAAGGGTACGGATTGGGAGAAAGCGGAGAAGGGAAAAATATTACTCACTCGCAAAAAAAATTAAATGAAGAAGAATTAAGAGAATTCCGAACAAGATTTGGCATTCCAATTTCGGATGAAGACGTGGCTAAGGCTCCGTTTTATAAACCTGCCGACGATAGCCCTGAAATGGTTTATCTAAAAGAGAAAAGAGAAAAACTCGGCGGTTTTGTCCCTTCAAGAAAAGTTACTGTAAGGCCATTTAAAACTCCTCCGGAAGAAATTTTTGAAGAGTTTTATAAAGGCACGGAAGGCAAGGACGCTTCTTCCACAATGGTTTTTGTAAGAATACTTGCGAAGCTTTTAAAAGATAAAGAACTTGGTAAATTTATCGTTCCAATTGTTCCTGACGAAGCAAGAACCTTTGGAATGGAATCGTTATTCAGACAGGTGGGAATTTATTCCCATGCTGGACAGCTCTACGAGCCTGTAGACGCCGCGAGTCTTCTGTATTATAAGGAAGCTACAAACGGGCAGATACTTGAAGAAGGAATTACCGAAGCGGGGGGAATGTCGTCATTTATCGCAGCGGGAACGGCTTATGCTACTCATGGATTGAACATGGTTCCGTTCTTTGTTTATTACTCTATGTTTGGTTTGCAGCGTATGGGCGATCTTGTTTGGGCTGCGGCAGACATGCAGGCAAAAGGATTCTTAATTGGCGGAACAGCTGGAAGAACAACGCTAAGCGGCGAAGGCTTGCAACACCAGGATGGCAATAGTCACCTGCTTGTTTATCCTGTGCCTAACCTGGTAGCTTATGATCCGGCATTCGCTTTTGAGCTTGCAGTTATTATCAGAGACGGTATACGCAGAATGTATGAAGAACAGGAAAAAGTATTTTATTACATAACTGTAATGAACGAAAATTACCCAATGCCTCCAATGCCTAAAGGCGAAGGGATAAAAGAAGGCATTGTAAAAGGGCTTTATAAATTTAAAGCTTCAGAAAAAACAAACTTTAAGCTTAAAGCTCATCTGCTTGGAAGCGGAACGCTTGTTAACGAAGCTCTAAAAGCGCAGGAAATATTGGAAGACAGATATAAAGTATCAGCCGACGTTTGGAGCGTTACAAGCTACAAAGAACTCCACCGCGATGGTATGGAAGCAGACAGATGGAATTTGTTGCATCCGTCTTTACAGCCCAAAACGCCTTATGTTACGGCATGTTTTTCTAATGAAGACGGCGTTGTAGTGGCCGCGTCCGATTATGTTAAAACTCTGCCAGACTCTATTTCAAAATGGGTTGGCAAGCAAATGGTTTCATTAGGAACAGACGGATTTGGAAGAAGCGAAGGACGAAGCGCGCTTAGAGACTTCTTTGAAGTTGACGCAAGATATATTGCCGTAGCGGCTTTGTACGCCTTGGCTAAAGAAGGCAAAATAAAAATGCTTGTAGTTGAAAAAGCTCTTAAAGAATTGGATATAGATCCTGAAAAATTAAATCCTTTAACTGCATAATTGTAAAATGATATACAGACAAATTCTTAAAACTTTATATGCGTTTTAGCGCTAAACGGCCGGAGGCTTCTCCGGCTGAGATAGCGCGGTCTAGCGCTAAAGGTGCAAAAGGTTTAAGAAAATTTTTGCCTGAATAAAATGCTGAAATAAAATTAAGACTTAAACAGGGTAAAATATGATAAAAGAATTTATACTCCCTGAACTGGGAGAAAATATTGCATCTGCGGATGTGTTAAAAGTATTGGTTAAAGTTGGGGACGTAATTAAAGAAGACGACGGCGTACTTGAAATTGAAACTGATAAAGCTACAATAGAAGTGCCTTCAACCGTCGCAGGGAAAGTGGTTGAAGTATTAATTAAAGACGGCGATAAAGCTGCCGTTGGTCAGGTTGTTTTACGGGTAGAGAGCGATAGTGTAGCCGCTAATGCCGCAGTTACGTCTGCTCCGGGAAAACAAACAGACGAGAAGACAAAAACTGCTGAAGCAGCTGTTCCCATAGCGATTGTAGAAGAGATTAAACCAGCAGGCGCAACGGCAATAGTTGAATTCATTCTGCCAGAATTAGGCGAAAATATAACCGCTGCCGACGTATTGAAAGTCCTTATTAAACCGGGCGACATAGTAGAAGTTAACCAAAGTATTCTTGAAATTGAAACCGATAAAGCGACAATAGAAGTGCCTTCTACAATTGCCGGGAAAGTAACGGAAGTATTTATTAAGGAAGGCGAAAAAGCGGCTGTAGGAAGCGTAATATTTAAGGCTGAATCTGTTTCGGCTGCTCCCAAAACAGCGGTAGTTCAACAGGAAGTCGCAAAAGTTCCTGCTGTTGCTGCAGAAACGCAAAGCGCTTTTGTGCCAAAAGAAAATACTGAGAAATTTGTATCTAAAGAAGTTGAAAGAACTCTTGCCATAGATGGTCAGCCGCCTATTAAAACAAATTCTGCTCCCGCTGCTCCTTCTGTAAGGAGGATAGCCCGCGAATTAGGCATTGATATTAACAAAGTTCAGGGAAGCGGATCTGATGGAAGAATTTCGATGGACGACGTTAAAGCCTATGTTAAGGCTCTGAATGAAGGCAGGATACAAACCGCCGCGCCAGTCGCTTCCGGAAGCGGAACAGGCGTAAGCGCTGAGCCTCTTCCTGATTTCTCGAAGTTCGGCGAATTTGAAAGAAAACCTATGAGCAATATCAGGGCTAAAACGGCCGTGCATTTAAGCTATGCCTGGTCTGTTATACCTCATGTTACTCAGTTTGATAAAGTTGATATTACAGATTTAGAGAAGATAAGAAAATCGTTTGCGCCTTCTGTAGAAAAGGCGGGCGGAAAGCTTACGGTTACTGCTATTCTGATAAAAGTGATTGCCGCTGCTTTGAAAAAATTCCCGCAGTTTAACTCAAGCGTTGATATGGTTACTAAAGAAGTTGTTTATAAAAAGTATTATAATATTGGCGTGGCCGTAGACACAGACCGCGGATTAATTGTGCCTGTTGTAAGGGACGTCGATAAGAAAAACATAATACAGATTTCTAAAGATATGAACGACGTTGCTGAAAAAGCCAGGACAAGAAAAATTTCTCTTGAAGAGCTTCAGGGCGCATGTTTTACAATTACAAATCTTGGCGGTATTGGCGGAACATTTTTTACTCCAATAGTAAACTCGCCGGAAGTTGCAATACTTGGCGTATCGCGCGGCGGTTTTGAGCCAATATATAAAAATGGTAATTTTGAACCGCGACTTATGCTTCCTCTTTCGCTTTCGTACGATCATAGAATTATAGACGGCGCAGACGCGGTCAGATTCTTAAGATGGATTGCAGAGTCGCTTGAACAACCGCTTAAATTATTGATAGAAGGATAATAATCTTAAAAATATTGAATCAGGAAATTATATGGATAATGTAAATAGTATAAAATTAGTAGTCCTCGGCGGCGGGCCGGGGGGATATACGGCGGCGTTTCTTGCCGCTGATTTAGGGATGCAGGTAACCTTGGTCGATTTGGAAAAAAATCCAGGAGGCGTTTGTCTTTACAGAGGATGCATTCCTTCTAAAGCGTTGCTGCATGTGGCAAAATTAATTAACGAAACTAAAGAAGCCTCAAATTGGGGCATAGATTTCGGCGAACCCAAGATAGACGTAGATAAGCTGCGGGCATGGAAAGATCAGGTTGTAGGCAAACTTACTAGTGGAACTGGACAGTTGGCAAAGCAGCGTAAAATAAATTATGTTCAGGGGCGCGGTACTTTTGTTAATTCGTCTACTCTAAAAGTGGATAAAGCGGACGGAACATCGGAAGAAATAAAATTCGATAAAGCGATAATCGCCACAGGTTCGGTAATAAATACTTTCCCATCGCTTCAGTTAAGCAGTAAAAATGTGCTAAACTCAACTACTGCGCTTGAGCTTCAAAATATTCCCGCTTCTTTGCTTGTAGTAGGCGGCGGTTATATAGGGCTTGAACTCGGTTCTGTTTATAACGCGCTTGGCTCAAAAGTTTCCGTGGTGGAAATGACCGACGGCCTCCTTCCGGGAGCGGATAGGGATTTGGTTATGTATCTTTCTAAAAGACTGCAAAGCAGTTTTGAAAAAATTACGCTTAACGCTAAAGTTTTGGAAATGAAAGAAGTCTCTGGCGGAATTAACGTAAAAATAGAATCTATAAAAGACGGCGTAATTACAGAGCAGGTTTACGAAAAAGTTCTTGTCTCCGTTGGGCGCAAACCCGTTACTGCGGGACTCGGTTTAGAAAATACTAACGTAAAAGTAAATCAGCGCGGCTGGATAACTGTAAATAATCAGTTAAAAACCGACGATCCTAATATATATGCTATCGGCGATATAGCCGGAGAGCCTATGCTTGCGCATAAAGCCTCTCACGAAGGCATTGTGGCCGTAGAAGCTATTGCGGGGCATAAAGACGTATTTGAGCCGAAGGCGATACCGGCAGTGGTTTTTACCGACCCTGAAATTGCATGGGCTGGATTAACTGAAAATCAGGCGAAGAAAGAGGGACGTAAATTTGTCCTTTCTAAATTCCCATGGGCCGCTTCTGGCAGAGCAATGACTTTGGACAGATCCGACGGAGTAACTAAACTTATTATTGATCCGGATACGGAAAGAATTCTTGGAGTCGGTATTTGCGGGCCTGGCGCAGGCGAACTGATTGCAGAAGCTGTTCTGGCTATAGAGATGGGAGCTAACGCAACCGACCTTAAGCTGACTATACATCCGCACCCTACTTTATCAGAAACAATAATGGAAGCCGCCGAAGTATTCTTTGGGCAGTCCACCCATGTTTACAGACCAAAAAGATAAAATTTAAAATTCCTAAGTAGCGCAGACTTTTAGTCTGCGCCTTGATTACGTTATATTGCGCAAATCAAAAGTCTACGTTACGAACATAATTATATTTTGCGCAGACTAAAAGTCCGCGCTACAAATCTGAAAAACGGAAGCAAAAGCCGATGGAAAGCGTACTTTAAGTTCGGATTCAATTTTAATACGTGGATTATTGTTATAATTTTCCTCATTTTTAAAGATGTAAATTTTATACTTTATTGAGGAGAATATATGGCTCTGATCCGCCCTTTTAAGGCTTTACGCCCCGCAAAAGAATCAGCCCAGTTGGTTGCAAGCGTTCCTTATGACGTAGTGAACAGAAAAGAAGCTAAGGAATTAGCCGAAGGAAATAAATTTAGTCTATTGAGAGTTACACGATCCGAAATTGAACTGCCAGAAGAAACTAATCCGTATTCGGAAGAAGTTTATCAGAAAGCGAAAGAGAATCTTGAAAAAATAAAGAAAGAAGCCCCGTTGCTTGTTGAAAACGAACCCGCTTTATATATCTATAAATTGGTAATGGAAGGCAGAGAGCAAATTGGCATAGCGGCTACTTTTTCGGTAGACGATTACGACGCCGACGTTATTATGAAGCATGAAAAAACGCGTAAAGAAAAAGAAGACGACAGAACAAAACATATCATTACTACTGAAGCCCAGACCGGACCGGTGTTTCTAACTTATAAAGGGGTTGACAAAGTTAACTCAATTGTGGAATCCACAATGAAAAATGCCGAGCCTTTATACGATTTTACTCTTGCTGACGGCGTTACCCATACCGTCTGGATTATATCTCCTAAAGACGCAAAAACAATAATTTCAGAAATTGGCAAAGTTGAAAAATTGTATATTGCCGATGGACATCACCGCGCAGCTAGCGCAAGCAGAACAAGAAAAGCAAAGAAGGACGCAAACCCTAACCATAAAGGGGATGAAGAATATAATTATTTTATCGCCGTCCTCTTCCCTGCCGAACAACTAAAGATTTTGCCTTATAACCGCGTATTGCTCGATCTTAACGGCAGAACTGAAGAGCAGTTATTGGAAGAAATATCAGAAAAATTTGAAATAACAAAAACAGAAATTAAAAAACCTGTTCAGCCAAAGAGTTTTTGCATGTATATAAAAAATGAATGGTATATGCTAAAAACAAGAGATTCTGTTTTAGCAAGCGCAAGCCTATCTGCTTCTATTGCCGATCAGCTTGACGTAAGCATACTTCAGGACTTTTTGCTGAAACCAATATTCGGCATAGACGATCCGCGCACAAACAAAAGAATCGATTTTGTAGGCGGAATAAGAGGAACAAAGGAATTGGAAAAAATAGTCAACGAAGGGAAAGCTTCAGTTGCATTTTCGCTTTATCCGGTTTCTGTTTACGATTTAATGAAAATTTCAGATGCGGGAGAAATTATGCCTCCTAAATCAACCTGGTTTGAGCCGAAGCTTAGAGACGGACTTTTAGTCCATTTGATATAGAAAAATGATTTTGTTACATTTAGTGCGGCAAAACATTCTATAATTTAGCAGTTTGTTAGCGATGCGTTCGTAAGATTGTAATAAAGACAGATATATGAAAAAAGCAGAAAATAAATTTTACTATTTATTTTGTGCAAAGAATTTGGTAATATTTGAATTGCGTCCGACTAATTAAAAAAAAGGAACTTAAAAAATGGAAAAAAGAATATATAATTTTAGCGCCGGCCCGGCGATTTTGCCGGAAGACGTATTAAAGGAAGCTCAGGAAGATTTATTTGTCCTGCCGGGAGTGGGGATGTCAATTTTGGAAATCAGTCATCGTTCCAAAAAATTTGACGAAATTCACGCAGCCGCAAAAAACGATTTGAAAACGCTTTTTAATTTAAGCGACGACTATCAGTTATTATTTTTACAGGGCGGAGCAAGTCTTCAATTTTCAATGGTTCCTTTAAACCTGATGCCTCCTAAAAATAAAGCCGATTATATAGTAACAGGCACATGGTCAAAAAAAGCCGTTAAAGAAGCAAAGAGAGTTGGAGCTGTTAATATTGCGGCTACTACCGAAAGCGAAAACTTTAAAAGAATTCCAAAACCGGAAGAAATAAAACTTGATCCGGATGCGGCTTATGTTCATTTTACTTCTAACAATACAATTTTTGGAACCGAATGGCAGAACGAACCGGAGACCGGGAATGTCCCTTTGATCTGCGACGCTTCTTCCGATATTCTATCGCGTAAAATTAACGTTAATAAATACGGCTTAATTTACGCAGGCGCGCAAAAAAATATGGGCCCTTCCGGCGTTACTTTTGTTATTATCAGAAAAGACCTTATTGCAAGAAGCGGCGATTCTCTGCATACTATGCTCAGCTATAAAACGCATGCCGAGAACGATTCTCTTTACAATACTCCTTCCGTATTCGGAATTTATATTATTGGGCTGATAGCTAAATGGATGCTTAAAAACGGCGGCGTTGACGCTATGAGCAAACTCAATACAGAAAAAGCTCAATTGTTATATAAATGCTTAGACGAAAGCGCAGGCTATTATAAAGGACATGCAGATAAAGACAGCCGTTCAAATATGAACATTACCTGGAGACTGCCAAGCGAAGACCTTGAAAAGAAGCTGATTTCTGAAGCTACTAAGGCTGGGTTTGACGGATTGAAAGGGCACCGTTCTGTTGGCGGATTAAGAGCTTCTATCTATAACGCATTCCCTAAAAAAGGCGTTGAAGATTTAGTTGAGTTCTTAAACGACTTTAAAACAAAGAACGCTTAATTAAACCGAGGATAAAGTGAAAAGATTTTTTAGTCTTTCGTTATTGGTCTTAGTTTTTCTTTTTGGATGCTCCAAAAAAGGGAACGAAAAATTTACCGCTTTCAGCCCGGAAGCTTTTGCTTACGATCTTGGCGACGGCTGGGAATTAAACTCCACAGTAAGAGTAAAAGGGTTTACTCAAAACGAAGCGGATAAAAAATTCAGCGCGTCGGTAAGCTTTTCAATCGATTTGGTTACTCCGCAGGGAGAAACTAAAAAAGGACTGTTTCAGGGAGATGAGAAAAAAGAGAATAACGAGAAATTTTCAGACCTTCCTTTGGAAGCGCAGATTGAGCTCGACTCCACTTACAAAGCTGGCAAGTATAAAGTTGTCTACAACATAAAAGATAACCTGAGCGGTCAGACTGCAACCATAGAAAAGGACTTTGAAATTTCGAAAGATTAAAAATATAATTTATATTACAACAAAAAGCCCCGCTTAAACAACGGGGTTTTTTTATGCATAATATTGCAACTTATTATTATTATTATTATTATTATTGCGAATGCAGCGTAAATGCTGCTGCGTTTAATATTATTGAAATCAGCGGAGAAGGGGAATCTTCTTCTGCCGGGAAAAAATTATTCTTGTATTGTTGAGGGAAACATGAGATACTTATCCGGTGAGCTTGTCTTTGTTAACTGCCAGATCATTTTGCGCAGTCTGCGCTTAACGCCATGGCGCGCATTTCTTAAAACACCATAACTATAACATATAACCAAATGTCATTTGTTTAGGCGGAGCTATGCCTAAAAACATAATTCCCGGTTATTGGGAAAAAAATGTTATGCCTGCGAAAGCAGGCGCCCAAAAGTTAAAAAGTTAGAGATTCCTGCTTCCGTGGGAATGACAATTGCTAAAGCCAAATAGCGCAATAGGACAGGTTCCTAATATGTAGAGTTAGACTCTTCAAGCGCGCAATCCAGATTTATAAATAGAATCCGGAGGATTCAAATGCTTATAGCTTTG
>WSSedL1CaDRAFT_10000368_pt1 | contig 31864 bp, 31 predicted proteins | sample WetSurSL1Cattail_FD_9464 | JGI IMG/M metagenome (IMG submission 9464)
CTCGCAAGCCACTGTACATTGTAAGTATTCCGATAATAAATGGTAGTGCAAACCCTATATGAAGGGTCGCAATGCTTCGTCCAAAGAACAAAGCGGGTAATGCAATCAACAGATATTGACGGTTTGGATATCCAAGAAAGGCTTTCCCGGTGTAATTAAAATTCTTCGTGAAAAATGAATTCAATCCTGCCGCTGCCTGTTGCGTAGCATCCGGGCTCACATCAGCGGCGCTCACGCTAGTACATATCCAGATTAAATAGATGATTATTCCTGTTATTGCTATCAGAGAAATCAACTTCATCTGAAGAAAGTCCGTCTTTACTGCATTTCCAAATAGAACAAGAAGAATAACAATACATATCACTCCTCCGACCAACCATATCCTTGACGCAATCCATGTGGCAACATCACTGTTGCCTGAATAAGCCATCAGTTCAAGTACCGAGATAACGGTAAAATAAATGATAAAACAAAGAACATGCCTGTATTCCAGCCTACCACACACAAAATTACTGATTACACCGGGCCCCTTATTTACCGAAGGAAGCGTCTTTTCTCTCTTACGCAACATAGCTCTTATTTCTCCATCGTCAGAATTTTTAAATCAAATATAATTATACACCCATGAGCAGTCGATGGGCAATGGCATAGAAACGGATACAAAATTACGAATTATGGAATCGAATTTAGCTGTTGTAATTCATATCATCATATTCAGGTAATGTGTTTCTTCACTGGCATCTGGAACCCATGCATGTCCTGCTCTTCCTGTGACTAAGTCACATTGATATATGTAAATATATCTGGATACTTCATATGCTATACTATAATAAATTATTGGAGGTTTAGTTATGAGTGACTTATCAACTGCATCTTGTTGTAGTAATAACGGAAGCGAAAACGGCATGAGCCCAATTTTCATGATCTTTATTTTACTATTATTATGCGGAGGTGACGGTGGCCTGTTTGGCGGCTCCGGCGGAAACAACGGATGTGGCTGCAGTGACGGTGGCGGCTTAGGCGGATTAGGTGGCATATTGCCAATTATTTTACTCCTTTGCACCTGCGGCGGAGGTTCCTTATTCTCATAAGGTAAGACAAAATAAGGGAGGTTGTAAGCAGCACTTACAACCTCCCCTATTTCATTCACTTCCTAAACTCCAGTAAAAAGGTTGTTCCCTTACCCTGAATACTCTCAACACGAATCGTTCCGTTATGCTTTTCAATAATGGTCTTCGCAATGGATAATCCAAGTCCGGAGCCCCCTCCGGAATGTATTGTTACTATATCCCCGCGGAAAAAGGGTTCAAATATATGCTCCAAGTGCCCCGGTGCTATACCAATTCCACTATCAATAATCTTTATCAATACACTGCCCTTCTTTTCAAAAGCGTCAAGCACAACTGTTCCGCCCTTTTTATTGTATTTGATACCATTCTCTGCCAGATTATAGATTGCTCGATATAACAATGTCCGATTTCCCTTCAAGCTTCCTATACTGTTACTAACCATCAATGATATGTCTGATGTTGCAGCGATAGGCGCCAGCTCATTTATTACCTCTTCAAAAAGCTTTTCCACAGATATAAGCTCAGAGAAGCTATCCTGTTCATCTTTCGTTGATAAAAGCAGGTTATCTACAATCTGAATCAGCCGTGCATTATTGTCTTTTACAATTTGAAGAATTTCCTTGTATTCTTCAACCGTCGGTTCCTCCTCTGCCTCAAGTACCTGAATACCTGCCTTCATTGTAGCTAACGGCGTTCGAAATTCATGTGCCGCATTGGCTGCGAAATTCTTCTTATAGTCAAAGGCTTCAGATAAACGGTCGAGCATCTGATTATAGGAAGCCGTCAGAGATCCAATCTCATCCTTTGCACCGTAATCCTTAAGCTTCTCATAGAGATTATTCTCGTTAATATTTTTAACTTTCTCACTGAGGGTATGCACCGGCTTAAGCGCTCTGCCTACGATAAGATATATGGAAAGCATCCCAATGCCAATAAAGATTATGGTTATTACAACGCTTTGAAGAGTGAATTTTTTCTCTGCACCATCAAATATATGGCTGATTTCCGAGGCATTATTATTGGCATCTGTATTCTCTCGCTCAGAATTAGACGGAGATATCTGAAGGGCAAAATCAAGAATTTTATTTATTTCCTCTCCTTGACTTCCCGTGAAGTCTACCCCCTTGCCATTATAAGTCATACCAAAACCTTCTCCGAAATTCATAGAAAATTGATTGGTGTAGGTTTTGTCCGCAACCTGTACACTGACAAGTGTCAAGGCAGCCGCCATCACTATTAAAATGAAACTGCATAGAAGTGTAATTCTTAATCTTAGTGGTATCCTCTTCATATACTATATTACCGCCTTATCTTCTATAATAATATATCCTTGGCCACGAACATTACGAATTACTTCCTCCGGGTATTTCTCAGCAATTTTCTTTTTTAACGAGCTGATATGAAACTTAAAGCTTTGAGAGAATAAATCCGCTTCACTATCCCATACATGCTCAATAATCTGTTCTGCGCTAATGACTTTATTTTTATTCAACATCAGATACTCAAGAATAGAAAACTCCTTTTTCGTAAGTGGCAACACTTCATCTCCGATCTTAACGGTATACCTGGCTAGATTTATTGTTATGCCTGCAACCGTAAGCTCAGTCTCTTGCATGACTACCTGTTGTCTAAGCAGGCACCTGATTCTGGCTTTCAATTCGTCGTAATCAAATGGTTTTACTAGGTAATCATTCGCTCCGCGATCCAAACCGGTAATTCGGTCTTCTGTATCCGAACGTGCTGATAGAATTAATATTTTAATAGTATGGTTACTTTTACGGATGTTTTTCAGTACTTCAAGTCCATCTATTTTGGGGAGACTCAAGTCAAGGATGATAAGATCATATTCATTTACTTCAAACAGCTCCAGAGCTTCTTCTCCGTCACCTGCTGTGTCCACTGCATAACCGCATTTTTTCAGACCCTTCGCAAGGATACCCTGCAATTGAATTTCATCTTCCACCAGCAAAAGCTTCATAATAGCCCTCCCTGCTAACCCTTAGGATTTCCTGTATCATTTTTTAGTATAAAAGCGGTATATATTGCCATCCTCATCCGACTCGGTTTTCTCTAATTTTACTCCACTAATCTTAGTATACTCTTCGGAACAGTTTTTCGTAACGAGATAACCGTCCTTAAGAGTTATCCCAATATTGATGGTCTCTCCGCTTACCGTAATTTCATGTTTCAATAAAGATTGATTACAGTTCCAATAATCAATGCCCTTCTGTTCCCCCAAAATAGTACCCGAAACGCCTGGGAGATCTATATTAACATTGCCTTCATCACCCTCGATATTAATACCATCTGTACCGATATCCACCGTATTACTTCCATCATTAACATGAATTCCATCAAGTGAGAGGTCTACTGTCCCCTCAGCAGAGCTAATATGCAGCCCCTCCTGATCAACGATAACCTTTTCATCCTCACAGGATACCGTAAGCGTATCCTTCTCATAGTTGATTGCTACACTTTTATTCTTCGTATCTTCCTTTTCTTTGCAGGCCGTAAAAGCAGTTAAGCCGGCAAAAATTATTCCTACTAATAATGTTACCGTTAAACTTCTCTTTAAATAAGATTTTCCATTCATACTATACCTCCATACACAATTTCATTATATTGTAAACAGAGAATCAATGAAAATTATTCCTTTAAGAAATTTATTTTCTTGATCTCTGATACGATTATATAATATAGAAAGTTAGGAAAAGGATAGATTTAGGATACTTAACGCCAAATTTAAATCATCATATTCAGGTAATGTGTTTCCTCACTGACCTTCTGGAGCCCATGTGGCTGCAATGCATCAAAATACAGACTCTCTCCTGCTTTTAATTTATACTCTGTATTAGCTACACGAAATATCATCTCACCTTCCAGAACATAAATATATTCTTCGCCTTCATGCGTGAGTAAATGTTTCTTCAGTTCTCCTTCTCTGGCTATGACAAATACCGGTTGCATCTTCTTATCGGTATAATCAGCGGCTGCAGCAAATATCGAATATCCCTTGTCAGTAGCACTAAAGTTCATCCCGCTTGCATAGGCATCCGGAGAAAAGGCGGCAATTCCTGTTCCCTCCTTCTCCAGAAGTGTCGACACTTTTACCCCCAATACCTTGGCGATCTTTGAAAGTGTCGCCAAGGATGGGATGACTTTTTCGTTTTCAATTTTAGACAGCATGCCCTTTGTAAAACCACACAAATCAGCAATTTCTTGTTGCGTTCGCTTCTGCTGTAGGCGGATTTTCCTTACCAGAATTCCGATTTCCATACTTTACCCCCATTTCTGTATACATGACGCAACAACACAGCATCTCAAATAATCAGAAAAGAAGTTCAGAATGAAATCCCTATGGTATTCATTCCGGAGTTCTTCCAAGAGTGAATTATGTTTTCATAATTCACTTTAACCTCTTTTGCTGCACTTAAACTAGATTATTCTTGCTTACTAATTTCTATCAGCGAGATTGCATGAGCCGGAAGGTTGAATTTCATCTGCACCCTTCCATTCTTCACCTCTGTAACCTCTCGAACTTCGATCAACTCCAGTGCGTCCTTTGCTTTTATTTCGCTGTATTGCTGCCCGACAGGATATTTCGGTTTCCCCTGCCTAATCCATTCGGCATATGCGTTGCTATGTTGTTCGTCAATCCGATAATGCTTCCAGCTAATATTTCCGTCGAAAGGACAGTGTTCAACCGTTACCTCCACTTCCTGGCAGGAAGCGATTTCTCCATCGTCATGATGGCTGAATACCAGCACTTGAACGGACCGGTTGTCATCAATCGTCGCCATTCCGGAAACAATGGGTTCTTCATCTGTGCCGTAATCATCCTTATATAATAGCACATCTTTATCACCGGAGCATGAAAATGATAGAGCCCTATTGCCCATTTTTGCATATAATTTGAATAAATTAAATACGGCTTTATCGATTCCCTGCGTTGAAAATGTACGGGTTCCCTCAAAGCATCTTTCTCCGACGAACATAAATGCCCAAGCCAAAGGCCTCACATCCATGCTCATCTCCTTGCCCAGCTTTTCAATACAATGATAACTTGCAGCCACATAACTTGCATAATACTCGGTATTTCTGAAATTCATATTCCTATTATCATACATTCCGCCTGCTGCCCAGCCATCCGGATCAGCCTCGGATAAAACCACCTCAAGATCACCAAACCCATGTTTTTTGATAGTCTCCAGACCAACTTTAACCTGATTGACAAAACTCCTGAGTGAGGGAGTTGCCTTTGGTGCGTCCTGATGAAAGGGAAAAGCACCGCCCTTCGCATGGAAAGTAACATAGTCGAGTCGGGTTCCTATCTCTCCCGAATAGTAGTTTTTGCCGGTCACGCAATGCTCTAGGAAGTTGTCAAGAAACACATGTGCCGAACTGCCCTGTGAGGGCCCCGTAGTTGCCGGTCCGCCAAGTCTTGCTGTCTTCAGCACAGAATGAACGGCAGCTTCGGTATAGTCGTAAAGCATACAAAATTCATCAAAGGTGCCCCTCCAATAAAAGATATCCGGTTCGTTCCATAACTCCCAATACCAGGTCAGTACTTCAGCCTCTCCGAATTTATTTATACAATGCGTTACAAGCTGATATACCAAGTCATACCATTTCTTATAATCTTTCGGTGGATAGGACCAGAACTTATCTTTATAGGTGCCGAACCTCCCCCATTCGTTCATTCCCTTAAAAAGTTCCGGATCAACCAAATCCATGGGCATAAAGCCAAGCTCAAAGAACGGTTTGCAGTTACTATCTAACATAATCTCGAGAATATCATCCACCGTGTCCCAATTATAGATGGGGTTACCCTGTTCATCCTCCCTGTATACATTCGTGGAGCCCCATTTGTATATACCATGCGTGTTACCCGTGCAGAATAAGTGATGCGTTCTTACATAATATGGCGCATCCTCAAGCTGTCCAAACTTGCGTAGCAATTCTCTGCCCTCCGGAGCCTGTGTGTAATTACATTCATCATAGCCGATATACCTCCAGGTACGATTTAAAGCATTCGAGGGATTACCTGCATCCACATTTACTTGTATTCTCTTCATATATCTATTCCTCCTTTTCGGTTGTTTTTTGTTTACGGTACGGAATATTGATCAGAACAAGACCTGTCAACATGATAACAGTTCCTGCTAGCATATAACCATTGATTACTTCATGGTAAAATAGCCAGGCCCATAATAGTGTAAATATAACACTTGAATTGCTTATCATAACTGCGACCAGAAACGGAATTCGCTTTAATGCTTCTGCGTACAGATAAAAACTGGCTCCTGTTACGATTCCTAAGCCTACCAAGGAACAAATAGCCAAAACATTGAATTCGATAGGAACCTTGAACGTAAATGGAACCGGCACTGCAGTCAGGATGGACGACAACAGAAAAGCAGAAAAATTCATATTTAAGGAATTCATGCTGTCTACGAGCTTTTTTTGGCTGATGATGTAAATACCGGCGCCGATCGCAGCAAGTGCGAACAATCCCAGGGGAATTAAATTGGTTCCCGAGAATTCTTTTAACGGCACTCCCCTCCAACTGATCAATATCACCCCCGCAATACAGAAGATAACAGCCATTACTTTTCGTAAATACATTTTTTCTTTAAAAAATATAACAGATATGGCCGCCAGAAAAATTGCCTGTACAGGCCATACAACAATATTTCCATATACAAAACCCATGGTAATTGCAATGTTTTCAAAGATATAATTGCCGCTCTTCCCAACGACACCGATCCAAATCCATTTATCCCGCCAGAATACTCGGAGCCTTTTCTTCTTCAACAACAAAAAGCATGCCAGAAAAGCAGCTCCAAAGAGAAACCGGCACAGCGTAATCATACTGCTGTCTACCATACCCGAAGCCGTTTTGACCATAATCCCAACAAAGCTCCACATCAGTGAAGCGACAATCACATAGATATAATACATAGTAGCTCCAACTTCTTAATTCTATAATGTTTATTATAGTTCAACCTTGTTGAATTGTAAAGCTCAATACTAGAGGAATGTTTTTCGCTGTATCGTCCTAGGGACGGTTGCTGACAGGAATCTCGGTGATGGGTACCAGATGCTCTCTATTCCCTTTTTCTATCTTTACTTTAGCCATAGATAATCCCACAAGAAAGGTTACTAAGATAAACAGCTCCATCTTTTCCTTTCTCCTGTCTGTGGCGTAACTCAACAGCTTTTAAGATGGTGTCTTGATACAAATCATCTGCTTCCATTCTATCTCCGCAAAGATTACAGTAAAAAACATACAGAAGCTTTCCATATTCTATGATGAAATAATTCAATTCATCTATTGTCATTCGTACTGTCCCCTTTCCGGATTTAAAATGCCTGTATCATAACCTCTTATCTATTATTGTAATGATAATGAGTTTGGTTCATTTTACAGTAATCAATTTCGTAATTGCTTCTTCTTCTGTGCCAACAAAAAATACATCCTTGCCCCGGTTGCTCTCATACATAAAGTCTTTTAACGGTTTACTCGTATAATGAGCGAATTCGCCGACAACAGCAAACTTGATATAATAGTTAATGAACTTTTGAAGTATGTCTCCGGCAAGACGAGTGCTTAGTACAAAGAAATCCTCAGTAATTGCCTCTTTGTTCAGAATAATGTAATTACAATCCATTTCATATGCTATGCTTGCAACAAAATCTAAGGCAGACTGAACATCTGTTATTAGTAGCTCCTCACTTTGTACAATTGCGATTATCGTATTATTTTTTTCTATGGTTTTAACTGTCATCATTTTATTCTTCACTCCTCCTCTAAAATAATCTTATTGACTGCATTGATAAATGCAAGTGCACTGGCCTTCATAACATCCTGTTCGATGGCTTTTCCATAATACATTTTATCCTGATATCTGATTTGCGTAGTCACCTTACCTAGACTTCCTTTCCCTCTACCCAAATTATGAATACGGTAATCAATTAATTCAATTGAATATTGTACAGCATCAATAATCGAACTATACAATGCATCTATTACTCCCGACCCGGTATTACTGGTCACTACTTCTTTCTTACCCTTTACTAACTTTACAGTAGCCGTGGGTAAAGTGCCGGTTGCCATGATCTGATATTCCTCCAATTTCCACAATTCCTTGCAGGATATACTTTTTACATTCGTACAGTTTTCGAATAAATCTAATATGTCATTATCATATATTTCTTTTTTTTGGTCCGCCATACTTAAAAATTTCTGGAAGATTTCTGGAACATGTTCCTCTTGTATCTCGAACCCCAATCGATTAATTACATGCAAAAATGCGTGTCTGCCGGATCTTGCCGTTAATACAATTTCCATCGGCGGAGCTCCCACTGTTTGCGGATCCATAATTTCATATACATCCTTAGATTTTAATAGCCCATCTTGATGTATACCCGAGGAATGAGCAAATGCATTTTCTCCGGTTATCGCTTTATTGACCTGTACATCCAGTCCCATCGTAGCACTAACCATACGTGAAGTCTCGTAAATTTTGCGTGTCTCTATTGTCGTATGACCGCCATAATAATCCTCATGCAACTTAATTCCCATGACTACTTCCTCAAGTGAAGTATTACCTGCTCTCTCCCCGATTCCATTAATGGTACATTCCACTTTATCCGCTCCGTTCCGTACCGCAGCCAAAGTGTTCGCTGTTGCCAGTCCGGTATCATTATGACAGTGAACACTTAATAAAACCTTTGGATCTAGGTTTTTCAGTCTATCATTCATCCGATAGATTAACTGACCGAATTGTTCCGGAACAGCAAAGCCCACAGTGTCCGGTATATTTATGATGGTAGCACCCGCTTTTACCACTGCTTCTATGGTCTTCCACATATATTCAAAATCAGACCGACTGGCATCTTCTAAGGAATACTGTACTTGCGGAAGATACTTTTTAGCATACTTCACAGCTGCCGCTCCCATTTCAATCACCTGTTCGGGTGTTTTACGAAACTTCTTTGCTACATGCACCTCGGAGGAACCAAGTACGATATGAATCAAGGGGTTCTGCGCATCTCGAATACTCTGATAAATAGAATCAATATCTGATTCAACGGCCCTTCCTAATGCTGCAATACATATATCCTGACCAATTTTTTTACTGATTGCCTTTACTGCTTCAAAATCTCCTTGAGAGGACGACGGAAAACCCACCTCCATCATATCCACCTTACATTTAGCAATCTGTACCGCGATATCCAACTTTTCTTCTAAATTGAGCTTTGCTCCGGGTACCTGCTCTCCATCTCTTAACGTTGTGTCGAATACATAAATTTTTCTTGACATAATAACTTCCTCCTTATATTAATTGAGTATGGAAAAGCTCCCTCCATCTCTTATGATAATAAGAGACGAAAAGGGAGCTTTCCGCGGTACCACTCTAATTCATACAATGAAGTATGCACTTTCTCGATACCCTATATTGTAACGGTGCAAAAACAGCTTAAAAATAAACTGCTTTTCCTTGTAGATAAATAAAAAAACTTCTATCTCCAAAAGAGACAGAAGTTATATCTGCTACACCACTCTATATTGTGTGATTCAATACAGGTACAATAAAAACCGATATCTATCCCTTATAACGGTGGGCTTCCGACATGGCCTACTTAATTTCAGCCAGTAACTCGAAGGCGAGTTCGCTATTTTCTAATTCCTGTTTCACACCAACCAACAGGTCTCTGAAAATTATCCGACAGCTACTATTCCTTTTCAACGTCTTTTTCTTATATTAATATAATATATACAGTGAGTTTCATTTTGTCAATCAAAATTTACTTTACTAAAATGTAATCTTAGACATGGTACAAAATTTTATGATGAATGTAATCTTAATCAAGATAGCCTTTTTGTTTCAGTAAGTTTTCTGTAGCCTTCCACAGGTTAATTTGCATAGAGGTATCACCGGCAGGACAAATCGGTAGTATGGGTTTTCCGGTACCGACGTTATAGTAACCCCCCGTCACTCCTTCAAACTGTGCATCTGTTGCCAAACGAATAATAATATCAGCCCCTTTTCGTGGATCACCTATATGAAAAGTATTTAATACTTTAGCAAGGACTGAAGCAAATCCCAATTCGCGGCCAAGACCTGTAACATTAAACCCGGGATTAAGTGCATTAACCGTAACACTGTTCCCTGCAAGCTGACGTCCTAGCTCCTCCGTAAACATAATATTCAGCAGCTTCGTCTTTCCGTAAATCATGGAGGAACCTCGGGCGGTGAACTCAGAAATATCCGTCAAATCTTCCGGTAATTTTAATTCGCCGTGGTTGCGTGATGCTTCAGAACTTGAAGCATTTATTTCCATGCTCAAGGGCTTTAATGGACATGATACGCAAATATGATGATTCGAAACTACTTTACCATTCAGCAATGGAGCCATCTTCATTTCGCCAAATAGGATTTTTCCAGTGATGAGGTGCCGCATTTTCTTTTATTACCAGCTCTTTATTAATTGAGACTCCAAGTCCCGGAAGTTTTGGAAAGTTCACATAACCATCCTTAAATAAAAAATCTTCTGGGTTTGTAATATAATCCAGCACACTCTTCCCAATATTATAATGGATGCCAATACTCTGCTCTTGAATTACTGCATTATAACAGGTTGCATCGACCTGAAGGCAAGCAGACAACGCAATTGGTCCCAATGGACAATGGGGTGCCAATGCAATATCATGGGCTTCAGCCATGGATGCGATTTTCTTTACTTCAGTAATGCCTCCTGCATGTGACAGATCCGGCTGGATAATATCCACGCCACCTGCACTAAATAAACGTTTAAAGTCCCATCTAGAAAATAATCGCTCTCCGGTGGCAATGGGAATATTGCAGCTGGCAGCAATCTCTTTGAAATCCTCCATATTTTCGCATAAAACCGGTTCTTCCAAAAACATAGGGTCAAATTCCTCTAGTTTTTTTGCAAGGATTCTAGCCATTGGTTTATGTACCCTGCCATGAAAATCGATGGCAATTCCAAAGTTTTTTCCTGTACTTTCCCGTATTGATGCAACCCTTTCCAAAACAAGATCAATCTTGTCATAGCTGTCAATAAAGCCCATTTCTTCAGTTGCGTTCATCTTAATTGCTTTAAATCCTGCCTTCAGCCTTTCCTTAGCTGCTGCTGCTACATCCGAGGGACGGTCTCCGCCAATCCAGGAATACACCTTCATTTTATCACGGCATTTCCCTCCCATTAATTCATAAACCGGTACATTAAAACACTTTCCCTTAATATCCCATAATGCCTGGTCAATTCCAGCAATTGCACTCATAATAACCGGACCTCCCCTGTAAAAAGCACCTCGGTATAAGAGTGTCCATATATCTTCAATGTTGAAAGGATTAGCCCCGATTAAATATTCGGTCATTTCTTCTACACATGCTTTTACAGTTGATGCTTTTCCTTCAATAACCGCTTCTCCCCATCCGGTATACCCGTCATTCGTTTCTATTTCAACAAAACACCAGCGCGGCCGCACTAAATAAGCAGATACCTTTGTAATCTTCATAATAATTGATCCTTTCTTAACCCTTTTAAGAAGGTTTTGATGTCGCCTGAAATCTCAGACCATTTTTTCTCCGCTAACAGCTGTCTGTCAACCAATGAGCTACCTATGCCGACTCCTACAAAGCCCTCCTCTAAATACTGCGCCGCGGTTACCGGTGAAATCCCTCCAACAGCTACATATTCCGTATCCGGATAAGGTCCGTGAAGACTTTTTGTATAACCTTTCGGTAAGTCTCCGGCAGGAAATAATTTTAGTGTGGAGTAACCATATGCAAGACATATACTTACTTCTGTAGGCGAATATACACCGGGTAAAAATCGAATATCATGATTTGCACAAAATTTTAAAACCTTTTCATTTGTTGAAGGGGATAGAAGGAAATCAGCACCTGTATCTGCTGCAATGGCAGCATTTTCTTCTGTAAGAATTGTTCCGGCACCGATAAAAGCATCTTTTGGCATATGCAGTTTCATCCATTTCAATTGGGAAATGGCATTTTTAGTACTAAATGAAACTTCAAAGGAACGAAGTCCTCCTTCATATAGACAGTTTACATAATTTTCTAGATCATCTTCCGGTGTATGACGTAAAATAGCAATAACCGGTTGTTGTTTTATTAATTTCCTCATCCTAATACCTCTCTGATAAAAGTTCTTATCTGTAAGCAATGTCAATATGGTTCAAAGCATTATGAACATCCCGCTCATCAACCATTCCCTCAATGTCGCCCATGGTTTCTGTTACGAGAGCTCCGGAAACAGCACCAATCGTACCGCATACTTCCAGTGGTTTCCCTTCCAGAATACCGGCCAGAAAACCTGCATTAAAGGCATCTCCGGCCCCCACTGAATCTATACAGTGACAGGATACCGGTGGAATAAAAAGCTGCCGATCTAAATTGCATACCCATGCACCACCGCTTCCGTTTTTAATTGCAAGAGACTGCAACTTACCGGAAGAAAAAATAAGCTTGGATAATCTTTGAATATTATCTGTATCATATAAAGCTAAAGCCTCATCCAGCCCAATCAGCACATAAGAAGATTTTGTGATAATCTCCTTCATAAGCGGACGATAATCGCAGTTTTTCCATAATTTCTTTCTTATGTTCGGATCAAAACTTATTGCGCTGTGACTTGCAACTGCAATTTCAAGTATATGGAAGATCATTTGCCGGCATGATTCACTTAATATAGGGGTAATGCCTGTTAAATGGATAATTTCAGCTTGTGATATGGCTTCTTCCGGAATGTCCGATGTACTCAGGTGGGAAGCCGCAGAATTCGACCTATAGTATTGTATTGAAGTCTTGTTACCAGGCAAAAATTCCTTAAACATAATACCCGTAGGATACTCCTGATCAACCTTGACATAGGATGTATCCACACCTTCTGCACGAAGCATCCTTAACAAATACCGTCCGAAACTATCATCCCCAACCCGGGTTATATGAGCAGCGGAATGCCCTAGTTTTTGTACCCCGATTGCTGTATTGCTTTCAGCTCCCGCAATATGCATTCCTAAATCAGGGCCATAACGTAATGGTGTCTGTTCCTTTGGAACAAGGGAAAGCATAGTCTCGCCAATGGTTATCAGTTGATTCATTTTTCATCACCTTCCAGCTGTTAATAGTTCTTCCTGTTACCATTCTCCCATGGAATGATCATCTTCAAAATACAGAATCGGATTTGTCCATTTTCCATCGTAACTTAATTCTTTTACCGCATCTTCATCAATTTCAAAACCAAGCCCCGGTTTATTAGGGACATCAATATATCCTTCTTTTATTACGAAGGGATCTTTAAACAATCCAACTCCAAGATCCAGTTTCTTTTCATGGGTAGGATGTTCCTGTGCCGTAAAATTCGAAATACAGGTGTCAAGTTGAAGACAGGCTGCCAAAGCCACTGGCCCCAACGGATTATGAGGAGCCACGGAAATATAATAGTTTGCTGCCATAGCAGCAATTTTAAATGCCTGAAGTATCCCTCCACAATGACAGAGATCTGGTTGTACGACATTCACAGCCTGCTTTTCGATAATTTCCCTAAAGCCATATGTTGTAAATAGCCGTTCTCCGGCAGCAACAGGAAGCACTGTCTTCTCAGAAATCCGCTTCATAACCTCAACATTTTCCGGCAATACCGGCTCCTCAATAAACATGGGATGATACGGCTCTAATTCCTTCATCAGTAATGGTGCCATAGCCGGTGATATCCTGCCATGAAAATCCACGGCAATATCCACATCATTTCCTGCTGCTTCTCTCATAGCTGCAATTCTATCTATAATGCTTTCCACCTTGTCCCAGGTATCGATATGCCTGATAGGAGGAGCTACCATGGAAGTTTTAAGTGCATTAAAACCATCTTTTTTCCTTTTATTCACCCAATATAGTATCTCCTCCCTTGTTGGATTGTCATTAAAGGGAACTGTATGAGCATACATTCTGATTCGATCTCTGCATTTTCCACCTAAAAGCTGCCAGACCGGAACTCCTAATTTTTTTCCCTTAATATCCCATAGGGCCTGTTCAATACCGCTGATTGCGCTGCAGATTACACCGCCTCCTCTGTAAAAACCGCCTCTATACATTTTATTGTAAAGATGTTCTATCCTCATCGGATCTTCATTGATCAGAAGTTCAGCAAATACCTTCACCGCCTGTTCAACTACAGTTGCTTTTCCCTCCAACGTCGGTTCACCCCATCCGGTTATGCCTTCATCGGTACTTATTTTAACAAGCATCCACCTGGGTTTTATTTGAAATACCTGAACATCAATTATTCTCATATTTGTCATCCTTTCACAGCTCCTGCCGTCATTCCTGCAATAATCTGTTTTTGCATCAGTAGATAAAAAATGACCATAGGCAGCATTACAATACACATAATTGCAAGCATTACAGACCAGTCAAGGCTAAATTCACCAATGCACTGGTGTAATTCCAACAACAAGGTCAGATTTTTTCTGGAACTTAAGAATAAATTAGAAAGAACAAAGTCATTCCATATCCACATAGTCTGAAAAATAGTCAAGGTAGCCGTTGCCGGTTTCAACAGAGGAAATACCACTTTCCAGAACACCTGCCATGGTCTGGCTCCATCGATTAGTGCAGCTTCTTCCATATCAATGGGGATAGAGCGTATAAAACCCTGATACATGAAAATTGCAAAGGATACACTGGCTCCATAGACAAGAATCAATCCCGTTTTTGTATTAATTAGATGTACCATTTTCATAACTGAAAAAATTTGTACTATCAGCACCTGGGTAGGAACCATATACCCAATCAAAAAATAAACCGATAAAAATTTTGTCATCCGGTTATTGAATCTGGTAATCGGATAAGCTGCAAGAGCACCCAAAACCACAATCAGAAAAACAGATCCCACCGTAATCACTGTTGAATTAAACAAAGATTGAAAAAATTTCATCTGATGAAAGGCTTTGATGTAATTATCTAGAAAAAATGTATTAGGAAAAGCCCAAGGAGCCTTTAACATCTGACTATATGGTTTAAAAGAATTCAGAACCATATATATAATAGGACTTAAGAACACAAATGTCAGAAGGAAAAGGATTATCTGAAGTACAATATTCAACAATTTCTTATTTTTCAGCATATGGATTCTTCCCTCTTTCTTGAAAAATGAAGTTGAATAAGGGCTACAATCATGATGACAGCAAAAAATACAACTGCCATTGCTGATGATTTTCCTACCATCTTTTCGCCAATACCCGTTTCAATAATCAACTGGGTCATAAACGTTGTTCTATACCCAGGACCGCCACCGGTTAAAGAATATGGCAAAGCATATATTTTCAATCCATCAATTATAATCAGCATCATACTGATTGTCATAGCCGGAGCTAACAGAGGAAATGTTATGTACCAAAAAATATTCCATTTTGATGCTCCATCAATTCTACTCGCTTCATAATATTCCTCTGATATGCCCTGTAATCTTGCCAGATAAATGCAGGCATGCCATCCCGTAAGCCTCCAAACATTTGTCAAAATAATAGTAAACATTGGCAAAAATCCTTTTGAAAGCCATTTCACCGGATCTATTCCTAGACTTCCTAAAAATGAATTAATTACTCCATTACTTGTGGGACCAAAAAATAGTTGAAAAATATAGCCGATGATCAGAACACTCGGAACTGAAGCAAAGAAAAATGAAGACCGAACAAAATTGCGTATTTTAAAACCGGCATTAAATACCAGAGACAGCGGTATTGCCAAAACTGTTATTATTATCGCATTAAAGAGGCTAAACACAAATGTATTTCCTAAAGCCGACAGCATTGCATCCGAATGAAAGATTTTTATAAAGTTTTTTAAACCGACAAAATCGATAGTCTTTGAATAACCGTCCCAATTTGTAAAAGAATAAGCAAAACTAAGTGCGATAGGAATAATCAGAATAGCAGTGTAAATCATAAATGCACCGATAATAAAATATATGTATTTTTTAAAAAACCTGGGGTTTAACATAAATATCCTCCTAATAATATGTGGAGACAATTATGTCTCCACATATTCTGAGATGTTCATAGCCGAAAGCTATTACTCGTCCTTTAATTCTGTCAATTTATCCTGCATTTGTTGAATTAATGTCTTACTGTCAATTTCTTTCAGCAATAATTGCTGGCTGGAAGAAATAAGCTGCTGCTGTAAACCGGTACCGTATGCGCCCCAATTTCCCTGAGGAATATATACACTGATTTGTCCATCTGAGTACATCTTTGCAACATCAGAAAGGATTGGATCCACATTTGATGTGATTCCTTTCATACCAATTACATAACCGTTCATCTGTTGGTAAAGCTGTATGATATCATCTCTTGAAATAAAATTCAAAAAGATCTCTGCCTGTTTTGCATACTTCGTTTTCGAACTGATTGCAACAGCACAATCTACCGCTCCATATGCAACTTTAATATCCGATTCTGTACCCGGCATCGGGAAAAAGCCTATTTCGAAATCCGGATTCAACTTCTGTACTTCTAACAAATGCCCTGCATGTCCTGCCAGCATTCCTGTATTTCCAGTCGCAAATTCACTGAAAAATTCCTGTGAGCTTACACTGACAAGGTCTTCATCAATATATCCCGGAACAACTAAATCATTGTACCATTTCTCAATATAAGGACCCCATCCGTCTGCAAAGGTTTTGGTTCCATCGATAACTTCCTGGTGATAATTTGGATCATTTGCCAGATAATCATTCATAAACGGTCCCAAAAAGCTGTCCCAGAACCACTCTCCTCTTTCAATAATCGGTCTTGTTCCATTCTCTTTCAGAGCAGCACATACGTTGAGGAATTCATCCCATGTTTTTGGTGCTTCCAGGCCAAGTTCACTAAAAATATCTTTATTGTAGAAATATCCGCCTACCCAGGTTGTGGGGGCAAATCCATAGTCAATCCCGTCTGCCTCATAGGTTTGTCTGTTTACATCAACCAGTTTGGAAACAGCCTCCGTATTAGTAATATCTGCGCAATAACCATTGCTTATCATTTCTGTTTTGTTCTCAGCTGAAATATAGAACAAATCCGGAACTTCACCTGTTGATGTCAAAACCTGCATTTTTTCCAGATAATCTGCTACCGGAGCCGCATATTGAAATTCGATTTTTATATCCGGATATTCACTGGCAAATGCTTCCAGGATTGGCTGGTATTTTTCCAGCGGATACCAGGACAAGAATGTCAAGGTACAAGGCTCGATTAACGTATCTGCGTCTGCCGAGGCAGTTACCTCTGCCTGAGGGTTAGTTACCTCTGCTCCCTGATTGTCTGATGTGCCCCCTGTGTTGCTTTTGCATCCTGCCAACCCGACAACAAGCGAAAGTGCTAAAAGCATAGTCCATAATTTTTTTTTCATAAAATTCCTTCTTTCTTTAAGATTTATAAGGTTAACTCTTATATAAAGATTTTAGCAGTTCAGATGAACGTATAAAATGCTTTAAGTTCTTAACATTTATCAAATCTTCTTTTTGTTTTTGCTATATACTCTTTTATTTGCCAAATACTCTTTTCTCAGTATTTTCAAACGAAAAGCCGTATTCCAGACAACCAACCACTCCGATACACCAAAATATTCTCCCTTTTTAGTATGCCATCTGGTCTGCAAAAATCCCTCATCCTGGCTTCCTCTTGGCCGCCTCTGCCCCTTAATCACCAACGTTCCATCCGAAATATTATATAAGCTGTTATTCCACAAGGCTTCGGCACGTTCCTTCCATATTATGTCATCCGTCAGCTGAGCTAGTAGTATCCAATCTTCATAAAATGTCAATCCAAAGCAGTCAATATGGTGATGCTGTACAGATACGGCAGTGCCTCCTCTGGTCTTATATTTCATCTGCCCCAGAAGAGAGGTTTCAGGAAAATCCACATTATAATGATATTGCCAGGTAGCAAGATAATTGCTTATCATGACAGCCTTTTCCAGATACTGCTCCTGCTTTGTACATTGATAAAGCTCCAATGCTGCACCCAGCAATGGAATGGCAGATTCTTTATCTACACAGTATGTATCCAGTGCTCCCGCGGTTGTGTATCCATTTGCTATAAAATCTTCATAATAAAACCGCAAGCTTTTCATGGCAGCCGTAAGATATTCTTCTTTCCCTGTCAGCCGATAAGCGATACTAAGGGCTTTTCCAATATAACAGCCTATGGTTCCATCTGTATCGGAACAGCTTTCATCATTAAACCAAGCCTTTCCAAATTTTCCATCATCCTGCTGTATCCGTACCATTAAATTGCATAAGTTTAATACCGCTACTTTATAGTTCTCCCGTTCTATTCCCATTTCTTTCAGTAACTGATAGGCATCCAAATATTCATCCACAACACTGTAAAGATTGGCCGCGTCATTTCTTTCATCCTTATTATCCTGATTGTCCCCAAATATCAGGATTTTGTCAAATCTGCATCGAAACAGGCCATTGGGTAAAACTGCATGTTCAATCCAACTATCCAATATCCGCAGTCCCATTTGTAAGGCAAGGGCATCGCCGTTAATAGCATGTTTATAAATAAGAGAAACTGCCAGCGATGCATTCTGTCCGACCCAGCCGATTTCCAGGTAATCCTTTTTCTGAATCCACTGTGTTCCACTCCATGTCAGTCCCATACAAAAACCGCAAAAGCTCGCATCTTCGAAATAAGCACTATTCCTCATAAAGTCAAATCCCAGCTCCCAGATTTCTTTTTTACTGCGCTTGGGTTTGGATATCTCTCTAAAATACCTCCAGGCTGTATGCAAGTATTTTGCATAATCATATTCTTTCTCCCTTTCGCAGACAACAACAACTGCCTTTAATTCAATTTTATCTGCTTCAAGCAGGAATGATTCCAGATATTGGCCTTTCTCATATTGATCTTTAGCGCAATAAATAACTGGCCCTTCCTGTTCAGGAAATTGCAGTTTCATGCTCAGTTTGTTTTCCTCATTCCTGTCCATGATACTCGAAAAATGCAGTGTACTTTCCAGGCTCCCCCACATTCCTATTGCAAACTCTTCATTCTGGCAATACATTCCTGCCGGAATACCACATCTATGATATCCAAATTTCCAGGGTTCTCCTTCAAGTGACAATCCTTTTGGCTCTTTTCCGTTTCCCCATTTATTTCCATTATAAGTCACTCCCGGAATCATATAGAAATCAATTGGAGCAATTATCTGAATTCCCATCTGAAGGTTTTGATAGTTCTCATCTGAAGTACCCTTGATTAATATAGACCTGGTCCATTCAAATATACCGGATTCTATCATATTAAACTCATCACAGTATCCTATGCCTTCTAGTTTTTCAACTATTGCCAGTTTCCTTCCATCTTTACAAATCGAATTTCCATCCATAAAAAATATGCCCATCTTCTGTCCCTCCTATATTAGAAGTATAGAAAATAAGCACATCATATAAAATGATAAAAACTATTATTTCTTATCATATATTATTTTTTTTGCAAATAAAGCTTCTTGTAGGTAGAAGGCGATACTCCTACTATTTTGCTAAAGGCTCTGGAAAAATGATACTCACTTGCATATCCGATCGCCTTTGTAATTTCGTAATTCGTCGCATTTGTATTTACCAGCATTTCTCTTGCTTTTGTTATTCTGACACGAATTACATAATTCCATATCGACTCCTTTGTCTCATCCTTATACAATTTGGACAAATAGCTTTTTGAGATATTCAAATACTCCGCCAATAAGTCTACAGAGAATTTTTCATCATAACAATTATTTCGAATATAATCCTGTGCATTGGCTATTATAATTCCTGTCTTTTTTAAATGAAAGCTGTCTCCATCGATAAGCTTTAAACAATGATCAAACAAATCATAAACTTCGGTACTACGCAATGCCAGACTGGCATCCTGTATTAGCTTTTCAATTTCTGTAATACTACCTTTTTCCTGTACATAAGACTTTATGGTATATGCACATTGGTTAAAATACTGATCTACATTATTCTTATCTTCATTCCTATCTGCACATCGTTTCAGATATTCCTGAAAATGCTCTCTGCATCGATCCAATTCATTGTTTGCAATCCAAAGGAGAAACTGTTCCTGATTCAATTCTTCTCTTCTACTCGATTGAACCATATTCTTTATTACAGCATTTGTAATATAGTGTTTTGTATTTTTATAAAAAAGTAAATTTAACGCCCTTCGGCTATTTTCACATATCTGAGATAATTCCTTGCATTCATCAGTATTACTTACACCACACAAGACTGACTTTTCATCATCACAGTATTTTTTCTTTATCTGTTCTAATGCTGCCTTTATTTGATTTCCATTCTGATTGCTGCTATACAACAGCAAAGCAAATAAACCATCCCCTACAAAAAGAGTAAAAGCTTCCACACCTGCCAAATTTTTTATTTGCCTCTCCAAAAATACAATCTCATTTCTTACAATGGTTTGGATACTGGCAACAGCCCAAAAGCCCGGCATCTCAATGTCAACTGCCTCTGATTTTGTACCGTTTTTATAAATCCATATCAATTGTTCCTCCAAATATTTTCTCTGAAGGTTGCTCAAAGAGCTTTGAAGGTACCGTATCTGATCCTGGTATTCGTTTTTTGATTCCAGCTTTTTTTGTACCTCTAGCAGGGTACTCAATAATTCTTCTTTATTTATGGGCTTCAAAAGATACCCATCCACATCTAATTTCATTGCTTTCTGGGCATACTCAAATTTATCATATGCACTTAAAATAATAATTTTTGCTGTTGAATTCTGTAACCGTATCCTTGTGATGAATTCAATTCCTGATATATCATCCATGCAGATATCCGTAATAATAATATCAGGTGCTTCCCGATAAAATATTTTCATAGCTTCTCTTGCATTCTCTGCCGTTCCTATTATCTGAAAACCATAAAACTCCCAATCAATTATTTCCTGCAGCAATTCGAGAATATAATCCTCGTCATCCACCAATAATATCCTTCTCATTCCAGTATCCCCCACAAATCATATGCAGTTTCTGCCTCATTCTAAATTCAGTGGCATTTGTAAAGTGACTTCTGTAAATTCTCCTAATTGACTTTTTATTGATATCCCAAAAGGTTCCCCATAGCGTAATCTTATGATGGAATGAATGTTATTTAAACCGATATGTTCTTCTAGAAATGACATTTTTTCCAGATTCTCCTGCAGCTTTAGCAATTCGTTCTCATCTATCCCTTTCCCATTATCTCTGACAGCAATATAAAGCTTCTGATTTTCCTGAAAAACGGTAACTCTAATTTTTGCGTCCTTAAAATTTCCTGCAAATCCATGTTTGATACAATTCTCAACCACCGGTTCCAGTATCATTTTCGGAATAACAGCACTTTCCAAATCTTCTTTACCAATGATTATGTATTCCAATTTGTTTTGGTATCGAAGACAATAAATATCAAGATAAGAACAGATATAACTAAACTCCTCTTTTAAACAAACTGTTTTTACATTACTGATTGAATATCGCAAAATATAACTGAGCCCATTTATTATTTTTGTGATATTCTCTTTCTGATTATGATGGGACTGATATTCAATCAACTGCAATGTATTATAAAGGAAATGGGGGGATAACTGATTCACCAAAACCTGAATTTGAGCATCCTTTGTTTTTAAATCAGACAAATAATTATCACTGATAAGTTTATCTATTCTATGGATCATCTGCTCGATTTCTATACTTAATTTGTTTACGTTCTGTCCTTTCATATATAAGCTGTTTTCATTTTTCTCTCCCTGGTTAATCTTCATCTTTTGAATCATAAAAGCAATATTTTTCAAGGGCTTAAGAATCTGGCTGGATAACTGTTTCGTAAAAAAAATAATAACTGTGGATGCAAAAATAATAATGATCAAATTAAAAAAGAATACCTTTTTTATAAAACCATTAAAATTTTTAAATGGCTCCACGTAAATATATGTCCACCCGGTAATATCTGATTTTACCTCAGTTATATAGCTGCCCTTTGAAAATAATATTTCAAATATGTTTTTTTTTGAATATGCTTCATTACCCGTCCCAGTCCTGTATTCCATAACTTCTTCTGCCGATACCCCGATATTTCCCTCTTCATAAAGAATATTTCCCTGTTCATCCTGTATGAACATTTTAGCCCGCTTATCTTTTAAAGTATTTTGAAGAATTTCATTAATCGTCTCAGCCTTTATATCACACATGATATAGCTCAATTTATTTTTTCCGGTTCTTATGGGTAGTACAACGGAATAAACTTTTGAATCACGTACATCGGATATATAATATTCTGTAGGGTGCTGTCCCAGATAATATAATTTGATAGTTCCTTCCTCTGCATCCTTCAAATAACTACTATCTAAAAATTTAAAGTTATAAAGATACTTGTCCGGACTATTATTATTAATGTTATAAACATATCCATTATTACCTATGATAATAATATCATTAATAAATGACTTAAAAGCAGTTATATTCTGTACGAAATCTTCCAAACTATTTTCCGTGTCCAATTTTTCCCTGTTATCCATGTTCTGATAATCTTTAACTGCCTTTAAAATACTACTGTTTCGGGCAATCATAACCATTGGTGTTTTTACGTCATCAAAATAATAATCGATTGATTCGACAACATTTTCAATGTTGTTATTCATATTCTGTATAATTATTTTATTGTACTGATTGGACATGTAAATAATAATTGCACTACTGACCGCAAAGATAACTACTATAAAAAAAACACTGATTTTTAAGCTCAATTCAAATTGCAGGCTATTCTTCTTCACGTTCTCCTAATCCTTCCCTCAAAGCGATTTATTTCAAGCCAATTCAATATCTGGAGGTTACTTACAATCACTTGAAATAATTAGAGAAAGCATACTGAATTGCTTCAACCTTTTCGATTTCCTTTATTCAGTATCTTGCCCATATTATTGAGATAAATAAACTCATTATACCATGTACTTTTACTTTTGTAATCAAAAATGGCCAACCAAGGTGAATCTTCCTGATTGGTCATTTTTTCTCTTCTTTTATCATATTTCCAACTGTTTCAGCTTTGCTCCAAAAGGTAGCGCACCCATGACAACTTTTTCCCAGGGGGCTCCAAACACTGAATCCATAATAACAATTGCTCCTTTATCACTCTGTGTTCTGATTAATCTCCCGCAACCTTGTTTTAGCTTCAGCCCCATTTCGGGGTAATCTACTGAAAAAATCGGATCTAGTCCCTGTTCGCTTGCTTCTTTACGTTGTGCTTCCATCAAAGGATCCCTAGACGGAAAAGGTAACTGCCAGACGATTAGCATGGTTAATGCCGCACCGGGCACATCAATTCCCTCCCAGAAATTTGCGCCAATTAAAACCGAGGTCTCATCCTCTCTAAACTTTTGGACAAGAGAACCTCGATTTCCTTCATCTTCACATAAAACGTTGAAGGAGAACTGATGTCCCTTTAATCTTCTTCTGATTTTACAAACTTCTTTCATGGAATTAGTAAGTACGAGAGCTCGTCCCCCATTTTCATTTAGTAAAGATATTAATTTTTCAATACCAAGGGTAAACCTATCTTCTTTACTATTAGGGGACTTTGATAAATAGACAATAACCTGTTTTTCTAAATCAAAAGGACTTCCCACTGTAGACGTCGATGGTTTTTTCAACCCAAGCTTACGTATAAAATAATTAAAATCACCCTCATTACTTAGGGTTGCGGAGGTAAACACCACCGGTAATCCCTTCGTAAATAAATTCACATCCAACATCTCATTTAAATTCCTAGGAACAACCCAAAAGCTACCATCCAGTTTGTCTACCCAGGTGATCGTATCTGCACTTTTATTTTTACAGAAGCTGGTCAATGCCCTTATCGATCGTTCGATTTGTCCTTCGTATGCCTGTATTTGACTTATTGATAAAGATTCAATATACAGTTCTTGCTCAATTTGCATCTCAAGAAGAAGATAGTCCAGTGACTTATGAAAGGTATTTGCAGCTTTCATTAAGGTATCATTGATCTTAAGAGATAACCGTTCCGATTGTTCGTCAGCTATGACTGCACTTTCCAGATATGCAAAAAAATCACCGAAAGTCTGCTCCATGGCAATTGCTGCCGTACTTAAGGAAGCCCTAACTCCTTGTATTTCATGAAAGGAGAGGAGCATTTGATCTATTTCCTCTTTATTAATATATTGTCCTGCCTGCATTGCAGCGGGAAGCAATACCTTATGTCCCTCATCGAAAATGACAGCCGAATAACTTGGTAGTATAGGTGATTTCCCACTTGCAATCCTATCCTTGCGGGTCCATAAGTCATGAAAAAAGATATTATGATCCACAATAATCAAATCTCTCGTGGCACGATAATGTTCTCTTGCCTTAACCAGCTTGCAAAAACCACGACTCTCACAGATATCACAAGCCATGGACTCATTCCAGCCAATCAGCTTCCAAATATGGTCCGGAATAGTCGATATTTCTGAGCGTTCACCCGTTTTTGATTTATAAATCCACTGATTAATCTCATTTGCCATCGTACTAAAATCTTCATTCGTTTCATTCACTCGTACATCGCAGATATACTGACAAGGGTCCTTTGCCATTCGCGCATCTATCTCTAGTCCCAGAAGCTGCGAAAGCTTTTTAATATCACCTTCATCTCCGGTAAGCTGTTCTTGAAGCGCTGTGGTGGCACATGCAATCACCACAGGTTTTCCACTGAAACGAGCATAAGCAATTGCTGATAATAAATAAGCAATTGTTTTGCCTGTACCAAGTCCGGCTTCCGCTAAGTGGACTTGGTTATTACAAATCGCATCTGCAAGTTGATAAGCCGTATATATTTGTTCTTCCCTAACTTCATATCCATGTTCCGGCAAGATATCATAAAAAACATCACCGATCCAATCGCCTAATTTAACTAGAAATTCATTTCTGTTGTTATATTCAAAGGGTTCTTTCAACCTTGCACACATATTTACCCCTCCAACGCTACTATGCGTTCATTATCTGGAATTCATAGTATATTACATTTTAGAGGTCTTAACAATAAGAAGTTCAATTTCCGGTAAACTGGATTTGATGAAGACTATGATAAAGACTTTCATTCTGCAACAGATCTTCATGGGATCCGGATTCAATTATCCTACCATCCTCGAGTAGATAGATGATATCCGCATTTTCAATTGTGGACAGGCGATGAGCTATGACAAGAACCGTCTTGTTTTTCATCAATTGTTCCAGTGCAGTCTGTACTTGCTGTTCGCTTTGAGAATCCAGCGACGAGGTTGCCTCATCCAGAAGTAGAATTGGTGCATCCTTTAGAAAGGCCCTCGCAATGGCAATGCGCTGACGCTGCCCACCGGACAATTGCACACCACGTTCTCCGACAAGGGTCTGGTAACCCTGCTCCATTTGGCTAATAAACTCATTTGCATAGGCTGCCTCCGCCGCTCGGACCTACCAAAGCTGCTACCTGACCCTTCTTAATTGTAAGGTTGATTTCCTTCAAGGTCCCTGAGTCTTCGGTATAAGCAAAAATAATATCCTCAAGAACAATCATATCCCGATTCTTTGAACCCTCAGTATCTACAACCTCCGGTTCAGCTTCGGCATCTAAAAGCTCTGTTACACGTTTTGCTCCGGCCAGGGAACTCTGCATGCGAAGCAGCATGCCATTAATTTCTGAAAACATGTTATTAACATTTCCTAAAAGATATACCATCGAAACCACCGACCCCAAGGAACTTACGCCCCGAAGCGCCAAATATGAAGCCAGGATTACCACACCAACAAAATTTATCGAACCAAACAGGAAGTTGCGACTTTCCATTGCGGCATTTTTCTTTGAAAGCCTCAAGTTGTTATCAAGGATTTCCCGGTTTGCTGTGCTGGCTTTCTTCATCATTTCAGTCTCAAAGCCCATACTTTTCATTGTCATAAACCCGCCGATAATATTTGCAAGGTTTTCGGTATAGCCACCCATACTTTTTTGAACTGCATCGTTCATACTGCGGACTTCCTTAGTCTGTCCGGCGCTAATAAGGACAGACAGCAATCCGATGGTGATAAGTAAAAAGCTTACCCGAGGGTCAAGCAAAAACATTACGAATGCAGAAGAAAAACCGCTTAATAAGCGTACCAGTATCATCCGGAACGACCAGCCATAAGCTTCCTGCATGGTTCTGATGTCATTGTTCAACCTTGATAGGGTATCACCGCTGTGATGCGTCTCCGAATATGATATTGGAAGCTTCAACAGCTTTTCAAACACTTTTACACGAATAAAAGATGTAGTCTTAAAGAAGGAGGAAAACCCATCGGAATTTAGCTTTGATAATTCAAACAGTTGATTGATTGCATTATTTAACTCTTCTGACTTTCTTGCTATAATTTCACAATAGGTATCATATTCCTTTTCATCCGTATACTTTCTATTTTTGATCAGATGGATATAGCCATCAATAGACATAATTGGGGTTTTCAAATCATGCGACATATTCGTTATCATGTTGTATCGTTCTTCATTCCATAATTTTTCACTTCTCATATATATATCTATTTTATCAGACATCACATTAATGTCTTTGGCCAAGCGACCAAGTTCATTATTACTTTCTATCGGTAGCTTCTGCCTAAAATCTCCTTGTGCCAGTTCGTGAATATTGTCTGATATTTTCTTGATATAGTGCTATAACAGAACCGCTGATTTTACTGCCGCTTTTGTCTTGCAACTCTGCAGGAGAAAGGTTACTATCTGCATATACCAACGTTATATTTTGCATCACAACACAGATTATGGCTAATACAATTAATGTTTTCTTAAATAATATTTCTGTTTTCATTTGAAAAATCCTTTCTGTACTTAATAAAACTATTATACAGAAAGGATTCATTCAATTTTTAACTTTTTTCTAACGATTTTACATGGATCATTAATTAGCTGGATCAATCCTTATTGAAAGCGTCAATATACCGCTTATAGATAAATACCTTTTTACGTTTGCGATTGTCAAAGTTGCTCAGGATACCTTCTTCACAGAGCCTTTCCAGCAATCGTCCACTTGTAGCAACACTGATATCCAGCTTTGCTGTCGCTTCCTCTATACTAATAGTTGTTTTATCAAATAGACCTTCGTAGATTACAAGTGCGTTTTCACTGGTTCGTCCCATTGCAGTTATCTTTTTTAAATCCTCTTCCCGAAGAGCAGTGATGCTTCTTGCAATTTCTACCGCTTCCCTTGCAGTTTCAATAATTCCTGTCAAAAAGAATTTAATCCATGTCTCATAATCGCCCTGGGCATGAATGTTATAAAGGCAATCATAATAGGCTTGCTGATTATGTTTAATAAATTTTGATAGATAAAGAGTTGGTTTATGCAAAATATTATTTGCAGCTAAATAAAAAGCAATCAAAAGCCTTCCAACTCTTCCATTTCCATCTAAAAATGGATGAATCATTTCAAACTGACTATGAATTAGAGCCGCTTTAACAAGAGGTGATAATTTGTCGTTCTCATGCATAAATCTTTCAAAGTTATCCAAACAGCTATTCAAGTGATCAATGGAAGGGGGAACATAACTTGCTGTATTTATAGAATAACCCCCAATCCAGTTCTGTGACTTTCTGAATTCTCCCGGCGTTTTATTCTCACCCCGTACGCCTTCCATTAGGATGCCATGAATTTCTCTGATCAGTCTCAAAGACAGAGGCAACGTTTCCAGCCTCTCAAATCCATATCTCGTAGCTTTTACATAATTCTCAATTTCCTTAACATCATTTGGAACTTCATCCGCCATTCCCGCTTCCGCTTTAATTAAGTCGGAAAATGTCGCTCTCGTGCCTTCTATTTGAGATGACAGTGTTGCTTCTTTGCGTGCATACATATACACAAAATAGCTCGGAGAGATAAGCGTGTCCGTCACTTCATCCAGTCTACCAATATATCTATTTGCCTCAGATATCAAATAAATCATTTCATCATCGTATTGGATTGTTGGATTTTGCAGAGGCAAAGGTGCCGGTATAAAACAAGTATACTCCGAATTCCCAATTCCCGTTTTAATTTTTCTTCCTGCTCTGTTTTCCACAAAATCGCTCCTCATTTTTAACTTTAAAATGATTATATAATATTTTTATTTGCAGTTCAACCATTTAAATGAAAATTAAGTATTTTTATTTGCATTTCGATGTCTCTTTATGCCAAAATGTACAAAATTCGTCACTCCACCTGTAATTGGTTTACTGAACCAAAAGAAAATGCTTGGAATAATAAACATAATAGGTTGTTTGTAAACAACATTTATTATAGACATCTCGATGCGAACTAGAGTTCTTGGTATTTTATAAGTATAACTATAACCATTCGGATAAAGAGATGAATTTTGACTATAATGGTACTGCTGAACCATGTTTTTTACTGATTCTACAAAATAAAGCAACATGAGTATAATATATAACGACACAATTGCTAATGCTGCTATATGTATGTATGTATTTCTTATACTTTGACTTCGTTGGTTTTATAACATCCAACACCCCTAAACCTTGCATAAGTGTCCAACCAAGCACGAACCAGAATATTGGTTGAATGGCTAAGTGTAGAAGCATAGTGAGACTAGTATTAAAATTCATAAACATGTCACGTGCTATTTTGGTTAAGAAATAAAGAGAAACACTAAGAATAAACAAAAAACCACCGGCTAAAATCAGGTGTCTTTTCTCCTTTTTCTGATCAGCCGGATCATGTAGACCATAAATTAACGTAGTTATATCTGTATCTAAAGATTGAGCTATCTTAATAAGCATGTCAATATCAAGCTGAGATTTTCGTTTTCCCAATTTGAAATAGTTTGTCTTGTAACAAATAGTTTATTGGCCAATTCTTCCTGTGTAAATTTTCTCTGAAGCTTTATCTTTTTTATGTTCTTTGATACTGAACTCACGAAATCAACCCTATATAACTTTCTTGAGTTTCCGCAGTTTTATCCACAGTACCCTTGTTCCATCAGTATTGTTATAAACAACTTTAAGAAAATGCCTAAAATATAAGGAATCTTCTCCTTTTTTGATGTAAAATTAAATCACCACAATAAAACCTTACTAAACAAAAAAGAGAGGGATTCCTTATGGCTAATTCTACAACAAATACCTACACTTTGAAACGAGAAATTTTATCTTTTTCAAACAAAATATCCGGTAAGCTTTCCAAACCGAATAGAAAGTTTACTGCTGACATGACCTATGGCATGTTAGCTTCTGGCAGTTGTCTTTTAACTGATGTAGTGGATCAGCTTCACGAAGACTCCAAAAAGGTAAACAGTGTGGAAAGACTTACCCGACATCTGAATAAGGGAATACCAAAGGCGGCTTTATCCTCGTATCTTCATACGATACGAAAATGGGTTCCTGATCAGCCGGTTATTCATATCGATGATAGTGATATTGTCAAACCTGACGGATACAAGTTCGAAGCGCTGGGACTTGTTCGGGATGGTTCCAAAAGCACCGACACCAAAAATGTCTATGAGAAGGGCTATCATGTAACGGAAGCCTGTGTCATGACAAAAAGCAATCATCCGGTCAGTATTTACTCCAAAATCCATTCTTCAAAAGAAAAGACCTTCACCTCCACCAATAGCGTAACCTTCGATGCCATGGAGCGCGGAAAAGCCATGTTTGGTAAAGCTACTTTTGTTATGGACCGAGGCTATGATGACAATAAGATGTTCCTAAAGCTCGATGAATTAAAGCAGGATTATGTGATTCGGCTTACAGCTAAAAAGAAGCTCCTTTTTCATAATAAATGGGTAGCCGCCACAGAACTTCGAAATCGCCGAAAAGGCAAAATCACAACACCGGTGATTTATAAAGGTAAAAAACGGGAGGCTTATCTATCCCATGTGAAGGTTCAGATTACCGCATCCAGGAAAGATATTTATCTGGTTCTTGTCTATGGCCTCACAGAGCATCCGATGATGCTTGCAACAAACAAGGAATTAAAATCCCGAGAGGATGTCATCCGGATTGCAAGACTTTATTTCTCCCGCTGGCGGATTGAGGAATATTTCCGCTGTGAGAAGCAGGTTTTCCGGTTAGAAAACTTCCGTGTCCGGAAACTCAAGGCAATCAATGCTTTAAATTTTTATATCTCCCTATGCATGGCATTTCTTGCTCAGGTTTCAATGAAATCAGAAACAAATGCCCTTAAGGTTTCCATCATACAGACAGCGGCTCCTGTAAAGGAAAAAGTTCAGTTCTGCTATTACCGGTTAGCGAAAGGTATCTCTGGCATACTATCTTATGCAAAAGAGGGTGTCAGACTCTGGTTCAGGACAAAACGTCCTGCATACCGTCAACTATGCTTTAAGCTAATCGCCTAAATAGGTAAAACAATATTTTTTCCAAGTCCGGTTTCAGTCGGGGCTTATTAAAGAGCCATAAATTTAGGTACTGCCACTTTACACCCTTCCAAAAATGGCAGATTGGCACTTTGGTTAGATTTATTTATCCTTCAGTTACATTTTGCGGAAACTCAAGTATATAACTTTACATAACTTTTCGGGAATTGTCACGCAAAGATTCTTTACCTTGTATCGATAAAACTCACCTCAGTCTATCTCTTAAAGCAACCTTGGTGAGTTTTAGAATTACTATATCAATTAATCAAATTGCATATTAACTTTATAACTTTCTTATTATAACTTTTTAGCAACATAAAATCCATCTACGATTTTTTCACACCATTCTACCCATATTTTTGCTGGGCACATACAATAATCTAATGCATACCACATAGGGATAGCTTCGTTTTTATCTTCACTACTCCATGACCTAATCTGACGATATCCGTTATCTTTGGCCCATTTTTCAGTACGTGTTATCATTCCTCTTGCTATACCTTGTTTTCTATACCTTTCATCTACTTCCAGGACATCAATATATGCGTCTTTCAAATGCTCTAATGGTCTAGGATACCCTAAGGGATATGTAGATATAATTCCAACAGGCACATCATTATCATAAGCTACTAATGATAGACAACCTTCCCCAAAATGAAAACAATTAAATTGAATAATATAATCACCAAAAATTTCAGCTATCTTAGCTACCTCATTGTTATTAATTACTTTGTATGTTATTTCTGACATTAAGCCCCCATTTTCATAGAAGGGTTAAATTATAGTCACCCTCCCTGTACTATACAATTTTACATTCATATTATTTCCCATATGTAATCACCCTTTCCACTTTTATACAGCAATTATAGCAGAACAACTAAAAAAATCAATAAAATAAGTATTCCCTTACGCCATTACGTACAAAATTCCTTACCCCACCTATGAAAGTAGAATAAGGAATTCCGCTTTTTGACTTCCGGCAGCCAGGCTATCATAGCGCTCGATGAGCGCCGTAGATCCCACGGTTTTGCGTCCCCACCTTTCGATGGGTTTGCTCTCGGCTCTATAATGTTAGTTGATACATCTCTCATTTTTGTGTCTGTAACCGTTTGCGTGCTGTTACTTGGACTGTCTCACACCGTTTTCGTCTAACTTGTAGCCGTCCACCTTCGTATTAACCGCAAGAGAGCCGTCTTTGTAGAAATAGTACCAGTTGCCGTCAATCTTAAGCCACTTGCTGGATACCATGATTGCCTCAACAGTAAAATAATACTTCTTTATCTGGTCTCCGCTGGTAATGGTCTGCCAGCCGGTTAGGGCTTTGCCGTCCTTATA
>WSSedL1CaDRAFT_10000369_pt1 | contig 31786 bp, 33 predicted proteins | sample WetSurSL1Cattail_FD_9464 | JGI IMG/M metagenome (IMG submission 9464)
ATATTTAAAGCACACCCCAGGCTTCGCGCACTGCGTGTCGCTTCGCCACCCCCTTGTAGGGGCAACACCAACGGCCCGGCAAAGCCGGTTCCGTGGTGTTTCTGGCTGAAGGCATGCTGTGAACAGATGTCTGGTGAAATCAAGAAGGAATTTTTATGAGCAAACAATTTGATGTGATCGTGATTGGTGGTGGCCCAGGAGGCTACATTGCCGCCATCCGTGCTGCCCAGTTGGGCAAAAACGTGGCCTGTGTTGATGAGTGGAAAAACAGCCAAGGCGGCCCGGCGCTGGGCGGCACCTGCACCAATGTGGGCTGTATCCCGAGCAAGGCCTTGCTGCAATCTTCAGAGCACTATGAGCAAGCCAGTCATCACTTTGCCGACCATGGCATCACGGTCAAAGGTCTGAGCATGGATGTCGCTAAGATGGTGGCGCGCAAGGACACGGTGGTCAAGCAGAACAACGATGGCATCCAATACCTGTTCAAGAAGAACAAGGTCAGCTTCTTCCATGGTCGCGCCTCATTTGTTCAGGCCAGCGCCGACGGTTATGAAATCAAGGTGACGGGTGCGACCGAAGAAACCATCGTTGGTCGCGACATCGTCGTGGCCACCGGCTCCAATGCGCGGGCGTTGCCAGGCACGCCGTTTGACGAAGAATTGATCCTGTCCAACGACGGTGCATTGCGCATCGATGCCGCGCCGAAAAAGCTCGGGCTGATTGGTGCAGGTGTGATTGGTCTGGAAATGGGTTCGGTCTGGCGGCGCCTGGGCACCGATGTGACGATTCTGGAAGGTTTGCCAACCCTGCTGGGTGTGGTGGACGATCAGATTGCCAAGGAAGCCAAAAAAGCCTTTGACAAGCAGGGCCTGAAAATCGAACTCGGCGTGAACGTGGGTGAGATCAAGACCAGCAAAAAGGGTGTGACTGTGGCCTACACCAGCGCCAAAGGTGAAGCCAAGACATTGGAGGTGGACAAACTCATCGTCTCGATTGGTCGCTCACCCAACACCATTGGGTTGAATGCCGAAGCCGTGGGCCTGAAGCTCAATGAACGTGGTGCGATTGAGGTAGATGCTGACTGCAAGACCAACTTGCCGGGTGTCTGGGCGATCGGTGATGTGGTGCGTGGCCCGATGCTGGCGCACAAGGCCGAAGAAGAGGGTGTGGCCGTGGCTGAGCGGATTGCTGGCCAGCATGGGCATGTCAACTTCCGGACGATTCCGTGGGTGATTTACACCAGCCCTGAAATTGCCTGGGTTGGCCGTACCGAGCAACAGCTCAAAGCCGATGGTGTGGCCTACAAGGCAGGAACTTTCCCGTTCTTGGCCAATGGCCGCGCACGTGCCCTGGGGGATACCACCGGCATGGTCAAAATGCTGGCAGACGCCACCACCGACGAAATCCTGGGTGTGCACATTGTTGGCCCGATGGCCAGCGAGCTGATCGCCGAATGTGTGATGGCCATGGAGTTCCGCGCTAGCAGTGAAGACATTGCCCGCATTTGCCATGCTCACCCATCGTTGAGTGAGTCGACCAAGGAAGCCGCGCTGGCGGTGGATAAACGCACCTTGAACTTCTGATATATAGAAAATCTGCCTCTAGCCCTTATAAAATAAGGGCTAGTAGCTCTATTTTTTATAGTTTGTGGTTGGCTTTGTGACGGTCAAGAAAATCTATCTGAATGAACTCGCGGCACGTGGATTCACGAGTGATCCGGCGCAACTGCGTGCAGTGCAAGCGCTGGAAACCTGCGCTCGTGAATGGAGCCATTTCAAGGAAAAACGCTCGAACGCGTTCAAAAAGCTGATCAATCATCCGCCGATTCCGCGCGGTGTGTACATGTACGGCGGGGTAGGGCGCGGAAAAAGTTTTCTGATGGACTGCTTTTACGCGGCGGTGCCGCTCAAGCGCAAAACCCGGCTGCATTTTCATGAGTTCATGCGTGAAGTGCACCGGGAACTGGCCGCTTTGCAGGGCACCGTCAATCCGCTGGACAGCTTGGCCAAGCGGATCGCCGAAAAATACCGCCTGATCTGTTTTGATGAGTTCCATGTGTCGGACATCACCGACGCGATGATCCTGCACCGCCTGATCAAGGCCTTGTTTGACAACGGCGTGGGCATGGTGACCACCTCCAACTTCAAACCCGACGATCTGTATCCCAACGGCCTGAACCGTGATCGTGTGTTACCTGCCATCGAGATGCTCAAGAATGAGTTGCAGGTGATCAATGTCGACAACGGGACGGATTACCGCGGCCTCACGATGGAGCAGCTGCAGCTCTATCACACCCCGCTGGGACCGGACGCAGATTTGGCCATGGCCAACGCGTTTGAACGCCTGGCCGAGCAGCAAAACCAGGACCCGGTGTTGCAGATTGAGTCACGTGTGATCCAGGCCCGACGACGCGCTGGTGGGGTGGTCTGGTTTGACTTCAAAACCCTGTGTGGTGGGCCGCGCTCACAAAATGATTATCTGGAACTGGCTACCCAATTCCACACCGTTTTGCTCAGCGATGTACCCCAGCTGCCACCCCGCATGGCGGCCGAGGCACGACGATTTACCTGGTTGGTCGATGTGCTTTACGATCGGCGGGTCAATCTGATCATGTCGGCCGCCGTGCCGGCGGACCAGTTGTACACCGAGGGGCAGCTTGCCAACGAATTTGCGCGTACGGTGTCGCGCATCAAGGAAATGCAAACAGGTGAATTTCTGGCGCTTGAGCGCCGTAATGTGGACACGCGGCTGACATGACATTCAAAATTTTGACCGGACTGATATTGACCATGGCGCAGCTTGCTGTCGTGGCGCAAACCGTGGAGCCAACGTCTCAGGCGCTGGATATGGGGGCTGAGCGCGAGCGTATTGGTCGGGAGCGCGCGGCCAGTGAGGTGGTTTATGCCGCGTCAGAACGTGCCTGTTACAGCCGCTTTGCTGTGTTCGATTGTCTGAGTGATGCACGCAGAGCGAAGCGTTTGACGACGGACGAATTGCGCCGCCAGGAATTGGTGTTGAACGATATGGAGCGCCAAGCCAAGGCGGTGGATGCTCTCAAACGCATCGAAACCAATGTCGCTGCGCAACAAGAACAAATAGAGAAAACCGCCAAGCCCGAAACGCAACCTTGAATAAGGTGGCAAGCCAGCTTGGTGTTTTTAACTGACTGCAGCTTCCACCTTGACGATAGCCAAGGACAGGTTGTCACCACTGCCTTTGGCACGCATACGCGCCTTGTCAATCAAGAACTCGCTGGCTTCCCGGGCTGACAGTGTGGCAAGCACGGAGCCCAGTTCAGCCTCTGTGAAATAGTGCCACAGGCCATCGCTGCAGACCATGAGGATGTCTCCTGGTTCCAATCTTCTAACGCTGTGGGTGTCAATCGGGGGCTCTTTCTCTGTGCCCAGACACCCCATCAAAATATTGGATTGTGGGTGAAAAATGGCCTGCTCTTCGGTCAGTTCACCTTTATTAACCAAGGATTGAACATACGAGTGGTCCTTGGTGCGATCGACCAGTTTTTTGCCGTGGAAATGGTAAATACGCGAGTCACCCGCATGGGCCCAGTGGCAACTGCCATCCGGGTTGAGGATAAAAACAGCAATGGTGCTGTGTGGCTCTTCTTCGGATGAAATGGCTGTGAGTTTGATCACCGTATGTGCTTCCAGCACCAATTGGCTGAGCATGCTGACTGGATCATCGATCAACGGTGAATAACGCTCGAACAATTGCCGGGCTGTCATCATGACCTGGTCAGAGGCCTTGCGCCCGCCACTGCGCCCGCCCATGCCATCTGCCAAAACCGCCATTACACAACCTTTGACATGGTGGTGGCTGATCAAACTCACCTGATCTTGCTGGTAATCCCGATCCCCTTTGTGTATACCAGTTGATGCTGTGACCCGATATGCCTTGGTGCTCATGTCCTTACCAGAGCTTCCACCAAGGCTGGATTTTGGTTTTGAACCCTTGGGTCAGGTAGAGTGTCTGAGGATAGTTTTTTTCCAGCACACGCCGGGCATCGTCGCGCAACTCCGGCAGATTCAATGCATCATAGGACTGCACCATCAGGAACAGTGCCTCTTCCAGAGCGGGAGTACCTGGGTAATCTGCAATCGCAGTTTGTGCGCGGTTGATAGAGGCCAAGTAGGCGCCGCGCCGGTAGTAGTAGCGCGCCACATGCACTTCAGACTCAGACAGTGAATTCACGACGTAATGCATTCGCGAGTTGGCATCTGCCGCATATTTGGAGTCAGGAAAACGTGTCGTCAGCTCCTTGAAGGACTCAAACGACTCCTTGGCTGCTTTTTGGTCACGCTCTGACAGGTCTTGTTGAGTGATGGAACCAAATAAACCCAAATCGTCATTGAAATTGATCAAGCCTTTGAGGTACAACGCGTAATCCAGTGCCGGACTGGCAGGATGCAACTTCATAAAACGGTCCAACGTGGCAACTGCAAGCACGGGTTCACCGTTTTTGTATTGTGCGTAGGCTTTGTCCAATTGGGCCTGTTGCGCCAGCGGGGTACCAGCAGCACGGCCTTCGAGTTTGTCGAACAGGGGGACAGCCTTGTCAAAAGCACCGGATTTCAATTCATCCTTGGCTTCTGCGTAAATTCTGTTCGGACTCCAACCCGCCGTTGGGTCTTTGGGAGTGGGGGTGGAGCAAGCACCTAGCAGCAGAATGCCACACGCAAGGGTACAGGTGCGGGCAGCAGATAATTTGGCTTCAGGCATGTAGGGCAGCTTTCTTGAAAAACACTCAGCAAATTATATCGGTCGACCCGGCGTCTCACGACAGCGAGGCTGTCGAAGAAACCGGGCCGGAGGTGGAACTCCGCGCATTGTCTTTCAGGTCGGAACATCACGGCTTGCGCTTGGACCTTGCGCTGGCTGACCTGGTGTCCGAGTTTTCCAGAAGCTATCTGCAGCAGTTGATTAACCTGGGCAGCGTCTCTCTGAACGACAAGGTGGTTACCAAGGCATCTGCCAAGGTCCGAGCAGGCGATATAGGTCAGATTGCACTTCGACCAACACCCCAGAGTCAAGCGTTTAAGGCCGAAAACTTGCCGCTCGATATTGTTTATGAGGATGAACACTTGTTGGTGATCAACAAGCCTGCCTCTTTGGTGGTGCATCCGGCACCGGGCAACTGGAGTGGCACCCTGATGAATCGCTTGTTGGGACATGACGCTCAGGCCTTCCATTTGCCGCGTGCTGGCATCGTACACCGGCTGGACAAGGATACCAGCGGCCTAATGGTGGTGGCCCGCACCCGTCAGACGATGGACGCGTTGGTACAAGCCATTGCGGTGCGCACGGTGAAACGACAATATCTTGCACTGGCGCATGGTGTCTGGCGAGGTGCCCCGTTGCTGCATGTGGACGCACCGATCGGTCGGGACCCAGGTAATCGTTTGCGTATGGCTGTAGTTGATCTGACGTTGCATGCAGGCAAGGCTGCACAGACTGACTTTGAATGTCTGTCAAACGGTACATTAGGCTGCTTGATCAAGTGCACCTTGCACACAGGACGGACACACCAGATCAGGGTTCATCTGGCATCGATAGGCCATGCTTTGGTGTCGGACCCCATTTACGGTGGCGCGATAGCTGCTGGCATGCAGAGACAAGCCTTGCATGCCACGAAGCTGGCATTTGTTCATCCCGTCACCGGGCAATCTCTGGTTTTCAAGGCGCCGCTGCCAGCGGATTTTTCTACTGCGCTCATCTGCTGGGGCCTCAATTACAATAGTGACACTTTTTAGCACTGCTTTGCCGTGCACTTTAACGTGCCACCGATGACTTGTCGGTCCTGATCACGTCTTCCATGTCTTTGAGTACCGCACCGACGGGTGTATTTTGACCAGAATTTGCCAACCATGAACACGGCGGATGCCAAGCGCATCGTGGAAACCGCATTGATTTGTGCACAACAACCCATGCTCACAAGAGACATGCGAGTCTTGCTGGGTGATGAATTGACGTCGTCCGAGATTGATGCCCTGTTGTCTGAGTTGCAGATGGACTGGTCTGAGCGTGGCTTGGAATTGGTGTCGGTGGCGACCGGCTGGCGTTTTCAGAGCCGCCCGGAAATGCAGGCTTATCTTGAACGCCTTCACCCTGAAAAGCCACCTCGTTATACGCGTGCCACCTTGGAGACGCTGGCCATCATTGCCTATAAACAACCCGTCACACGGGGTGATATTGAGACGATACGAGGGGTAACGGTGAACTCACTGACCCTCAAACAGCTTGAAGATCGTGGCTGGATTGAGGCGATTGGGCACCGCGATACCGTGGGCAGGCCAGCATTGTTTGCAACCACCCGTCATTTTTTGGATGACCTAGGTCTGCACTCTCTGGATCAGTTGCCGCTATTGGCGTCGCCACCTCGATCAACCGACGCTCTCGAATCCCTGCTAGGTGAGGTGTCGCCATCGATAGACTCGCGGACAGCGCCAGGCACCATTACAACAGACGCTGATTCAGGTAACGCCGAACTGAACTGGTCTGACGATCCCAACCCGGGCATGAGCCCGCTTGCCCCCGTTTCTGAGGACACACCATGACCGAACTCCTTAAAGAGCTGACCACGCCTGCCCCCGACATGGATGATGCCATTCGTTTTGAAGACGTTGTTTCTGGCGTGTTTGATGCTACAGAAAGTGAAGCAGATCCCGCAGCGCTCAAACGAGTTCTGCCACCTCAGCCCGAATCCCCCAAGCTGCACAAGGTGTTGGCCCAGGCGGGTATGGGCTCGCGGTTGGAGATGGAACAACTCATCTTGGAGGGGCGTATCACCGTCAACAACGAACCAGCGCATATTGGGCAACGCGTTCAATTTGGTGACCATGTCAAAGTCAATGGCAAGCCCATTCGTTTTAAGATTGCCCCGCCAGCAGCACGCGTCCTGGCTTATCACAAGCCCGCGGGTGAAGTGGTCAGTCATGATGACCCACAGAACCGGCCAACGGTTTTTCGCAAATTACCCAAATTGTTTCAGGGCAAATGGCAATCGGTGGGGCGTCTTGATTTGAACACCGAGGGTTTGTTGCTGTTCACAAGTTCCGGTGAGTTGGCCAACAATTTGATGCATCCACGGTTTGGGCTGGAGCGTGAATATGCAGTTCGGGTGCTGGGCGCGTTAACGCTGGACGAAAAACACAAATTGCTCGACGGTGTTCGACTGGATGACGGCATGGCGCAATTTAGCTCCATTGAGGAGGGCGGTGGTGAGGGATCGAATTGCTGGTACCGGGTGACGATCTCTGAAGGACGCAACCGTGAGGTACGTCGCATGCTGGAGTCGGTTGGCCATGCTGTGAGCCGATTGATCCGAATCCGTTATGGTTCCATGGTTTTGCCGCGGGGTTTAAAACGGGGTGCCTGGGTTGAGTTGGACGAAGCGGACATCCGTCTGTTAACGCGTGCATCACAGACGCAAGGGGAGATCGGATCAGCCGAGCCAGCACCGGCGGACAAACGGATGCCCAATGGGCGTGGTGCAGGCGGCGTAGTACGCAGTCGTAACAGTCCGGGCCGAGGTTCAACTCGGTCCCCGACAACCGGAAAAATGTCTTCACAACAGCCTGATCCCTTGAAAACATCAGTGGGTTACATTGGCGCGGACAGCTTTTCCAGACAGCGCCAGGACGCCGGAAAAAAGCGTGGAGGTGGACCGGGAGCAGGGCGCAGACCTGGTGGACGGAGCAGATAAACAAGCAACCGGATGGCGCCTAGTGCCATTGGGCTCAGGTTAAGATCAAGGGCTTTGGTCAAAAGATCAGAAATTTTATTCACGAGGAAATCACATGGCTATCGAACGTACTCTCTCCATCATCAAACCCGACGCCGTTGCCAAAAACGTGATCGGTCAAATTTATGCCCGTTTTGAAGCTGCTGGACTGAAAATTGTTGCCTCCAAGATGGCACACCTGTCCCGCCGTGAAGCAGAAGCTTTTTATGCGGTGCACAAAGAGCGCCCCTTTTTCAAGGATCTGGTCGATTTCATGATTTCTGGCCCGGTCATGATCCAGGCGCTGGAAGGTGAAAATGCCATCCTCAAAAACCGTGAGCTGATGGGCGCAACCGATCCAAAGAAGGCCGCTCCTGGCACCATTCGCGCTGACTTTGCTGACAGCATTGATGCCAATGCCGTGCATGGTTCTGACGCTGCTGAGACAGCAGCCGTCGAAGTCGGCTTCTTTTTCCCGGCCATGAACGTGTTCTCACGCTGAATATGCGTATGACGGTCAATCTGCTCGAACATGACCTCGAGAGTTTGGCCGCTTTTTGCGAGCGGCTGGGCGAGAAGCGCTTTCGCGCTGTCCAGCTGTTTCGCTGGATCCATCAACGAGGGTATGCCAATTTTGAGGACATGAGCGATCTGGCGAAATCCTTGCGCGAGAAGCTCAAAGGTGTCGCCCATGTCAAGGCGATGGAGGTCATCTCTCAGCATATTTCCGCAGATGGCACCATCAAATGGCTGTTTGATGTGGGTGCGGGTAATGCTGTAGAAACGGTATTTATCCCGGAAGATGATCGAGGTACGCTTTGCCTGTCAACCCAGGCGGGGTGTGCCATGGGTTGCCGGTTTTGCTCAACCGGGCATCAAGGTTTCAGTCGCAACCTGACCACGGGTGAAATCATCGCGCAGCTTTGGTTTGCTGAGCATTTTTTGCGCAAACATCTCAACCGTGATGATCGGGTGATCTCCAACACGGTGATGATGGGCATGGGTGAGCCGCTGCAAAACTATACGGCGCTGATCCCTGCACTCAGGATGATGCTGGACGACCATGGCTACGGTCTATCACGTCGCCGTGTTACGGTGTCAACCTCGGGTTTGGTTAAGAAAATGGACTTGTTGGGAATCGAGTGTCCAGTGGCGTTGGCAGTGTCGCTGCATGCCCCCAACAATGCACTACGTGATTATTTGGTGCCGCTTAACATCAAACACCCACTTGAAGAGTTGATGCCAACTTGCGTCAGTTACCTTGAACGTGCCCCCAGGGATTTCATTACTTTTGAATATTGCATGCTCGATGCTGTGAATGACAGCGATGCGCAGGCGCGTGAACTGGTCGAACTGGTAAAACATTATGGACACTCAGTTTCGTGGTGCAAGTTCAATCTGATTCCCTTTAACCCATTTCCTGCTTCGGGCTTGCATCGGTCCAAGCCGGAGCGTATCCAGGGGTTTGCAAAAATCCTGAGCGAAGCAGGTATCACCACCACCATTCGCAAGACCCGTGGTGATGATATCGATGCAGCGTGTGGTCAGCTTGCAGGGGATGTGGTGGACCGGACACGAGTGACCGTGCGAATTGCCCGTCAGCGCAGTTCTGAACTGAATTCACGCCCATTGGATGTCCCAACCGATGCGAAAATTTGAACAATGAAAGCCATGATGAAGAACACGTCGACACGTCGTCTTGAGTTGTTTCTGGCAGCCTGCGTGTTTTGCAGTGGGTTAACACTCAGCGGTTGCGCTGGCCCAACAGCTTCAAGCCGTGCGGGTGAAGCGCACGAAGACATCATCACTGAGTCTGATGTCAGTGCAGAGCGTAAGCGGGCACGTATCAGGATGGAATTGGCGCTAGGTTACCTTGAGCAAGGAAAAACCACTGTTGCGCTGGATGAAATTAAACAAGCCATCCAGGTTGATCCTACTTATTCTGACGCGTTCAGTCTGCGTGGGTTGATTTACATGCGTTTGAATGATTTCACTACTGCCGAAGAGAGTTTCAATAGAGCATTGTCACTCAAGCCACGTGACAGCAATGTGCTGCACAACATGGGTTGGTTGAAGTGTCATGATGGTCGCTTTGCCCAAGCGATGAACTATTTCAATCAGGCTTTGGCAAACCCACTTTATGGTGAGCGCGCCAAGACGCATATGGCGCAGGGCATGTGCCAGCTTAAGGAAGGGCAGTTGCCTGAGGCAGAAGCCAGCCTGATGAAGTCATACGAATATGACGCAGGCAACCCGGTCACGGGTTACAACTTGGCGAATGTTCTGTTTCAGAGAAAAGAGTATGTGCGAGCGCAGTTTTACATTCGTCGACTCAATAACACAGAATTGGCTAACGCAGAATCGCTGTGGCTCGGTATCAAGATAGAGAGGCAAATGGCCAACCTTGAGGCGATGAACCAACTTGCTGTGCAATTGGTCAAGCGTTTCCCTCAGTCGCCGCAGGCCGCCTTCTATCAGCGTGGAGCTTTTGATGAATGATCTGGGCATTGATGGCGAAATAGCAGTTGCTGCAGCGCAATATGTGCCGATGCAGGCAGGTACGATGCTGAAAGATGCTCGTGAAGCACAAGGGTTACATATTGCCGCTTTGGCCGTCGCCTTGAAAGTTCCAGTCAGAAAGTTGGAGGCGCTGGAGGCGGGCCAGTTTGACCAGTTGCCAGACATGGTTTTTGTACGCTCACTTGCGCTGAGTGTTTGCCGGGCTCTGAAAATTGATCCCTCTCCGATCATGTCCAGCTTACCGGCGCCGCAATTCAACCAGTTCAAAATCAATGAGCCGGGTTTGAACACGACCTTCAAAGACTCTCCGGGAACATCGCGCCAAGGTTTGTTGGCTCAGTTATCCAGTCCCATTGGCCTCGGTGTCTTGTTTTTGGTTGTTGCAATTGCTGCGATCCTTGTTTGGCCGGTCAAACCTTTGTTTGACGACAAACCTCAGGCCTCCAACGAAGCCGCTGAGCCGGTCGTAGCAATGGAACAGCCTGTTCCAGCTTCGGCATCTGCATCTGCCGTCGTCGACGATGGCGTCGGTTTAGCGCCTTCAACCACGCAGCAAGTGGCTCCCGTGGTTGTAGACAGTCCTACGGCGGCAGTAAGTAAAGAAGTGAGCGGAGCTCCCTCAAATCCTGCAAGTAGCCCAGGGAGTGTGTACAACACGGAAGTGCCAAGCCAGTCAGCCTTACTGGAGTTGAGTGGTCATGGTGAATCATGGGTTCAAGTCACTGATGGTGCCGGGCAGCCCAAATTGCGCAAGCTGATTCAGAATGGTGAAGTGATTCGCGTGACAGGACAACTGCCTTTGTCCGTAGTGGTGGGACGCGCTGAGAACGTGTCGGTGACTGTTCGCGGAAAACCTATGGATTTAACGCCCTTGGCTCGCGAAAATGTTGCTCGATTTGAGGTGAAGTGATGTATTTAGCAGTGCCTATTGCAGAAGCTTGTGCGCTATTGAGCACCTCCCGCCAGGCTAAAGTGGTCTGGGGCAGTCGGATCATCACTGTAGGAGGCGGTGCGCCGGTTCGGATCCAGTCCATGACCAATACGGATACGGTCGATGCAATTGGCACCGCCATCCAGGTTAAAGAATTGGCACAGGCTGGCTCCGAGATGGTGCGTTTGACGGTGAATACCCCAGAGGCAGCACAGGCCGTGCCGTATATTCGAGAGCAACTCGATCGCATGGGCATTGATGTGCCGTTGATTGGTGATTTCCATTACAACGGGCATCGTTTGTTGACGGATTACCCCGAGTGTGCTCAAGCCTTGTCCAAATACCGGATCAACCCGGGCAATGTTGGCAAAGGCGACAAACGTGACAGGCAATTTGGTTTGATGATCGAAGCCGCCGTGAGGTGGAACAAAGCCGTACGTATTGGCGTGAATTGGGGCAGCCTGGACCAGGTCCTGCTGGCTGACCTGATGGATCAAAACAACCGACGAGAAACACCATGGGGTGCCAAATCGGTGATGTATGAAGCCTTGGTTACCTCGGCGATTGACTCCGCACAACAAGCCGTTGAGATGGGCCTGGACCCGAATCAGATCATCTTGTCTTGCAAAGTGAGCGGGGTTCAGGACCTGATCTCGGTTTACCGAGAACTGGCCAAACGTTGCAACTACGCCTTGCATCTGGGGTTGACAGAAGCTGGTATGGGAACCAAGGGCGCTGTGGCCTCTGCTGCAGCGCTGTCAGTACTGTTGCAAGAAGGCATAGGAGACACCATTCGGGTGTCTTTGACGCCGCAGCCTGGCGAATCCCGAACACAAGAGGTGGTGATCGCCGCCGAGATTTTGCAGGCACTTGGCATGCGTTCTTTTGTGCCAAGCGTGACCGCCTGCCCAGGGTGTGGCCGCACCACAAGCACCACTTTTCAGGAGCTGACCCAACGTATCGAAGGCTTCCTTCGTACACAGATGCCTCATTGGCGCAGCAAGTACCCCGGTGTCGAAAAAATGAAAGTTGCTGTGATGGGCTGCATCGTGAATGGCCCGGGGGAAAGCAAGCATGCAGACATTGGCATCAGCTTGCCCGGTACCGGAGAAGCGCCTGCTGCACCGGTATTTATCGATGGTGAAAAACGCATGACTCTGCGCGGTGATGCGATTGCCGAAGAATTTCAGGCTGTTGTTGAAGACTATGTTGAAAAGCGCTTTGGTGCGCCAGCCGTTTCCCAGATTTGACCCCGCTTTCCATGACAGAAAAAGTAAATCCCTCTCCAACGGGCAAGTTGACTGCCGTCAAAGGCATGAACGACCTGTTGCCCCCCGACTCCGCCACCGTCGAATGGTTTGAAGCCAAGGTACGCGGTTTGATGGCGCGCTTTGCCTATCGCAACATCCGCACCCCCATTGTTGAGCGCACACCTTTGTTTGTGCGTGGCTTGGGTGAGGTGACGGATATTGTCGAGAAAGAAATGTACTGTTTTGAGGATCGTCTCAACGGTGATCCATTGACGCTGCGTCCAGAGGCCACTGCCGGTGTGGTGCGTGCTGCGCTGGAGCACAGCCTCTTGTATGACGGTGGCAAACGCCTGTATTACATGGGCCCCATGTTCCGACATGAGCGTCCCCAAAAAGGTCGATATCGGCAATTCGACCAAATTGGCGCAGAAGCACTGGGTTTCCCAGGGGCTGAAGTCGATGCCGAGTTAATTTTGATGGCGACGGCACTTTGGGCGGAAATTGGCTTGACCGATGTCCGCCTGGAACTCAACAGTTTGGGCCAACCGCCTGAGCGGCTCGCGCATCGGCAATCACTGATTGCCTATTTTGAGCAGCACTGCGATGAGTTGGATGAGGATGCACGCAGGCGACTGCACAGCAATCCTTTGCGCATTCTGGACACCAAAAATCCGCAGATGCAGGGCTTGGTAAATGCGGCGCCCCAACTGTTGGACTTTCTCGGTGAGGCCTCGTTGTCCCACTTCAACACCTTGAAATCCATCCTGGAAGCCAACGCTGTGGCTTACACCGTGAATCCGCGACTGGTGCGCGGCATGGACTATTACAACCTGACAGTTTTTGAGTTCACCACTGACCGACTGGGATCACAAGGCACCGTTTGTGCAGGTGGCCGCTACGACTATTTGTTTGAACAATTGGGTGGCAAATCAATGCCTGCAGTGGGTTGGGCGCTGGGCGTGGATCGGGTTTTGGAACTGGCAAAAACCGCCGGGTTCGCGGGTACCGATGTGCAGCTCGATGCCTACGCGATCGTGACAGAGGCATCTGCTATGCCCTTGGTCTTGTCAACGCTCCAGTCCTTGCGCACAGCGGGCATCAGCGTTCAGATGCACACCAGCGCCCACGAGGGCATGGGCAGCATGAAGAGCCAATTCAAACGCGCAGATGCCAGCGGTGCTCGTTATGCGTTGATTTTTGGGCCCGATGAAATCAAGGCAAAACAGGTCACCATCAAACCGTTGCGTGACGCCGCAGCCTCACAAATTTCCCAACCATTGGCCGATCTGGTCACATGGGCTCCAACCCTACAATCCACCGTTTAGCGAATCACCTCATGGCAAACCAATTGGATCTTGAAGAACAGGAACAGCTTGATCAGATCAAGCATTTCTGGCAGCAGTATGGCAATCTCATCACTTGGGTCTTGATCGCTGTCCTGGCCGTTTTTGCCAGCTGGAATTTTTATAACTATTGGCAGCGCAACCAAGCCAACCAGGCGGCGGCACTGTTTGATGAGATGGAACGCTCTATCCAGACCAGCGACTCAGCCAAAATTGACCGTGTTTTTTCTGACATGAAAGAACGTTTTGCATCCACCACCTACGCCCACCAATCGGGGTTGCTGGCTGCCGGGCACTATGCAACAACGGGCAAGACAGATGCGGCCAAATCTGCGCTGATCTGGGTTGCTGAAAAATCTTCCGATGCAGGTTATCAGGCTGTGGCCAAGCTCAGGCTGGCTGGTATCTTGATGGATGCCAAAGACTTGGATGGCGCGCTGAACCAATTGAACGGCAGCTTCCCGACAAGTTTCGAGGCGTTGGTGGCTGATCGAAAGGGCGACATTCTGGTCTTGCAGGGCAATAAATCCAAAGCGATTGAAGAATATCAAAAGGCTTACCGTTTGTTTGACCCTCTCACGGAATACCGGCGTTTGGTCGAAATCAAGCTTGGTGCCTTGGGCGTCCATGTGCAAACCAGTGCCCCGGCTGACGCCTTGCAAGGAAAGTAACCATGTTGAACCAATTCACCGTTGATCGATTCATCAAAATCGGATTAAGTGTGCTCCTGATGGGGATACTGACAGCTTGTGCCAGTGGCTCCAAAGCCCCTAAACCCGCGGAGCTAGGCGCCAATCCTGCACTGCTGGGCGTTCGCACGGTATGGACTGCCCAAATCGGAAAAGTAGATTTCCCCCTGGCTGTCAACACATCTGCAAACGCAGTGACCATGGCGAGCTCAGACGGCAGCGTGACCTCGCTGGATGCACAAACCGGTGCTTCGTTGTGGCGCATCAAATTGGGATCCCAAATTGCGGCGGGGGTCGGTAGCGATGGCATGTACTCCGCCGTTGTTACCCGAGATAACCAGCTGGTGACAATGACAGCAGAAGGTGAGCTTTGGCGTGCGCGACTGTCAAGTCAGGTATTCGCTGCACCTTTGGTCGCGGGTGAGCGTGTATTTGTGCTGGGTGCAGACCGAGTGGTCTCTGCGTTTGATGCCCGTAGCGGGAAAAAGCTCTGGGCCAACCAACGACCCGGTGAGGCCTTGGTCCTGCGTCAGGCAGGTGCGCTTCTGGCGGTCAATAACACTTTGGTCGTAGGATTGAGTGGAAGACTGGTTGGTTTGAATCCACTGACAGGCAATATGGTGTGGGATGCCCCTTTGGCGACACCCCGCGGCACCAACGATATTGAGCGTTTGGTGGACTTGGTGGCAGGTGTCAGTCGTGAGTCCAACGTCGTTTGCGCGCGTGCTTTCCAGGCAGCGATCGGGTGTGTCAATACGAACCAGGGGAATGTGATCTGGAAACAGTCCGCATCAGGCTCAGCAGGTCTGAGTGGAGATGACAAGCAGGTGTACGGTGTTGAAGCTGATGGGAAGCTGATGGCATGGCGGCTCAGTGACGGTCAAGTTGTCTGGACCTCGGAACGCCTACGTTATCGGCAACTCGGTACACCACTGGTGCTGGGTCGATCAGTGGTGGTGGGCGATAGCACCGGGCTTCTTCATTTTGTGGCACGTACCGACGGTACACCACTCACACGTCTGTCGACAGATGGCTCTGCCATCGCTGCTACACCCGTCGTGGCGGGAACCACCTTGGTTGCCGTCACCCGCAATGGCACGGTCTTTGGCTTTCAGCCTGAGTAGTACGTCACCACTGACTGATTGAATTTCATGAAGCCCGTATTGGCCCTGGTGGGCCGCCCGAATGTGGGCAAATCCACGCTGTTTAACCGATTGACCAAATCGCGTGATGCCATCGTGGCGGATTACTCTGGTTTGACGCGTGACCGTCACTATGGCAATGCAAAACACAGTGGTCAAGAATTCATTGTGATCGATACCGGTGGGTTCGAGCCAGATGCCACCAGCGGCATCTACAAAGAAATGGCCAAACAAACCCGTCAAGCTGTAGCAGAAGCGGATGTTGTCATTTTTGTGGTGGATGCACGTGGTGGTGTCTCTGCGCAAGATCACGACATTGCCAATTACCTCAGGCGCTTGGGCAAGCCGTGTCTGCTGGTTGCCAACAAGGCCGAAGGCATGTTGGCAGGGGCTCAGCTGGTAGAGTTCTACGAGTTGGGTTTGGGCGAGGTGTTGCCGGTTTCTGCGGCACACGGACAGGGTATCCGGTCTTTGCTTGACATGGCGTTGAAGCCTCTGAATCTTCCAGACAGTGCCGATGATGAAGAGGCGGTTCCTGGCGTGATCAAACTCGCTGTAGCCGGTCGCCCCAATGTGGGCAAATCAACCCTCATCAATATCTGGCTGGGCGAAGAGCGATTGGTTGCGTTTGACTTGCCAGGTACGACCCGGGACGCCATTTCCATTCCTTTTGAGCGTGAAGGCCAGAAGTTTGAGTTGATCGACACAGCAGGCCTGCGCCGACGTGGCAAGGTATTCGAAGCGATCGAAAAATTCTCGGTTGTCAAAACCCTGCAAGCGATTGAGTCGGCGAATGTTGTTTTGTTGCTGATTGATGCCACCCAAGGTGTGACGGACCAGGATGCACACATCGCTGGTTACATTCTTGAAAATGGCAGGGCGGTGGTACTTGCCGTCAACAAATGGGACGCGGTTGACGAGTACCAGCGCGAACTGGTGAAACGTTCCATTGAGACGCGACTGGCGTTCTTGAAGTTTGCCAACATGCATCTGATTTCTGCACAAAAGCGCCAAGGTCTGGGGCCTCTGTGGGCATCCATTATTCAGGCTTACAAGGCCGCGAATTGCAAGATGTCCACGCCCGTACTGACGCGTTTGTTGCTGGAGTCGGTGCAATTTCAAAGTCCGAAGCGCTCGGGCATGTACCGACCCAAACTGCGTTATGCGCATCAAGGTGGCATGAACCCGCCCATCATCGTGATCCATGGCAACTCGCTTGAACATGTCACCGATGCGTACAAGCGGTTTCTGGAAGGGCGATTCCGCCAGGCTTTTGACTTGGTGGGTACGCCTTTGCGTATCGAACTAAAAACATCAACCAATCCGTTTGCGGACAAGACAGATTGAGTGATTTGTTCAAGCGTGTGACATATTTATTATGGATATTTGTCCGCCTCTGAAGGCACTGTCGCAGATGGCTGTGGTATCGTGCCCCCTTCTTTTTCTTTAATCATCCGAACACGGAGAATATCGTGAACAACAAAGGCCAACTTTTGCAGGACCCGTTTCTTAACACTTTGCGTCGAGAACATGTTCCTGTATCCATCTACCTGGTCAATGGCATCAAGCTGCAAGGTCAGATTGAGTCATTTGACCAATACGTCGTGTTGTTGCGCAACACCGTAACCCAGATGGTTTACAAACACGCCATTTCGACCATCGTCCCTGGGCGCGCTGTCAGTTTCTCTGCCACAGAGGGTGACCAACCTGCCGCAGCCTGAACTCAATAAGGCACCCACCATGCTGGTGGGTGTTGATTTTGGCCTTCCCCATTTTGATGCTGAGCTCCAAGAGCTCGGGTTATTGGCTCAAACAGCGGGCCTGAATCCGGTATCGCGCGTGACCTGCAAACGCCGGGCGCCCGATGCGGCACTGTTTATCGGCAGTGGCAAAGCAGATGAAATCAAAATGTTGGCCAATCAGCTGGGTGTGCAGGAAATTCTGTTTGACCAAAGCCTGAGTCCGGCACAACAGCGCAACCTGGAACGGCATTTGGAGTTGCCAGTCAATGACCGGACCTTCTTGATTCTTGAGATATTCAGTCAACGCGCTCGCAGCCATGAAGGCAAATTGCAGGTGGAGTTGGCCCGGTTGCAGTACCTCAGCACCCGACTGGTACGCCGCTGGTCGCACTTGGAGCGGCAAAGCGGCGGCATTGGATTGCGTGGAGGCCCTGGTGAGACCCAGATTGAACTGGATCGCCGCATGATTGGCGACAACATCAAACGCATCAAAGAGCGCTTGGGCAAAGTCAAACGTCAGCGAAGCACCCAGCGTCGCCAGCGTGATCGACGCGATGCTTTCACCATTTCGTTGGTCGGTTATACCAACGCAGGCAAATCCACCGTGTTTAACACGCTGGTGAAAGCCCGTACCTACGCCGCTGACCAGTTGTTTGCCACGTTAGATACCACCACCCGGCAGTTGTATCTGGGTGATGTGGGTCGCATGATCTCTTTGTCTGACACCGTTGGATTTATCCGTGATTTGCCGCACGGTCTGATCGATGCATTTCAGGCCACCCTGCAAGAGGCGGTGGACGCCGATCTGCTGTTGCATGTGATTGATTTTTCCAGCGAAAACTACCTCAAACAGATGGCTGAGGTGCAGCATGTTCTGAAGGAAATTGGTGCACACGAGATTCCTCAAATTCTGCTCTTCAACAAACTGGATGCGGTGCCGCCTGACCATCGTCCACTGGTGTTGCAAGACAGTTACGAACTTGATGGAAAGCCAACGCCAAGGTTATTCTTGAGTGCCCAGAGCGGCGAAGGCGTCTCCGGGTTGCGCCAACTTCTCACGCAGGCGGTGCTCGCCAAGCAGCCGACGCCGATTGCTACAGATTTCCCTCCAGGTCATGAGGCTGCCTTTTGATTCGGCACAATCGATACTTATTAGATAAGAGCTGATGCGATGAAATTTCAACTACCGACTTTGAGCTTGGCGCTTTTGCCGCGACGCCTCCAGGGCATGTTTAATCTCAATGACCCCCGCTGGGGTCGCAGTGATGACAAACCGGACGAGCCCCCCCGCGGTGATTCAGACCGCCCGCCACCTGCGGCATCTGAACCACCCAAAAACGAAGAACGCAAACCGCAAGGCGCTGGCAACCAAGGCCCACCTGATTTGGACGAGTTGTGGCGTGACTTCAATCGCAAGTTAGGTGGCCTGTTCGGTAATACCAAGTCCGGGGGGCGCGGCTCTAATGGTGGTGATTTTGGTGGAGGCAGGGGTGGTCCCAACGGCTTTCAGCCTGATATGAAAACGGCCGGCATTGGTGCAGGTTTGATAGCGGGTGTTGCCGTATTGATCTGGCTTGGTACCGGTTTTTTCATCGTCCAAGAAGGTCAGCAAGCGGTCATCACCCAGTTTGGCAAGTACAACTCGACCGTGGGTGCTGGTTTTAATTGGCGACTGCCTTACCCCATCCAGCGGCATGAACTGGTGTTTGTCACTCAGATTCGCTCGGTGGACGTGGGTCGTGATGTGATCATCAAGGCCACCGGTCTGCGTGAGTCAGCCATGTTGACCGAAGACGAAAACATTGTCGAAATCAAATTCGCCGTGCAATACCGGCTGAACGATGCGCGCGCCTTTTTATTCGAGAGCAGAAACCCAGCTGACGCCGTGGTCCAGGCTGCTGAGACCGCTGTGCGTGAGGTGGTTGGCAAGATGCGTATGGACAGCGCCTTGTCTGACGAGCGTGACCAAATTGCGCCACGTGTGCGCGTGTTGATGCAAAAAATTCTGGACCGCTACAAGGTCGGCATTGAAGTTGTTGGCATCAACCTGCAGCAAGGAGGGGTTCGCCCACCGGAACAAGTGCAGGCCGCTTTTGACGATGTGCTCAAAGCTGGACAGGAGCGTGAGCGCGCCAAGAATGAAGCCCAGGCTTATGCCAATGACGTGGTACCACGTGCCGTGGGTGCCGCATCCCGACTGAAAGAGGAGGCTGATGCCTATAAAGCGCGTATTGTGGCGCAGGCGCAGGGTGATTCACAACGCTTCAAATCCGTGCTCGCTGAGTACCAGAAGGCGCCTCAGGTCACCCGTGACCGTATGTACATCGACACCATGCAACAGATTTACAGCAGTGTGACGAAGGTCATGGTGGACTCCAAACAGGGCTCCAACCTGCTGTATCTGCCACTGGACAAAATCATTCAGATGACCGCTCAGGTGTCGCAAGACGTCACTGCCGTACCAGCAACTCTGCCCAGTGCCCCAGCTGTAGGCACCGCTGCGGTGACCGATACCCGCACCCGCGATGCCGCCCGCGACCGCACGCGCGAAACCCGCTAGGAGTTCCCTGATGAATCGTTTAGGTTTTTTATTCTCGACCGTTTTGCTTCTGTTGGCATTGGCCAGTTCCACTTTGTTTGTGGTAGATCAGCGCCAGTTCGGTGTAGTGTTTGCTTTGGGGCAGATCAAGGATGTCATCACCGAGCCCGGCTTGAATTTCAAGTTGCCACCGCCGTTCCAAAATGTCTCCTACATTGATAAACGCTTGTTGACACTCGACAGCACCGACAACGAACCGGTGCTGACCGCTGAAAAGCAACGTGTGGTGATTGATTGGTATGTGCGCTGGCGCATTTCCGAACCGACTGAGTACATCCGCAATGTCGGCACCACCGAAGCCGCTGGTGCCAGTCAGCTCAACCGCGTGGTGCGCAATGCGTTCCAGGAAGAAATCAACAAGCGTACGGTCAATGAGCTGTTGTCCGCCAAACGTGAGCAGTTGATGGAAGACGTCAAAGGTGAAGTGTTGAGTCAAGTGCGTGGCGCCAAACCTTGGGGCATCGACGTGGTGGATGTGCGTATTACCCGCGTGGATTATGTGGATGCGATTACCGAGTCTGTGTACCGGCGCATGGAGGCCGAGCGTACCCGCGTGGCCAACGAGTTGCGTTCCACCGGTGCGGCAGAGGGTGAAAAAATCCGTGCCGATGCCGATCGTCAACGTGAGGTGACAATCGCCAACGCCTATCGTGACGCCCAAAAAATCAAAGGTGAAGGTGATGCCGAGGCGGCTCGCACCTACACCGAGGCCTTTGGTCGTGACCCGCAGTTTGCCCAGTTTTACCGCAGTCTGGATGCCTATAAAGCGACGTTCTCCAAGAAGAGTGACGTGATGGTGCTAGACCCCAGCAGCTCGGATTTCTTCAAGACCATGCGCGGTGGTGCCACACCAACTGCGAGCGGCAAAAAATAGCCATGGAATCCGGCCTGAACAGCAGCACGTTCTGGCTGGCCATTGCTTTGGTCTTGCTGGTGGAGGGCTTCATGCCCTTTGTCTCACCAGCCACCTGGCGGCAAACCTTTTTGCAGATCCTGAAGTTCAGCGATGGTCAGCTGCGTTTTTTCGGTTTACTCAGTTTGTTAATGGGTCTGGCGCTGATTTGGTGGCTCATCTAAATCGGGTCTCTGCATTCGCCCGGTAGAATTCAGGTTTTAACAGCCTCCCATTTATCCATGTCTGCTTGGGTCCTACCGGATCACATTGCCGATGTCTTGCCGTCCGAAGCGCGGCACATCGAAGAATTGCGTCGAGATCTTCTGGATACGGCGCGCTGTTATGGCTACGAGTTGGTTATGCCACCGCTGTTGGAGCATCTTGAGTCCCTGTTGACCGGTGCCGGAGTGGCACTCGATTTGCAGACCTTCAAGCTTGTTGACCAGCTCTCTGGCCGCATGATGGGCCTGCGGGCCGACAGCACGCCGCAGGTCGCTCGCATCGATGCCCATTTGCTCAACCGCAGCGGTGTCACGCGCCTGTGTTACTGCGGCCCGGTGTTGCACACCTTGCCGGCAGGGCCGCATGCCACGCGCGAACCTTTGCAGTTTGGTGCCGAAATTTATGGCCACGCTGGTCTGGAAGCCGACATCGAGATACTGACCCTGGCACTGGACTGCCTCAAGGCCGCCCAGGTGAGTCGTCCCAGTGTTGACTTGGCAGACGCGCGGCTGATCCAATCTTTGCTGTCCGGCCTGTCACTCGGCGGTGCGCAGCTTGCAGCCTTGTACGCAGCACTGGCTGTCAAAGACAGCCCGGAATTGGTCACCTTGACGCGTGATTTGCCAACTCACATTCGCCAGGGTCTGTTGACCCTGGTTCAGCTGTATGGTGACGACTCCGTTTTGGTTGAGGCAGAAAAATCCCTTCCGCCCTTACCTGGTGTGGCTGAAGCGCTACGTAATTTGAAGCAAATTGCGAGCCACCTGACGGATGTCCAGGTGAGTTTTGATTTGGCTGACCTGCGAGGTTATGCCTATTACACGGGCTCCCGGTTTGCCATCTATGCCCCCGGTGCCAGTGGCGCCTTGGCACGTGGTGGGCGTTACGACCAGGTGGGTGCGGTGTTTGGCCGCAACCGCCCAGCTGCGGGCTTCAGCCTGGATCTCAAGACACTGGTTGCGGCGGTGGATGCCCGGCCGCTGCAGGCCGCTATCCGTGCCCCCTGGCGACAAGACCCGACGCTGGCGGCTGCCATCGCAGCGCTTCGATCGGCCGGCGAGGTAGTAGTCGGTGTTTTACCAGGCCATGAGAGTGAAGTAGATGAATTCCATTGCGACCGCGAACTCGTTGAGTCCGCAGGGCAATGGCTTGTGCAAACAATTTGAGTGAAACCAAGCGGAACAACATGACTGCAATCAAAGGACGTAATGTGGTGGTCGTCGGTACCCAGTGGGGCGACGAGGGCAAGGGCAAACTGGTGGACTGGCTCACCGAAAGCGCCCAGGGTGTGGTGCGTTTCCAGGGCGGCCACAACGCTGGCCATACGCTGGTGATCAACGGCATCAAGACCGCCTTGCACCTGATTCCCAGCGGCATCATGCGCCCGGGCATCAAGTGTTACATCGGCAACGGTGTGGTGCTATCGGCGGCCAAGCTGTTTGACGAAATTGCCGGCCTGGAAAAAGTCGGTGTTGAATTACGTTCGCGCCTGCGCGTCAGTGAAGCCTGTCCGTTGATCCTGCCATTTCATGCGGCGCTCGACGTGGCCCGTGAAGCCGCACGCGAGCAGGGTGGGGTAGAGAAGATCGGCACTACCGGTCGTGGTATCGGCCCGGCTTATGAAGACAAGATTGCCCGCCGCGCCCTGCGCGTGCAGGACATGAAGTTTCCCGAGCGCTTTGCCCGCAAACTGCGCGAACTGCTGGCCCTGCACAACCATGTGTTAACCACCTACCTGAACTCGCGCAGTTTCGACTTCGGCCCAGTTCTGGCCCCGTACATGAAAGACGGCGAGGTGCAGTTCCAGCCCGTTTATGACGAGGCCATGCGCCACGCCGAATTGCTCAAACCAATGATGGCCGATGTGTCGCGCGAGTTGAACGACGCTCACCTCAGAGGCGAAAACCTGCTGTTTGAAGGTGCTCAGGGCACCCTGCTGGATGTGGATCACGGTACTTACCCGTTTGTGACATCGAGTAACTGCGTGGCCGGCAACGCCGCGGCCGGTTCGGGCGTTGGCCCGGGTTTGCTGCATTACGTGCTGGGCATCACCAAGGCCTATTGCACCCGTGTTGGTGGTGGCCCGTTCCCGACCGAACTGGCGTGGGAAGAGCCCGGCACACCGGGTTACCACATGAGCACCGTAGGTGCCGAAAAAGGCGTGACCACCGGGCGCAGCCGCCGCTGTGGCTGGTTTGATGCCGCGCTGCTCAAACGCTCGGCCCAGGTCAACGGCTTGACCGGCCTGTGTATCACCAAGCTGGACGTGCTGGACGGTCTCAAAGAGCTCAAACTCTGCACCGGCTACATGCTCGATGGTGAACTCACCGACATTTTGCCGATGGGTGCTGACGACATCGCCCGCTGCGAGCCGGTGTACGAAACTTTGGAAGGCTGGAGCGACAGCACCGTGGGTGTCACCCAATACGACCAATTGCCCACCGCCGCGCGGCTCTACCTGCAGCGCATTGAGCAGGTCACCGGTGTGCCGATCCACGTGGTGTCGACCAGCCCGGACCGGGACCACACCATCATGATGCGCCACCCGTTCCTGGCCGATTAAGCGGGCAGCCATTTGGCGCCAGTTATCCATTTGTATAAGAAATAGGCCTCTGGCCCTTATACCTGTTGCGTAAACAGCTATTTTTACAGGAGCATTTCCATGTTGACAGAAGACGGCAAACACCTGTATGTGAGCTACGACGAGTACAACAATCTGATCGAAAAACTCGCCATCAAGGTGTTTCAGTCGGGCTGGCAGTTTGACACCATCCTGTGCCTGGCACGCGGTGGCATGCGCCCGGGCGATGTGCTCTCGCGCGTGTTTGACAAACCGCTGGCCATCATGTCCACCAGTTCTTATCGCTCCGAAGCTGGTACGGTGCAGGGCCAGCTCGACATCGCCCACTACATCACCACACCCAAGGGCCGGATTGCCGGCAAAGTGTTGCTGGTGGACGACCTGGCCGACTCCGGCCACACCTTGAACAAAGTGATCGAAGAGCTCAAGAACAACTACAAACCCATCACGGAGTTGCGCAGCGCGGTGATCTGGACCAAGGCGATCTCGATCTTCACACCCGACTATTGCGTCGACTACCTGCCGACCAACCCGTGGATCCACCAGCCCTTTGAGGGCTACGACAACATGCGCCCGGAGCAGCTTATCCAAAAGTGGAGCGTTTGATCACAATCCGTTGACTGGCATTAGTTTTCTAGATTTCAAACACCACGCACATGACTGTCTCCAGCACCGATCTGATCCACCACGGCTATGTTCCTCCCGCAGGTTTTGCAGCTCCCCAACCGGGTGTGTTCAAGGCCTCAACGGTGTTTTTCCCCAACGTGGCAGCGATGCGGCACTTTGAGTGGAAAGACAAAACCGCCTACACCTATGGTTTACACGGCACTCCCACCAGCTACACGCTGGAAGAGCGTCTGTGCACCCTCGAAGGTGGCCAACAGTGCCTGTTGGTGCCCAGCGGTCTGGCGGCGATTGCCACGGTGTCGCTGGCTTTGCTGAAGTCTGGCGACGAGGTGCTGATCCCCGACAACGCCTATGGCCCCAACAAGGCGTTGGCCGAAGGTGAATTGCGGCACTGGGGTATCTGCCACCAGTTTTATGACGCACTTAACCCGCAGGACCTGGCCAGCAAGATTAAGCCCAACACCCGGCTGGTGTGGCTGGAGGCGGCAGGCTCGGTCACCCTGGAGTTCCCGGATCTGATCGAACAGGTGCGCATCTGCCAGGCGGCAGGTGTGCTCTGCGCGCTGGATAACACCTGGGGTGCTGGTCTGGCGTTTGCGCCGTTTGATTTGCAGCCGGGTTCGCCAACCCCGCTGGCGGTTGACATCTCAGTACATGCCTTGACCAAATACCCCAGCGGTGGTGGTGATGTGCTGATGGGTAGTGTCATCACCCGCGACCCGCACTTGCACATGCAACTCAAGCTGTGCCACATGCGTTTGGGTCTGGGGGTGGCGGCCAATGACGTGGAGGCGGTGCTGCGCGGCCTGCCCAGCATCCAATTGCGCTACACGGCGCATGACCAGGCCGCCCGTGAACTGGCACAGTGGTGCCAGACCCGCACTGAGTTTGCCCAGGTATTGCACCCGGCGCTGAGCAATTCGCCCGGACACCAGCACTGGTTGTCGCTGTGCCAGGGTGGCCCTGGCAGCGCGGCGGGTCTGTTGAGTGTGATCTTCAAACCCGAGTACAGCCAGGCACAGGTGGATGCGTTTTGTGATGGTTTGGCGCTATTTGAAATTGGTTACAGCTGGGGTGGCCCGATCAGTCTGGTGGTGCCCTACGACCTGGCCAGCATGCGCTCGAGCTGGCCAAGCCACCTGGCGCGTGGCACGCTGGTGCGGTTTTCCATCGGACTCGAGTCGGTTGAAGATTTGCAGGCCGATCTGGCGCGAGCTTTGCGTCGGCTGACCTGATGCCAGCAGGTAAAATCAAGCCTTCAACATTGAAAGACTACATTGGCAACACCTAATTACGGCTACGAAAAACGTCAGAAAGAACTGGCTAAAAAGAAGAAAAAAGAAGAAAAGCTGAAGGAAAAAGCCCAGCGCAAGGCCGGTGATCCGATGCCCGACGATGACACGGGTGAACCTGCAGCGCCCACTCATCCGGACGGGCAAACTAGCTGAGAGGTTAACCGCCTCAGCTTGATTGCAGGATTTGTAGGCTCAAATCAGTCATAGCCCTTATGGATCGGTTCTGGGGTGCTATTGTTTTTGAGTCGCCAAACTGAACAAAATTGCGTTGCATCGATTGCAGGTAAGCCGGATCGTAGTGCTGGGTGAGCAAATCCTGCACCACCTGTGGCAACTGTCCTGAACGTGCCAGCGCCATCCAGCCTGCCACCACCGCGCGACCCCGCAACGGGATCAGCACCGACAGCCGGTCACACAAAAAATCCACATCGCGCACCAGATGGTCGTAGTCCTCCATCAGCAGGGCCACCCGTTCACTGTCTGGCAGCAGTAGGTTCAAGCACGGACTGTGGCGCATGGCTTCTACCAGGCTGGCTGGCAGGGACAAATTGCCGACCTTTTTGCTCTCGCTCTCGATAAACACCGGTTTGACCGGATCAAACTGGCGCAGAGCGTCCCAAATCAGCGTGTCAAACCGTTTCTGGCAAGGCTGTGCCAAGCCCGGGATGGCACCCAGCACCGAACTTCGGTGGTTAGCCAGGGCTTCCAGATCCAGCACCTGAGCGCCTTGCTCTGACAAAGCTTGCAGCAGGCGCGTTTTGCCGGAACCCGTTGGACCACACACCACCGTGAAGTGCAGCTTGGGCAACATCTGATCGATGTCTTGCAGCATGGCGGCACGAAACGCCTTGTAGCCACCTTCGATCAGCGTCACCCGAAACCCGATCTGGCTCAGGATCAATGACAACGCACCGCTGCGCTGGCCACCCCGCCAGCAGTAGGCCAGCGGTTTCCAGTCCTTGGGTTTGTCGATCACCTCGCGCTCAATATGTGCCGCAATATTGCGTGCGGCAATCGCGGCACCCCGCTTACGCGCCTCAAACGGGTTGACTTGCTTGTACAAGGTACCAATCTGGATGCGTTCGGCATTGTTCAAGGTGGGCCAGTTCAGCGCGTCGGGCAGATGGTCCAGCGCAAATTCATCCTCGCTGCGGGCATCAATCACGGCATCAAAGTCACCCAACCGAGCCATCACCTCGCTGGCGGCCACCTGGGTCAGACTCATCGCAGGGCCTTTTTGATCTCTGGCCAGATGTTGCTCAGAATGATCGGGTGCGCCGCCTCGACCGGGTGAATGCGGTCGGCCTGAAACCACTTCAGACTATCAGGCACATCGGCAATGCCCTTGAGCATGAACGGCACCAGCGCGACCTTGCTCGACTTGGCCACCTCCACATACATCCGTGCAAAACGCTCGCCGTAGTCGCGCCCGTAGTTAGGTGGTACCTGGATGCCCACCAACACCACCTTGGCCCCGGTTTTCTGCACCGTTTGGATCATGGCGCTGAGGTTGTCCTGTGTCAGGCCCAGCGGCAAACCCTGCAACGCGTCATTGGCGCCGAGTTCGATCACCACCAGATTTGGATGCTGGCTGGCCAGCAGTGCACTCAGTCGAGCCCGCCCGCCGCTGGTGGTGTCACCGCTGATGCTGGCGTTGACCACGGTGGCGTTGATTTTTTCGGTGGCCAGTTTTTTCTCCAGCAAGGCCACCCAGCCGCTGCCGCGTTTGAGGCCATATTCGGCGCTTAATGAATCACCCAGCACCACAATGGCAGGGCCAGCATGTTTTGCATTCATGGTTTGGGTCTGCGCTGAAACCGTGTTAATCCCTGCCAAAGCCAGTGCACTGACCAACGCGATACAGTGACGACGATTCAAGTTGATCAAATTCAAAAATAACCCCATGTCAGATTGCATTATTTCGGTCGACCACGTGTTCAAGTCTGTCACTGACTCGACCGGCACACTCGACATTCTGCGTGATATCGATTTCCAGTTGAACCAGAGGGAAACCGTGGCCATTGTCGGTGCGTCTGGCTCGGGCAAAAGCACGCTGCTGTCGATCATTGCCGGACTCGATGTGCCCAGCCAAGGCACGGTGCATCTGGCGGGTCAGGATATTTTTGCCATGGACGAGGACGCACGCGCCGCGTTGCGTGCCCAGAAAGTCGGATTTGTGTTCCAGAGTTTTCAACTGCTGGGCAATCTGACCGCGCTGGAAAACGTGATGCTGCCACTGGAACTGGCCAAACAGCGTGACGCGCGCAAGACCGCGACCGAGTTGTTGGCGCGTGTTGGCCTGTCGCAGCGCCTGGGCCACTACCCCAAAGTGCTCTCGGGCGGTGAACAACAACGTGTGGCGCTGGCCCGCGCCTTTGTGGTGCAACCTGCTGTGCTGCTGGCGGATGAGCCCACCGGTAGTTTGGACTTTGCCACCGGCGAGACGGTGATGGAGCTGATGCTTGCTCTGAACCGCGAACTCGGCACCACCTTGGTGTTGGTGACCCATGACAAGGCACTGGCAGCGCGCTGCCAGCGGGTGATCACGATTGAGGCTGGGCGGATTCGCCCGGATGCCGAATCTAACTAATTTTGGCCTCTAACCCTTTTGTATAAAGGGTTGATTGCTATCACTATTGATGTGATCTTGCGCCTTCTCTAGGTGTGGTTGAGCATGAACACATTGCTGCAGATGTGGCTGCTCAGCTTCACCACCATTGAACGACTCTTCCCTTGCCTGGTTCTCACCTTAAGTCTTGGCTAAGCCAAACCTAAGGCCAAGCTAAGTTGTTGTCTCTACAGTTCCCCTCAGTTGGTGACCCACCAACCCCCTGAGCAAACCAACGTCAACCTTTCTTTCAAGGAACCATCATGAAATCAAGTATTACCGCTTTGTGCATCGCTGCTGGTCTTTTGGGCTCCAGCCTGTCTTTTGCAGCAACACCTGCCGCGTCAACCGCTACTGCATCTGAACCCGCTGCAGTGACCACACCGGCCAAAAAACATGTGAAAAAACACGCTGCCAAGAAGGCTGTCAAGAAGGAAGCCGCTGCCAGCTAAGCATTTAGCCAGGGTGGCCTATCCGCCCTGAAAAAAGCCGCGCATTTGCGCGGCTTTTTTGCGTGTGAGCGTGATAAGCTGAAAACCACTTTTTTTCTGGAATGACCGATGCGTGTGTTGTTGGTAGAAGACGACCCCCTGATTGGAGAAGCGGTACGCGTTGGGCTGCATCGCCTGGGTATCACTGTCGATTGGGTGCGCGACGGCGAGCTGGGTCTGCAATGTGCCCGCAGTGAACCGTTTGAGGCGGTGGTGCTGGACCTGGGTCTGCCCAAACGTGACGGCATGCAGGTGCTGCGAGATTTGCGCAGCGGCGGCCATGTGATGCCGATCCTAATCATCACTGCCCGCGATGCGTTGTCAGCGCGTGTGGCGGGTCTGGACGCCGGGGCCGATGACTACATCCTCAAACCCTTTGAAATCGACGAACTGGCAGCGCGCCTGCGCTCAGCCATCCGCAGTCGCTCCGGCCGGGCCGACCCGGTGCTGCGCAGTGGTGGGTTGGCCTTGCACCCGGACACCAAAAGGGTTACCAACCAGGGTGTAGGGGTCAGTCTGTCCGCACGAGAGTTTGCCCTGCTGGAGTTGCTGATGCGTCGCCCAGGCATACCGATGTCACGGGCACAACTTGAAGAACGTCTGCTCGGTTGGGGCGAGGAGGTCGCCAGCAATGCGTTGGAGGTGAATATCCACAACCTGCGCCGCAAACTCGGTGTGGAAAGCATCCTCAATATTCGCGGCGTCGGCTACTTTGTGCCACGCGACGAGCCCGCATGTTCTCGTTAGAAAAACGGCTCAAATACCGCCTGTTGCTCGGTATGGTGCTGGTGGGCATCGTGCTGGGCGTGGTGGTGCGTATACAGGTTAATCGCCAACAAGGCGAGATGCTGGACTACCAACTTGAACAAGTAGCGCGGGCGTTGATCCTGAGCGACCTGCAAGGCACCCGGAAAACCTGGGACGATGACCCGGCCTTGCATCTGGATGTGCAGGTGTGGGATGCCGTGGGCACCTTGTTGTACCGCTCCAGCGACCAGATTGATGTGGATCTGGACACGCCCCCGGGCCTCTCGCTGGTGCGCAGTGGGCACCAGGCCGACGCGGTAACCCTGAAAGTTTTCACGCTCAGCAATGGACAACGCACGGTGCAGGTGATGCACGCCAAATCCCTGCGTGATGAATTACGCTGGAACGCGGTGCTGGATGTGCTGCTGCCGTCCATGCTGGTGATTCTGGTGGGGGCGCTGTTGGTGGGCTTCACCCTCAGGCGGGGGCTGGCACCGATCCGCAAGCTGGATGCCGAGTTAAATCGGCGCGACGCCAGCTCACTGGCGCCCCTGGAGATACCCGATGCACCGGCAGAACTGGCCAGCGTGGTCAGCACACTCAACCGTCTGTTGCAGCAACTCGACACCAGCCTGCAGGCGCACAAACGCTTTATTGCCAATGCGGCGCATGAGTTGCGCACACCCATCACGGCGATCAGCCTGGAGGTGGACAACCTGCTGGGGAGTCAACACCCCGCCCAGATGCGTCAAGCCGCCAGCCGACTCAAACTGGGCTCACAGCGTGCACAACATCTGTTGCAGCAGATGTTGACCCTGGCGCGTCTGGAGGCCCGCAACCGCCCCAGGCCACACGTGGCCGTGGACCTGCAGCAACTGAGCCAGGCATCCATGGTCGGTCTGTCGACGCTGGGCAGCCAGCGCGGCATCGAGTTTGCATTGGAGGTCAGCGGCGTCACGCTGGTGCAGGGTGATCCAGACGATTTTCGACTGCTGTTGGACAACCTGCTAGGTAATGCGCTGAAGTTTTCACCGCCGGACGCCGTGGTCGAGGTCAGCCTACTGGGTGATGGACAAGGCGTGACTTTGCTGGTGCGTGACCATGGGCCCGGCATTGCGCCAGAGCTGCGTGAGCGCATTGTGTTGCCGTTTGTGCGGGTCAATGCCGCCATTGATGGCGCTGGTCTGGGTCTGGCGATTGCGCTGGAAGTGGTGCAAAACCACGGCGCCAGCCTGACGTTGGAAGACCCGGCTTCAGGACCGGGTTTGCAGGTGCGGGTACGTTTTGTGAATCAAACGTCGGCTAACAAAGGGTAGGGCGCGCTTGCCAGTGTCAGCACCGGCCCGTCCACAGTACGCAGGCGCGCACCACCGGCCTCAAAGGCGCTGATCTGCATCGACACCAAAGCATCAAAACCACCTGCAGGTGCAGGCGCGGCCTGGGCCACGGTGCCACAGGGCTGACCTTCATCGGCGGGCAAAAACACCTCGTCACCGGCTTGTAATGGCACCTCTGAGTGGGCCAAGTAGGCGCGGCGCTTGAGCGTGCCACGGAACTGGCTGCGCGCCACCACCTCTTGGCCTGGGTAACAACCCTTTTTGAAGTTCACACCGCCGACCGATTCGTAATTAAGCATTTGCGGCACAAAGGCTTCAAAAATGGGTTGGGTCGCGGTCACGATGCCACTGCGCACCTCGCTCCAGTCCCACTGCGCTTGCGTCAATGTATCTCCAGCCGGCGCTGGATGGGCGGCCGGGGCCACCAACAAGGCACGCGGCACACCGTCGGCTGGGTACAGGTTGATCACGGATATCTCATCAAAATCGGACTTGGCCCAGGTATTTTCTGGGTAGTCCGCTATATTTGACGTAGCGCTTTTCAAGGCCGAACCAGCCAGCCCGTAGAGCGCAAACTCATCACTCGCATCCGTCAGCTTGACCTTGGCACGCAGAATAAACATGGACAGGCGCTTGAGCGTGTTGGCCAGAATATCGTGGCTGCAGACCAGCAGGATGTCGTTGTTGCTGCGTTTGAAGCCGATGAAACTCGCCTGCACGCGCCCTTTGGCGTTGCAGAAAGCCGCCAGCCGGGCCTGATTTTGACCCAATAGAACAAAGTCGTTGGTGAGCTGCCCGTGCAGAAATTTGGTGGCATCTTCACCTTGCGCACGTATCAGCCCTGAATGTGTCAGCCGGGCCACGCCGTTGAGTTGGTCTTGCATGCTGCGCATTATGATGCGGTGTTCAATTTGGGGAAGGTGGCGGGGTTGTGCGGCGACTAATCGGCTTGATTTTGATGGTAATTCTGGCCGCAGGTGGCCTGGGCTTGTGGTGGATCAACCAGCCGCTGGCGCTGCGCGTTCCCGT
>WSSedL1CaDRAFT_10000370_pt1 | contig 31738 bp, 32 predicted proteins | sample WetSurSL1Cattail_FD_9464 | JGI IMG/M metagenome (IMG submission 9464)
CTTGTTTGTAATAACTCGAAACCAGATTAATTTCATCAACCTTAAGTTTTTTGTTTTTATAGGCGGTTGAATCTGCGGGAACAGATTGTGAAAAAGCTTTAAATAATCCCAACAAGGCAAAACCTGTAATGTATATTCTTTTCATTGTTTAGGGTTCTTGAGTTAGAATTAATTACAGCCGCATCCTCCGCCACTTTTACCTGCGTTTGCTCCCGAAGAGCCTTCACGATAAGACTGGAAACTTAATTCGGTTTTTTCAATTTTTCTATTCGAAAGAACCATCTCGGAGTCGTTCAGTTTTCCTTTCTGATATTCTTTCACAGTGGTACAGGAAGTTAGCGATAGGAATAGGATTCCTAACAGAACCAAAACGCTTTGTTTTGCTTTCTTTTTCATTTGAGATTGATGTTTTTTGAGGTGTAAATTTTGTTGTTGTCATCTATTATTATACAATACAAATCAGGAATTTGATCAATAAGAAACAAGCCCGCTTTGATTCCCATAATTGCAATAGGAGTAGCCATCGCATCGGCAAATTCGGCATTACTGCTTATTATTGTCACACTTTTTATTCCGCTAATAGGTAAACCTGTTTTAGGATCAATGGTGTGTGAATGCTTTTTACCATCAATCATAATGTATTTTTCATAATTTCCAGAAGTTGCAACCGCTTTATTGGAAATTTCGATATATGAAAATGCCGAAGCGGGTAGGTCTGGATTAGCAATTCCAATAGTCCATTGTTTGCCATTGGGTTGTGTTCCCCAAGTTGTTAAATCCCCGCTAGCATTGATAATTCCGCTAGAAACATTATTTTTGATTAGGATATTTTTAGCCATTTCGGCAGCATAACCTTTACCAATTCCTCCAAAACCAATACGCATTCCTTTTTCTTTTAGAAAAACGGAACAATTGCCTTTGTCCAATATAATATTGTTGTAATTGATGAGATATACCATTTTTTTAGCTTCATCAACAGAAGGCAAAGTCGTCATTGTTTTATCGAAATTCCAAAGCGTTTTGTCAATACTTCCATAAGAAATATCGAATGCTCCTTGCGTAATTTTAGAAATTCCGATGCTTCTTTCAATTAAGTCAAATACTTCTTCAGCAACACAAACAGGCTTAACTCCAGCGTTTTGATTGATTAAATTGGTTTGACTGTCATCATTATAAGTGGTAAAAAGCTGTTCAATTCGTTTAATTTCGGCAATCGCCAATGTAATATTTTCCAAAGCAAAAGCTTCTTCATCGGCAACAACTGAAATCGTGAAGTTGTTTCCCATTAATTTTAGGGATTGCGAAAATACTCTCATCTGTAGTTATTTTTGAGAATCACAGATTTTTTTTATTTCCTGTGTCCATTCTTCAACCGAAACTTCTGGTTTTCCTCTCCAAGATTTAATCACTTTCCCATCAGAATTTAAAAGTAGTGTTAGAGGAAAATTTCCTTCTTTATTATATTTTTCGGCTAAAGCTTCATTTCTTTTTACAATTTCGTCCGATGGAATATTTTTTTTCTTTCTAGGGAAATCAGCATTGAATAATACCAAATTTTTGTCGGCCATATCCATAAAAACAGGATTGTCTAAAAATTCACGGCGTAATAGAATACAAGGAACGCACCAATCAGAACCTGAAAAATTCAACAAAATTAATTCGTTTTTTTCTTTAGCAGTTTTTTTAGCTGTTTCAAAATTAGATTCCCATTGAGAAGGAATTATCAAAAGCAAAAGGATAGCAATGAATTTCATAAGCTTAATTGTAAAGTGAAATTATAGTTTGAAAATCTCTACATCTAAGTTATGTTTTTTTCTGTTCCAATTAAGAATTATTTTTCTTCTTAAGCCAATCTTAAGTAAGGTATTAAGAATAGAAGCGCACTGTGGTTTTATAGTATTCTATTTTACATAATATAAATTATAGTTCATTTTGTATTAATGCAAAAAAACCGATATAAAACATAAAGTTTATATCGGTCTAATTATTTTAAACAGTTCTTTTACTTAGAAAGTTTATAGGTTGTTTTACCATACCAAGTTACCACAGCCAAACAAATTAATGGCAGAATAAAAGAAAAATTAACTTCAGGAATGAAACCAAATATTTTTAAATCGGCAAAACCATGACCGCCCCAATCTAAAATACTTGCTTGTAATAATGGCATTAATGCGCCACCAACAATGGCCATAACTAAACCTGAGGATCCAATTTTAGCTTCGTCACCCATATCTTTTAGTGCAATTCCGTAAATAGTTGGAAACATTATCGACATAAAAATGGAAATACTTATTAATGAATATAGTCCTGGCATACCTTGTAATACAATTGCTCCTAAGGCACAAATCATTCCTCCAAGACCAAAATAAATAAGCATTTTTGAAGGATTTACAGTTTTCATCATTGCTGTACCAATCCATCTTCCAATTAAAAACAAAATCATAGCTGCAATATTATAGTTTGTTGCAGTAATATTTAAACCATAAGTTTCATTAATATTGTCAACATATTGATACATGAAAGTCCAACACAAGATTTGTGCACCAACATAAAATGCCTGTGCAATTACTCCATTTATATAATTTTTGTTGGCCAATAATTTTTTGAAAGATTCAGAGATTGACATTCTTTCTTCATGAACCGTTTTTGGCATTTTAGTAAAAATGATGATAATCAAAATGATTAAAACTAAAATTCCTAATCCTATATAAGGAATGCTTATAATATTTAAATCGTGTTCTCTTATAGACGCTAATTCGTCTGAAGATAATGCTTTGAATGTTTCTGGTGTATAATTGTTTGATTTGATGTTTCCAATAACTAATTGCTGTGCCAACACTAATCCTGTAATTGCACCAATCGGATTAAATGCTTGTGCTAAATTCAAACGTTGTGTTGCCGTATCATTATTACCTAAAAATAAAATTAAAGGATTTGATGTTGTTTCAAGAAATGCCAAACCACAAGTAATTACCCAAAGTGAAACAAGAAAAAATGTATAATTTTGATAATGAGCTGCTGGATAAAATAAAAATGCTCCAATAGCGTATAAAATAAGACCTAATATAATTCCAGATTTATAACTGTATTTTCTAATGAATAATGCTGCTGGAAATGCCATAAAAAAGTAACCAAAATAAAATGCCATTTGAACAAATGAGGATTGCAAATTGGAAAGTTCAGGCATTACTTTTTTAAATGTAGATACCATCGGAGCGGTTAATTCGTTTGCAATTCCCCAAAGAGCAAATAAAATAGTTATTATTATAAATTGAAAAGCTAGTTCTTTACTAACTACAGGTATTTTAATTGTTTTATTCATTTGTATTTTAATTTTATTTGGTTGTTTTAATTAATAAGTTTCAAAAATAACATAAAAATAGAGTCCATTAAAAACCAGTTAAGAAATCATCAATTTCCGATTGAAGTATTACCGGATTTGCTCCTTCGCTTTGTGCTACAATCGCACCAATAGCACTTGCAAAATCAATGGCATGTTGCGGATCATTTCCGCTCAAAAGCTTAATAATTAACGAAGCTAAGAAAGAATCTCCTGAACCTACAGTATCTACAACATGTACTTTGAATCCAGAATTACGGTAAAATTTATCCTTGTAATACAAAATAGCGCCATGAGCACCAAGTGTTACACAGATGGTATCGGTATTCGTTTTCTCGGCAATAAATTTGATGTTTTGTTCCAATGATTTTATTTCAGAACCCAAACCTTCGCAAATTTCGTAAAGTTCTTCGTCATTGAATTTGATAAAATCGGCAGCTTGCAATAAATCCTGTACGTTTTTCTTGGTGTAATGCGGTACTCTTAAATTGACATCAAAAATTTTGTATTTGGCTAAAGCCAATAACTCTAACAATGTTTTTTTAGAAACTGTATCTCTACAAGATAAACTTCCATAAACTAGAAAATCCGCTTCTTCAACTATTTTTTTGTTTACATCAGAAATTTCAATTTTATCCCAAGCTGATGGATATTGAATATCATAAGAGGCATTTCCTTTTTCGTTTAAAATAACATTTACAATACCTGTTGGGTAACCTAATTTCTCTTCAATTCCCGATGTATTAATTTGTAAATCATTCAAGTAATTTGTTAGTTTTTCGCCATTAGCGTCCACTCCTACTGCACTTATCATTGCAACATCTGCTCCAAGTCTTTTTAATCTTGAAGCTACATTTAAAGGTGCTCCACCAATTTTTTTATGTTCTAGAAATACATCAAAAAGGATTTCTCCAAAACAAACTGCTTTCAATTCTATTTTCATCTTTTCTATTTTTGTGTGTGATAAAATAATATCTAATTAATTGTTTTTGTAATGTTTACGAACCATTTCTTGCATGAATTTTAAACTTCCTTTAGCCAAATCTTCTGAAGAATATTTGGAAGGTCTCCACAATGATGTTGGTCCAACTAAAGCTTTAATTTCAGAAGAGAAATTCTCTAAAACCAATGGTCCTTGGTAATTAATTTGAGCTAAAGCTTTAAAAAAATCATCCCAATGTACGTTGCCTTCCCCAGTCATTCCTCTATCCGATTCGGTGATATGAATGTGTTTTAATTTATCTCCAGCTTTAATAATCGGATTGTAAAAATTATTTTCTTCAATATTCATGTGAAAAGTATCCAAATGTAATCCTAAATTAGGATTTCCAATAGTATTAATCGTTTGTAAAACTTCAGCAGCCGAAGTATAAACGTAGCTTTCGTAACGGTTTATCGGCTCAATTGCAATAGTAATATTTTGTTTAGTAGCATAAGTAGTAACTTCCTGAAGCACTTGTTCTACAATCAATTTTTCGTCTTTAGTACAAGGATTTCCAGTAAAAGTTCCAATTGCCGAATGCAACACACCTCCTAAAAAATCACCTTCCATTTCAGCCACTTTATCCAATGCTTTTTTTATAATTTCAGTAGCTTTTTCTGGATAAAAAGGAATGTGACATTCTTTTGGTAAATTTAAACCTAAACGTCCTATAATTCCTTGTTGATCCAATTGTTTTTTTACTGATTTAGCATCAAAATTCAAAGAACTTGGTAAATTTATTTCGAGCATATCAAAACCATATTCTGCTGTTTTTTTTATAGCAAATGCTCCGTCTTCTGCTGTCCAAGCAGGAATAAATGATAAAATTGAGGTTCCAAAAATGGGCATAATGTTTTTATTTAAATTTTAAAAAATGATTCAGAAAAGTACTTTAAAAAAGCCACCATTCGGTTCGAACTCCTACATAAGATCCCCATCGCTTTTGATTGATTTGTAGAAATGGAGAATAATTATGGTCTTTAGCATAATCATTGTACCTAGCTACGGTAGCCACTAATCGAATGTGTGGACGACTCCAAGGATCTCTTTTTCCTAAAGGTACTAAAGTGGGCGCCAATGAAAATTTCCACATACTTGCTTCTGGATTATCACCGTCTTTTCTAACTGCATAATGTACTTCCTGAATCAGGTGAAACCAATTGGTCACGTAAAAAAAGTTACGAACACCAACTACAAAATCGGTTTTTTGATTGTACAATTGTTTGCCGTTAAAATACTCATCCGTATTACTACTAGATGATCCACCTTTACTTTTGGTAAAAACACCATAACCATTAATACTGAATTTGTTAGAAATATTCAATAAAAAATGTTCCACCATTGTAAACGAATACGCATTAGTATATTTTCCTTCAGAATCTGGTGCTCCATAAGTAGCCCAAGTAAAGGTATTTCCATTGTCTCCACCATTGGCAATTCCGGAACCGTAACGCGCTGAAATTTGGTTAAAAGATCCAGGTTTCACCGTTTTAAAAGGACTGTTGTATTTAATTCCTGCAACCCAACCATTATCAGAAGGATAGTTTTTAGAAGCTTCTTGTGAACTTTTAGAAACATAATGAAATTCACCTAAAAGTTTGATGGTTTGATTGTTTTTAAAATGAAAACTCTGTTCTCCTATCCAAACCATGCGTTGACGAATTGCTGGATTGGTTGCACCCGCCACTGTAACTTGATAATTATAAGGATATACTCCCGTAGAATCAGATGAAGCTGGCATCAACATAGTCAATTCTGTATTTTTGTATTTCACACCAAAACCCTGAGATGAATGATCATCAAAATAAAAATAATCACTAATGTGGATATCATCATATCTACGAAAACGAGAACCCGCCCAAGCTGACCATTTGCTTCCTAAAATATTAGTTGCTTCTACATAAGCTTCTGGCAAAATAAAAGTCAATCCGTTGTTAGATCGGCTGCTTACATTTCCAACAAATTGTCCGTTAGCCGAATACATTCCTAATCGCATTTGAAAAGTTACATTTGTGCTGTCTTTTCCAATAATTTTTGGTGTAAAATGTATTGCAGGCAAAATATCAACATAGTCTACTTGTTCCATACGTCCTCCTAAAGAACCTTGACCTGATAAATTCAATGGTTTCCAATTGTTTCCTTCTCCATTTGGCGAAAGCCCAACACCTATTCTACCCGTTGTTCCTAATGAAAAATTGGAATTCGTTATAACAACCTGTGCCTTTGCACTGATTGTGATACAGCTGCAAGCAAAAATCCAAACGGCATTTTTGTAACTCCAAAAAGAGTTGGTTTTGTTTTTAGTTTTCATGGTTTGTGGTTGGTTAAGAAAGTAATTTTATTAAACGTCAATTTGACTATTATTTTTCAAATGTATTATTTTATTTCAATATGCAATAAAAAAAGATGATATTTTTTCATATTTATCATAATTATAAAAGATATATTACACATTTAAAGCTATTTTTAATCAACAAATATACTTTTATACTATTTCAAATATAAAATGTTACTAATACGTTTAATTAAATACTATTAAACAAATGAAGAAATGAGATATTAGAATTAAATTGTTAAATTTGTTTTTTTTACAAAACCACCTAAAACTGTTCAAACAGTTAAAACCTAAAAGATGAAAGCTGAAATAATAATTCCAAATATATCTGTAGATTGTGTCATTTTTGGATTTGACAACACAACCAAATCATTGAACGTCTTATTAATTGATCGTTATTTAAAATTAGAAGGTGCTGAAACTCCAGTAGTAAATGATTATGTATTAAAAGGATTTCACACCTATGATAATGAAACGATAGACGAAACTGCTAATAGAGTTTTAAAAGAATTAACCGGATTGGATAGTTTGTATAAAAAACAGTTCAAAATTTTTGGCGATCCTAATCGTTTGAAGAATGAAAAAGATATTATTTGGGCTGAGCACGAACATTTTAACCAAAGAACCATTACCATTGCATATTATATCTTATTACCTACTGATGCAGTTCAAATAGAAAATAATCCATACAAACCACAGTGGTTTCCTGTAAATGAATTACCTGAATTGGGTTTTGATCATAAAAAAATCATAGCCGAAGCCTATGCTGATTTAAAAGAAGACGCCTTGTCCAAACCTATTGTTTTTGAATTGCTTGCTGATAAGTTTACCATTAAAGACTTGCAAGATGCTTATGAAGCCATTCTGGGAGTTGAAATTGACAACAGGAATTTTAGACGAAAATTAATTACTAAAAAGTACATCATCGCGCTAGATGAAAAACAAGTGGGGGTTTCAAAAAAGCCATCTCAATTGTATATGTTTAGCAAAGATGTGTACCAAAAAATCTATAAAGAGAGTTATTTGATTAGTATTTAGTTTTTTTTCGCCACAGATTACACAGATTTTCACGGATTAGTATATTTTTTTCATTCTTGTGAAAGAAAAATATCTGTTACGTGAGCAACTTGATGAGATTCCTCCTTCGTCGGAATGACAAATAGTAAATTTTTATTTTTGTAAAGATCAATCTTACTCAAATAAAAAAACCGATACATTATCTGCATCGGTTTCACTATTTTAATGAAAGTGATTATTTTGTAACCTCTTCAACTTTTATTTTTTTGTCTGGTCTAATAATCATTCGCAATGAATTGTCTTTAGAGAAATAAGCGACCATCCAGTTGTAGAAGGTTTTGACTTTGTTTCTATAAGTAATCAACGAAATCAAGTGAATGAACAACCAAATAACCCATGCAAAGAATCCTTTAAAGTGCATTTTTGGTTTGGGCAAATCAACTACGGCTTTGTTTTTTCCAATAATTGCCATCGAACCTTTGTCTAAATATTTAAAAGGCGTTAACGGTTTTTGTTGAATGGCTTTTTTGAAATTTTTAGCTAAATTAATTCCTTGTTGGATAGCTACTTGCGCTACTTGTGGATGTCCATGAGGAAAACTTTCATCATTAAATTGAATAGAAGTATCACCAATTGCAAAAATATTAGCAGTTCCTTCAATTTTGTTAAAAGCATCTGTTTTTAAACGTTTCCCACGGCCGTAACTCTCCGCTGGTATCCCTTTAAACTCACGTGCTGTAACTCCAGCAGCCCAAATTAAGTTTTTAGTTTGAATGGTTTCTCCATTAGCAAAATGAACCGTATCATCTACATAATCCACTACATTGTTGTTCAATTTTACAATAACACCTAAATCGGTCAAAGCTTTATAAGTATCTTGTTGTGATTCTTTACTCATTGGACCTAATAAAGCGGGACCGCCATCTACTAAATAGATATTGCTTGCTGTTGTTCCTAATTCTGGGTATTCTTTCAAGAAGATGTTTTTACGCATTTCGGCAAACATTCCCGAAATTTCTACTCCTGTAGGTCCTCCTCCAGCGACAACAACAGTTAAGAGTTTTCTACGTTTACGAATGTCTTTAGTAATAGCTGCTTTTTCTAAGTTTTTCAACAAAGTATTACGCATTACAATGGCATCGTTCAAGGTTTTCATTGGGATGGCATTCTTTTTTACGTTTTCCATTCCAAAATAACTAGTCTCTGCTCCAGTTGCAAAAACAAGTCGGTCGTATTGAAGTTCACCATTGCTAAGAATTACCTTGTTCTCAGCTGGTAATACTTCTACTAATTCTCCTAAACGAAATTGTAAGTTCTTTTTCCCAGCGAAAAATTTTCTAAAGGGATAACTAATACTTGATGGTTCTAAATAAGCTGTTGCTACTTGGTAAATTAAAGGTGGGAAAAAATTATAATTGTTTTTATCCACTAAAGTTACGTGAACTCCATCTTGGTTTAATAACTCTTTTGCCAGATTCATTCCTGCAAAACCGCCTCCGATTATTACGATTTCCATATTTTACAATTTTTAAATAACCTCTTTTGTTAGTTAGCAAAAGAAGTTAGGATTGTTTTTATTTTTTTTTGTTTTAGTTTCTTAACTGGTTTTTCAACTACTTGGTTTTTATTTTGTAATATATGGTTGGCTAGTATTTTTTCAATTAATTCATCCTTGGTTAAGTGATGAAATATGGTTTTTATTTTCGTTTTTAATTCGGCATCCACTTCGTGGTTTGGCTTGGTTTTGAAAATTTGTTTTGCCCAAAGCAAAGTATTATTATCTTCAATACTAGCAACAGAAGGTTTAGAAAACGGAGTAAATTTGATTCCTAGTTCTTTTTCAAAATCAGCGATTTCTATTTCTTCTTCCGCTTGTAGAACAGTTAATGACAAACCGTTTGCTCCTGCTCTAGCAGTTCTACCACTTCTATGAACGTAATTTTCATAAGTATCTGGCAAATGATAATTGACTACATAAGCAATTTCCTTTACGTCAATTCCTCTAGCAGCCAAATCCGTAGCCACTAATATGTTGATGTGTCCTTCGCGAAATTGTTCCATGATTCGATCACGAATTCCTTGTGACAAACTTCCGTGCAATGCTCCCGATGAAAAACGATTGATAGCTAAGTTTTTAGCCAATTTATTTACGGCTGCTTTTGTTTTGCAAAAGATAATTCCACGTTGTCCTTCTCTAGAATTCAAAAAATGCATTAAAACATCTAATTTTTCAATTGGATCTACAACAATGTATTGGTGATCAATACTTTGATTTCCAGAAGTTTCCATGTTAGCACTAATTTGCACTACATTTTTATGCAAATAATTCTGAATCAGTTGTTTTATAGTTCCAGGCATAGTAGCCGAAAACAAAAAAGTACGGTGATTTTTAGGCAATTCGGCAACAATTTCGTCTAAGCTATCTTTTAGAATGCTGACCATTTCATCGGCTTCATCCAATACTAAAAATTGCGTTTCTTTTAAGCTAATGGCTTTTCGTTGCAACAAATCAATCAAACGTCCTGGCGTAGCTACTACAATATGAGTAGGATTACTTAAACGTTCTATTTGAGGTTTTATTGGGATTCCTCCACAAACAGCAGCAATAGAAACTGCTGGAAGATTTTGAGCAAAAGCTTCTAAATTTTTAAAAACTTGTTGTCCTAATTCTCTGGTTGGAACTAATATTACAGCTTGTACATGGCTTTTTGAGGAATCTACCAATTGTAAAAGCGGCAAACCAAAAGCGGCAGTTTTCCCTGTACCTGTTTTTGCTAATCCTACCAAATCCGTTTGATTTGCTAAAAGTACTGGAATCACTTGTTCTTGAATGGCTGTGGGCACAACAAGATTCAACTCCGTTAAGGATTGTGCTAAAGCTGTCGAAATTCCTAAATCTGAGAATTGTTTGGACATTATTTTGTTTTTATTATTTGTATGAAAAACAGTTTACTAGCCCCGATAGTAGCGGTATCCTTGATGTTCTTTCTTTAAGAACATTAAGATAAAGCGGATAGCGGGAAATAGCTCCTTATTTTACTATTCATCTTCGTCTTCGTCGGGTTCGTTCATGATTTTTTCACGATACTTTTTCCCTAACAACAACGTTAATTTTAATTTATAATCATCAACAAGCCATTCGCGGTAATTTTTACTGCATTGGCTCAAACATTTTGCATAACGCTTGATGCGGCATTCAATATCATCATCTAATTCTTTGCATAATGATTTGGCTTCTTGTAAAGTTTCGGTGTTATAGACACACATTGTTGCGTGCTGATCCAACGACTTGTCAAGAACCACTTTAGAACGTAAATTTTGCTTTATAGCTAATTTATGTTCTTCGTCAACATCAAAAGTTACCTCTTCTGTATTAGGAAATTTAGCTCTTAATTCAGGCGGCATAGTGTATTTAAAATACAACTCAATTTCGGCATCGTCACGTAAATTTTCCAAATAAAATTCAGGCGATTTAAAAATATGTTGCCAGTTTACAGGCTCACTCCAAAGTCCAAAACGCGCTGCATTATTACCCAAATCAATCACAGAAAACTCGTCCTTATTAGGCAATTTTCTTGAACCACGACCAATCATTTGATAATATAATGTCAATGATTTTGTGGCACGGTTCAATATAATAGTTTCTACTGTTGGCTCATCAAAACCAGTAGTCAAAATCCCTACTGAAGTTAGAATAGCATCTTTAGTATGCTTGAACCAATGTAAAATTTCTTTTCTTTCTTCGTTGCTACTAGTGTTGTCTAAGTGACGAATAGCATAACCTGCTTCTCTAAAAGTTTCATATACATATAAAGATGTATTGATACCATTATTAAAAATTAAGGTTTTCTTACCTAAAGATCTTTCCGTATAGGCATGTAATAATTTTTCTTGCATTAAGGTATTGGTATACAAATCATCAGATGATTTTACGGTATAATCTCCGTTGATACCTACTTTTAAAGAAGTCAAACCAACATCGTAACTATAAGTCGTTGCTTTTGCCAAAAATCCATTTTCAATCAACGAGCTAATAGTGTCACCTACGATTAATTCGTTGTAGCTTTGATTCATTGGTAATTTTATATTAGAACTCAACGGCGTAGCAGTTACCCCTAATATAAAAGCATTGGTAAATGAACTTAATAATTTTCTAAATGAATTATAGTGGGCTTCATCAATGATAACCAAACCAATATTATCCAATGATAATTTCTCGTCATTGATACGGTTTTTTAAAGTTTCTACCATGGCCACAAAACAAGAATATTCGTTTTGATCTGGTAAATCTTTTACTTTACTATTGATGATTTTATTTTTAACTCCAAAGCCTTTTAACATCTTAGACGTTTGTTTACACAACTCAATTCTATGTGTTAAAACGACTACTTTTTTATTGTGTTTAGACAGGTAACGGCGAACAATTTCGGAGAATATTACCGTTTTTCCTCCCCCTGTTGGCAGCTGATACAGCAGGTGATGTTGTGCAGGGCCATTATCGATGCGCTCAAATATAGCGTCAATATCGCCTTGCTGGTAGGCATAAAGTTCTTTTTTCTCTTCCTTTTCTATTTCTATCGTACTTTCGAACATGCTTTTTTGTTGGATTTTTGCAAAAATACGTCTAAAAAACAGTTATGTTGTTATATTTAATTTAAAATATTAACTTAATATGAAATAATTTGATTTTCAACCCCCTTATTCGTTAATTCGGTCAATAATTAGCAAGAAATCACTCTTGTTTTTCCATTTTTGATGGATTACTTCTTCATAAATAGCATGAATTCGACTTTTAAATTCTCCTAAAATGCCATTTGTTATGGCAAATTTTACCGATTGTTCGAAGGAATTAAGCATACTTTTATAAAAAGCTTCCTGATTGATGTTGTTTTCAGCCGAGAAAGTTTGAGCAATTTCAATGGTGTACAACATCACATCGGCAATTACATAAGGATCTACTCCTAGCGTAATAAAATGTTTGATGTATTTTTGAGCTACAGAACGACGCATTTTTGGACGTTTTCGTTTGCCTGTATTCGAAACTGGAAAATATTCGTTAGAAATTTTTAGCTTGGCTTCTTGCAAGCGTTTTTCTTCTTTGGGATTAAAAACAAAATCATAATATTCCTTTACAGCACTGAATTTTTCATACAATTCAATAAGCTGCTCTTGCAATTGCTCTTTGTTGAGTTCGCTCAAATATTTTTTTAAATCTCTTTTGCTCATTATGAAAATTTTATGACTACAAAAGTAAATTACTTTCGGGTTCAATACCTATAAAATGAATGATATTACTTAATTTTGGCATTAATCTATTAAAATAATACCCATGCTTAAGATTTTTAAAATTACTGCCATCCTTGAAGGGATTTCCTATTTAGTATTGTTTTCGAATATGCTTTTTATCAAACCTAATAATTTTGAACTGTATCATAAATTATTATACCCAATAGGGATGAGTCACGGAATTTTATTTATAGGTTACATTATATTGGCCTTTTTATTAAAAACATCTCAAAAATGGAGTATTAAAGATTTTGGAATTATTTTAATAGCGTCCTTACTTCCTTTTGGTACTTTTTATGTAGAAAAAAAATACTGCTAAATGTATCATTTATTAAAACAACTATTTTCTTTTTTATATCCTCTTTTTAAAAAATGGGGACTAAACTATACGTTGGCATCTTACACTAGTTTGATATTAAACATTGTGCTACTTTGCATGCTATCGTATGTGATTTACTTACTATCTAAAAAGATTTTGGTTGGTTTAATGATTTTTATTGCTCGAAGAACTAAAACGCAGTTTGATGATTTATTGGTAACCAATAAAACGGCTAAGTATATCGCTCATTTAATTCCGCTTTTATTTATTTATAAATCGGTTCCTATCATTCTGGATCGCTATGAATATTGGGACGGCGTTTTTGGAAAATTAGTTGGTCTTTATATTTTTATCTTAGTGCTTTGGATAATCCGTACCATTTTTAATGCTTTGCGTGATTATCTAAAGCAAAAACCGCGTTATAGTGATAAGCCTATAGATAGCTTCATTCAGGTAATCATGATTGTGCTTTGGCTGGTTGGATTTACAATTTTGATATCCAAATTATTCAGCATCAATTTCAACAATATGTTTACCACATTAGGTGCTGTTTCGGCTCTAATAATTTTGTTATTTCGGGATATTATTTTAGGTTTTGTTGCCAGTGTTCAGGTGGCGGTAAATGATATGATTCGAATAGGCGATTGGATTACGATTGATAAATTTGGTGCCGATGGTGATGTTATCGAAATCAATTTAACCACAGTAAAAGTCCGTAATTTTGATAATACTACGACTACTATTCCCACGTACAGCTTAAGTTCGGATTCATTCCAAAACTGGCGCGGCATGCTTAAATCAAATGGTCGTCGTATAAAAAGACACATTCTGATTAAGACTAACAGTATTCGTTTTATGAACGATGACGAATTAGAAAATTTAAAGAAAATCGGTTTAATTACTGATTACATCACTACTAGAAAAGCCGATATTAGTAAATACAATACTGATAAAGGCATTGATAAATCGATTGCTATTAATGGTAGAAATATGACTAATATGGGATTGTTTCGAAAATACATCATTCAGTATCTTCGCAATCATCCAGCAATCAATCAAGATATGCCATTAATGTGTCGCCAATTACAATCTACTGCTGAAGGTGTTCCTATGGAGATTTATACTTTTACCACTGATAAGAGATGGGAAAATTATGAATATGTAATGTCGGATATTTTTGACCATGTCATTTCCGCAGTTCCTTATTTTGATCTTGAAGTATTTGAATTTCCTTCGAAAAACACTTTTTCTAAAGAATAAAAGCCACGAATTCACAAATTAAATTCGTGAATTCGTGGCTTTTTAAATCATAAATATTAGATACGATTTTTTACAAATTCAATTTCTGTTTTTCCGTGTGCTTTTGGTTTTCCATCTTCGCCTAAATTCACCATTACAGTTTTATCAATAGTAATAATAGTTTCTCGAGTCATCATATTGCGAACTTCGCATTCTAAAGTGATGGAAGTGTGACCAAAACTAACGACATCAATTCCTATTTCGATAACATCTCCTTGTTTAGCCGAACTTGTAAAGTTAATTTCGGACATGTATTTAGTAACTACTTTTGAATTTTCAAATTGAATTATAGTATACAAAGCCAATTCTTCGTCTATCCAAGATAATAGTTTTCCTCCAAACAAAGTTCCGTTAGGATTAAGATCTTCGGGCTTTACCCATTTTCTAGTGTGAAATCTCATATTTTAAAATTATTTATGCTAAAATAAGACTTCCTTGAGAAATTTTTCTCTATTTTTAATAAAAAAAGATGAGCCAAAGAGATAGTTTTTTAAATGAATTCAGAGGTGCACCTATTGGTAGCGTTAGCACCCAATCTTCAGCTGATGAAATTTTTCAAAATCAAGTTTTAAGACCCATTCTAAAACTGCAAAACGATTTATTTATCGCTTCTTTTCATAATTACATTAGCAAAAATAAACGAGATTTTTATTCGCTGAGTGTAGAAAAAAAAATAGCCACTATAGAAAATGTAATTCAAAAAGACATCAAATTTAGAAATGCTTTGAAAGGAATGGTTATCGCCTTATTTACAGTAGATGAATATTTATTGTATATAAAAAACTCTTCCAGTTTAAATAAACGAATGATGAATATGCTCATCGAAAGACTAAAAAATCAAGTCCAATTATTTGAACAAAGTCTTACCGAATAAAATTCGAAAATTCTTTAAAATCCAATTCCCAATCCTCTAAAAATTAATTCTGAATTCCTTTTCAGATTATTTTTTTTAAGAGTCAAGGTTATATGGTCTATTCTTTATTGTTTTATGCAACTAAGCTGCTTCAAGTTCTTGAGTTAATGTTAACAAATTGTTTTAAATCAGTCCGTTTTAAGGCAAAAAAATAAATTATGTTCAACAACATTAAAGAGAGTGTTGTTTTATCGTTAAAAGTAAAACACTGTGTTCTTTTTCTGATTTTAGTATCGTTTATTTTATTATAATTGTTAAAAGTATATTTATGAAAGAGAACTATTTAAAGTGGTATTCGCCTAATTTGAGTAGAGATACAGAAATGCTCGTATTTGGACATTCAGGCTACCCTGTGGTTTTATTTCCTACTTCTATGGGAAGCTTTCATGAAAACAAAGACATGGGATTAATCGAATCGGCAAGATGGTATCTCGAACAAGGATTAATACAAATTTATTGTCCAGATAGTATTGATAAGGATAGTTTTTACAACAAACAAATTCATCCTATACATCGTATAGAAAATCACGATTGGTATGATAAAATGATTTGTCACGAAATAGTCGAAAAAGTAAGACATAATACTCCTTCAGGAAAAGTGGTAATGGCAGGCTGTAGTTTTGGAGGTTATCATGCCGCTAATTTTGCGTTTAGACATCCAGGTTACGTGAGTCATTTATTTAGTATGAGTGGTATTTTTAATATCAAAAGTTATTTAGACGGTTTCTATAACGACACCGTTTTTTATCATAGTCCCGATGATTATTTAGTCGGGCTCAATGACCATGAATTATGGAATATAGACATTGTGTTAGGGACTTCTAATTGGGATATTTGTTTTGATGCCAATTTAAAAATGAGCAAATTATTAGCTAATAAAAACATGGAACATTGGCTAGACATCAGACAAGATAAACAACACGATTGGCCACTATGGAAAGAAATGTTTCCGCATTATTTATCTCGAATAAAATTTACCTAAACTAACCTATCAAAAGAATTATAAAATAGTAAAAAGAAAACAACAAATATGAAAAAGATTGGAATTCTATTTGGAATGGAAGATACATTTCCACAAGCTTTTATTGACCGAGTAAACTCAAAAAACGAAAAAGATATTATTGCCGAAGCAGTTTCTATTGATAAGGTTATCCAAAATAAAGGCAGTGAATATGCTGTAATTATTGATAGAATTTCGCAAGATGTTCCTTTTTATCGTGCCTTTCTTAAAAATGCCGCTTTAACAGGGACAAATGTCATTAACAATCCATTTTGGTGGAGTGCCGATGATAAATTTTTCAATAATGCTTTGGCTGATACATTAGGAGTTCCATTACCCAATACAGTAATTCTTCCATCGGCGGAACATCCTACGGATACTGCATCTAACTCTTTTCGAAATTTAAAATTCCCTTTAGATTGGGAAGGCATTTTTGAATATGTGAAATTTCCAGCCTATATGAAACCTTACGCTGGTGGTGGATGGAAAAATGTTTATCGACTGGAAAACAAAGAAGAGTTTTGGGAAAAGCACAAAGAAACGGGACAATTGGTAATGTTATTACAGGAAGAAATTGTTTTTACAGAATACTTTAGGGTCTATTGCCTAGGATGTAAAGCGGTTAAAATCATGCAATACGAACCTAGAAACCAACCTCATTTGCGTTATGTTCACGATGATCCTGCAGTTGACAAAAAATTATTGGCAACCATAAAAGATTATACGCTTCGCCTATGTAAAGGTTTAGGATATGACTTCAATACCGTAGAATTTGCTGTCCGAGATGGGATTCCTTATGCTATTGATTTTGGAAATCCTGCTCCTGATGCTGATATTAATTCGGTAGGGCTTGAAAACTTTGAATGGGTAGTTGAAGAAGCTGCTAAAATGGCGATATCGGCCGCAAAAAAACAAAAACCAGGAAAAATAAATCTGACTTGGGGAACTTTTATGAAAGATGCTGTTGCTGTTAAATAACAATCGGAATAAATTAAATGAAAAAATTACCTGTTTTCACGCTAGGTATTGAAGAGGAATACCAAATTTTAGATCCAGAAACTAGAGATCTACGCTCCCATTTGTCTAAAATTGTAGATGGAGCTAAAATAGTATTGAATGAACAAGTAAAAGCCGAAATGCACCAATCGGTGGTAGAAGTAGGAACTAATATTTGTAAAAATATTAAAGAAGCCGAGTGCGAAATTAAATTTTTAAGAACCAAAATTGTTGAATTAGCTGATAAACAAGGATTGATTGTTGGTGGCGCTGGAACGCATCCATTTTCAAAATGGCAAGATCAAGCCATAACAGATGATCCACGCTATCATACTATTATTAATGAATTGCAAGATGCTGCTCGTTCTAATTTGATTTTTGGAATGCACTGTCATGTGGGAATCGAAAATCGCGAAATTGGTTTGAAATTAATCAATCAAGCTTGTTATTTCTTACCTCATATTTTTGCTTTATCAACCAATTCTCCTTTTTGGGAAGGAAGACAAACAGGTTATAAATCCTTTAGAACAAAGGTTTTTGATAAGTTTCCAAGAACTGGTTTGCCTGAATATTTTGATTCGGTTGCTTCTTATGACACCTTTTTAGAAACCTTGGTAAAAACCAATTGTATTGATAATCCAAAGAAAATTTGGTGGGATTTACGCTTGCATCCTTTTTATGACACAATTGAATTCCGAATTTGTGACATGGCATTAACGGTTGAAGAAACCATGTGTATTGTATCAGTTATTCAAGCAGTTGTAGCAAAATTATACCGCCTCAATACTCAAAATTTAAAATTTAACACCTATCGCATAGCGCTCATAAAAGAAAATAAATTTAGAGCTGCCCGATATGGAATTGAAGGAAATATGATTGATTTTGGACTTCAAAAAGAAGTAGAAACCAAAATGCTTATTTTAGAATTATTAGATTTTATTGATGATGTTGTAGATGAATTAGGGAGCAGAGAACACATTAATTTTACACATGAAATTCTTAAAAACGGAACTGGTGCTGACAAGCAAATGGCAGTTTTTCAAGAAACAAATGATTTAACTAAAGTAGTAGATTTTATAACATCAGAATTTACTAAAGGCTTATAAATTATTAACTTATCTTTGATCTAATTATTTTAAAAGAAAGGACTAATGAGAAAGAAAAGCATAACAATAGCCCTATTGGATATGTACAATGGCGAACCCAATCAAGGAATGCGCTGCATTATTGATATAATAAATCGGTTTACACCTTTTGTGAGTTTTAAAATATTTGATGTAAGAAGAAAATGTGAATTACCTCAAATTGACCAATTTGATATTTATATTTCTACTGGAGGCCCAGGAAATCCTTTGGAAGGCGACGGTGAATGGGATAAAAAATACTATGGTTTTATTGACGAAATCGTAAAATGGAATAATGAAAATCCAATAAAGAAACACGTTTTATTCATTTGTCATTCGTATCAAATGGCTTGCAAACATTTTGGTTTAGCCGAAATTACAAAAAGAAAAGACACTTCTTTTGGCGTAATGACCATTCATAAAACTAAGGATGGCCTTAAAGACTTATTGTTTGAAGGTCTTGAAGACCCTTTTTATGCCATTGATTCCAGAGATTACCAAGTAGTTCAACCCAAATTGAGTGTTTTTGCCAAAAAAGGAGCTAAAATACTTTCTTTGGAAAAAATACGCGATCATGTTCAATATGAGAGAGCCATTATGGCAGTGCGCTTTACTGATCATTTAGTAGGTACTCAGTTTCATCCCGAAGCAGATCCAATCAGTTTCCTTTCACAATTAAGAAATAAAGATGTTAAGGACAAAATTAGAAAAATGAAAGGAAAAAGAAAGTTTAGAAACATGCTCGAAGATTTAGTAGATGATGAGAAAATATACCGAACTAACGAAACTTTGATTCCTAATTTTCTTCGTTCGGCAATTACTGATTTGATGAAAACTAAAAAAATCATGTCCAATTAATTAATATTTATCTAATATAATTTTTGGAACACTGATTAAACAGATTCAGAATATCATCGAAGATTATTAATTAGAAAGGATGAAAAGTTTGTTTTATTTTTCAAATTTCTCTAATCTGTATTCCCATTTTTAATAATTAAATCTATATGATTCCAAAATATCGAAAACTTTTCAACGAGCAATTTACGGACGAAAAATATCAAGCTTTAAAAGAAGATATTGCTGCTGATTTTGATTATAATCCTACTTTTCGATTAGGCGAAACTCCTTTTTTTATTTCTAATGAACTTAAAGATCAATTAATTGAAGGCTGTAATAATGTTATAGCACTAATTCAACAAGAAAACTTTAAAAAACTTACAGACAAAGCATTAGAATTAAATACAAAAGTTCCTAACGAAGACGAACATTCTACTTTTATAGCTATCGATTTTGGAATTTGTGAAGAAGACGGAAACATTATCCCTAAGTTAATTGAAGTACAAGGTTTTCCTTCTTTATTTAATTACCAAGTAAATTTGTTTGAAAAATTCCAAAAGCAATATCCTTTTTTAAATGAATTAACGCCTTTTTTAAAAGACATCAGTCCACAAGAATATCTTCAAAATTTAGAGGCTGTTTTGTGCAACAATCATCCAAAGGAAAATGTGGTATTATTGGAAATAGAACCTGAAAAACAAAATACCAAAATTGATTTTTATTATTGCCAAAGAGATCTTGGAATAAGCATTCTGTGCGTTACTGATGTAATCAAAAAAGGAAAACAATTATTTTACAAAAATAAAAAAGGTGAAGAAATACAAATAAAACGTATTTACAATAGAGTCATTTTTGATGAATTGAATTTACGTACGGATTTGAAAATGGATTTTAATTTTTCCGATGAATTAGACATAGAATGGGCAGGTCATCCCAACTGGTTTTTCAGAATTAGTAAGTTCATTTTACCCATGCTAAAAGGGAAATATTTTATTGAAACGACCTTGCTAAGCGAGTTAAAAGAAATCCCCGAAGATTTAGAAAATTATGTCTTAAAACCATTGTTTTCTTTTTCAGGTTCAGGTGTTATTTTTCATGTAAAACGTGAAGATATTGAAGCTGTAGTTGATAAAGAACTATACATCCTTCAGAAAAAAGTCAACTATTTACCTATTGTGCAATCACCCGATGGAAAAGTTAAAGCCGAAGTAAGAATGCTTTGTACTTGGAAAAAAGAAGATACAGCTCCTAATCTACTTTGTAATTTAGTACGTTTGAGCCGCGGTGAAATGATTGGTGTAAAATACAATCAAGACAAGGACTGGGTTGGCGGAACTATTGGATTATTTGAAATATAGATTTACTTCTTCCAGAATTTTTCAAATAAAACGGGACAAACTTTTTCCATTGTTTTTGGTTCATCTACATTCCAGTTAAACTCTAAAATTGGATAGTTTTCATCGTTTGTTTTAAAATTTGCATAATCAATATATGGTTGTATTTCCTGATCGGTAAGATTTTTAAATGCATTCATAGCTACATACCAAAAACCTTCAAAATCATAAACCTGAGACTCATTTGCAACCAAATTAACTAAATAATCTGGGTTTTCTTGAACTTTGTAATAAGCTTCTTTTCCTCTAGAAATTAACCAGCATCTAAAATAATCAAAACCGTCATCGGCTACGCCATTGCTAATAATATAATTAGCACACCATAAATTTGACGTATAGGAATCAAACATCAGTTTATCTGTTCTTAATCGAAAACCAACGATTTCTTTAGGTGAAAGCTTTTCAATTTCTGAAACAAGAAAAAGTTCTTGATCTTCTTGATTGGTCGTTTCCTTTATTGATTTTTCAATAATTCCCCAATAGGTTTCTTCCTCCAGCATCTCATTTGTTGCCGAAAAATGAATAGAATCTAGATTTATTCTAGGGGCAACTTCTACAGCATCAGCACTAACAAACACTTCATTAGTAATAACTTTGCTATTTTGGCTATAATTGATCGTTGATAATATCAAGAAAAAAGATAGAAAAAAGTTTTGTTGTCCCATGTTGGTAGAATGTTCGGTTTGTTCGTTCTCAAATACAGGATAAAATTAGTCTATTTTATTTTGTAATATTACTTCCTAGCACATAAAAATTTGGGTCAATAATCAATTTTGAATTTTCTTCACTATTTGTTTCGGTTTTCCAGTCTGTTTCGGGTTTTAGCCATTTTTCTACTCCATTAATAGTGATTTTTACAGGCATATTAAATCCAGAAACACAATTTATCCAACGGTATGCTAATTTATTGTTCTCAAAATAATACTCGAATGTTGGTATTCTAATATCTCTTAAATATTGATTAAAAACTGGATTCAAATCGATGCCTATTTGTTGACTCAGATAATCCTCTATTTGTTTTGTAGTAACGGTTTGGTGATAAAAAGTGCTATTTAAACCTCTCAAAATAGCTCTCCATTTTTTGTCATTGTTCAAAATTTGACGTAAAGTGTGCAGCATATTTCCTCCTTTTGGATACATATCGCCGGAACCTTCGTTATTAACATCATAATTTCCTATAATTGGTTTGTCATTTTTAATTCCATTTCTGGTTCCAATAACATATTCAGCTCCTGCTTCCTTTCCATAATAGTATTCTACAAAAAGACTTTCGGAATAATTAGTAAAACTTTCATGAATCCACATGTCAGCAATATCTTTATAAGTAATATTATTAGCAAACCATTCATGCCCCGATTCATGAACAATAATAAAATCAAATTTTAATCCCCAACCCGTTCCGCTCAAATCTCTTCCTAAATAACCGTTTTTAAAACCATTTCCATAGGTAACAGAACTTTGATGTTCCATTCCTAAATAAGGAGCTTCAACCAATTTATAGCCGTCTTCGTAAAAAGGATATGGACCAAACCAATATTCAAAAGCCTTCAACATCCTAGGAACTTCCTTGAATTGTTTTTTGGCTTGAGCCAAATTGTCTCTTAAAACATAGTAACTACAATCTAAAGTTCCTTTTTCTCCTTTAAATTTTTCTGAGAAAGAAACATAATCTCCAATATTGATATTTACACCGTAATTATTGATAGGATTAGCAACATACCAATTATAGGTTTTAGTTCCGTTTTTTTGCTTTTTTACACTTAACAAACGACCATTGGACACATCCATCAAATCTCTAGGAACAGTAACACTAATGTACATATCTTCTACTTCATCATACATGTGATCTTTATTTGGCCACCAAACGCTAGCGCCCAATCCTTGACAAGAGGAAGCTACAAAAGGATTTCCATTTTGGTCTTTTTTCCAAGTAATTCCTCCGTCCCAAGGTGGATTTACAGCAACTTTTGGTTTTCCTCCATAAAAAATAGTTAGTTCTTTTACTTCATTTACTTTTTGCTGAGAAACCAAATCGATAAAATAAGCATTTCCTTCTCTACGGTATTTTAATTCCTTTCCCTCTTGAATTATTTTGCTAATTGCTAAAGGATTTTGCAAATCTATTTGCATTACATTATATTCCTGTAATACTTTATATTTGACAACATTAAATCCTGTAATTGTGCTATCCAAAGGGTTTACAGTTACATCTAATCGATATTGTTTTAAATCCCACCAAGATCGCTCTTTTGTGATACTGCCTCGTAAACTATCTTGGCGAGTAAATAAATTAGTTTTTTTACTTAAAAGCTGTTGTGCTTGTATATCTTTCGAGAGAAAGATTAATGTAATGATAAAAAAATAAAGAATTCGCATAGTTTTAATTTAAGTAAATAGAATTTTATTAGTGTAAATGTGTTAGCTTATTTTGTTCAACAACTACAGTATAATCGGCTAATAATCGGTCAACATAATGGTTTAGCAATTCTAAAATTCGTTCGTTTTTATTTGATTTTATTATTAATCCCGCATGATAATCCAAAGGAACTCTGAAACAAACTTCAGGATCAGCGAAAGAAGACAAATCAGGATGTTGGAATTTAGACAAGGTTAAAACGATACCCGCATATTCTTTTTTTATTTTTGGTAAATGATATTCTTTTTCTTTAACCAAAGCATCTTCAATTGCTGCCCATTCTTTCCAAAGATTGATATTAGAAGCAGCTTCTACTATTTCGGCGATATGAGCTCCTCCAACACGTGAAGAAGTTTCTAGAAAATAGATTTTACCATCCTCTTTGCATTTAATAAATTCAGTATGAGCCGCTCCATTTTTTAAACCAAAGCTTTTTAATACTTGCTCATTTACTTTTTTGATTTCGATATCATCCTCTGAATCATAAGAAATATTGGAACTTCTAAAAACACCTCCACCTTGGGAAATTTCCATTGGCGTAGCCAAATATTTAGAAGTTAAACTAAATAATATTTTTCGATCTAAAAGCAAACTATCACAATGATAAACATCGCCAGGTTTAAATTGTTCCAATAAATATTTGAAACGATTATTACCCATTTCGGTGATATGAATCCAAAGTGCTTCTTTATCGAAAACTTTAATAATTCCAGAAGCAGAAGCTTCTGAACGCGGTTTTAAAATCCAAGGCGGAGAAACCGTATCGGCAAAAGTATTAATATCATGATCATTGAATAAGGAACAAAAAGCAGGAATGGGGATTCCGCAACTTTTAGCTCGCATTCGCATGGCTAATTTATCTCTAAAATAGCGACCTGTAGTTTGTCCCATGCCATCAATACGGAGATTTTCTCTTAAATAAGTTGCTTTTTCAACATCAAAATCATCCAAAGCAATAATAGCGTCAACCTTATTTGATTTCATTAAATTACCAACCCCTAACAATAAATGCTCTAAATTCCATTCGGTATCCGAACCTTGCATATAGAAAATTTCGTCTATAAAATCATTAGGCCAAGGTTTGTCTCTTAGTTTTTCACTGGTAACTAGATACACTTTGTTACCCAGTTCTTTTAACTGAATTAAAAAATCAGTTCCTTTAAAATAATTTGAAATACAAACGAAGGTTTTACCATTTTCCATAAAGTCACAAATTTTCTATGAATTTAGTTAATAAATGTACACCATAAGCAGTTGCATGTTTACTTTTTGCAAATTCATCATCACCAAAAGCAACTCCTGCGATATCCAAATGTGCCCAAGCTTTATGTTCTTCGGTAAAAAATTCTAAAAACTTAGCGGCACTAATGGCTCCTGCTACTGGTTTTCCGCTGTAATTCTTAACATCGGCAATATCGCTTTCTATATCACTTTTATATGAATCCCATAACGGTAATGGCCACAATCGTTCACCAATTGAATTTCCAACTTCTTGAATTTTTTTAGAAATAAATTCATTATTGGTAAACAAAGCTCCAGCTTCATAGCCTAAAGTGGCTACACTACTTCCTGTAAGTGTGGCGACATCTACAATATATTCTGGGTTATAATTTTTAATTAAATAAGACAATCCATCGGCTAAAACCAATCGGCCTTCAGCATCAGTATCTATAATTTCAATTGAATTTCCGCTGTAACTATAAATTACATCACTTGGTAAAAAGGATTTGGCATCCACAGCGTTTTCGGCACAGGGAACAATTGCAGTCACTTTTACTGGCAATTGCAAATCGGCAATAAGTAGCATCGCTCCAAACACAGCCGCGCCACCAGCCATATCACATTTCATGTGAACCATTCCAGCTGTTTTGATGTTCAATCCACCTGTATCAAAGGTAATTCCTTTACCTACAAGCCCAATGTTTTTTAGGTTTTCTGTTGGCTCTTTAGGACTGTAATTCATAATTACAAACTGAGCTTCGTTTTGACTGCCTTTTCCAACAGCAACAAAAGCTCCTAAATTTTCCTTTTTGGCTTCTTCTAAACCAATAATTTTTACCTCAAAACCATATTGACTCCCTTTGTTTTGGGCCCATTGCGCTAAAAATTTTGGCGTAACTTTATTTGGAGGTAAATCAACTAAAGAAAAAGTTTCTAGTTGCGCATTAGCAATTTTCACTGCCTTATCAATTACTTTCGAAAAGTCTTTTAAAGCTAAAATTTGAAGTTTAAAATCAGGATTTAAAAAAGGATGTAATTCCTGTTTTTTATAATGTCCTAAATTATAAGTTCCTAAATATAGTCCTGAAATAACCGATTCTACTTGTTCTTCATTAAAAAGTTCTGGTAAAAACAAAGACACATTTGTAGTAAATGTGTCTTTTTCTTTTATCGCAATTCTTCTAAAAATTGTCTTTAAGGACTTATAATCTATGGCTTTTCCAAGTCCAATAAATATATAAGTATTGTTCTTTTTTTCGGCTAAATAATGGGTGTTTTTTTTTCCAAAAAAAACTTTAGAACTAATTTCAACGCCATCAAATTGGATAGGAATTAAATTATTAGAAGTGGTTTCAAATACGGGTATTAAAACGGTTCCTGAAAAATTTTCTAAACTATCAATTGTTATTGTTTTCATTTATTTAATTGTCTTTAGTGTTAAAAAAAAGCCATTCTATTGCTTTTGGAAATTCGTCACTCCAGTAAGTTTCGTTGTGTTTTCCTAATTTATTAATGCTTAAATTAATTTTCATTTTATCATCAACAAATTCACTTTCAAGCATTCTGTTTTTAAAAGTTTCCACATGTTCAATCATGGTTTCACTTTCATCGCCACCTGCATACAAATATATTTTAGTAGCTACTGAATCCTCATAATTTTTAAACTTCATTTTGGGAGCAACCCAAAGCGAAGGAGAAAAAATCATCAATTTACCAAAAACATCAGGATATCTAATTCCACTAAAAATACTCACCAAAGCTCCCATTGAACTTCCTCCTATTCCAGTAAATTCTCTTTCTTTTTTAGTTCGAAAATTACTATCGACATAAGGCTTTAAAGTTTCGACTAAAAACTTAATGTATTTTTTACCTTGTCCTTTACCTAAAACTGTTTTCCCTACATTATATTCTTTTACTCGATCTGCTTCGGCATGTTCAACGGCAATAACGATAATTTTACCTACTTTATATTCGGACATTACCGCTAATTTTTTATCAATTTCCCAATTGCCATATTCTGCATTTTCATTGAATAAATTTTGAGCATCATGCAAATACATTACAGGATAACTTTCGTTAGAATAATCGTAATCATGCGGCAAAAGTGCCCAAACTTTACGTGTGGTATTCAGCTGTGGAATTTCAAATTCATCAGAAATTAATTGGATTTGAGGCAAAAAATTAGGTTTAAATGGCAACCAATTTCTTCTCCAACGAAATACATGTTCATTCTGGATTCCGGTTTGTTTAGTCGTAGAACGATTTTCTGTTCTTTCTCCATCAGCATCAATTTCTACAGCACTCCAATCCCCTTTTGTAAATTTATACAAGATGTTTTCGGGCAATGCAAAATCATGAGTGAATTTAAAGTGATACAAACCCGTACCTACTTTTTCCATCACAAATTCTTTGTCTTGCGTACGCCAATCGTTAAAATTTCCTGATAGATATACTGGACGAGAATCGTCTTCATCAGTAGTTAATATAATATGTAATCCTGTTTCTATTTTGGTATCGATTAAATCTTCTGAAAAATGAGTTTTATCAAAAATCATAAGTTATTGTATAATGATTAATTTCTTCGGTAAATATAACGGATTGCTTTCTTTTTGAAAAAGAAAAAACGAGTCTAGAAATGAATTTTATTCTCTAATAGACTCGTTTTTAAATAAATTAACAACAAACAAGGTTATTTCTGACGACTTTTTAAAACGTCAACCACATCATCAAGTTTGTATCCTTTAGCTTGTAATAAAATCAAATAATGGAAAAGTAAATCGGCACTTTCGCTTAAGAATAAATCATCGTTAGCATCTTTAGCTTCAATAACTACTTCTACTGCTTCTTCACCCACTTTTTGAGCAATTTTGTTGATTCCTTTTGCAAAAAGAGAAGCCACATAACTTTGCTCTGAATCGGCATTTTCTTTTCTCGATTGAATGGTATCTTCCAATTCAGAAATAAAACCATAAGTAGCTTTATTTGGAGTTTGCCAACAAGTATCAGCTCCGGTGTGACAAGTTGGTCCAACAGGATCAGCATCTATTAGCAAAGTATCACCATCACAATCATTTTTAATATCTACCAAGTTCAAAAAGTGACCACTTTCTTCCCCTTTAGTCCAAAGACGTTGTTTAGAACGACTGAAAAAAGTTACTTTACCAGTTTCAATTGTTTTTTGATAGGCTTCAGCATTCATGTAGCCTAACATCAATACATTTTTAGTTTCACTATCTTGAATAATAGTAGGAATTAATCCGTGTGCCAATTTTGAAAAATCTATTTCCATTTCTTTTAAGTCTAAAGTTGTAAAGTCGAATGTCTTAAAGTAAAACTAGATTCGTACTTCTATATTATTGTTTTTTAATTCCTTTTTCAAGGTTTTGATTTCAATTTCTTTAAAGTGAAAAACACTTGCTGCCAATGCTGCATCAGCTTTTCCATCGATAAAAGTATCTGCAAAATGTTGCATATTCCCTGCTCCACCGGAAGCAATAATTGGAATATTTACTAAGCTAGACAATTTTGCCAAAGCTTCATTAGCAAATCCATTTTTAGTTCCATCATGATCCATCGAGGTAAACAGGATTTCCCCTGCTCCTCTTTGCTCCACTTCTTGCGCCCAATCAAATAATTTGATTGCTGTAGCTACTTTTCCACCAACCAAATGCACGATCCATTCGCCATCAATTTGCTTGGCATCAATCGCAACCACTACACATTGACTTCCAAATTTTTGCGCCAAATCATTAATCAACTGAGGCGTTTTTACCGCTGATGAATTAATCGAAACCTTATCAGCTCCGTTTTGCAACAGCACTTCTACATCTGAAACTGCCGAAATTCCACCACCTACAGTAAATGGAATATTAATCGTTGCCGCTACTTTTCGAACCAAATCAACCAAAGTTCTTCTGCGCTCTTCAGTTGCCGAAATATCTAGAAATACCAATTCATCCGCACCTTCTTCCGAATAGATTTTTGCTAATTCCACAGGGTCACCTGCATCACGCAAATCTACGAAATTAACCCCTTTTACAGTTCTTCCGTTTTTGATGTCGAGGCAAGGTATTATTCTTTTTGTTAACATTCTTTATAATTTGAAAATTTGAAAATTAATCAATTTGAAAATTCATTGTTACATTTCCAAATTATCTAATTTTCAAATTATTTACTTAAAATATAATTTTCTAATTGTTTCAAACTAATCCTTCCTTCGTAAATCGCTTTTCCGATGATGGTTCCTTCACAACCTATTTCGGCTAATTTAGGCAATTCGTCAAAAGTAGAAATTCCACCCGAAGCAATTAATTTTAATCCTTTGGCTTCCGCCAAAATTTTAGCGTATAAATCAAAACTTGGGCCTTCTAGCATTCCGTCTTTTGCAATATCAGTACAAATTACATATTCAATTCCTTTAGACTGATAGTTTTGTATAAACGGAACTAAATCTTCATTAGATTCTTCTAACCAACCAGAAACCGCTACTTTTTCGTTATTAGCATCAGCTCCTAAGATAATTTTATCAGCACCAAATGTATTAATCCACTGTTCAAAAACTTCACGATTTTTTACAGCGATACTTCCACCAGTGATTTGGTTGGCACCACTTTCGAAAGCAATTTTCAAATCAGCATCCGATTTTAATCCACCACCAAAATCAATTTTTAAACTAGTTTGCGTAGCAATTTGTTTCAAAATTTTATGGTTTACAATTCGGCTTGATTTTGCTCCATCTAAATCCACCAAATGCAAATATTCAATTCCGTGCGCTTCAAACTCTTTAGCAACCTCCAACGGATTTTCGTTGTATATAATTTTTGTATTGTAATCGCCTTTGGATAAACGCACGCATTTTCCTTCGATGATGTCTATAGCTGGTATTATTCTCATTCTTTTATATTTTAGATTTCTAATTTTAGATTTCTGATTCTCTAAAATTGAAATCGATTTTTGATATTGATATTTAAAGTTTCAAGAAATTCCCAAGGATTTTCTCTCCTACATCACCACTTTTTTCTGGGTGAAATTGAGTTCCAAAGAAATTTTTATTTTCTAAAGCTGATGAATATGCCATTTCATAATCGGTTGTAGCAATAGTTTCAGCACATAATGGTGCATAAAAACTGTGAACCAAATACATGTATTCCTTTTCAGCTACATCCTTAAACAATCCCGATTTTAGATTGTATATGGTATTCCATCCCATTTGTGGTACTTTCACTTTGGGTGAAAATTTCACAACATCCACATCAAAAATTCCTAATCCTTTAGTGTCGCCTTCTTCCGAATGGTTGCACATCAATTGCATTCCCAAACAAATTCCTAAAACAGGCTGAGTTAGCGCTGGAATCAAAGCATCTAAGCCGCTTTCTTTCAACATCTTCATCGCGTAACTTGCTTCTCCAACTCCAGGAAAAATCACTTTGTCAGCCGCTTTGATTTCGGCTGGATCATTACTCAAAACAGCTTTGTAACCCAATCTTTCGATGGCAAAAATAATGCTTTGAATGTTTCCTGCTCCGTAATTTATGATAACTATTTTCATTTCTTTAGTCTTAAAGTTGTAAAGTCAAATGTCATAAAGTCTTTCGGACATCCATACTATTAGGCAATCTTTTGACTTTATGACTTTCAACTTTTGACTTATTAAAGCATTCCTTTAGTACTTGGCAAAATCATTTTCTCTGTATCACGCTTAACCGCTACTTTTATCGCTTTCGCAAAAGCTTTAAAGATAGCTTCGATTTTGTGGTGCTCGTTATCGCCTTCGGCTTTGATGTTGATGTTGGCTTTGGCTCCATCAGAAAATGATTTGAAAAAGTGGAAAAACATCTCTGTTGGCATCTTACCCACCATTTCACGTTTGAATTCGGTTTCCCAAATCAACCAATTTCTTCCGCCAAAATCAATCGCTACTTGCGCTAAACAATCGTCCATTGGTAAACAAAAACCATAACGCTCAATTCCTAATTTATTCCCTAAAGCTTTGGCATAAACTTCTCCTAAAGCAATAGCTGTATCTTCAATCGTGTGGTGCTCGTCCACTTCTAAATCTCCTTTTACTTTGATGTCTAAGTCCATTTGTCCGTGACGCGAAATTTGGTCAAGCATGTGGTCGAAGAAAGCAATTCCTGTATCGATGTTGCTTTTTCCTGTTCCGTCAAGGTTCAATTTGATATAAATATCGGTTTCGTGCGTTTTTCTGGTAATAGAAGCAGTACGTTCTTCTAGTTTTAAAAACTCGTATATCTTTTTCCAGTCTGTAGATTGCAAAACGATTGTAGCGTCCAATTCTTCTCTTTTCGCACTAATTTCAGTACTTCCTGCGCCATCAGTCGTATTCATGAAGATGGCTTTCGCACCTAAATTCTTTGCTAATTCTACATCCGTCAAACGATCTCCTAATACAAATGAATTAGTCAAATCATATTTTGGATTATCAATGTATTTAGTTAACATTCCCGTGCGAGGCTTGCGTGTAGGCGCATTATCTTCAGGAAAAGAACGATCGATGAAAATATCATCAAACAAAACTCCTTCATTTTGAAAAGCTTTTAAAATGAAATCCTGTGTTGGCCAAAAGGTATCTTCTGGAAAACTAGAAGTTCCCAAACCATCTTGATTGGTTACCATTGCTAATTCATAATCCAATTCATTAGCAATTTTAGCCAAATATTGAAATGCTTTTGGATAAAACTCCAATTTCTCCAAACTGTCTAATTGGTATCCTTCTGGTTCTAAAACAATCGTTCCATCACGATCTATAAAAAGTACTTTTTTCATTTTTTATATTTTCTGCCAAAGATTTCACTGATTAAACTGATTTTAAAAAAACCTTATGAATCCTTGAAATACTATGGCTAATTTTTTAGTTCAATTCTTTTAAAGCCTCCATCAACTTCTTATTCTCCTCTTCTGTTCCTATTGTAAAACGCAAGCAGTTTTCACATAATGGTTGTGTTGTTCTATTACGAATCACGATTCCTTTGGTAATCAATTCATCATAACGTTTGTTCGCATCATCTACTTTTGCCAAGATAAAATTGGCTTCAGAGGGATAAATTTCCTCCACAAAAGAAACTTCATTCAATACTTTTAATAAAGCGTCTCTTTGCGCTATGATTGAAATAATTTCGTTATCAATTTTAGTTTGATCTTTTAATCTTTCTAAAGCTCTTTGTTGCGTCAATTCGTTAACATTGTACGGTGGTTTGATTTTATTCAAAACCGCAATAACTTCTGGTGAACCATAACAA
>WSSedL1CaDRAFT_10000371_pt1 | contig 31720 bp, 28 predicted proteins | sample WetSurSL1Cattail_FD_9464 | JGI IMG/M metagenome (IMG submission 9464)
TAAANAACAGGAACGAAAGGTTCGGTTTACGACGTGTAGACCGAACCTTTTTTTTGATGCCGGTCAACATTCCAATCGTTTGATTCGTTTAAAGGGAACATCAATCTCACACAAAATGCATCAACAGGCGGTTATTCTTTTCGATGGAGTTTGCAATTTTTGTTGCGCATGGGTATTGTTCCTGATCAAACGGGACAAAAAAGAATCCTTTGTGTTTGCGTCCTTACAATCGGAGGTTGCAGAACGGCTGCTAAAGCCATTTGGAGTGAGCAACACGGAGATCAACACAGTTATTTATATAAAGAGCAACACCTGCCTGCAACAATCGACGGCGGTATTGGAAATCCTAACCGATCTGGGTGGAGTATGGAAACTATCGGGTATCTTCCGGTTGATTCCAAAAACAATACGCGACTGGTTATACCGCTTTATTGCCCACATACGTTATAGAGTATTTGGTAAAAAAGATCATTGCCTGATTCCCTCATCAAAAATTCGAAAAAGATTCTTATCCTGAGCCTTTGAAAAGGTACATAATTCCATCTTTTACCTTAACTTTGCACCCAAAATCTGAAAAACATTATGTGGAATACAATTAGGACACTACTCACCGCTCTTGTGGAGTTAATTAAAGTTTGGTGGGGAAAACTTTTAACTCAGCTTCCAATTTGGTGGAATAAATTTATCATCTGGCGTAAAGCGCGATACGAGCGTTACAAAGGATTGATCTGGTATCGTAAAATTGCAAATGTGGCGATCACAAGCATTGTGTTATTTTTGCTATACCTGTTTATTGTTGATATCAACTTTTTGTGGTTGTTTGGTAAATCGCCCGGAATGCGCAGCATCAGCAATCCCGAACAGAGTGTGGCTTCGGTCATTTATACCTCCGACGGAGAAGTGCTGGGTAAATATTTTCGCGAAAACAGAACGCCGGTAACCTACGAAGAAATTTCGCCTAAGCTTATCAGAACCCTGATATCTACCGAAGACGAACGCTTTTATCAGCATTTTGGCATTGATTTCAAAGGTATTTTTGCCGCATTAAAAGATATGACCAAAGGCCGGAGCCGTGGTGCCAGCACCATTACCCAGCAGTTGGTAAAAAACATGTACAAAACCCGTAACCAGTATTCCACAGGGTTGTTTGGTTATATTCCCGGAGTAAAACTAATTATCAGCAAAACGAAGGAGTGGACCACTGCGGTGAAAATTGAAATGTTTTTCAGCAAAAAAGAGATTTTGACCAAATACCTCAACACGGTAGACTTTGGTAGTAATGCATACGGTATTCATACAGCGGCCAAAACGTTTTTCAACACCACGCCGGCCAAACTCAACTACGAGCAATCGGCCACGCTGGTGGGACTGCTGAAAGCGACCACTTCGTACAGTCCTATAGCACATCCGCAACGGTCGATGGTGCGCCGCAATGTGGTGCTTGACAATTTGGCTAAGCTGAAGGTAATAAGCCGGGCTGAATGCGATTCGTTGAAAGAAATTCCCATTCGGTTGAACTATAGCATAGAGCAATCGTACGATGGTGATGCACTTCACTTCCGCGCTTATCTGGAAAAATATTTACAGAAATGGGAAGAAGAAAACGGATACGATATCTATTCCGATGGATTGAAAATCTACGTAACCATCGACTCGCGCATGCAGAAATATGCCGAAGAGGCATTGCACAAACAAATGCGCAGTCTGCAACGGAAGTTTGACGACCACTGGCGCGGACAAAACCCCTGGCAGGACGAAAACCACAAAGAGATACCACACTTTGTGGAAGACATAGCACACCGGACCAAGGCTTACGCATCGCTGGTAGCTAAATATAAAAAAGACTATCCCGACTCGATCATCTATTTTCTGAACAAACCCCACAAAGTAAAAGTGTTTGACTACGACAGGGGCGAAAAAGAAATGACGATGAGCATTATGGACTCCATCCGCTACATGAACCGCTTTATGCACAGTAGTTTTGTGGCCATGGAACCCGAAACCGGAAACGTAAAAGCCTGGGTAGGCGACATTGACTTTAAATTTTGGCAATACGACAAGGTGGCACAGTCCAAACGTCAACCGGGGTCAACCTTCAAACTGTTCGACTACACGGCGGCCTTCCTGCAAGGTATGTCGCCCTGCGATATGATGACCGATAAACCGGTGAGCTGGAACTACAAAGAAGGTAGCGGCGACAAAACCTGGACTCCCCGCAATGCCAACGGATACAGTATAGGTTATGCCGTTTCGCTGAAAAATGCCTTTGCACAATCGATCAACACCATAGCCGTACAGGTAGCACAACAGGTAGGCATACCCGAAATTATTAAATGCGCATATCTGCTGGGAATCAGAACGCCGCTCGAAGATAAACCGTCGACCTGCCTCGGATCGTCCGACGTTTCGCTGCTGGAACTGGTGAACTCCTACGCCACCGTAATAAACGAAGGGATGTATCACGACCCACTCTTTATTACCCGCATTGAGGATAAAGATGGAAAGGTAGTGTACGAGAAAAAAACAGAACAAAAACGCGTGATACCTTACGAAGTATCGTGGTTGATGACCGAAATGCTAAAGGGCGGTATGACCGAACCCGGTGGTACTTCGCGTGCGCTGTGGAGCTGGGATTTGTTCCATTACAACACCGACTTTGGAGGAAAAACCGGAACATCGTCTAACCACTCCGACGCCTGGTTTGTTGGTGTTTCGCCTAAGCTGGTAGGAGGTGCCTGGGTAGGTGGCGAGCAACGCTGCGTACACTTCCGCACCGGCGAACTGGGACAAGGAAGCCGTACGGCATTGCCTATATTCGGTATGTTTATGGAAAAGGTTTTGAAAGACCCTAAACTGACTCAATACCGCGGTAAATTCCCGACCAAACCCAAAGAACCAATCTCGCGCAATTATACTTGTGTAACACACTTGCGGGTTGACACCACTGCCACCGACTCATCGGGCATGGAAGATATAGACGCACCCGAAGGTATTCCGGTGGGCGACGAAACGCCACAAGAATAAGATACAAAGCACACGAATTAACCCATAAAACGAGGACAGAACTGCAGCACAGTTCTGTCCCCGTTTTTTTAATCCTTCACCCCACCCACTACATCTAGCGCTCTTCAGTTCGCAGCGCCTAACAATCTCAAAATAGTCTTTATTTTAAAATATATTAAAGTTAGTTATAAAGAGTCCGGTAATTGGCTTAATATTTCAAATTAAGTTATTATATTTGTCGCGAAAATGATCTTTGAAGCATACCACATTTTTTAATGATCATCTAAATAATCTCTTGTTTATACAAATATAAATGAGCACTACATTATTTTGATTAAGATTAAAAAATGACAATATTGCGGAGATAAACAAATCCGGGAAAATGCTAGAAAAATTTTCTGTAGCATTTTCCGGACAAGAAAAATGCTAAAAAAATTTTCTGCACCATTTTCCAGGCAAGAAAAACGATAAAAAAATTTTCCGCACCATTTTCTGGACGAGAAAAGTGTTAGAAAAATTTTCTGCACCATTTTCTGGACGAGAAAAATGGTAAAGAAAATTTTTCTGAAATAAAATAGCCAGTTGCAACAACAATAAATCTTTTATATTACTAATTTTAAATGTCACTAAAATGGAAAATCATTCTTTCTCGCCACTTTACGTGTCGAAACTATCGGTAAAAGCGCTTTATGCTCTCAACAAATCGACCATCGAACTATCCAAACCGATTATAAGCCAGATCGGACCGATTGCCGGAGCAGGGTTAAATTATCTTGAATCTATCAACCAACAACTGGTTGTATCACTCAACACGACTACTAAAAGTAGCTTTACCACACAAATTCAGGGACTCGATGTAGACCGTGATACCGACTTAATCGAGATAAAACGGGTAAATACGTCGTTTCTGAAAAGTAGTAACCCCGAAAAGAAATCGGCAGCATCGCTGCTGCAGCTTTTTCTGGCTCCATTCTGGACTGTAAACGATCTTCCACAAGATATTGAGACAGGCATCGTGGAGGATATGATTACAAAATACAATGCGCGCCCCGACCTTATAGCTGCAGCAAAAGTAATTGACATTGACGGTTTGTTTGTGTCAGCTGGTGAGAAAAACAAGGCTTTTGATCTGAAATGGAAAAGTCGTAATGCCGAATACTCCGAGCGTCCCGAGTCAGCGACTTCGTTAAAGCCGGTAACCATAGCAGCCTATATGCAGTATTGCACGGCCATAGAACAAATGATGAACTTTGCACCTAATGACACCATAATAGCCTTGTTCAATAAAATGGACGAACTTCGCAAAGTATATCATGGGCTCGAAGGTGGAAAGGATACTCCGGATACTCCTGAAAGCAAATAAAGGAAAATAATTCAGCCCAAGGCGTCGCCATTTCATGGCTTTACCTTGGGCTAATATATACCGGGCTTTCAGCCCGAAGATTATATTTCTCAACTTGCAGACGTATTCGGGCCGAAGGCCCAACATAACCTAGCCCAATGGCACCGTCCTGAAAGGACAACGCCTTGGGAGAAATGCACCCCATAAACCAGAACGGTCGAAGGAGCAATTTACAACAACACCGGCTAAACCTCTGTAAAGAGATTTAGCCGGTGTTGTTGTATCAGCTTAGCAAATACTTAGATGATAAGCATAGCATCACCGTAAACACCAAATTTATATTCTTTTTCAATGGCCAACTCATACGCCTTCATGATTAGATCATAATCACCAAAAGCAGCCGTAAGCATAATCAAAGTAGAGTAAGGCAAATGGAAATTGGTAATCAGCGAATTTGCCACCGTAAATTCGTAAGGAGGAAAAATAAATTTATTAGTCCAGCCGTCATACGATTTAATTTTACCTTCGGTACCCACTACGGTTTCCAAAGCACGCATCACAGTAACACCTACAGCACAGATATTGCGATTTTCATCGTGAGCCTTGTTTACTGTTGCAGCCGTTTCGGGTGTAACCGACATTTGTTCCGAATCCATTTTATGTTTAGTCAGATCTTCCACATCTATTTCACGGAAGTTTCCCAAACTCATGTGCGAAGTCACAAAGGCAGTATCAATTCCCTTGATTTCCATACGTTTCATTAATTCGCGGCTAAAGTGCATACCTGCAGCCGGAGCAGAAACAGCTCCTTCGTTTTTCGCAAAGATTGTTTGAAAACGGTCGGCATCTTCGGGCTCCACTTCACGGGTTATATTTCGTGGTAGTGGAGTTTCTCCCAACGAATAAAGTCCTTTTTTGAATTCTTCGTGTGTGCCGTCAAATAAGAAACGCAACGTACGACCACGCGAAGTTGTATTATCAATCACTTCAGCCACAATCGAATCATCTTCGCCAAAATAAAGCTTATTACCAATACGAATTTTACGTGCAGGTTCTACCAATACATCCCAAAGGCGCATTTCGTGGTTGAGTTCGCGAAGCAGGAAAACTTCGATCTGCGCTCCTGTTTTCTCCTTGTTACCATACAAACGAGCCGGAAATACCTTGGTATCATTAAAAATGAATAGGTCGTCCTCGTTAAAATATTCAAGTAAATCTTTGAATGCCTTGTGTTCAATTTCTCCGGTTTTGCGATGCACAACCATTAAACGCGATTCATCACGATGTTTTGACGGATACTGAGCAATCAGCTCATCCGGTAACTTGAATTTAAACTTTGATAACTTCATATTTTATTGTTTAATTGTTTTATTATTTATCTTTGACCCTTGAATTCAGAATTTATAAAACTGCTTTCAACAGCTTACATTCAATTCTTCAAGATGCTTTACCAGATCATCGATCTGCCAGCAGTCTTCGAGCTTGATGTCACCAATACGTGTGCGCTCCAACCCTGTCAAATGAGCACCACTTCCCAGCGCTAACCCAATGTCACGCGCCAAAGCACGAATATAGGTACCTTTACTGCATACCACACGTACCTTCAGTACAGGCAACGTAAAGTCCAATACTTCAATATCATCTATAACCAATAACTTAGGCTTTAGTTCAATTTTCTGACCCTCGCGGGCATAATCGTAAGCACGTTTACCATCAACTTTCACAGCAGAATAAGCCGGCGGAACCTGCCATATTTCGCCCAAAAAGCGTGGAATCACCTCATCTACCAACTTTCGGGTTATATGTTCGGTCGGATACGTTCCGTCTACAGGCAGCTCCAAATCGAAAGAAGGAGTTGTTGCTCCAAGTTCCAGCGTCGCAACATACTCCTTGGTTTGATATTGAAAACTTTCTATTAATTTAGTTGATTTTCCGGTACAAATAATCATTACACCGGTTGCCAACGGATCTAATGTTCCGGCATGCCCTACTTTCAGCTTCCTTACTTGTAATGCTCTTTGTAGTTTCCAGCGCAACTTACTCACCAGATTAAACGAGGTCCAATGCAATGGTTTTGCTACATACAACACTTCTCCATTAATAAAATCCATTTCTGTTGTTTTTTTTTAAGGCACACGCTATGTGCCTCATAGACCGCCAATCGGTTTTACAAAATATCTAAATCAACTCCCAAAAACAACAATACCAGAATGGTTACCCCAACTACGATTCTATAATAACCAAATGCTTTGAAACCGTATTTCGTCAAAAATCCGATGAAGAATTTTATTGCTGCCATAGCCACAACAAATGCCACTAAATTACCAATGAGCAAGGTAACAAGGTTTTCGCTCAGCAAAGCTTTTCCGGCCGGATCCATAAATAATTTCAGTAATTTATAACCCGAAGCAGCAGCCATGGTAGGAACAGCCAAAAAGAATGAAAATTCAGCCGCATTTTTGCGAGTCAGCTTTGTAGTCATCCCACCAACAATGGTCGCCATTGAACGCGAAACACCCGGAATCATAGCAATACATTGATAAAAACCGATTTTCAAGGCCCGCTTCCAATCCATTGTCTGATCTTCATTAGGTTTATCAAACCATTTATCTACAAACAACATTAAAACGCCACCTAATACCAGCGTGACTGCTACTACGGCAACATTTTCCAGAAGTGCATCAATTTTTTCGCTAAATAAAAAGCCCAATACTAAAGCAGGGATAACGGCAATGATCAGTTTCCAATAAAAATCAAGAGTCTGAAAAAAACGCTTCCAGTATAAAACCACTACAGATAATATGGCTCCAAATTGGATATTAACCGTGAAGGCTTTCACAAAATCAGTACTTTCAATAGCCAACAATTTTTGAGCAATAATCATGTGTCCGGTGGAAGACACCGGCAAAAATTCAGTTATTCCCTCTACAATACCAAGAATAATTGTTTGTATAATACTCATACTTATTTCGCTTTGGGTTTGTAAAGTATCGCAAAAATGATAGAAACAAAACCGAACAACGAAATCATTGGACCAACCGTGATGCGACGGAAACTGAAAATATCCGGATTAAATTCTTTTACGGTGGAAGAACCAGTCATTAAGATAAAACCTAAAACGATAATTGCAAAACCAATTGCGATAAATAAAAGATTGATTTTACCCAAGGTGAAATGTTTGTCGTTTTCCATATTGTTATTTTATAATGGTGATTTGATAATTATATACTAAAACAGAGCAACAACCAAAAGTGTTGCAGGCATTACATAAAAAACAGGTCGTTGGAGCGCATACGCAAATATTTTCCAACAGCTAAATAAGAAGAAGATGCAGCTATAATAACTCCGGAAAAAATAACCAGACAGGCTACAAATATAAAATTAAGCGAATCGAATAAAAGATTGGTAACGCCAAACTGATATTGCACAAAATAAACCACTCCTACCAACATACATATAGAGATCAAAGCTGCTATTAAGCCATTCAGCATACTGCGGATAAGATAAGGTTTGCGAATAAACCAAGCCGTTGCTCCAACCAGTTTCATTGTGTTAATCAGAAAGCGATTAGAATACAAAGACAACCGAATAGTATTATTGATAAGTGCTACAGAAACTAAAAGCAGTACAATGGCCAACCCCACAAGAATCAAACTTATTTTTCTCACATTATCATTTACCAAACTAACCATGTCTTTTTGATAAACAACACGATTAATATGATCAAACGCTTTCAGTTTCGACTGAACGATCTGAACACTATCATTATTGGCATATTTTTCATGAAGTTTCACCTCAATAGAAGCCTTCAGCGGATTATAGCCTAAAAAGTCTGCCGGATTTTCGCCCAAACTGCTAATGTGCTCTTTCAAAGCAGCTGCTTTGGATATGTATTCAACCGACTTGGCATAGGGCGAGGCAAGTAGATAATTTTCAATCCGCTTCTCATCCTGTTGGGTAATCTCATCATTCAAAATGACCGATAAATTGATATTTTCTTTTACATAAGTACTCATATCACGAGCAACAAAAATAAGCAAGAAAACCAGTCCTATCAAAAACAAAACCAACGACATGCTGACAGTTGATGTTATATGAACCTGCAAAAACCTTCTTTTCTTAACCTTAGTTCTTTCTTTAGACATTTTTATTCAGATATTACCTAATTAATATTCTATGCTCTGGCAACTGCTTCCTTCGATTTTTTCCATTGCATATACACGAATCCAATTATACTTAATATCAGCAATATGGAAGATATTAATGCAATAGCATTACCTACGCTATACGCTTTTGGTTCAAATTTAAACTCTACCTCATAATTACCGGCTTTAAGCGGCATGGCACGCAACAAATAATTGGCACGAACGTAAGGTACCACCTTACCATTGATGTATGCATTCCAACCTTTATCATAATAAATTTCAGAGAATACAGCAACCTGATCGGTTTTCGAACTAAAATTGTATTTCAAATCGTTAGGTTCATATTTTACCAATGCTATGTGAGCCGAAGAATCTGAGACTAATTTAGCCGGCAGTTGAGTTGCAAAAGACTTATCAACGACCATCTCTTTTTTAGTGTTTATCTCTCCTACTAATTTCATTTCCTCATTAGCACCATCAGCAATACGAACATTGCTTACAAACCAAGCATTACCATTAGCATGCGGATTCACAATAGGAGCTGCTTGTTTATTATAAATCAGGTATTTCATATTCAACATATTCAAAACGCCCAATGAATCCATTGTGTTCAGCACCTGATCGGCCGATTTTGCACGACCAAAAGAAGCAAACAACCGACCCATTTCTTGCGTAAGTTGCATATTTATCAGTTCCTGGTAACGACGTAACTTAGCAGCATGATAGCCTCCGATATTTTTGTGAAAATAGGATGGTGTTGCATTCTGGAATACATCAACTGTGGCATCCAGAACCCGATATTGAGATTTATCCTGTAAAATTAATTTATCTGCAGCCGAAGGCTCGATAAAGCTCTCAACACGATGCTTATTTTGAAAGTTATCATTGTTTAAATACCGTTTTGCCACAGGAACTAAGTCCCCCAGCATCAAAATACCAAAAAGAACATAAGCCACTTTTTGTTTCAGATAATTTTTGGCATATAACCAGATAAAACCTGCTGAAGCAAGAACAAAGCCCAACGAACGTAAAGCATCTGAACGCAGCAGCGCAGCACGATCGAGTGGTAAGGTCTCTTTTAGAAATGCATTGTTTCCCTGATATTGAGCATCGGCCTGCGCGGTGAAATTACCGGCCAACGATGGAATCAGCGCAAATATCAACGCAATTCCGCCTACAATGCCGGCACTGATAAGTACCTGTTTAATTAATTTCTGTTTGTCTACCTTGTCGGAAAACACTTCTTTTAGCGCTAAAACAGCCATCAAAGTCATTCCAAAACCGGTAGCCACCAAAGTCATTGAAACAGTTCTGAATTTGTTGTAGAACGGAACATAATTAATAAAGATATCCGTGAGCCACATAAAGTTCTTACCCCATGCGAGCATTAGTGTCAATATAATCATCGGCACTAACCACCATTTAATTCGTTTATCCACTAAAAAGAATCCCAAGACAAATAAGAAACAAACTATTGCTCCAATGTAAACAGGACCGGAAGTAAATGGTTGATCACCCCAATAAAGTGGAAATTGATTTTCTTTTAAAATACGGTCAACATCGGTAGCACCCAAACTTGTGAGTTTTTTACCTGTTTCGCTATCAGCTGCTAATGAACCACCGCTAGCACCACCTTTAAAATCAGGGATCAGCAATGTCATTGTTTCGTCAATACCATAACTCCATTGGGTGATATAGTCTTTGTTCAGCCCATGTTGCGAACTTTGAGTATCAGCAGTCAAACCATTTGATTCTCCACGCATAGTCGCTTTACTATAATCGTACGTAGTGAGCAGTGCGGTAGCATTCATCCCAACTGCAATTAAAGCAGCTCCCAGCAATACTCCGGTGGATTTCAGAAAGTTTGAAAACTCTTTTTCTCTAAGGCTAAAAATAAATTCGGCAAGCGCCAAGAAAAATAGAACTATAAGTGTATAATAAAGTATCTGAACATGATTGGCCCTGATAGCAAGTCCCAAAAAAATAGTAGTCAATAACCCGCCTAATAATAATTTTCGCCGGAATGTCATAAAAACACTACCAATCAATGGAGCCATATAAGCTATTGTAATAGCTTTGGAATTATGCCCCGCCACTATTATTATAAAGTTATACGACGCAAATGCAAACGCAATGGCACCGACTATGGCCAGCCATGGATTTACCCGAAAAGCCAATAACAGGATATAAAATCCTATTAAATACATCATTAAATAATAAACAGATCCCGGGAAAATCCGAACTACATTGTCAATGAATTGCAGTATGTTGTGCGGTTGCGACGTAGCAATCTGATAGGTTGGCATGCCCCCGAACATAGAGTTTGTCCACAGAGTTGGAGCATCATGCGTAGCGTTGAAGTCAACAGTCTCCTTTGCCATGCACATCCAACTTTCGGTATCATGACCGATCAATTGCTTTCCTTCGATAATCGGAGAGAAATACACAAAAGAGATACAGATAAAAAGCAGAAAAGCAGCAATGTGCGGAGTGAATTTGGTAAGAACTGTTTTAGTCATAATGATACGCTTGATTTGCGGTAAGCAGTTTTTGGGAAAAATCACACAAAAGTACATCATCTTTTCACAATTGCAATCTTGTTAGCGGTTAAAAATTGTTGAAATAGAGAAATGAATTGCACCATACAACTTAATAGCAAGATTCGAAGCTTACTATTAACAAACGCACTGATTTGAAACAGCCTATTTAGCACCTAGAAGACGATGTATCGAGTCTGCGACGTTTGCAAATTGATAAAAAATCTGTACTTTTGTCGAACAAAACGATAGTAAAAGAGTTTCATTCACATGGACAAACTAGAAATACAACATATACGAACTGACTTCCCGATTTTGGAAGAAAAAGTTTACAATAAAGATCTTATTTATTTTGACAACGGAGCTACCACTCAAAAACCCCGTTGTGTTGTTGAAAAAATAGAGGAAGGTTACTACCACCTGAACGCTAATATTCATCGTGGAGTACATTATCTGAGCCAAAAAGCAACTGAGGCGCACGAAGCTGCACGAACCACCGTTGCAGATTTTCTTCACGCCGGAAAACGCGAGGAAATCATTTTTACGCGCGGAACGACCGAAGCTATTAATTTGGTGGCAACATCATTCGGAGAGGCTTTCTGCCACGAAGGCGACGAAGTCATCGTATCCGTTTTGGAACACCATTCCAACATCGTACCATGGCAAATGCTTTGTGAGCGAAAAGGGATGAGACTGCGGGTCATTCCGATGAACGAACGGGGTGAACTTGACCTGGATGTTTTTAAATCATTACTAAATGAACATACAAAAATTGTTTCGATAGCTCATGTATCTAATGTTTTAGGAACCATTAATCCTGTAGCAGAAATAATTCGTATTGCTCATGCTAAGAATGTACCGGTACTGGTTGACGGGGCACAAGCCGTTCCGCACATTCCGGTAAACGTAGTGGAACTCGATGCTGATTTCTATGTTTTCTCGGGACACAAAATTTACGGACCAACCGGCATCGGAGCACTTTATGGAAAATCCGACTGGCTTAACGCGATTCCGCCTTATCAGGGAGGTGGCGAAATGATTGCCACCGTTACCTTCGAAAAAACGACCTATAACGAATTACCATTCAAATTTGAAGCCGGAACACCTGATTATATCGGATCAACAGCACTAGCAGAAGCATTACGATACGTTCAAAACATTGGATTGGATAAAATAGCAGCGCATGAGCACGAACTATTGATCTATTGTACAGAAAAACTGCTTGAAATTGATGGCATGCGCATCATTGGAACTGCCAAAGAGAAGAGTTCGGTCATTTCGTTTTTAGTTGGAAACATTCATCCTTACGACCTTGGAATGCTACTCGATAAACTTGGAATTGCAGTCAGAACCGGACACCATTGCGCACAACCACTGATTGATTCACTCGGAATTCCGGGTACTGTTCGTGCATCGTTTGCATTCTACAACACCAAAGAAGAAATTGATACCTTCGTAGCAGCACTTAAACGCGTAGTAGCCATGTTGAGTTGAACCCCTAACCCCTGGAAATTATAATATATTTAAAGCTAGGACATTCCAAAACAGTTAACACTAACATCTCTTATCCCCCTTTTGGGATCTGAAGAATATTTACATTTTATGACAATAAACGAATTACAAGACGAAATTATAGATGAGTTTAGCCAGTTTGAAGACTGGATGGACAAATACGCATTGCTTATTGATTTAGGAAACTCACTTGAGCCGCTTGATAGCAAATATAAAAATCCGCAAAACATTATTGAGGGTTGTCAAAGCCGGGTATGGTTGAATGCCGAACTGAATAATGGGATTATTACTTATCAGGGCGAAAGTGATGCCGTGCTGGTAAAAGGAATTGTTTCATTACTGATTCATGTACTATCTAATCACACGCCCGACGAAATTATCAATACCGAACTTTATTTTATTGATGCCATCGGGTTGAAGGAGCACCTTTCTCCGACCCGTTCCAACGGATTAGTAGCGATGGTTAAGCAAATGAAATTATTTGCATTAGCATATAAATCAGTGAACAGTCAACAGTGATTAGCCATTAGTGATTAATGATATTTTTAAGTGCTTTCAAAATAAAGGGCTGAATCTTCGGATAGGAAATTCAGCCCTTTATTTTTATTCTGACTCAAACAAAGAGATGAGTTCTTAATTTGAATTCATTGACCATCGGGTTCAAAATATTCCAGTCGAAAGTTTTCTCCATCAAAAACGCCATAAGAAAAGATCCCAACAAAGTCTCCTAAAATAATCACCCGCTTTTTATCCTTCAATTGCAAATCCAGGGCAATGTGCCTGTGCCCGAAAATCAGGAAGTCAACATCGTGCGTCTCCACATACTTTTTTGCAAAAACAACCAGAAACTCATTTTCTTCTCCCTGAAATTTATTTTCGATATGTTTGATTTTCTCTCTGTTGTGTTTCGACCAATTGTAACCAAACTCCTGTCCTAACTGAGCCGGAACCAAACGAAACAGTTTCTGAGCTGTGCGACTATGAAATATTTTGCGAATGACCTTGAATCCTTTTTCTTCAACATACAGTCCATCACCGTGTGTCAGAAAGAATTTCTTGCTGCCCAATTGAACCGTAGCTGGTTTTTTATGTACAATCAGTCCTATTTCATTCTCCAGATAACCAAACGTCCAAATGTCGTGATTGCCGATAAAAAAATGGATTTCAATACCCGAATCGGTTAGCTCGGCCAGTTTTCCCAACACGCGGACAAACCCTTTGGGGACAACAGTTTTATATTCGAACCAAAAGTCGAATATATCACCCAGCAAATAAATAACAGTAGCATCAGCTTTTACCTGATCCAACCAGTCGACAAGTTTTTTTTCGTGAGCGCGTTTATCTTTTACAAGCAGAGAACCCAAGTGGGCATCAGAGAGAAAATAAATCATATCAGTTAGCAGTTAGCAGTTAGCAGTTAGCAGTTAGCAATGAACAAGCACTGATGACTGTTCACTAATAATTGATAACTGTTATAAGAATCCTAGTTCCAATTGAGCTTCTTCACTCATCATGCTTTTGTCCCAAGCCGGTTCAAAAACGATATTCACATCTACGTTTTTCACTCCTTCCACACTTTCGACTTTCATCCGGACATCCTCTACGATAAAATCAACGGCCGGACAATTTGGAGCCGTCAACGTCATATCAATAACTAAATGCCCTTCTGCATCGAGATCAATTTTATAAATCAATCCCAAATCATATATATTTACCGGAATTTCCGGGTCGAATACTGTTTTAAGCATCCGAACAATTTCTTCTTCTATTTCTAAAAATTCGTTCATTTCAATTATGGAATATTCAATTTTAATTATTAATTGGATAAACAAGCAAGAGCTCAAATAGTTTATTCCGCTTTGGCCTGACTGCGAATTACCAGCTCATCGAATTCGGGTAGCGCAGCAGTCAATTTACCATTAACGACCACTACTGTATTCACTTTAGCTTTAATGGCCAGTTTATTGTCCGACTTGCGGTAGATGGCCTGCTGAAAGACATAACGTACACCTTCTTTAGTAACATAAAGCTTGGAAATAAAACTATCGCCCGGACGTAATGGCGTTTTATAAGCTATTTCGATACTTGAAACCATAGCGTCGACACCTTGATTGTGCAGTTCGGCAAAACTTAAGTGATTATCTTCCAGAAATTCATGCCGGGTGAATTCCAAATAATTTTGGTACACGGAGTTATTAACCACACCTTGTATATCGCACTCATAGTCCCGGACTTTCATTTCTAATTCGTAAATGTACATTTTATTCAATTGACAGTTGGAAATTAATAATAAATAACCGGGAGATACAGCTATTCATTTATTTGCTAATTTATTTTTTTCTTATCACAGTCAAGCCATCCCGCAAAGGCAACATAACCTTTTCAACCCTCGAGTCAGCAGCCACAAAGTCGTTAAACCGCATTATTTCGATGGTTTGTTTATCATTCGGCTCTACCGGTTTAATCACCTTTCCATCCCACAATGTATTATCAGCCAGAATATATCCGCCAACTCTCAGCTTAGGCAATACAGCTTCGTAATAAGCCAGATACTCACGCTTATCGGCATCAATAAAAACCAAATCGAGGGTTTCATCCAGCTTTTCGATTTCGGCCAACGCATCGCCTATATGCAATTTTATTTTATCACCAAACGCGGAATCCGCAAAGTTTTGACGAATAAAATCTTCCAGTTCGTCATCGCATTCGATCGTATGTAATACGCCCCCGTCGGGTAAAGCTTCGGCCATACAAAGAGCTGAATAACCGGTAAAAGTACCTAATTCTAAAATGCATTTCGGCTGAATCATGTGGCAAAACATACTTAATACGCGCCCCTGCAAATGACCTGAACACATACGCGGATTGATCAGTTTGACATGGGTGGCACGGTTTACTTTTGCCAGGTATTCCGGTTCGGCATCAGAATGCAATAAAATATAATCGTCTAAATTCATTTCTATTTAGTTACAAGCAAATAGTTACGAGTTACAAGTTTATTTTTCTGAGCTTACTGACTGCAAAAAAAATTTTGTTGATCATTTTTTAATACTCGGCATTATACATATTTCAACACCGACAATTGCTCCGTATTAAAAATCTCGTTTGCAATGGCCTGCAATTGTTCGGCCGTAACGGCATCAATAAGGCGTTTTATGGTCTCCAAATCATCAATTTTGCCATAGCGGAGAAAGCTTTTCCCCAGACTCAAAGCCATATTCTCTTTATTTTCGGACGAGATGGCCATTTGACCAACCAACTGCAATTTATATTTTTTCAAGGCATTGTCAGACAGTGGCTGCTCGCGGAGTTTCTGCAATTCGTTATGAACAAGCTGTTCGCAACGAATGGCATTTTCAGGATCGCATCCAAAATAAACGCTCCACATGCCGGTATCGGTAAATGGCTGATAACTTGATTCCACATTGTAAACCAATCCGTGTTTTTCGCGCAAGGACAGATTAAGCAAACTGTTCATACCCGGGCCGCCCAAAATATTGTTCAACAAATACAAGCCCATCCGGTTGGGGTGATACAAGTCGTAAGCCCGGTTGCCCAGTATAAAATGAACCTGATGGGTATTTTTATTTATCTCTTTATTAATTGGCTTGTACGAGGTTGGAGAAAATCGGTCCAATTTGCGGGTTTCCTGTTTTTCCGTTTGCAGGTACTTTTCGACCCAGCGAACAAGCTGTTTGAAATCCAAATCGCCCAAAACAAAAAAGACCATTTCTTCGGGGCGATAATGTTTCTTGACGAAACGAAAAGCATCGTCGGTGCTGTATTCTTCCAACAATTCCGATTTGCCCAGAATATTGTGGCCAATGGCATGATGTTGAAAAAGCAATTCTTCAAAATCATCGAAAATCAACTCCGAAGGACTGTCGTTGTAGGACTGAATTTCGTCCAGAATAATAACCACCTCCTTATCAATCTCTTTTTGAGGAAAATTGGAATGTAACACAATGTCGGAGATCAGCTCTATGGCGCGCTCGGAATACTCTTTCAGCACGCTGGCATATACCACCGTTTCTTCCTTGGATGTATACGCGTTCAGTTCGCCTCCAACATTTTCCAGTCGATTAATAATATGTCCCGAACGGCGTTTATCGGTTCCTTTAAACAGCATGTGCTCAATAAAATGTGCCATGCCTTGCTCCTCCTCTTTTTCATCGCGCGAACCGGTATTTATCACTATTCCGCAATAAGTTACCGCCGAAACGTCGGGCTTGTGTATCAACCGAATTCCGTTTGGCAGTGTATATGTTTGATATGTCATTAGGCTTTTTTGTAAAAAACGAAGTGCAAAGGTACAAAATTCAGTTGATAATTGACAAATGGAATTAAACAACAGTTTATTGAATAAACTCACACACAGGTTTAGCTAAAACATAGACTAGTTCACCTGAAACATAAGCCAGCTTACCTAAAACATAAACCAGTTCACCTTAGAGCTAAACCAGTTCACCTAAAACCTAAACCAGTTCACCTAAAACCTAAACTAGTTTAGCTCAGAACTAAGCCGGTTTACCTTAGACCTAAACCGGTTCACCTAAAACATGAACCAGTTCACCTCAGAACTAAACCAGTTCACCTAAAACCTAAACTAGTTTAGGTTTGAAGTGGGGGGGGGTACTTCGGAAGTACCCCCCTCCACCTTTAGGCGCTACAAATTTAAACTCACTTCGATTCAAAAAGCTTGTCGGTAGGTGCATCCGGTTTTCCACTCGCTACATCCGTAGGCTGTTTTTCCTTTGAGCAGTGTTCCTTTTCCGCAAAGCGGGCAAGGAGTGCCTTCGAGCGATGGTTTGGTAGGATGCAAGGCAGCTTCGCCGGGACGGCGGTTATCACTCTTGACATTAAACACTATTTCGGTAACCATGGCTTTGAGTTCAGCCAGAAAATCCTTTGCCAGATATTCCCCTTTTTCCACCTGCCGGAGTTTTTTCTCCCACAGCCCGGTCAGTTCGGCCGATTTGAGTAGATCTTCCTGAATGATCAGAATCAGTTCCACGCCGGTAGTGGTGGCAATAAGGTTTTTACGTTCCTTGCGGATATAATCGCGTTTAAAAAGTGTTTCGATAATGGCAGCGCGGGTAGATGGCCGGCCGATACCGTTTTCTTTCAAAGCATCACGCAGTTCGTCATTATCAACCAGCTTTCCGGCCGTTTCCATAGCACGAAGCAAGGTAGCTTCGGTGTAAGGTTTGGGTGGCGAAGTCCATTTTTCGGCCAGTGTAGGTTCGTGCGGACCACTTTCGCCTTTTTCGAACAGGGGCAAGGTTTTTTCATCCTCTTCCTCTTGCTCGTCACCATCATTTTTGATTTTGGCAAATACCACGCGCCAACCCGGATCGAGAATTTGTTTCCCGTTGACCTTAAATTCAATCTTTTCCACTTCGCCCAACACGGTGGTAGTTGAAATCTTACATTCGGGATAAAAGTTGGCTATAAACCGACGAGCCACCAGATCAAAAACCCGTTTTTCGGTATCGGTCAATGCGGTAGGATGCACACCGGTGGGAATAATGGCGTGGTGATCCGTCACTTTGGCATTATCAAATACCTTTTTTGTTTTAGGTAGTTTACCTGCCAACAAAGGTTTGGTAAGTAATTCGTAGTCTTTTATTCCTTTGAGAATTTCCGGGACTTTAGGATACAAATCATCCGTAAGATAGGTAGTATCCACACGTGGATAGGTGGTTACCTTTTTTTCGTACAGACTTTGTATTATTTTCAGAATCTCGTCGGCCGAATACGCAAATTTTTTATTGCACTCCACCTGAAGCGAAGTCAAATCGAACAGGCGCGGCGCCGATTCGGTTCCTTTTTTAGTAGTAATGTCGGTCACAAAAAAGTCGGCAGTCCGAACCGTATCCAGAAAGTTGGTACCTTCTTCCACGCTGGAAAACCTCCCTTTGGAAGCCGAAAAAATGGTATCGCGGTACACGGTTTTTAATTCCCAGTAAGCTTCGGGCTTAAAATTTTCTATTTCCAACTGTCGGTTTACTATCAGTGCCAAGGTAGGCGTTTGCACCCGTCCGATGGAAAGAACCTGCCGGTTTTTGCCGTATTTGAGTGTATAAAGTCGGGTGGCATTCATACCCAGCAACCAGTCACCAATGGCCCGCGACAGTCCGGCTTCGTAAAGCGACTGAAACTGGCTCTGGTCTTTTAGTTTTGAAAAACCTTCGCGAATAGCCTCTTCGGTCAAAGACGAAATCCACAAGCGTTTCACCGGACATTTACACAATGCTTTTTGCATCACCCAGCGCTGAATGAGCTCTCCCTCCTGCCCCGCATCACCGCAGTTCACCACCTCGTCGGCATTAGCCATGAGGGTCTCAATAACATGAAATTGTTTTTGAATACCGCTATCGTTCATCACCTTGATGCCAAACCGCTGCGGAATCATAGGCAAATGGCTCAATGCCCAGGCCTTCCATTCGGGCGCATATTCATGCGGCTCCAGTAAACCGCAAAGATGCCCGAAGGTCCAGGTTACCTGATAACCGTTTCCTTCGATATATCCATCTTTTCGGGTTTTGGCTCCGAGCACTTCGGCAATATCGCGCGCCACACTGGGCTTTTCGGCAATGCAAACAATCATCTTTTCAGTTTAGGGAACAGGTCACGACCCGTTTGTACATATAAATTAGTTAATCAATCTTCATACAAAAGTACTCAAAAACTTTCAAAGGCAATTACTGTTATACTGTCTGTGAATACTCACAGAAACTGCTCAAAGCCCTATTTATTGGCTAATAAGTTCTGTCATATCACCATTATGAATTGTAAAATATGCATCATGAATTGACAGAAATGTTTATCTTTGTGCTCAAATCCGACGCTTAGGTATGGGTGTTTGAGGGGTAATATTTAATCAAAGAAAAATTAGTTACATGTTTAAAAATCAAAAAATTACAAAAGATATTTATTATGTTGGCGTTAACGACCGTCAGAAGCATAAATTTGAAAATATGATTTCGCTACCTAACGGAGTTTCATATAATGCTTATCTGATTATTGATGAAAAAATAGCACTGGTAGATACCGTCGACATTTCATTTGGTGATATTTTTATAGACAAAATACAATCTCAACTACAAGGAAGAAAACTAGATTATTTAATTATAAATCACATGGAACCAGACCATTCCGGTTCTATTCGCCTGATTCGAAAATACTATCCCGACATGGTTATCGTGGGAAATAACAAAACCCTGAGTATGGTGGAGGGGTATTATGGAGTTACCGATAATATGATGGAAATTAAAGACAAAGAAATTCTATCTTTAGGTTCACATAAACTGGAGTTTCATTTAACTCCCATGGTTCACTGGCCTGAAACCATGATGACTTACGAAAAAACAGAAAAGATACTTTTCTCGGGCGACGCTTTCGGTGCATTTGGAACATTGGATGGTTCGGTAATGGATACCGACCTGAATGTGGATAAATATTGGGACGAAATGGCCCGCTACTATTCCAACATAGTGGGTAAATACGGTAATCCCATTCAGAAAGCATTAAAAAAGCTGACTCCGCTTGAAATAGACTTTATTTGCAGCACGCATGGACCGGTTTGGAAAGAAAATATAACCCGTGTAGTCGATATGTACGATCAGTTCAGTCGTTATCATGGCGACGATGGTATTGTGATCATTTACGGCTCAATGTACGGAAACACCGAACTAATGGCAGAGACAGTAGCGCAAGGTGTTGCCGAAGCCGGGGTTAAAAATATTATCATTCACAATGTTTCAAAATCCGACCCTTCCGTAATTATCCGCGATGTTTTCAAATATAAAGGCTTAATAGTTGGCAGCCCAACCTACAGCAACGAATTGTACCCTGAAGTTGAATCGTTATTGCGCAAGATAGAGATTCGCGGAGTAAAAAACCGTGTATTCGGTTGTTTCGGATCATTTACCTGGGCCAGTGCTGCTGTAAAACGATTGGACACCTTCGTGGAAACAATGAAATGGGAAAGAGCAGAAATATCGGTAGACGAAAAACAAGGTTTGAAAAAAGACAAATACGAAGATTGTCTGGAACTTGGACGTCAGGTTGCCGAACTGATGAAAAACCACGTTGATGCTCCCGACCATTGTGCATAAACAGTGATATTCTAAAAATACCTAACCACATTGAATTATATGAAAAAGCGTTATTTGGGAATCTTATTTATATTGACTACAATGAATTGTCTATCTCAGGTAAAAGATGATATTTATTATTCATCAATAAATTCAAATGATAGTTCTCAACATAAAATTAACAAAATAATACCGCTGGCTCATGAGAGTCATTCAAATACAAACATAGGTGTAAATACTGGAGTATTAATGGGTGGAGGAGCTCTTGTAGGACTGGATTTCAATGCAATGCTAGCCGATAACGTAAGTCTTCAGTTAGGTTTTGGTGCTCTTTCGTATGGAGCCGGATTAAATTTACATTTAAAATCCGACTTGATTTCACCTCTAATTTCATGTCAATATTGGCATCAGGGAGTGGGCTCTACATTCTATGCTTCTTATCTCGGTCCAATGTTTATTTATAGGATAAAATATTTTCAAGCCGGATTAGGAATTGGATACATTTTAGACAAGGGGACTCTGAATACAGACAAAAAATACGTGCTTTTATACAATATTGGGATGTTCTTTCCTTTATAAAATTTGATTTAAGAATAGAGTGAAATGAAACATAAGCCTATAAATATTTAATGTAATATGAATAACGGATTTGTACGTGTAGCTGCTGCTATTCCCGAACTTCGGGTTGCTGATTGTGCTTTTAATGTTTCAAAAATGGCCGATCTGGTACGGCAGGGTGAAAGTGAGAAAGTTCAGGTTATTTGTTTTCCCGAACTATCAATAACCGGGTATACCTGTGCCGATTTGTTTTTTCAGCAACAACTACTTGCCGACGCCGAAAAAGCGCTCAATGAGTTGCAACTGCTTACGTTTTCCACTACTGCAGTTATCATCGTCGGCATGCCTGTACGCATACAAAGTCAGCTATTCAATACGGCTGTGGTACTTCAGGGTGGACATATTTTGGGAGTTGTACCCAAAACACACCTGCCAAACAATAATGAATTTTATGAGAAACGGTGGTTTAGTTCTGCCACTGCTACCGATATACAAAGCGTTTATCTTTCGGGTGTAGAAGTTCCGTTTGGAACAAATTTACTTTTCAGTGATGGCAAATTTTCGTTCGGTATAGAACTCTGCGAGGACCTCTGGGTTCCGATTCCCCCTAGTTCGCAACACGCTTTACATGGTGCCGACATTATTTTCAATCTTTCGGCCACTAACGAACTGATAGGAAAACACAGCTACCTCCGTCAGCTCGTAGAACAACAATCGGCACGATGCGTAGCCGGATATGTATACGCTTCGGCAGGAGCAGGCGAATCGACTACCGATGTAGTCTATGCGGGCAACGGGCTGATAGCCGAAAACGGTAAAATAGTAGCCGCTTCCGAACGTTTTTCGTTCGAACCACAATTAATAGTGAACGATATTGACATAGAGCGACTGCAAGCCGATCGCATGCGAAATTCGAATTATGCAAACGATAAATCCGGTAGGGCTTATCAAATTATCAAGTTAGAGGATGCTCATTTTACTAATTTCGATCTGAAACGAACCTATAATAAACATCCGTTTGTACCGGCTCTGAGCAACAGAGATACGAGTTGCGAAGAGATTTTTTCTATTCAGGTGGGCGGATTAGCCAAACGTTGGAGTCATACGCATTCAGAAACAGTAGTTGTAGGCATCTCAGGTGGACTTGATTCCACACTGGCTCTGCTTGTTTGTGTAAAAACAGCCGACAAGCTAGGGTATGATCGCGAACGCATTATAGGTATCACCATGCCCGGATTCGGAACCACCGACCGGACTTACAGCAATGCCGTAAATCTGATGCAGTCATTAGGAATTACCCTGCTCGAAATACCTATTAAAGATGCCTGCCTGCAACACTTCAATGATATTGATCACGATCCGAAAGTGCACGACGTAGTGTACGAAAACACACAGGCTCGCGAACGCACACAAATACTTATGGACATTGCCAATCAACGAAACGGATTGGTGATTGGCACCGGCGATTTGTCGGAATCTGCTCTGGGCTGGGCAACCTATAACGGCGATCACATGTCGATGTATGCAGTCAACTCAGGCGTTCCTAAAACATTGGTTCGCTACCTGGTCGACTGGGCATCAAATCAACTGGACGCCATTTCAAAAGAAATCCTGCGGGATATACTGGACACACCAGTTAGCCCGGAGTTACTTCCGGCCGACGAGCATGGCGACATTGCTCAAAAAACCGAAGACATTGTGGGACCATACGAATTACACGATTTCTTTCTGTATTATCTGGTTCGCTTCGGATTTAGTCCGGCTAAAATATTTTTCTTAGCCAGGAATGCTTTTGCTGAGACTTATGCTGACGAAGTAATTGAGAAATGGTTGAAAATCTTTATTCGTAGATTCTTTGCCCAACAATTCAAACGCTCATGCATCCCCGACGGACCAAAAGTAGGATCTATCAATCTGTCTCCCCGAGGAGACTGGCGTATGCCTAGTGATGCAATTGCTTTTTTGGTAGACAATTAACAGTGGACTGTTGATAGTTGATAGTTAACAAGTAAAAGTGACTTGAGAAGTATGAAAGTTTACTTGACTAACGCGGAGACCTACTTAACTAATGCGGAAGTTTACATTAGAAACACGGAAGCTTACTTGACTAACGCGGAAGCTTATCCTACTAATGCGGAAGCTTACTTGACTAACACGGAAGCTTATTCAACTAATGCGAAAGCCTACTTTATAAACACGGAAGCTTATTCAACTAATGCGAAAGCCTACTTTATAAACACGGAAGCTTACTTGGTAAATTGGCTCTTTCAAAGCATATGCTCTACAGTGTAAAAAAGAAGTAAAAAAAGAGATTAACAATTAGCAATCAATAATTCATCACCCGATCATCACATCAACATATCAACATATCAACATATTATCACATCAACATATCATCACATCAACTCATGCTTGAACAACTATTTTACGGGAATACCTTACGCAATTGGTTAATATCGATTCTTATTATCGTGGGAGCCATGTTACTCAACAAAGCTATTGATTTGTTGAACAAACATATTATTCGAAAATTCACAGCTAAAACCAAAAACCGTCTTGATGATATTCTTTTCAAAATGCTTGAAGCACCTGTTTTATTGGGAATTGCACTTGCTGCCATTTGGTTTGCTGCACGACGTTTAGATTTGGGCACTCCGGTAGAAACAGTGATTCTAAAAGCCTACCGGGTACTAACCGTTATCAATATCACCTGGTTTATTGTACGCTTTGTAAATGCTTTACTCGAAGAGTATCTGGCTCCGAAAGCTGCCGATCAGAATGCGCATAAACATTTGGATATTCATCTGCTATCCATTCTCCGACGTGCCGTTTTGACTGTTATTTGGTCACTTGGTATCGTAATGGCATTAAATAATGTTGGTGTAAACGTTGGTACTCTTATTGCCGGACTGAGTATTGGTGGTTTGGCATTTGCGTTGGCTGCTCAAGACACCATTAAAAATGTATATGGAGGTTTTACGATACTTACCGACCGGCCATTTCGCATTGGTGACCGTATTAAAGTAGACGGATTCGACGGCTTTGTCGAAAATATAGGTATCCGTAGCACCCGCCTCCGCACATTGGAAAAACGCATGGTGACAATCCCGAATTTCAAACTAGTGGAAGCTTCTGTAGAAAACATTTCGGAAGAACCTAAGCGCAGAATACTGATGAAACTGGGCCTAACTTACAATACCACACCCCAAAAGATGGATGAGGCTATGAGTATTCTAAGAAATATACCCAACATAATTACTGAAGTTGATCCAAAAGACATTACAGTTGCCTTTACCGACTTTACCGATTATTCGCTGGTTATTACTTTCGTCTATTTCATACTCAAACCTGCCGATGTAATGGAAATACCTTCCAGAGTTAATTCTGAAATACTTCGCTCATTCAATGCAGCTAGTCTACAGTTTGCCTTCCCTACACAAACTATTTATATGGAAAAAGAGTAATCTGCCGACCAGATTACTCTTTTTAAATACTCCAGAGCATAATACTTACTTTATAGCAATATCCGAGGATTTGGCTTTTTTCTCTTTGGCTATAACAACTGTTCCGGCATTCGGTACAGCATCAAACTGAATATATTGAATTGAATTCTGCATAACAAGTTGCGGGTTCAATTTTACTTTTCCTTGTTTTACAGTAGCACTTACCCAACCTTCAGGCAGTGGACGACGAATGGAAACAGGATAATTGTAAATGCTATTATCCAGCGAATCGGTAAGTTGGATGACTATTCTTTTCGAACCTGTACTTATTACAGCGAGTGACACTGCATCGCGTTCTTTAATATAGCGCGCCACATTGCCAAAAGTTTCAACCCAGAATTTATCTCTGTTAGCATATACATATTCCAGATGGGCATTGAGTTCAGTTGCTTTTACCGGCGAATAGCCTCCGTCATTATCGATAGAATGCATCATAAACACACACCAGCCTTTTATTTTTGTCGCCCAATCAACTTTAGAATTAAACTGAGGCATTGTAGTCACTTCACCTTCGGTACCACAAATTATAGCCTGTACGTTCATAAAATCGGCCGGAGTGGATGCTTCAACATATCCATTACAACCACGTGCAGCAATATAATAGTTATTACACAATTTAGGATTTCCGGGAATACAAAACGGATAAGCAATAGTCAAACAACTTTGTCCGCTAATCTTACTGTTTATTATTTTTTTAGCACCGTCATACTCTGCAGCCTGCTTTGCATCATCAATACTATCCAAAGAAGGATGAGTAATGGTGTGACTGGCTATCTCGTGCCCGTTATTAGCAGCCGCCTGCAGTCCTGCCCAATTAGGAGCCCAAGCTGTGGTGGTAAATAAAGTCATTTTAAATCCAAACTTATCGAACATAGGTACCCCAATAGCTAATTGATTTGTACAGTTATCGTCAAAAGTATAACTTACTGCAGCCGGTTTAAATGACTTCCATGTTCCCACTTCGAATGGAACCGCTACCTTTTGCCCTAAAACAATATGACCCATCGTTAGACAGGCCATCAATAGAATAATCTTATTTAAATTTCTCATAAATGAATAAATGATAGTTGTCAGAAATTTCGAGTATTAGGAAGGACGAAAAACGAATAATCAGACCCGGGCATTTTATTCAGTATAAGCAACCAAAATTCTAAAATCGTTTTTTAAAGAGGCGCAAAGATCGTAAAAAAAATTGAATTAGCGAGACATCATTCTAAAAATTCTAATTTTCCGGCAGCTACTGATCATCCTTTTTCAAGAACATAGGTAATCAAAAATTCGGAAAAATTGAAAACTAATAAATCAATTCTCCGGCTCCCGCACGCATAATTTCAGGTTCGTATTCAGTACAATCTACTATCGTTGAATGTATCAAACCACCCATACCACCATCTACCACCAAATCCACCTGGTTACCGTATTTTTCTTCAATCAGTTCGGGATCGGTGATGTATTCGGTTGTTTTTTCGTCAGTAAAAATGGAACTGGTCATCATCGGATTACCCAATTCACGAACTATCGAGAGAGCTATATCATTGTTTGGCATACGAATACCAACGGTTTTCTTATTCTTGAAAAGCTTGGGAAGCTTACTGCTGCCATTCAAAATAAAAGTAAACGGACCGGGGAGATTCTTTTTCATCAACTTAAATGCCACGTCATCCATCTTGGCATACTCACTTATCTGGCTCATCTCATGACAGACAAATGAGAGATTAGCTTTCCGCAAATCGTGGTTTTTCAATTTTGCGATAAACTCCACCCCCGCACCATTGAATATATTGCAGCCAAAAGCATATACACCATCAGTAGGAAAAATAATTATCCCTCCTTTGCGCAACACTTCCACCACACGGCGTACCTCGGCAGGATTTGGATTAGTATCGTAAATTTTTAAAAGCATAGTCTTTCTTTTTACCACTAAGGCACTAAGCGCACAAAGTTACACTAAAAATTACATAGTGTAGCTAAGCGAACTTAATGCCTTAATGAATAAATTATATTTAGTGCTTCTAAGTGGTCTTAGTGCCTAAGTGGTTAATCCTCAAAAAGCGTCAATAATAGCTTTAAAGTCGGCAACTTTCAACGAAGCACCACCAATTAAACCACCATCGATATCCGGTTGAGCGAATAATTCAGGAGCATTTTTAGCGTTACAGCTACCACCGTAAAGAATAGAAGTTCCTTCAGCGATTTCTTTACCGAATTTTTCGGCAATAGCAGAGCGGATAAATGCCAAGGTATCTTGAGCCTGTTCAGTAGAAGCAGTTACACCCGTACCGATAGCCCAGATTGGTTCGTAAGCGATTACGATTTTTTTGAAATCATCTGCGCTCAGGTTGAAAACTGTTTCGTCCAACTGATTTTTTACATAAGCGTTTTGTTTGTTAGCGTTACGTACTTCCAACGCTTCACCGCAGCAATAAATCGGAGTCAAACCGTTAGTCAAAGCCAAAGCTACTTTATCATTTAAAATAGCACTTGTTTCGCCATAATACTCACGACGTTCAGAGTGACCAAGAATAACATATTCGGCACCTGTAGATTTCACCATAGCAGCACTGATTTCACCGGTATAAGCACCTGATTCTTTGTTAGCACAGTTTTGAGCTGCTACAGCAATTACTTTTGTGTCGACAGCAGCAGCTACACTTGCAAGGTGAATAAACGGAGTTCCGATTACTACATCACACTTCAATTTTGCACCAGCCAATGCTTTGTTCAATTCAGTTGCCAATGCCAACCCTTCCTGCAGGGTTTTGTTCATTTTCCAGTTTCCTGCAACAATGTTTTTTCTCATCTTTTTTATTTTATGTTTAGTTTGATAATCTTTTGTACATTCGCGATTGTAATAAACTACTTAATACCTGCCGGTGACGATTTAAAGTCGCGCCAGTTCCATTTCCCCACAACAGTACCTTGCTTAAGCAACACCAAACCCGGATTAGCCCGAATAATTGTTTTCAAGGTAATAGGGTCAGTTTTCCAGAAAGGATAAGCGAGACCATTTTTCTTGATGAATTTCTTCACGTCTTCATCATTCGAACCGGTTAAAGCATAAAACTTAATTCCACTCCTTACGGCTTTTTTATAAATCGCATTGGCTTTTTTAGCACCCTCAACTGATGCTTCAGATACATCGTACATGATCAGCAAATAAGTTTGCCCGGGATGATTTAAGACCTGCTGAGTTATATCATCAAATTGCGCATTCATTATATTGAAGTCATGTATAGGAGCGTGATAACCTTTTGAGACTAATACCGATTTTTGGTCTACAAACACCCAACTTGAATCACCTTTAGGATAATTGTCAAGCGTAAATTCCTTTTGCTCGCCATTCTTTTCATAAATGAAAGTTGTTTTATATTCGTCAGCCGGAGCATTGTCGGGCACTACCATAGCCTTTGGAATATTCACACCTACTTTATAAGGTAGAAAATCTATCATAGGAAGATGTCGATAGCTATACAACGACAAAGAGACACTTATCACAATAAACAAGAAGAATGCAACAAACTGGCTTCTGTTGGTGAGAAAAGGATGAAACCTATAATGATAAATAAGCATCAGAATCACAATAGCAATCAAAACCATATTTTTAAAAAAAGTAGCCCAGTTACTTAGAATCAACGCATCGCCAAAACAGCCACAGTCGGTTACCGGATTTTTAATGGCAATGTATAAGGTAAGGGGAGTCATTACCAGCATAAAAAGCAACGCCAACACATTGGTAAGATCAATATGAATATTAAAAAGCATATTGAGACCAATAATCAGCTCAATGGTAGAAAGCGCAATAGCAAGAGGAAAAGCATAGTCGGCCATCGATTCAAAAAAGCCTCCAAAAGTATGCAAATAATCCTCAATTTTATACGTAGATCCAAGCGGATCAATTGCTTTCACAAAACCGGAAAAGACAAATACAAGACCAAAAAGTTTGCGTCCTATTTCCAATGAAATATTTCCGGCAGTTTGCAATGTTTTATTCATTCCTTTTGTTTTTAGTTTGTAATTAATAAATTTAAGTCAGACATCAGTTACTGAGCGACTCTTCCATCTTAATTAATCCAAAAACAGCATAATTTATCATATCGAAATAATTCGCATCTATTCCTTCCGAAATTAAGGTTTTTCCCTTATTATCCTCAATTTGTTTAGTACGGTAAATCTTCATCAATATCAAATCGGTATATGATTCGAGACGCATACTACGCCAGGCTTCATCGTAATCATGATTTTTGTCCATCATCAATTTCTTTGCTTCCGATATATATTTTGTATAAAGATCAACCCCACGATCGTAAGTAAGATCATCGGTTTCGGAACAGCCCAATTCAAGTTGAATTAGTCCGATAATGCCATAATTTACAATAGCTATCAGCTCCGGGCGAATTCCTTCGTTTACTTTTGATACACCTTTGGTTTCAATACTCCGTATACGATTAGCCTTGATAAAGATCTGGTCAGTAACCGATTTTGGACGCAAAATTCGCCATGAAGCACCGTAGTCTTTCATCTTCTTATTAAAAATATCACGGCAAATAGTAGCAACTTGGTCGAATTGTTGATCGGTGTGGCTCATAATGATAAGCTGTTTTTTAGGAACAACAAAGGTACTGTTTTTTGTTTAAACGAACAATCAATGAAAATCTAAATTTCCACTATAAATTCTTATTATAAATATTGCATATTTATAATAATACTATTCATTTTAGAGCCTTTACTTTCGTTTATTAGCCCATTAAAAGGTTAAAACATCCAGTTTTTATAGTAGGAATGCGATATTTTTTCCTATATTTGTGACAGAAACAATAAAACTTATGAGAATATCAAGCCTATTGACCCTTCTTTTTCTATGTATAGCCCTAACATCAATTTATGCTCAACAACGTGGAAATGCCTCGTTCTACAGCTCAAGGATGCACGGTAGGCACACGTCAGACGGGGGAAAATATCACACCGACAGTCTCACATGTGCTCACCGGACTTACCCTTTTGGAACCTTATTAAAAGTCCGGAATCCCAAAAATGGCAAACAGGTAATAGTTAAAGTAACCGACCGCGGTCCGCACCGAAAAAGATTACTCATAGATTTATCCTATTCGGCGGCCAAAGAACTCGACATTGTACGAGCAGGAGTTGCTCAGGTTGAAATCACCAAAATGGATTCTGTCCCGGCAAAACGATTTGTTCTGCCCTCCGATTCGGTACTTGCTCAAATGAATAGCAAGACAACTAACCAGAAATAAATTCAGCACTCTTTTTAGTTTTTTAATTGGAGTATCTTAACTTCAGTCCGACTTTCTATTTCTAATAATCATTGTATCTTTGCGCCTGATTTTTTTTAAAAATTATTTTTAATCAGAACAATAAACGACATATGGGTATAGAAAAAGCCATCTTCCAACGCACGGAACTGCTTTTAGGAAAAAGTTTTGTAGAACGTACAGCAGAAAAGCGGGTTATTATTTTCGGCATAGGAGGTGTTGGCAGTTGGTGTGCCGAAAGCCTTGTTCGTTCAGGGATACGCCACCTGACCATAGTCGATTCTGATCGGGTTTGCATAACCAATATCAACCGGCAACTTATGGCCACCACCAAAACGGTAGGCAAAGTAAAGACCGAAGTATTGAAAGAGCGATTACTCGAAATAAATCCTACAGCCGAAATCACTGCCCTGCAAAAAATATACAGCCCGGAAAACTACGAATCCTTTGAACTGGACAGCTACGATTTTATTATTGACGGAATCGATAGTCTGGCAAACAAAGTTCATTTAATACAACAAGCCACAAAAACCAATGCGACTTTCTTTTCGTCGATGGGCGCAGCCTTAAAGATGGACCCGACACGCATCAAGGTGGCTGAATTTTGGAAAGTGCAAGGTTGCCCGCTAGGAGCAGCACTCAGAGGAAGACTCCGGAAACTTGGTGGGACAAGCAAGAAGTTTATGTGCGTATACAGCGACGAATTATTGCAGAATCAGGGAGAAAACGCCTCATGCGGAACTGAAAAATGCATGTGCCCTAAAGCCATTGCCGGACCCGGCGATCCGGATTTGGTAAACCACGAGTGGTGCAGCCTGAAAGCCAAAATAAACGGAACAACATCATACATGCCGGCCATGTTCGGGATGACTATTGCAGCACTGGTAGTGCAGGCAATAGAAAAAGAAAAAGAGTAAACCGCTTTATTGGTCCGGCTAGCCGACACAGCCGGACCAATAAGCAGTTGTTTTTACAGCTATCCAATCGTAGCAAAACGGAATTTCACCAACCAACTCCCGTCATCACTTTACCGAAAGCTTTTCGCCTCCTGTATGAGCTACAAACTCGGGTGCATACTGACACTGAACCGAAGCTATCCCACTGCTATAATCTCCGGAAGCATTTACCCACATTTCATATTCGAACACATACGTTCCTTTTGGCAAGAAGGAGAAAAAGAACTGCGTAGAAGCATCTTTCGTCGACTGATAGTAACAAACACCTTCTTTCCACTCACTACCGGAACGTTGACTCACCGGCTCAAAGCACGAAGCCCTCAAATCTTTCAACGCCACAAACTCCAGGTTGCGATCGGTGGTAATAACCAAACGCGACACCACTTTATCGCCTTTATATAAACCAGCTTGCTCAACCGGAACCAATCCATTGAGAGCGCTGCCGAATGCAGAGCCTTTGACCGACGGTTTCACAACAAATAAATTCCGCGTAATCTTCAGCGGGCCGCCCTGTCCGGTCACTTTATCCAAGCTCAGATAATATTGCCAGTACATAGCCCCCCAACCGATTCCCGAATGGTTGGTATTTGAAACCGTAACCTTTCCCATTTCCGGACGGACATCAACCGGAGCAATGCTTTGTTTGAAATAAGAAGTTCCCGCTTCTACAGTTTCGGGTTTAAGCAAAGCAGACCCAAGCTTAATCTGTGCTACTCCGTCGTTGGCGAGCCAATCCGCCCCTTGATGCAACAAGGCGTAAACAGCATCGACGGTAGACAGAGGCGAATCCCAACG
>WSSedL1CaDRAFT_10000372_pt1 | contig 31706 bp, 26 predicted proteins | sample WetSurSL1Cattail_FD_9464 | JGI IMG/M metagenome (IMG submission 9464)
CGGGCACGAGCCGGAGCCGTGCGAGCGGTTCGGCAAACTGCAACTCTATCTCCGGCAACGGGCAGTGGATCCTCCGGCTCCGTTTCACCCGAACAAGCGAAGTCAGGGCCAAGCCCGCGATCGCAAAGTCGCACACGCTCCCTGCGCCGGGTTTGCAGAGAATAACCATACCCCGGGCCTGAGCAACGGGCAGGGCCTCATCGATCGCTTTTTTGGGGAGCGGACCCCTTGTCATGCCACATCATCCCTGTCATCCGGCACGTGTTCTGCACAACATGCCGGTTGCGGCCGTACGATCTTCCGGTGCGGTCGCCGGCGTGGCAGTGCAGAGAGGCCCGGCGCCAGGGGAATATCGTGAAGTTCAGTTACCCGGTCCGCCAGATACACCGGCGGTCCTCTCGGGATATGGCGCTTCCCCCATTCCAGTTCTTCGTTCTCACTCACAGTTCCGGCCGCACCGGTTGCTGTTGCATCCGGACCAGCCGCAGTTTTCCTGTTTGTTGCTGGTACTTCCATTCATTCATCACCATTTCATGGGTTTTTTTGATCGTACCTCCATCCTTTTTTTCCGGCTCCCGGGACCTGCTGCCCCGTACCGCAATTGTCCGTTTAACGCCAGCCCGGGAGCGATGTAGTGCAAGCCACAATTTTTTTGTCACGAAACGGACAGCAGGCTAATGCATCCGTATCGTGTAGGATTATACTTCAGCGCCCGGACCGGCGGTCACCGACGTATGATAAAAACAGCGGGCAGAAGAGTACCATGCCGGGTGTCCGCGTGTATCTTCCCGGCAATGGCGATCGACTCAAACAATTCCTGTGGGATACCAAAAAACCGCCAGAAAAGTCTGCATGGGGGGATCACGGAGACAGAGAAAAACTTCGCGAACCGGGCCGCAGCTTTTCGTGCGACACCATGGCGCCTCAGTTTCCGTTCCCCCCTCGTGCAGAAATTCTGAAACATGGTTTTCCTTATCCATGGAAAACGACAGCTTCGTATTTAAATTACTTTGATGGTTCTGGTTAGCAGTATCCAGTCCATTTCCCCCGGAATGGTGGTATATATCTCATCAGTCTCTCAAAAGAGGATGTTCTTCTACCTGCAAAATTCTGCGGTTCCTGCCCGGGATATTTTCATATTTTCAATTGATCGGATCCCGATATCTGCATTTTATCTGACCGGGATACCCGGGATCAGGCAGTCCACCAGCCCCAGAACCGGCCGAGATTGTAGAGGAGAGTTATGGAAAGGCAGAACCCGATAATAGCAATATAAAACCAGTTCTTGTTCTCATTTACGAGATCGATAACCCGCTGTATACCATTGAGTATTGTATGGGACGGTTGTGTGACCGGGACGGATCGTTTTTTTGCCATACTGATGCCTCCCCTTTTACTTTGTCATGATCATCTGGACATTTCGATCTGATAAAACCCGGTCAACGCCCGGCTGCCGGAAGAGCATAATAAAAAAAGAAAATTTTTCAGAGACCTTAATCGGTCCGCTTGATAATTGCCTTTCCGAGCACGTATCCTACACCGGCACAGAGAAGGACGCCGATAATGGCGGAGACATAATAGCCCGGTGCCTGTGTCGGGAGGGTGTCATGCTCTCCACCGGCAAAATCATAGTCCGGCAGGAGCGGACTCCAGAGTGTCGAGAGCTGCTGGAGCCCGGCCGGCACGTACCCGATTGATTCCTGGAGCTCATCGGGGCCCCACTCCCCAAAAGCCGTTCCTGTTGCAATCAGGCCGATTGGAACGATGACCACGAGTACTGCCATCGCGATAATTAATACCTTAAGGGTCTTGTCCATCTTTTTCACCCCTCATTTACGCAGTAGGCGCTCCTTTTCCGGCATCTGCATTTTTGTCGTTTTCCGGTTTGTAGTCAAAGATGATCTCCGGACTGTTCCGCGCTATGTACGCAAATGCCAGCGCGGTGATAATCGCCTCGACAAAGCTGAAGAATACCATATGCTCGATCAGCATTGCCGGGATCGTCACGTTCAGCCCGTAAGGCATATAGAGAGGCACGCCCGCGGCAGTATGTTCGAGAACCGGCTGCATACCCATCTCAAAGCCGGCAACACCAGCGGCAACCGTTAAGCCGACATAGCCGGCTACTGCTGCTGCGGCAATCCTGAGGTTCGAGGTGATCGGGGAGTTCCCGCTGATCAGTTTATAGGCATAGAACCCGACAAACGGGATCACAACGCCCATGTTGAAACAGTTCGCCCCGAACGCGGTGACGCCGCCGTCACCGAACAGGAGGCACTGGATAAGAAGCGCGACCGATGTTGTCACGACTGCTGCCCAGGGGCCAAGGATGATGGCCACAAGGGCGCTGCCCACGGCATGTCCCGAGCTTCCCCCGGGGACCGGGACATTGAACATCATGATGACAAACGAGAATGCAGCGGCCAGGGCAAGGTACGGTACCTGCCGCGAGCGGAGATGCTTCTGCACCCAGTATCCGGCGTACAGCCAGATCGGAATCATCACAATATACAGAAGGATAAATGTTGTTGGTCCAAGATATCCATCAGGAATATGCATCTTTTCACCGGAGTAATGATACTTTGTTATTGTTATAAAAAACTGCCTATTTCGTAGCAACAACTATGATCCATTGAAATAATGATTCGAATTGATTTGACAAAATGGTGGTTATTTATAATATTGATAACCCTGGAGGTAATTGTTGTAATATATCTGGATCTTACCGGCTCTGGTCAATCAACATTTTTTTGCATCTTTCCCGGCGAGACACAAGTCCCGCAGCCGGTACCGGGTGTGCCCGGATTCCGGGATTCTGAAGATCCTGCCCAATCTAGACCAGGTATACAAACACGCCAGCCTGTACATTCAATACCGTGACATAATATCCGGATTTTTATAGATGCTGCATGTTCAGATGGTTTATTAACCATGATGAACCACCAAACGGTTACCCCAATCCCGTATCGGGCCATGTGATCATACGGGGGCACGAGCCGATACCATGAATCCGTCAGAGTTACGCAAGTTCCTTGCACCCGAGATTGTCTTTGGCGCCGGAGCCCGGCACCTGGCCGGCAGGTATGCAAAGAACTTCGGGGCTGCAAAGGTGCTGCTGGTCACCGACGCGGGTGTCAGAAAGACCGGGCTTGTCGATGAAATCCTGAACGATCTCCTCCAGGCAGGAGTAAGCGCCGAAATATTTTCCGAGGTTATGCCGAACCCGCGTGCGGAAAACGTGATGGCAGGGGCGGCCTGTTTTAAGACTGCCGGTTGTTCTGCGCTGGTGGCGGTAGGCGGGGGCTCGGTCATCGATTGTGCAAAAGGCATCGGGATTGTCTCGTCCAATGGCCGTCCCATCACCGCGTTCGAAGGCGTCGACCGGGTGATCGTTCCCCCGCCCCCCCTGATCTGTATCCCCACGACCGCAGGATCGAGCGCCGATGTCTCGCAGTTTGCCATCATCAACGATACCGACCGGATGGTCAAGATCGCCCTCATATCAAAGACCCTGGTACCCGATATTGCGCTCATCGACCCCGAGACCCTGCTCTCCCTCCCGCGGAATCTTACTATCTATACCGGGCTGGACGTACTGACCCATGCAATCGAAGCGTACGTGTCCAATGCCAGTTCTCCGCTCACCGATCTCCATGCCCGGGAAGCGATAATGCTTGTGGTAAAAAACCTCGAAGCGTCCGTCGAGTCCCCGCATGACATTGCATTCCGCAGCGGGATGATGCTTGCAAGCCTCAATGCAGGCCTTGCCTTTTCGAATGCGAGCCTCGGTGCAGTCCATGCAATGGCACACAGTCTCGGGGGCTACCTCGACCTTCCCCACGGGAAATGCAACGCCCTGCTGCTCGATACGGTCATACGGTACAACTATCCATCGGCACCGGACCGGTACAATGCTATTGGCGAGGCAATGGGACTTCCGGTCTGGAACGTCTTGCCGGAGGAGCGGTGCGATCTGATCTGCGCTGAGATCTGCCGGCTCCGCACGGCTCTTGGGATCACGGCAACGCTCGGATCCCTTGGCGTGAAAAAAGAGGTTATCCCGTTACTTGCCGGACATGCCATGCACGATGTCTGCATGGCCACCAACCCCAGGGACCCGAAAACAGAAGAGATCGAGGCGCTGTATGAATCCCTCCTCTGATCAGCCGGAGGACCGGGAATCCCTCCGCGAACGGATCATCGGGATGGGAGAGTCGTCCGTTCATAAAAGCTATTACCCGCTTCTCCAGCAGAGGTTATCGGAACTGGAGCGGTTCCGGGCGCTCATTGACGAGACCCACGATATGATCCTCGTGATAAAAACCCCGGAGAACACCTGCGTTGAGGTAAACCATGCAGGAAGTGCCCGGCTCGGATTCTCCCCGGAACAGCTTGCGAACCTGGAGATTGCAGCCCTCGTTGTCCCGGAAAAACGCGAACAGTTCCAGGTGCTCCTGTTGCATGCTGCCGAATCCGGGGCGCAGGAAAAGATCGAGACCACCCTGTGTTCGGCGCAGGGACGGATGATCCCTGCCGAACTCTCCATTCATTTCGTGACCATCGATCAGCAGAAGTACGGGGTTATCGTTGCCCGCGATATCAGCGAGCGGCTCCGGTACGAGCGGGCGCTCGTGGCTACCCAGAAAAAGCTCAACCTGATCAATTCCCTGACAAGGAACGATATCAAGAGCCAGATCTTTATTGTCCGGGCATACCTGGATGTGCTCAGGCAGATAGCAAAACATCCCGAAGAGATCACCATCCTTGAAAAACTGGCCGGGACCACCCTCGATATCCAGAACCATATCGAACTTGCAGAGAACTACCAGAAACTCGGTGTCCATCATCCCCGGTGGCAGAACTTTTCCGGGGTACTGCTCTATGCGATCTCGCACCTCCCCCCTATCCCCATCACCCGGTGTACGGATATGGACCGGCTTGAGATCCTCTCGGACCCCCTGCTCGAAAAGGGCCTCACCCATTTAATGGAATTCATGTATGCCCATGGCGGGATGACGGTGCCGGTCCAGCTCTCCCACGAAGAGGTAGACGAAGGACTTACCCTTACCTTTCTCAAAACCGGGACCGGGCTCCCGCCCGAACAGCGGGAATCGGTGTTTGTCTGGGCGCCTGCAAAGACCTCGGGGCCGAACCTGTTCTTCACCAAAGAGATCCTCGATATGACCGGGATTTCGATAGCCGAGAACGGCGATGCCGGAATGCTCCGGTTCATCATACGGGTCCCAAAAGACGGGTACCGGTTCCAAGTATAAGATAGGGGGCCCTGAAGAGGCGTACTGCCAACAGGCAGCCAGTCTGGTTCTCTTGAGATCAAAAGGGTTTTTCTCCCCAAAATCCAATATTTATTGTGATAAATTCAGGAATTTTTTTTAATGATTTTTTAAGGGAGGTTACCTTTGACTGATTCCTACGATGCATCCCACATCACGATACTTGAAGGGCTCACACCGGTTCGTGAACGCCCGGCCATGTATATCGGGAGCACCGATACCCGGGGGCTCCACCACCTTGTGTACGAAGTCGTGGACAACTCGATCGATGAGGCACTTGCCGGCTTCTGCACCTTAATCTCGGTCGTTATCAACGGGGACGGGTCGCTGTCCGTTGTGGATAATGGCCGGGGCATCCCGGTCGATACGATGGAGAAGAACCATAAGAGTGCGCTCGAAGTGGTGCTCACCGTTCTCCATGCCGGGGGCAAGTTTGACAAGGCCACCTACCAGGTCTCGGGAGGTCTCCACGGGGTCGGGGTATCCGTGGTCAATGCCCTCTCCACCAACCTTTCCGCCCGGGTGTACCGCGACGGCAATATCTACGAGATGCACTTTGCCCGGGGCATCCCTGCCGGCCCGCTCACGCAGCGGGAGGAGACACTTGCCGAAGCAGTGATCCGGTACCAGCAGTGGTACGGCGAGCCGGCACCTTTCGTACGGAGCACCGGAACTTCCGGCGGCCAGCAGAGCCTCCCGGAACCGGGCGATCCGTCCCAGGGCACGGCCGAGGATCGCGTGCGGTTCTTTGCGGAAACCGGCACAAAACTCACCGGTACATTAATCACCTTCAAGCCGGACCCGACCATCTTTGAAACGGTCACGTTCGACTACGATATCCTGGCATCCCGGCTCCGCGAGCTTGCCTTCCTAAATGCCGGCCTCACCATCCGGATCACCGATGAGCGGACCGGCACCCGTGCTTCGTACTGTACGGGCGGGCTCTCGGAGTTCGTGAGATACTTAAACGAGGGATCCGAGTGCCTCCATGCGGTTCCCATCGATATCACCCAGAAAGATCCCGAGAACAAGGTGGAGATCGAGATCGCCCTCCAGTACACCACCGGCTACGATGAGAAGACGTATTCGTACGTCAACAGCGTCAATACCCGCGAGGGCGGCACCCATCTCGAAGGGTTCCGGAGCGCCATTACCCGGGCCATCAATACGGTCGGGAAACGCAACAACCTTATAAAAGAGAATGCGACCATCTCCCTCCGCGGCGAGGATGTCCGCGAGGGCCTGACCTCGGTGATCTCGGTTAAGATGGCAAACCCCCAGTTCGAGGGCCAGACCAAGATGCGCCTTGGCAACAGCAACATCAAGGGCATTGTGGATTCGCTTGTATATGCAGCGCTCAACCAGTACTTTGACGAGAACCCGAAAGTGCTTGCCATCATTATCGAGAAATCCCTCTCGGCAGCAAAGGCACGCGAGGCAGCGAGGAATGCGAGGGAACTCGCACGGCGCAAGAGCTCTCTCGAAAGCTCAGGTCTTCCCGGGAAACTTGCCGACTGCTCGGAACGCGACCCGGCAAAGAGCGAGATCTATATCGTGGAAGGGGATTCGGCAGGCGGCAGCGCCAAGCAGGGCCGGGACCGCAAGTTCCAGGCCATCCTCCCCCTGCGGGGCAAGATCCTGAACGTGGAAAAAGCAGGCGAACACCAGATCTTAAAGAACGCCGAGATCCAGACGCTGATATCAGCGATTGGGACCGGCATCGGGGACAAGTTCGATATCGAGCGGGCCCGGTACCACCATGTCGTGATCATGACCGATGCCGATGTGGATGGTGCGCATATCAGGACACTGCTTTTGACGTTCTTCTACCGGTACATGCCAAAAATTATCGAGGCCGGGTATGTGTATATCGCCCAGCCTCCCCTGTTCCGTGTCTCAAAAGGAAAAGAAGAGAAGTGGTTGTACAAGGAAGAGGAGATGAAGAAAGTCTCTGCTGCCATGGGTGACAAGGGCGTCTCCGTCCAGCGGTACAAGGGTCTGGGTGAGATGAATGCCCAGCAGCTCTGGGATACGACCATGTCTCCGGCAAACCGCATTTTCCTGCAGGTGACCATCGAGGATGCGATGGATGCTAACGAGATCTTTAAGACCCTGATGGGGAAGGATGTGGAGATACGAAAAGAGTTCATCATCCGCCATGCAAAGGAGGTGACAAACCTTGACATCTGATAACAAGAACCCCCCGGCCGAAGCCCCGCAGACCCACCGTGTCGAGCCGATCAGCATCGAGCACGAGATGAAGACCTCGTTTATCAACTACGCGATGTCGGTCATCATCAGCCGGGCTATTCCTGATGTCCGGGACGGCCTTAAGCCGGTCCACCGCCGCTCGCTCTATGGCATGTGGGACATGGGGAACACCTCCGACAAGCCTACAAAAAAGAGCGCAAGGGTGGTCGGTGACGTGATGGGTAAGTACCACCCGCACGGCGATTCCTCCATCTACGATACCATCGTCAAGATGGCCCAGCCATTCAGTTACCGCCACATGCTTGTGCAGGGACAGGGCAACTTCGGGTCCATTGACGGGGATTCTGCGGCAGCGAGCAGGTACACCGAAGTCCGGCTCTTCCCGTACGCGGAAGCCCTCCTTGAGGATCTGGACAAGGAAACCGTGGATTTTGTACCAAACTACGATGAATCGCTCAAGGAGCCCACCGTCCTTCCGGCAAAGATCCCGAACCTTCTTGTCAACGGAACTGACGGTATTGCGGTAGGTATGGCTACAAAGATGCCCCCGCACAACCTCCGGGAGGTCTGCGCGGCGGTTTCGGCCTATCTCGATAACCCGGACGTTCCGGTCGAGGAACTCCTGCGGATCATGCCCGGCCCGGACTTCCCGACCGGCGGCATCATGATGGGCGTCGAGGGTGTGAAGAACATCTACGCCACCGGCCAGGGCCGGGTCGTTGTCCGCGGTGTCGCGGAGATCGAGGAATCGGAGGGGGGCAACCGGGGCGACCGGATCATTGTCACCGAACTCCCGTACCAGGTGAACAAGGCCCAGTGGATCAGCGGCATCGCCGATATGGTCAAGGAAAAGAGGATCGATGGCATCACCGATATCCGCGATGAGTCCGACAAGGAAGGCATACGGGTTGTCTTCGAGCTCCGTAAAGGCACGATGGCGCCGGTTATCTTGAACAACCTGTACAAGAACACCGCACTGGAATCCAGTTTCTGGACATCGAACCTTGCGATTGTCGATGGCCAGCCCAAGATCCTCAACCTTCACGGCCTCCTTGGCCACTTTGTCCAGCACCGGATCGAAGTGATCCGGCGCCGGTCCGAGTTCGATCTGAAAAAGGCGCGGGAGAAAGTTCACATCCTCGAAGGGCTGCTTCTAGCCCTCTCACGGATCGATGAGGTTATCGCTGCGATCCGGGGGTCCGACACGGTGGACAATGCCCGGCTCACGCTTATTTCCCGGTTCGGGCTTGACGAGCTGCAGGCAAACGCGATCCTCCAGATGCAGCTGCGTCGTCTCGCGGCCCTTGAGCAGCAGAAGATCAATGACGAGAAGGCGGGCCTGGTCACAGAGATCAACCGGCTTACAACGCTCCTCTCGAACGAATCTAACATCAAGGACGAGATCCGGCGGGAGACTGCCGAGGTTGCCGCAAAGTTCGGCGACGCGAGAAGGACAAAGATTGCAAATGCCGTCGGCGATATCTCCACCGAGGACCTGATCGAGGATAAGACGGTGCTCGTCTCTATCACAACGGCAAATTACATCAAGCGCATGGATCTCGACACCTACCGCAAACAGCGGCGGGGCGGACGGGGCATCACCGGCATGACGACAAAGGAAGAGGATTTTGTCGATTCGGTCTTTGTCGCCGGCATGAAGGATTTCCTGCTCTGCTTCACGAACCTCGGCCGGGTGTACTGGCTCAAGGTGTACGAGATCCCCGAGAGTTCCCGGGTGGCAAAGGGCAAACCGATCGTAAACCTCCTGAACTTAAAAGAGGAGATCGTAACCGCCGTAATCCCCATCCGCGAGTTCCGCGAGGACCGGTTCCTCCTCTTTGCAACAAAACTCGGGCAGGTTATAAAGATCCCGCAGACCGAGTTCTCCAACCCCCGGTCGATCGGTACAAACGCCATCAGGCTCCGGGAAGGCGACCAGCTGGTCGAGGTAATCTCAACAAACGGCAACAACGAGCTCGTGCTGACCTCCCGGTTCGGCCAGAGCCTCCGGTTCCACGAAGAGACGGTGCGGACGGTAGGACGCGGTGCGCTGGGTGTCAAAGGGATGAACCTGATAGGCGGGGACACCGTTGTGGCAGTTACCCTGCTTGAAAAGGACCACCTCCTTACCATCTCCGATGTCGGTTTCGGGAAACGTACCGAGTTCGACGAATTCCGCGGGCACGGGCGGGGCACGAGGGGTGTCCGGAACATCTCGCTCGAACGCGATGCCGTGGTTATTATGTCCCGTGCGGTCTCGGATACCGATGAGATCGTGGTGATGACCGCGGCCGGCATTGTCATACGCACCCGGGTAAGCGAAGTGCGGATCATAGGAAGGGGCACCAAAGGTGTCCGGATCATGCGCCTCGACGAAAAAGATAAGGTAGTCGGCGTTGCAATCGTCCAGCCTGAAGCTGAAGATGCACCTGAAGCCGGCACCGAACCGGATACCCCGACAGCGCCGCCGGCGCCATAACCCCCGGCTCTTTTTTCCCGTTGGCCCCTCCCGGGAGTGGGAGGAGGTCGTCTCTTTTTTTACACCCGTCCCAGGATTTGATTACAGACCGGCACCGGCTGCGTCATTATCCCCGGTAAATGCTTATGAGGCATACGCGGCAAACAGGATGCTGTGAGCACAATGTTCCGGAAGGTTATTCCCGTATCCACCAGCCATGAGGGGGAGATTATCGATCTGACACCAGCAGTAGCCGGGGTTATCCGGGAGAGCGCCGTACAGGAAGGTCTTGTTCATCTCTTCGTGCAGCATTCCACTGCGGCCCTCACGACAATCGAGTACGAACCCGGCGTGCTCGCGGATCTGGCCCGGGCGCTCTCGGTTTTGGCGCCCGACAATCAGGAATATGCCCACAACACGAAATGGGGCGATGGCAACGGGCGATCCCATGTCAAAGCAGCGCTTGTCGGCCCCTCCCTCACGATTCCCGTTGCCGGGGGAAAACCCTGCTGCGGGACCTGGCAGCAGATCGTTCTTCTGGAACTGGACGTCAATGCCGGCCGGGAACGGAGCGTGATCTGCACGGTATGGGGAGATAAATAAAAAACAGGGAGGTATCGTTAAAATTTAGTGGTGGCGGGGTAATCCCGGAAAGTTGGTGCAGAAACATCAAAAACCCGCAAAAATACGGGGTTTAGATCTTCTCATAATACTTCATCGAACCGCAGGCCCCGCACTTCCCGTCCACCACCATGTAATCGGGAACGGTCTCGCCGCAGGTGGGGCAGGTCACCGGTTTCCAGGCCTCTTTTATTTTTACCGGCACCCGGACCCGCTCGTACGAGAGGAAGCCCCGGCCGGCCTTAAAGATTGCCTCCTGGAGTGCAACGCCCATGGTATGCTTGTGAAACTCGGGACTGTTGGAGAACCATTTGTCAATAACCGGGAAATTCTTGATCTTTTCCAGGTCCACATAGACCCGGACCGCTTCGGCAGTCGGGTTCTCGGAGACCCGGTTGACCGTGACGGCAAACCGCCCGATGGGCAGCACCTTGAGCCGGCCGTTCCCGGTCGTGATATGGGCTATCACCTGCGGGGCGTCGGGAAGGCATTTCGGGGTCTCGCAGACCGCAAAGAGTTTTTCATCGGGCGTGGCATGCAGGAGATCGAGGGCATAGTCCACCATGAACGCACCGATCAAAAGGCCCGGTGCCGGTGAGGAATGGAACTCCGCACACCGGAGAAGGTAGGTCTTTACCGGTTCCTTTACCCCGGCAGCCGCTATCCGTTCGCCAAAACCCTGTTCATCCGCGCGACGATGTCCCGTATCCATACGCACCGGTTGGCGTCCCGGAAATAAACATGTTGGTTTGTAACCAGATGCTGACGGGACAGAACGACAAAAACAAAAATCGGCAGGGGTCCGGATCAGATCTCCTTAAACCAGCCGGTGCCGACGCGTTCGATAAACCGGGCGGTCCGCTCTTTGGGCTTTGCATGTGCCCGGACATAGGCGAGCAGCCGGCTCACGAGCGCCTGTGCCTTTTCTGAAGAAAGGCCCGACGCAACCTCGTCTCCCTCGCGGACGTGGAAGGCACTGTGCCCGCCAAAAAAGACCGTCCAGCCTTTTGCCGAGCCCATGAGCCCGATATCCCGGACCTTGCTCTCACCGCAGCACCGGGGACATCCCGAAATCCCGATCTTAATCTTTGCCGGGAACTCCTGGCCTGCATACTCATCGGAGATCTTTTTTGCGAGCCCGAGCGAGTCCTGCAACCCGTTCTTGCAGAACGCACTGCCCGGGCAGGACTGGACATAGCGGACGCCCGGGGTGATCGATGCCGAGCCCAGATCCCCGAGTTCCCGGCGGACCGCCGGGATATCCTCTTCTTTTACCCCCACGAGCAGGAACCGCTGGCCGGAGGTGATCTTGACAAGCGGAATATGGTAGGTCCGGGCAACCCGGGCAAAGGTTTCCAGGATTTCAGGAGTGACCGCACCGGCCGGGATCCGGGTCTGGATCGCATAGGTCTTCCCGTCTTTCTGGAGTTTTGCACCATAGGTAGTATCGGTCATGATAATCCTGATAGTAGGTTTTCCCGTTTCCCCAACAAATGGTTATGGGAAGGGGTAATCCCCAGGGGTACGGTCAGTCCGCGATCTGCACGAACCTGTGGATCCACCTGCCGGCAGGGTTTTTCCCGGCCATACCTCAGTGCCGGTAAGCAGGATCTCTCGTTGGGGCGGCATAAGTGAGAAAACGGATATGAGCGTGCTTCCCGGGAAATTTTCCCGGATTTTTTTTTATGGAAGATATCATTACAAATCCTTTGCTGCCAATAAGGGGTATAACCATTTTATAACCCCCGGCAGGTCAATAAAACATTTCAGGTATCCTCTGTTTCCGGTAATGGCATGAGCCCGGGAGGATTGAACGCGGGGGTAAATCCGGTGAACATGCATGCGTGATGCAAAGACAGACTTAGAATACGTGGCAACCACATGCCCGTACTGCGGTGTGGGCTGTGGGCTTAACCTGGTTGTCCGGAATGGGAAATGCGTAGGTGTCGAACCGTATAAGCGCAGCCCGGTAAACGAGGGAAAACTCTGCCCCAAGGGCGCCACCTGCTGGGAACCGGTACACAGCCCCGACCGGCTGACAACACCCCTGATCCGGAAAGGAGATACATTCGAGAAGGCCAGCTGGGACGAAGCGCTTGACCTGATAGTAAAGAAGTTCGTGGAGACTTCCGACGCGTTCGGCCCAAAAGCTCTCGGCTTCCAGGTCTCCTGCCGTACGGTCAATGAAGACTGCTATGCAATGCAGAAGTGGGCTCGGGTCGCGTTTAAGACCAACAACATCGACAACTGCGCCCGGATCTGCCACGGGCCATCGGTTGCCGGCCTCTCGCTCTGTTTCGGGTCCGGTGCGGCCACCAACCCGTTCGATGATGTCCTCAACTCCGATCTCATCCTCCTGTGGGGCTCAAACGCAGTCGAGGCACACGCGCTTGCTGCACGGCGCATTGTCCAGGCACAAAAGAAAGGAGCCCGGGTCATTGTCCTCGACCCGCGGTACAGCCCGACCGCCCGGCTTGCCGATGAGTGGATCCGTCTTACTCCATCCACCCACATTGCCCTTGCAAACTCCATAATGTACTGGATCATCAAAGAGGGCCTTGAGGACCGGGAATTTATCAGGAATCGGACGAAAGGCTTCGAAGATCTCAAAAAGACCGTGGAAAGATACGCCGATGCAGAGAGCATTACCGGCGTCCCGACCGGGAAGGTCCGGGAGTTTGCCCGCGAGTATGCAAACGCGAAGAGTGCAGTCATCATCTACTGCCTCGGCATCACCGAGCTGACCACCGGCACCGACAATGTCCGTTCCATGGGCAACCTCGCGATGCTCACGGGTAACATCGGCCGCCCGGGCACCGGTGTCAACCCGCTCCGCGGCCAGAACAATGTGCAGGGTGCCTGCGACATGGGCGCGTACCCGAATGTATACTCCGGCTACCAGAAATGCGAAGCCGCCGATATCCGGGCAGGCATGGAAAAATCCTGGGGAATGCCCGCAGGGAGCCTGCCCGACTGGTACGGCGTGACCCTGACCGAGCAGATCGACCAGTGCGGCGATCCGATCAGGGCAATGTATATCCTCGGCCTCAACCCGGCGGTCTCATATCCAGACTCAAACCATGTCAGGGCGTCCCTTGACAGGCTCGACTTCCTGGTGGTGCAGGATATCTTCTGGACCGAGACCTGCGAGTATGCCGATGTTGTCCTGCCCGGCGCGTGTTTTGCCGAGAAAGACGGTACGTTCACCAGCGGCGAACGGCGGGTCAACCGCGTCAGAAAGGCGGTCGAAGCCCCGGGTGAAGCAAAGATCGACTACCTGATCTTTACCGAACTGGCAAAGAAGATGGGTCTTGCAGGATTTGACTGGAAGACCGGTAAAGACGTCTGGGACGACATGCGGGCATGCACCCCGAGCATGCGCGGCGTGACGTACGAAAAGATGGAAAAACCGGAATCCGTCCACTGGCCCTGCCCGACCGAGGAACACCCGGGAACCCCCATCCTCCACTGCGAGAAGTTTGCCTGTGCCGACGGTCTCGGGAACTTTTTTGGGATCGAGTACCGCCCGCCGGCAGAAGTGGCCGACAGGGACTACCCGTTCACCCTCATGACCGGCCGTGTCATCTTCCACTACCACACCCGGACCCAGACCGGCCGCTGCGAGGTCCTGCACTACGAAGTGCCTGAATCATATATCCAGATCAATCCGCAGGATGCAAAGGAGCTGGGCATCAAAAACGGCGAGAAGATCCGGGTGAAGAGCCGCCGTGGCGAGACCATTACAAAAGCCCGCGTTACCGATGAGGTTGCCCCAAAAGTGCTGTACATGGCCATGCACTTTAATGAGGGTGCCAACAACCTGACGAACACCGCCCTTGACCCGCTCTCGAAGATGCCGGAGCTCAAGCACTGTGCGGTTGCAGTCGAGAAGATCCGGGAGGCCTGAAGTGTGACAAAGAAAGGCGACCTGCTCTATGCATGGACCACGGACGCCGGAATCCGGGAGAAGGCCGAGCTCGGCGGAGCTGTCACGGCGCTCTGGAAATATGCGCTCGCGTCAAAGACGGTCGATGCAGTACTTGCGGTCACCAAAGGCGTGGACCTCTACGATGCAAAACCGGTCATCATCACCGACCCGGACGATCTTGCAAAGACTGCCGGCTCGCTCCACTGCGGTACGCTCCTCCTGCCAAAACTCATAAAAAAGTACCTGGGGGGTTCAAAGCACACAAGGATCGGCGTCACGGTCAAGGGCTGCGATGCAATGGCATTCTATGAGCTGGCCAAGCGCAGGCAGCTCGACCTTGACCGGATTATCATGATCGGCGTCAACTGCGGGGGATCGGTTAACCCGGTGACCGCCCGCACCATGATCGCCGAAAAGTACGGGATTGACCCGAACACAGTGTACAGGGAAGAGATCGATAAGGGCCAGTTCATCATCGGGTATACGGGGGGCCACAAGGGCATCTCCGTGGACGAACTCGAAGAGGCCGGATTCGGCCGCAGGCCAAACTGCCGCCGCTGTACGATGAAGATCCCGCGCCAGGCCGATCTCGCCTGCGGAAACTGGGGTGTTATCGGTTCCCGTGCAGGAAAAGCAACCTTTGTAGAAGTCTGTTCCGAAAAAGGTGCAGCTCTTCTCGACGGGGCGGTAAAAACCGGCATCCTTGCCACCGAAGCCCCGGACCCGAAAGGGATCGGGATCCGGGCGAAAATCGAGGATGCGATGCTCAGGCTTGGCCAGATGTGGCGCAGGCGCGACTTCGAGGGTCTTGGCGAGGGAAGGGACCGTTTACAGGTTATCATGAAAGAGACCTCGCGGTGCATCAAGTGCTACCAGTGCATCAGCCAGTGCCCGATCTGCTACTGTGTGGACTGCAGTACGAAAAACCCGGTCTATGTCCCGCCGGGCGAGCTTCCGGTCAGTTTCATGTTCCACCTCATCCGTTTCGCCCACATTGCGGACTCCTGCGTGAACTGCGGGCAGTGCGAGGATGTCTGCCCCATGGAGATCCCAAACAGCCTTTTTATGCATGCCCAGCATGTGGAGCTTGAGAAGATGTTCGGGTATGTGCCGGGAGTTGACCGGGAACTCCCGCCCCATGCGTTCGTGGAAGAACGGGCAGAACGTGCCCGGCTCGCAAACACCGGCAGCGACATGATCTACGAGAACGTGTTCAACCCGCTTCCCCGGTAACTTTTTTGCCGGCCCCGTGGATGAACACCCGGCAAAAGCCGGTTTACCCGCATGCTTTTCTAGCGGGCACGCAAAAATGCCTGTATACCAGGTGTAATTTCATGGTTCGCCTTTCCCATACGGGACATACCGTCCCCCTGCTCTGCCTCCTGCTTATCGGTTTTCTGGCCGCAGTCCCCGCAGTATCCGCGGTCACCCTTACCCCGGGGAGTTCTGCGACAACAACCACGATCTCGCAGGGCGACCCGGTCTATATCCGGGGCATCGCCACCGGCCACCCGCAGGCCGGCCTCCAGATCTGGTTTATCGGGTACAATTTTGTCAAGATCTCCAACGTGCAGGTCAATTCGGATAATTCCTATGAGTACGAGCTTTCAAAAGCCGACACTGCAAACCTTGCCACGGGCCAGTACTTTGTCCTTGTCCAGCACCCGATGATGAACGGGCAGTTCGATGTTACCTACGATTCGGCCACCGGCTCGGTCAAAAACCAGATCTCCGGCCAGACGCTCTTTAAGATGACCGGCAGCAGCAGCCTCCAGAGCACGAATGCCGCTGCGGCACTCATCCAGGCAGTGGCAAACCAGAATATCGACGACACGTTCGCCACGGTCTCGTTCTTTGTGAGCAACCCGACCGTTGTCATCGCCCCGATCGGCGACAAGCACACCGGTGATGTCTTCACCATCAACGGGACTACGAGCCTTGCCCCGGGCGATAATCTCCAGGTAGAGATCGTCTCGTCTTCCTACCAGCCCACCACGAAGAACCAGCCCTCCGGATTCTCCGGGGCGAGCGGCATGGTCAAGGTCGTTGCCGGCAGCGGGGGAAAGAACACCTGGTCGTTCGATGTCGATACCTCCACGTTTACCCCGGATGAGTATATCGTGAAGGTCTCGGGCGTGAAGCAGGCCGCAACGGCATCGACCACGTTCAATGTAGTTTGCGCCGGCAGCGGGGACACCTGCGGGCTGCCCGTAATAACTACTCCCGCGACTACAACGGCAGCGACAGTTACCGCGAACCAGACGGTCTCAATGGCACCGGTGACTACCGCCCAGCCGGCGCAGACAACGGTCCCGGCAACCACGCAGAAGGCTTCCCTGCCGGCAGTCATCGGCATAGCCGGTCTCGTACTGGCAGTAGCGTTGTTTAAGAAAGACTAGGCCCTGCCTGCCAGAATCCCTTTTTACAAACCTTCTTCTTTTCACAGATTCTCCCGGAAAAAGCGAAGGCTCCACGTGCAGGAGCAATGCAGTACTGGAGATTCATCCAGGAATTTTTCTTACGGTTCCGATCCGGTTTTTTCTTTTGCGAAAAGAAAAAACCCGGATCTTTTTTGGCCCGAAAAATTTTTGCCGGCCCGGGCGATCCGGAAATTTTATAGAAAAATCCGGGACTGCCGAAAAATTCACGTCGAAGCTGAAAAATTATAGTAAGTTGTACATCCGATTATCGGATAATTATCCGATAATCGGCTGGTCAACTGACAACCTTTTTTCGCGCTAAAAAAAAAATTGCCGGATCTTTTGTCCGGCCAAAAAGACCGGCAGGCTTAAAAAAATGTGCGGGACGGGCCGGCAGACCTACCAGCCCAGGTAGAGCGTCTTTGACTGGGTGTAACTGTCAAGGGCTTTGTACCCGTTTTCGCGCCCGACCCCGCTCTCTTCCGTTCCCCCGAACGGGACCTCGGGCGGCACCGTAAGGTGGCGGTTGACCCAGACAATTCCCGCATGGATATCGCGGTACACCTGTTTGACCGTACCGAGATCTTTAGTCCAGACCGAAGCCCCGAGACCGTACTTCGACCGGTTCGCTTCCCGGATCGCGGAGGCAAGGTCGGGAACGGTCACGACCGGAAGAACCGGGCCGAAAACCTCGTCTTGCAGGATCGCGGCATCCGGTGCAACGTCCGCAATGAGGGTCGGGGAATAGAAGAACCCGGTATCGAACCCGGGGCCGGCAAGCCTGCACCCGCCCGAACGGACGGTTCCTTCCTCCCGTTCTTTCGTGGTCTCGACAGCAGATACCGTTCTTGCGAGCTGCTCGCTGCTGTTGAGCGGGCCCATGTCGATATGCGGCAGGAGGCCGTTTCCTACCTTCATGCCCTCCAGTTTTACAGTGAGTTTTTGCATGAACTCCCCGGCGATCTTCTCGTGGAGGAAGAGCCGTTTTACCGCGGTGCAGATCTGGCCGGCATTATAAAACCGGCCCCGGACCGCCCCTTCGACCGCCTTGTCGATATCAGCATCGGCCATGACGATCATCGGGTCGGAACCTCCCAGTTCGAGCGTGAGCGAGGAGAGATGGCTGCCTGCCAGTTCGCGGATCTTCTTTCCGGTGACGTAGTTGCCGGTAAAGGAGAGCTTTTTTACCAATGTGTGGCCGGCAAGCGCAGCGCCGGCGGTCTCCCCCGGGCCGGTAACTACGTTGAGTACTCCTGCGGGCAGGCCCGCCTCCTGGAGGAGTGCCGCGATCTTCAGGTTCGTGAGCGGCGTGGCAGACGCCGGTTTGAGGACAAGCGTGTTTCCTGCAAGAAGCGCAGGACCCACCTTCCAGCCCATGATGATCACCGGCATGTTCCACGGGATGATCGCCCCACAGACTCCAAGCGGGACCCGGTTGACAAGACAGTCCCCGGCTTTCCCTAAGGAGACCGATTCACCCGCGGGCTGGCCGGCAATTGCAGCATAATATTCAAGGATATTGGCGCAGCCCCGGACCTCGTCGGTTGCTTCGCGGAGCGGTTTTCCCTGCTCGTTCGTGAGGAGCCGGCCGAGATCCTTATAGTCCCGCCGGATCAGGCCGGCGGCACGGTACAGGAGGAGCCCCCGTTCCCGCATCGTGGTCTCCGACCAGCCCGCAAACGCTGCATCCGCGGCTTCCACGGCAGCGTTTATCTCTTCCCGGGATCCGTCCGGGACCCGGTCGATCACTTCGCCGGTTGCCGGATTGGTGACATCGATCCAGGAATTTTCAGCTGCCTGAGCGGCGGCACCGTTGATGAGCATGTCCATGGTAAAAACTCCCGTTATTACTACGTGTGGTCCGGTGGACCGTTGTGGAACTGTCCGCAGGCGCACTATAAAATGCCAGCGGTGGTACCGGAGCTGGCGGCTACGGTGTCACGGGGCGGGCGCCGGCAATCTCGATCGTTTTCGCGGATGCGTCCCGGATCTGGCCGGTAAGACTCGTATCATAAGCGCCCGAGCGTTCGAGATGGGCCGTAAACTCAGGGCTTTTTATCAGGGAGATAAGGGTGACCATGCGGGGATCGGCAAGCATCTCCCGGCGCATCACGAGCTCGTAGTGCTCTTTTGCCACCGGGTAGAACCGGAGATTGTGGGAGGCGGCAAGGGCTTTAGAACAGATCCCGGCATCCGCCTGCCCCGCTTTGATGGCCGCTGCAACCGCGCCGGGCGTGGCAGCTTCGTTCCCGTAGCCCCGGATCCTGGATGGGGGGATATTGCGGGACGAGAGCAGGGAATCAAAGAGGATCCGGGCCGGCGAATCCTTCCGCGCATTGATCCAGCAGAGAGCATCGAGATGGTCTAACGAGACCTCTTTTACCGAGGCAATCCCCTGCTCCTGCGATGCAACATTGACAAAGACGAGATCGAGGCTGGCAAGGCCGGGACGGATAAACCGGCACTCTTTTATGAGCGAAAACGCCGGCAGGCTCATCGGTGCTGCGTGGCAGGCATTGCGTTCGAGCGAGAGGATGGCCCCGGTGTTACCGGCGCTTCCCGTGTGGATGAAGAGCCCCTGGTCGTGGGCAATGTTTCCCAGTTCTTCGAGGATCGGGTCGATGGCGCCGGAGAAGATCAGCGTCCGCTCGATATTTGCCGGGTCGGTGGTCAGAAAGACTTCGAGCTCGTGGCCGGCCTCGTATCCTTCTATTGAGGCGGGGATGTGGGTATAGCCGTTTGACCGGACGCTTGCCATCTGCACGACCGCGCCCCGCGACCGGGGCATGCCCCAGTACCGGTCGCCGATCCTCCCGACCGAGACCGGCACGAACTCGTCAAAGCCGAGATCGGAGGCGAGCGGGGTGGCGAGCCGGGCTTTTACCGGGTATTTCGGGACCGGGGCAAGTCCCCAGGTTTCAAGAAGGGGGACGGCAAACTCGCGGAGCACGGTCTGGGCAGCCAAAGGATAGCCCGGCAGGCCGATCACCGGGGTACTGCCGATCTTCCCGAGCATCATGGGCTTTCCCGGCTTGACCGCGACACCGTGGAAGAGCAGCTCGCCCGCGGCCGCGATCGCGCCGGCCGTATAATCCCGGGTTCCTGCCGAGGAACCGGCGGAGATTATCACGAGATCGTTTGCACTGGCAGCCTGTACAAGGGCGTTCTTCACCAGCTCCGGTTCGTCTTTTACTATGGGAAGGCGGGTGCAGTGGGCGCCCATGGACCCTAAAAGGACCTGCGCCATGACCGTGTTGCTCTCCACGACCTGGCCGGGCCGGGGCCGCTCGCCCAGCGGGACAAGTTCGCTTCCCGTGGGGATGATCCCGACATTTGCCGTGGTCACGTCAAGCCGGTCGATCCCGTAGGTTGCGAGCGCCCCGATATCGAACGCCCGTATCACGTGGCCCCGGGGGAGGACGAGCCTGCCCTCCCGGATATCCTCCCCGGCCGGGCGCACATGCTGCCAGGGTGCGGCGGCTTTCCGGATCTGGAAGGCGTCGCCATCCTCCCAGGTGTCCTCGATCATGATGACGGCATCGAATGAGTCCGGGATGACATTGCCGGTATTGACCCGGGCATAATCGCGGAGGGTGACCGGGTTCTGGTCGGAGGCGCCGAACGTGTCCCGGCTCTTTACCGCAATGCCGTCCATTGCGGCAAGGTTGACTTCGGGCACCGAGTACCGGGCATAGAGCGGGGCGGCAACGGCACGGCCGAGCGCCGCGGCCACATGCACGGTCTCGGTCCGACCCGGGGAGGGAAACGATGTGCGGAGCTGGCGCAGGGCTTCATCGAACGAACATAACGAGAGATAGCGTTTCACCATGGCTCCATCACCGCAAAAAGACTGCCCTGGCGGGAACTACATCCCAAACCACCTTTTGTACCGGCACGGCCCGGTGTTATCCGGGGGGAAATCTGTCAGGTACCCTATCCCGGTAATCCTCAATAAAGAATTCGCTTATAACACCGGGTACGTTAAAATAAAAGCAATAACATTTTTTATTCTATCTCGCGCTGGCGCTGACCGACCGCGGCCAGGTAGAGCGCCCACTGGGTGTCCGGGTCGATGCCGGTAATCTGGGCTACCATATCATCATGGAAGGTATCGATGGGCTGGACATCGTACCCGAAACAGCTGCCGATCATGATCAGCTCCTGGCAGGTATGGCCGGCCTCGAAGAAAGCGCTCCGGTACCCGCGTTTCCCGAGGGCCCAGACCGAGCGGTACGGGACCGCGACCCAGATAAAGGTGACCGCAGCCCGGGTAACGATCTTGAAATTCATGCTGGCCGTTGCCATTTCAAGGGGCAGCCCGGAATCGACTTTGAGGGCAATGATGCTGTGGGTGCTCGGGATATACCGGTACAGCCCGGATTCGAGCCCCTCTACTTCCCCGGCAACAAAGTAGGTTTCGAGCGGGAACCGCGAGCCGCTGGAGGGTACATTCTTTAATACGAGCGTTTCGTTGACCCTCATACGGAACCCCTGCGTATACCAGAGAAGGGCGGAGAGCTCGTCGAGCGTAACAGAGGACCGGGCTAAAAACGCGGTCGGTTCCCAGGTTTTTATGATATCGGCAGCAGCCTTTTTGGGTACCTTGATCTTTTTTGGATCCGGGAGCGGGATGACCGTGGCCCCCTCGGGAACCGGGAGTTCGCTTGGAGGTTCGGGTTTGCGCAGGACAAGGTCCACGGTCGAGAAGTCCGGATACTTTGTGCCCCTGATAAATTCAGTGCCGATATCGGTCATGGTTCTGCTCCGTAAAAAGGATCCGGGATTGTCCCGGAACGGACCGCAGGTACAGATACTGCCGGCCCGTCCCGGAATACCGGGAAAAATGTGTGCGGGTTATGCCTTGACATAGAGGTCGGCAAAGACGAGCTTGCCCTTGCTCTTGGGGTGGCGTTCCCCGAGATCCCCGATGTAGTGGTCGAAGTTCGCTTTCGTGCCGTCTACTTCGAGCTCGATGCTGTCGACTTTCTTGAAGCCGGGCATCATGAACTTGATCTCGCCAAAGACATAGATCGTGCCCTTGACCATCTGGCCGCCGACACGTCCTTCGACATTGCCCTTGATGATAACGGTGCCGCCCTCTGCGTGGGTGGAGACGTGGATAAAGGCGTTGCCCTCGATGATGATGGTCCCGCCGAGCATGAAGGTCCCGATATCGTTGCCGGCATCGCCCCGAATACGGATCGTGCCGCCCCTCATGCCCCTCCAGTCGCCGCGGTATGCGCAGCCGACATGGTTCTGGGCCCTGCCGTCGACAAGGATCTCTCCGCCTTCCATGGCGATACCACAGAAGGAGTCAACGTTGCCGGTGATGTGGATCTTGCCGCCTTTCATCCAGCCGCCGACATACATATCGGCATTGCCGTTCACGGTCACGGTCCCGGCAGTCATCTTGCTGCCGATGTACTTGACCCGGGTGCAGTCGCCGGCAATGACGATGTCGGTCTCTGCTGCGGTTGCTCCGGCATTGCCGGCAACGGTAAAGAAGTCACCGATGGTAACGTAGGTCTTGCCTTCCCGGCATTCGAGTTTTGCAATCTGCTCTGCGTTCTTCCCGGCAAATGCATCCGGGGTGATCGAGTTTGCCTCGAGCATGAGCTCGGGGGTTTTCGTGGGGGTTAAGGTAACGGTTGCCATTTTTGCTGCACCTGACCTTCAGGCCTCCACATCGACATCGATCACGAACGGGTGCGGAGCAAGGTATTCGCGGACCGGGTAGTTGGTGAGCCCGACGGTGTAGTCTTTGGCGAAACTCTCGGCAATATCGCGTTTCACCTGCGGGTTCTCTTTCATCTTCGGGTTGACCCAGACGGTCTTCTTGTGGCCGTGGCTGAGGACTTCCCCGTCGCGGACAACAATCTCGCCGGACTTGACAAATGCCGCGGAACGTAAGAATGCAGACTCGATCTTCTCGGGGTCGCTGGGCATATTCTTGTAGTTGAGGTCGTAGACCGCAACATCGGCAATCATACCGGGCTTGAGGCTGCCGTAGTAACTGGAGAGACCGAGGCACTTTGCCGGGCCGGTACGGGTCATGGCGGCAATCTCATAAAGCGTGAGCTCGCGGTCGAGGGTGTGGATGGTCGTTGCATCGATGACCTTGTCCATCTTCTTCATGGAGGCGAGGACCGCTTCACGCGACTTCTTGTTCATGAGCCACTTGATGACCCGCGGGTACCGGGTGAACGGGCCGGCGTTCGGGTGGTCGGTGGTAATAAAGGTCCGCATCGGATCCTTTGCATAGAGCGCGAGTTCGAGACCGGTCGCCCACTGGATACCGTTCGGGACCACATCCTTGTCGTAGATATAGGGTACGACACCGGCAGCGGTCTCCATTTCGACATCCACATTCACCCACTTGAGGTGGTTTAAGGCATGGAGGTGGTGTTCGAACGGGCCGTCGGCGGTCATCGTGGTGGTCTCGTCAAGGGTTACGCAGCCGAGATCGATGGTGATGTTCTTTTGCTTGTTGACGTAGTCCATGACCTCTTTTGCCTTCGAGCAGAAGGTCGCCCAGCCGTCCCCGCCATAGGAGTGGAACTGGAGGTGGGTCGAGTGCATGACCTGTTCGCGGCCGAATTTGTTGTGCGTCTTGACACCTTCGGCAAGCTTGAGCGAGGCAAGGGTAACCGGGTAGTTCCCGGGGTTCCCGAGATCGTTCTGGTGGAGGTGGATCGAATGGGGCAGGCCGAGGTACTCGTTTGCCGCCATGAGACCGGTGATGATCTCGTGGGGGGTGATATCGAAGTACGGCACATTGTCTTCGAGGCCAAGGCAGTTCATGCCCCACGCCCATGCTGCAGTGCCGCCGGGATTGACAACCTTGACACCGAAGCCTTTTGTCACTCTGAGTAACCAGGCAATGTAGGCAGCGGTATTCTCGACCTCACCCTTCTTGAGATACTCCATGACAAACCAGTTGTTCCCGAATACCGGGAGTGCTGCCTCATCGATGATGGGGGTGTCGTGGATCTCTTCGTGCACGTGGGGGGCGTGAATCGGGGGCATTGCTGCCTCCATGACAAAGCCGTATCCCATGCGGGCATAATCGTATCCGGTTTTGAGGACACTGGGGATGGAGAATCCCATCTCCATCCGGGTGGGGGCGTGGGCAACGCCGCTCTTAAAGAGCTTGTCTTCGGGGCGGAAGAGGCGGCCGACATTGACCTTGGGCCCGGCAACGTGGGAGTGGACATCCACACCGCCGGCCATGACGACCTTGCCTTTTGCATCGATCACTTTTGCCGCATTGCTGACCTTGTCGACAATCTTGCCGTCTTTTATGGCAATATCGCCAACATCCCCGTCGATCTTCTGGGCCGGGTCAACAATAAACCCGCCCTTGATTAAAATTTCACCGTGGATCTCGCTCATGCTTCATTCACCGCCGAGATATTGGTGGGGTGCTTGCGATCTTCCTTTGCCGTGAGCCAGACCGGCTCGGTCTTCGTGAGTTCGCACATGCGCTCGTACACCATATCGAAAAGTTCCTCGTCGCTCGGGACACCCGGCAGGCCGTCAATGACTGATTTGAACTGGATCGGGACATTGTCCATACGGTAGACAACACCCGGCTCGTCGACACCGGCAATCCGGACCGGGATATGGAGATCGGCGATCTCGCTTGCCATGTTGAAGTTGGGGTCGATGGTAATGAACGGGTGTTTCTTTAAGTGCTGGACCGCCTGGATCGGGAAGTGTGCACCTGCATCGGCCCCGACATTGACAAAGCAGTCGACTTCGTCGCGCATCGCAAGGTCGACCGAACTGGTCTCGCCCGGGTTCATGTGGGCGTGGGTGCCCTTGCTGAGATCGATACAGTACGGGAACCCGAAGATCCAGGACCAGACCTGACCGGGCCCGGCAATGTTATAGTGCCCTCTCATCGCCATGATCGAGCACTTGGTATGGTTGTTGAGATCGCGGGTCAGGCTGATCGCCGCATCGATGTTGTGGTTGCGGCCATCCGTGTGGGTGCATCCCATGCCGAAGAAGATCATGCAGAAACGTGCCTTCTTCATGATCTCGACAGACTTTACGATCGTCTCCTTCTTGATACCGGCAACGACATCGGGGATGTCGTAGCCTTTGAGCACGGTACGGAACGCATCGAAGAGTTCGTAGTCGTGGCCCTGGTCGAGCATCAGGTGGACATCTGCAAGCTTTGCGGTGTCGGTCTGGCGCGGGTCGACCGAGATGATCGTCCGCTGCATCTGGCCCTTGTTCGTAAAGTAGCCCCGGGGGAAGATCGAGTACCGGGAGGTGTGGCGCGGGTGGGCGTGCATCGGGTTGCAGCCCCAGAAGACCACGACATCGGCACGGTTCTTGGCCTCGCCGAGCGTGCAGCTCGGGTAGCCGTTGTCGAACATGGCCAAAAACGACGGGCCGTGGCAGATGGTTGCGCAGTTGTCAAGGACCGCCCCGGACTTCTCCGCAATCCGGGCTACCGCGGACATGCCTTCGCAGTTGGTGGAGCCAAAGCCATAGATGAGCGGCTTTTTTGCGGCAAGCAGGGTCTTTGCCATCCAGTCGATGGCTTCGGGGTACGTGATCTCCTTCATCGAACCGTCGGGCTGGCGCTGGCGCGGAAGCTTCGGACGGGTCGGGTCGTTTGCATGGAAGAACAGGTTCGTTCCGATGATGCATGCATTGTGGACTTCGAGGATCTTCTTGTTGTCGTCGGAGACCAGTACTTCGATATCGTCGCAGGACGACCCGCAGTACGGGCACCCTACCTGGGTGATCAGTTTGGGCATGATCTAGTTCCCTCCTTTCCAGAGACCGACCGCACCCTGCACGAGCTGGAGCGCAGTCTTGCGTTTTTCCTCAAATGCCGGTTCTATGGTGACCGGGAAACCGCTGTATTGTGGTGTGCCGGTGGACTGGGTCCGGGGCGGGACAACCTGGTTTGCCCAGACGCCCTGCCGGATGTGGGCGAGGCCCGGGGGGCAGTACTGGGTTGAGTTGATGCACTTGACAACAACCGTACCGCACTCGCTGGTGACCCTGACATTCGAGTTTACCCAGATCCCGGCTTTCTTCATGTCCTCGGGGTTCATCTCGATAATGGAGCACGCTTCAAAATAGTCGGGATTGGTCTTTCCCTTCTCCATTGCAGCGCCTTCCTCAACGGAGCGCTGGGTGATCATATTGAGGTTGATCTTTGTCATCTCCGCCACCCCGTCAGACCGGTGCAAGCGCACCCATCTCTCCCCTGCCGGACAGGGTAATCACATGGTAGGGGCATGCCTTTACGCAGACGCCGCACCCGGCGCAGAGCTCCATGTTCACATCCAGGCTGATCGACTTCCCGTTCACTACCCGGTAGATCTTCTCCTTGGTGATCGGATCTATCGTGTAAAGCTCGAGGGCATTCACCGGGCAGGAAACCACGCAGTTTCCGCACCCGGTGCAACGGTTCGGGTTTACATGCATTGAAAACGCCATGCACACATCACACTCACAGAGGGTTTGTTAAATTACTTTTTAACTAAGGATCCGGTGGTTTATCATAATTAATAAACCTTGTGAAAATGCATAGTGAAGTATTAAATTATCGTCGGAGTTTTTCGCAGGGCCCGGAAGATAGGGAACGTGGACTGCAGTACTCAGTGCAGGAAAAACGATCGACCCGTTTGGAAAGAGTGCCCTTTTTTTAGCCGGCAGACGCCGCAGCAGCCACGGCCTTTGCAACCGCCCGGGTCACCCCTTTGTCCAGGATGCTGGGCATGATCCGGTTTCGGCCGGGCTTTTTTACATAATCCGCAATTGCATGGGCCGCTGCGATCTTCATCCCGTCCGTGATACGCGTGGCTCTCGCATCGAGCGCTCCCCGGAAGATTCCCGGGAAGGCAAGCACGTTGTTGATCTGGTTCGGGAAATCGCTGCGGCCGGTCCCGACCACGGCCGCCCCGGCTTCGCGTGCGGCATCCGGCCAGATCTCCGGGACCGGGTTTGCCATGGCAAAGACGATGGGGTCGCGGTTCATCGACCGGACCATCTCCTTTGTGATGATGCCGGGCGCAGAGACGCCGATCACCACGTCTGCGCCTTTCACCGCATCGGCAAGCGCCCCGGTCCTTCCGGCGCGGTTGGTCTCTTCACTCAAAATAAACTTGTACTTGTTGGTGTACAGGCCATCCCGGCCGCGGTGGATGATCCCCTCCGTATCGCAGACCGTGATCTCGTGCACCATGGTGCAGACCTGCGGGTCGTAGCCTATGCAGCGGAGGAGCCGGGAGATCGAATACCCGGCCGCCCCGGCCCCGCAGACCACGATGTTGAGGTCCTCGTACTTCCGTTTCGTTACCCGGCAGGCATTTAAGAGCGCGGCAAGTACAACGACCGCGGTGCCATGCTGGTCGTCGTGCATGACCGGGATCCCGAGGTCCTGGAGGGCGTCTTCCACCTCAAAGCATTTCGGGGCAGCGATGTCTTCGAGATTGATCCCCCCAAAGACCGGCGCAATGTTTCGTACCTGGTCGGTAAAATCGGTCTCGTAGTTCTCAAAACAGATGGGGAATGCATCGATCCCGGCGAATTCCTTAAAGAGGATGGCTTTCCCCTCCATCACCGGGATCGCTGCATGGCCGCCGATATTCCCGAGACCGAGCACAGCCGAACCGTCCGTTACGATCGCGACCGTGTTTGCCTTGAGCGTGTAGCGGTACGCAAGCGCCGGGTCTTTTGCAATCCTCCGGCAGACCTCGGCAACGCCCGGGGTATATGCTTTCGAGAGATCGGCCCGGGTCCTGAACGGGACTTTGGGCCGGATCTCCAGTTTTCCCCGGTGCTGTGCATGGAGCGCGAGCGACTCCCGGTAGATATCGTCCCTGCCGGATCTGCGGATCATGGTCCCAATCCTGTACTGTGGAGATTACAGCAGGGGATAATCAATCTTGCCGCACGCCCGGCCCGGCATAAAGTTACATTTTAATACAACAATGAACAGAATTATACATCAAGGTATGATCCCCAATCCGGATCCGGGCACCGGTCCGTGCCCTTAGCAATACCCCACGAATGATTACTGGTGTGATATCCTCATGAAAAGTAAAGACATTGCCATAGTCGGAATCCTGCTTGCGGTCGGCGCTATCCTGCGGTACTTCCTTGCCATGCTCCATACGCCGCTTACGCCCAACATGATCATCGCATTCTACTGCCTTGCGATCATCCTCATCCAGCCCAAGGTGTACGAGGCGCTCGGGATCGGTATCGTTGCCGGTCTTCTCTCGATGCTGATATCGAGTTCCATGTTCCCGCCGGCGAACCTGGTAAGCGAACCGCTCGGCGCCCTTGCCTGCTTTGGCATCTATGCGCTCCTGAAATCCCGGACAAAACTTGCGCCCACGGTCACGACATTCCTTGCAACGCTCGTGAGCGGGTTCTCCTTTGCCGCGATCGCCATCCTCTGTGTCGGCGCAACCGTCCTTTCCAAGTACAACGGTAATATCGGGGACTTCGTGATCGTCTTTGTCCCGATTGTCGTGATAACGGCAGTATTTAATGCAATCATCGTCCAGATCCTCTACCTTCCCTCAAGCAGGGTACTGGTACGGGGACAGGAATGATCGAGCTCGCAGACGTCAGTTATACGTACCCCCGCACGGTGCAGGAGGCATTAAGCCACCTCTCGTTAGAGCTCGCACCGGGCCGGTGCATCATGGTGACCGGTCCGTCGGGGGCCGGCAAGACCACGCTCTGCCTTGCCGCCTGCGGGATCCTCTTCCACGAATACGGCGGAAAGAAGGCGGGCATCGTCACCATCAACGGCCGGGATGTCTCCGCATATACGGGGCTCTCGGAGATTGCAAAGGATATCGGGATCGTATTCGACGACCCCGAGGCCCAGATGATCTTTACGACCGTGGAAGAGGAGATCCTCTCCGCGCTCGAATACCGCGGCCTTTCCCCCGAAGAGATCGAAAAACGGCTTGCCTCGATCCTGGACCTGACCTACCTTTCCGCATTAAAAGACCGCTCCCCCCACCATCTCTCGGGGGGCCAGAAGCAGCGCGTTGCCCTTGCCGCAACGCTTGCGCTCGGGAACGATATCGTCATCCTCGATGAACCGACATCGGAACTCGACGAGCACGCAACCCGCCGGATCGTCTCTATCCTTGCAAACCTGAAAAAGCAGGGCAAGACCCTCCTCATTGTCGAGCACAAGTACGCCCACTTCCGGGAACTTGCCGATACGATCGTTGTCATGGAGCACGGCCGGATCTCTGCCATCGGGACGCCCGAAGAGGTTCTCCGGGACGAGCGGATACAGCGGATCGTAATCCCGGACTTTACCGGGATCCGGGATGGCCCGGCCCCCGTGCCAAAAGAGGCCGGCCCGGCCATTACCGTTACGAACCTCTCGTACTCCTACGAGGAGGTCTGTGCGCTCAATAGCGTCAGCCTCACGGTTAACCGCGGCGAGTTTGTCGCCATTGTGGGGGAGAACGGTTCTGGCAAGACTACGCTTGTCAAGCAGTTCAACGGGCTCCTCACTCCCACGTCGGGAGATGTCGAGATCCTCGCAAAGAACACGAAGAACTGCACCATTGCACAACTGGCAAAGGATGTGGGGCTTGTCTTCCAGAACCCCGACCACATGTTCTTTGCCGATACCGTCCACGATGAAGTGGCGTTCGGCCTTGCAAATCTCGGTATCGCGGATCCGGAGAAAGTCATCGATGCGGCGCTCGGCGAGGTCGGCCTTCTCGCCACCAAAAACCTCTATCCCCGCTGGCTCTCCCGGGGCGAGCGCCAGAGGCTTGCCATTGCCTGCGTGGTTGCCATGCAGCCGGAGGTGATCGTGCTCGACGAGCCCACTACCGGGCTCGACGGCGACGAGGCGCGCCTCGTGATGGCGACACTAAAGAAACTCCAGCAGCAGGGCCACACGGTGATCGTGATCACCCACAACCGGGAGATAGCAGAGCGGTGCGCCGACCGGATCATTGCCATGGACCAGGGCCGGATCGTGTCGGATGTGCGGGCGGTGAACTGATATGGCCGAGATCCTCCAGTACGTGCACAAGGACGGCTTCTTCCACCGGCTCCACCCGTTCTCGAAGATCCTCTTCATCATTGTCGCAAGCATCATCTGTATCCTTGTCACGAGCATCCCGGTCCTTCTTTTGATGGTCGTGGCAATGCTCGTCCTTGCCTTCATCGGCCACCTCCACCGCGAAGTGATCCAGCAGCTCAAGCTCGTGCTCGTAATGAGCGTTGTCTTTGTGGTAATCACGGTGCTCACGATGCCGGGCGGCGACACAATCGGGTACCTTATCCCGCAGTCAGTGCCGGTGATCGGCGGGGCAATCCCCATCACGACCGGCGCCATCAGCGTTGGCCTGGTCCTCGCGCTCCGGTTCATGGTCCTGATCTTTGCATTCCAGCTCTTTTTGATCTCCACCCAGCCCCGCGACCTGGTGCATGCAATGGAGAAACTCCGCATGCCCATCGATTACATCCTCATGTTCATCATCGCGCTCCGGTTCATCCCGACTCTCCAGATCGAGGGGCAGCGGATCCACGAGGCCCAGCTCGCCCGGGGCTACAACCCGGGGACCGGCATGATCGGGAAAGTAAAGAGCGTTGCGCCCATCGTGATCCCGCTCGTCTCGAACGCTCTTTTGCGCTCGAACGTGCTCGGCCTCACTATCGACATGCGGGGCTACCGCACGGGCGTCCGGACCCGGATCCGGGAGCGGACGTTCTCCGGCGGGGACTATGCAATGATCTCCGGGCTCTGCGGTACGGCAGCCCTGTTCGGCATCGTTGCCTTTGCACTGCCGGCGCTGGTCTTTTAAAAACACTTTTTCTATTTTGTTTTTCCCGACAGACCACCGGATGCCATGCCACGGAAAATTGTGCAGTTCTATTGACGTGACGGATCATCCGGATCTTTATAGCGAGGGATCCACGGGCGCTCGCCGCCTCGTCGGGGCTCGCCCCGTGGCAGGGCCGTGCAGGGGAAATGAATTCTCCAGAGCAATTGTTTTTTACCGGTCATGCCGGTCTTTATTAAAAAACGCAGGGGTTCCCGTTTTGCCAGACCTGCATCAGAAGGAGGGGGAGCGTTTGCGATAAGTCCTCGCGGAAAATTAAAAAAATTACGTTTTTTTTCGCTCACTCGCTCCGCAGGGCATCGATCGGGTCCATGTTGGAGGCCTTCCATGCCGGGTACACCCCGGATATAATGCAGACCACGATCCCGATTGCCATCCCCAGCGGGACGTACACGATACTGTCGAACATAAAGAAATACTGCGTTGTCCCGATCATCGAATCCACCACGGAGTACCCGATGAGCAGGCTGCATATCCCCCCGATGGTGGCACCGAGCAGCCCGAGGATGAAGGCTTCGTACAAAAACATCCGGCGGACTTCGCCGCGTTCCGTCCCGATGGAGAGCAAAATCCCGATCTCCTGGATCCGCTCGTTTACCGACATCATCATCACGTTGAAGATGCTCACGGCTGCGACCACAAGAGAGATCCCGCCGATTGCCATAATAAACGTGGTCACCGTACTCAACGTCGAGGTGGTTGTGGCAAGCAGGGTCGAGGCATCCCGGATCCGGATGGCCGGCTTCTTTGGGTTCGTGTTGATCTTTTCATCGACCGCGGCTTCGATATCGGGAATATTGTCGGTATCTTTTACAATGATATTGACCTGGTTGTACTCGTCCTTCCCGCCGTACTGGCTGGTGTACCACTTGCTGTTGACCACAATCGCGTTATCGGTGGATACGCCATCGG
>WSSedL1CaDRAFT_10000373_pt1 | contig 31669 bp, 25 predicted proteins | sample WetSurSL1Cattail_FD_9464 | JGI IMG/M metagenome (IMG submission 9464)
TGAATGTTGATGATCATGACGTTAATGCCAAAGCCGCTGGAAAACTCGTCAAGCTGGTGCAGATTCGAAGAATTATAGACAAAGAAACGCGCCTTCCTGCCGTACAGCTCCATAAAATGCTCCTGCGTAATTTCAAAGCTCTTTTTCACACCTTCGCGGATAGCGATGCTCGGCACAACAACGATAAACTTGCTCCAGCCATAGCGTGTATTCAGTTCAAACATGGTTTTGATATATACGTAGGTCTTGCCTGTTCCTGTTTCCATCTCCACGTCAAGTGAAACCCTGCCGAGTTCATTCACAAGAGATGGCGAGTGTTTGATGTTGTTCCTGTCCTGCAATTCACGGATGTTAAAAAGAAGTTGCTCATCGTTCAATTCTAATGCCGCATTTTTATAACCTGTACTGTCGTCGATTGCATCCATGTCCTCACCAAGTCTGAGTTGAACGCCGTTCGCCTGAGCTCTGCCGAGGTCGCGGAGATAACTTTCGGGCTTGTGGTTCCTTTGTCCGTTGAACACCTGAATGATACTTTCTACAGCCTCTGTCTGAAATTTCTGGATTTTAAAATGAAACTTCACTCTGTATCACCCCGATCCAGGCGTTCCAACAAATCGCGTTCCCGCTCCAGTTCCTGCCGTAATTCTTCTTCCGTTGGCAGATACAGTTTGTATTTTGATGCAAACAGGCGTTCATTGTCGGCTAAAACCGAGTATTTGGCCATTGTATCGTTCTTATCTGCACAAAGGATAATACCGATTGTCGGGTTGTCTTCCGGCAGCTTTACATTGTCCTCGAAATACCGGACATAGAAATCTATCTGTCCTACATCCTGATAGGTTAGCTTTCCGGCCTTCAGATCAATGACCACAAAGCATTTGAGGATGTAATTATAGAACACAAGATCGATATAGTAGTGATCACCGTCAATCGTGATCCGCTTCTGGCGCGACACAAAGGAAAATCCCTTGCCGAGTTCCAACAAAAATTCCTGCAAATTGTCAATGAGTGCCTGTTCCAATTCGCTCTCATGATAATTCTTGTTCTCTTTTATATCAAGAAACTCAAGAATATATGGGTCTTTCAAGATATAATCGGGATCGGTTTTCGGCTCCAGAATCTGAATTTCATTTTTCACGCTTTCACGTCCGCTTTTTTGAGTGGCAAGCAAACGTTCATAGAAAAACGAATTGATTTGCCTCTCCAGCTGACGAACGCTCCAGTTGCTTCCGGCGCATTCCGTCAAGTAAAAGTCACGCCGTTTGACGTCGTCAATTTGCATTAATAACCGATAATGTGACCAACTTAATTCGGCACACAGTGTGTGCCGAATTGGAAACGTCAAGTAAAATTGACGCATGGCACGCAAATTCCTCTCTGTAAACCCTGCGCCAAATTCTTTTGAAAGTTTCTCCGACAAATATTTTAAAAGTTGTTTTCCATACTCCGCTCGTTCGCCCTGCGCTTCGGTAATCTGCCGCCCGATTTCCCAATACGCTTCAACCATTGCAAAATTGATGGCTGTAAACACTTTCAGTCGTGCTTGAACCAGTGTTTCACGAATGTTTTGATAAATATTCAAATTGATTTCGTTACTTTCCATTATAAAACCCTCCTGACTGTTGCAGGGCTGTAAGTAGCGAAAATCTGTTCAAAGTTCGCCGCCACACTGTCGGAAGCAAAGCTGCTGTCGCGGAACACAGCATAATATGGCTTCTGCTGGGCTATTCTCTTCACCATATCGTCGCTCACATCGCTATCAAAACAGGCAATGAGGAAGTTGTCAGCGACAGAAAATACCGTCTTGCCGCCGATTTCACACCTCTCGATTTTGCTGGAAAGCAGGATACCCAAATCCAGCATGACCTGGAACAGCAGATCTTCAGGCATTCTATCCTCCTTGATGTTGTCGGCCAGCTTATCAAACAACATCGGTTCGTATTTATCCGGCGTATAATATACATCCTTCATATTGGAGCTATCGAGTTTGAGAACACGGAAGCCTACATCGAGGTCTGTAGTAGTCAATGGGTTTTCGTCTTTGATTTTCTTCCCCGCTCGGCGAATGCGCTCCTTGCCGATTTCGCAGATGTTTTTATAGCCAGCTTTATATGCTTCGCTGTTTTCGTCACAGACTTCGGGCAATTGAACCATGATAAACTTACGTTTACCGCTGTCCTCTGCATTAAGCTGCATGACAGCATGAGCGGTGGTCGCAGAGCCGGAGAAAAAGTCGATTATGATATCACCATCCTTTGTGACTGTAATATATTCTACTAATTTTTTAATATCGTCAACATTCTTTGGGTTTTCAAACAATCGGATATTATCAAATAACTTATTAAACGCTTGTGTGGCTGTCTGTGCATAGCTGAAATTAACTGAGCGCATGACTTCTTTATCAGAATCAAACAAATTCATACGTACACGTGGGACGGTCGTTTCATCTTTCCCAAAAATTACATGACCCTTTTCAATTTCTTCTTGCAACCGTGCAATTGTGGGGTATCTCCACCCACTTATAGGTTTTTTGCAAGAGTTCCCAGTAATTGGGTGAATGACATTATATGTAGGCCCACCCCCACCAGGCCAGTTAATATTTCCGTCATCTCTGTAGGGACCACGTTGATCAACTTTTGTAAATCGTGCCAATGCTCTTCGGTCGTCATTTTTCGGCCAAGAAGCATATAATGCTTTAAGCCCTTCGTTAACCTTTGCCCAATCATCATTATACATTTTGCGAAGCCGCATAAATTCAGCTTTAACCTCATCCACTCCTTCCTTAGAAGCACGTAATATAATACCCATGTCATAGATAGTTTGGGTACTTTTGAAGTAGACAAGCATATATTCGTGTCCTACAGAGAAATATTTTGCATCATTTTTCCTGTTTTTGTCATATATAAGGCAAGCAATAAAGTTTTGTTCTCCAAAAACTTCGTCACATACTTTTCGAAGATTTTCTACTTCAGCATCATCAATACTAATGATGCACACCCCATCATCTCTCAACAAGTCCCTTGCCAGCCGCAGGCGAGGGTAAATCATATTCAACCAGTCGGTATGGAACCGCCCATTGCTGTCAAGGTTTTTTACCAGACGATTACCTTCTTCATCATACTGCCCGCTAATAGCAAGGTACTCCCCGGTGCTCTGCGCAAAGTCGTCCTCATACACAAAGTCGTTCCCCGTATTGTAAGGCGGATCAATATAGATCATCTTAACTTTGCCAAGATAGGTTTCGAGCATAAGCTTCAAAACATCAAGGTTGTCACCCTCAATGTAGAGATTCTCCGTGTTATCAAAGTCCGCACTTTCTTCTCGGCACGGGCGTAAGGTAGCTGCAATCGGAGAATTGGCAAGCAAAACGGACTTTTTCTTGTCCGGCCATGTAAACTGGTAGCGTTCTTCGTTGCCTCCAACAACTGTCGCAGAGATTTCCTGCCGCAGTACGTCTGCATCTATAGCACGAACCACCTCTCCATCCATAATAGTCTCCGTTACGGCATTGGGGAAAAGCACGGCAAGCTTATTAAAATTCTCCCTGGTTTTATCGGGAGTGTGCATTTTCAGTTTGTCCATTCTCTCTCTCTGCCTCCATATTTGCGACTTGTTCAGGACTTATCCCCATCATCATATTATAATGTGAGATTTGGTTGCATTTCTTAAATATCTGTTGAAATACATTGAGATCTGTCTCTTGTCTGCCCAAAGTAAATACACCTTTAAGCTTATTCTGTGGAGTAAAGTTCCGGTCAACAAAATCACGGTTATAGACTCGTGCTTCTAGTTCCAAATTGTTTTTCCATGTAACACGGCAGTTAGGAAACTGCGATTCATCAGCAAGAATTTTGCTGATAGTGGTTTTCCCTGATCCGTTTGCACCGAAGAAGTAGTTGAATTTTCTAAAGTCATCCATGGATTGAGACGCATTTCCAAACGTAGCAGTACTACAAATATCAATCTTAGAAATCATTTTGTTTGCTCCTTTCATTGTCCAAGCTATTACTTTTCTTCGTTTTAGCATAAAACATGGAATATAATGACCTAAACTGTTGCACTAACTCAAACTTCCTCCTCGGCTGCTTCTCGCTCCTTGCCTGCCGTTCGAGCTGTTCTATCTTTTGCCGGAGTTTCACCCGCTCCTCATTAATCATGATCTGCTCTTCAAGCGTGTTGCCTTGCTCGACCTCCACGCCACTTATTTGAATTATGATATTCTCCCATACTGCGTCCAAGTTCAGTCCCGTCAACCTAATAGTCAGTCCCTGTAGTGGAATCCACTCTGTCTGCAGAAGCCTGGTGCGGAACACTGCCAATCTCGCTTTGCCTTCATGTTCGAGAACAAACAGCATGTTTTGTTCTATCAGCTTGGAGAGCAAGATAATGTTCTTCTTATCATAGTCCTGAGTATGCAGACTTACAAGAATAACAAAAAAAGCAGCTGCATTTTCACCAGCCAAAATGTTTGTCGTCGAGGATGATACCTCTCCAACGATATCCAGCCGCCGAATGTCAGTATCAAATTTGACCCTGTCCGCTTTGTTCATCTTAAATTTGTCAAAGATGTTTTTCTTCGGGAGTTGTCTGTTCAACTCCGTTGATTGCGGCAATCCGAACATTTCATTACCTCATTATCGCACAACAAGAAAACATATCAGCTCAAAATCGTCAAGCCCATTGATTTTATTTGAGAGGAAGCTCACATTATCGCCGTTCAGGAAGCTGTCAAGCGCGCTCAGGTCTTTCACTTCAATAATGGAAGTTATCGCATCGCCCAATAACGCCGAATACTTCCGCATATCCTTACCGTCCTTTGTATCCTTGTTGAAAACACTGCATTGTTCAAAGTCCGGCGAAGCTTTACCTTTGCAAAGCAGACGCATAGTGTCCAGCATTTCTTTAGGCGAAAGATGATCACAGATCACTTCGCCGTCGGTACCGATATATACCATATAGAATGGGTGGAGGCGGTTCTGACTGTCGATATTCACACCGCCGTTAATGTTTTTCAGCACAAAGATAACGCCCGGCTGAGCGCCGCCTGTCGCAGGAACAACCGCGTGAAGGCCGAAGGGTGTCTTGTCCAGGTCGCCGTGGCTCTTGATGTAATCCAGTAAATCCAGTCGAAACTCGTTCAGTCCCAAATCCATTATGGAGATACCGTTGGACATGTCCTCTATATCGACAACTTCTTCCTGCAAGCGTTTAAGCTGCGCCTTACGGTATTCGAGGTCCCCTTTTTCATCCGCGTTAATCATGTCATCGTCGCCAGTGGCAGTCATTACGGAAATCCTCATCCGCGTTTCCACCCGGTTCTTGAGGTTGATATACTCGTCAAGCGTCAGATCCGGCCAGAAGTTTACAAGCTGGATGACCGCATTCTTGCTGCCGATACGGTCGATACGTCCAAATCGCTGGATAATCCGCACCGGGTTCCAGTGGATGTCGTAATTCACACAATAATCACAGTCCTGTAAATTCTGTCCTTCAGAAATACAGTCCGTGCCAATAAGAATGTCAATCCCTGTGCTGTTGTCCGGCATGAGAAGGTGCTTGTCCTTTGAAATCGGAGAAAAGCACGTCAGCACATTGTTTAGCGTTGCACGGAATTTTGGAATAGTAGTCTTTCCTTCAACGCTCCCGGTTATCATTGCGGTATCAAGTCCGTATTTGCTCTTTATATAGTTACTTACGTTCTGATACAGGTATTCGGCTGTATCGGAGAATGCGGAAAAGATGAGCGCCTTTTTATTGTCCGGATTAATCGGTCTTTCTATTTTCTCCGAGAGCAGCAGCAGAAGTTCCTGCAGCTTTGTATCATGCTCCGGTGTAATGTCGGAAACCATCAGGGTCAGCAGTTCCAAGGTATCCGCATCTTTTTTCAGTTCGGTGCGCCAACTTATATAGTCCATATCCGCAAGGTCTACCTTGACTTTACTGTCAGTAGCAAAGAAGTCCGTATTGCTGTCATCGCCGTCAAAATCATTTTCATTACCAATGTCAATGGTTTCAACGGCTGTGTTTCCGCTGTTTTCAAAGCTATTTATATCGGCAATTGCTTTATCTATCAATTCATTAATGCGCTGTAACGTCAGCCGGAAAGAATAGACTGAGCTTTCCAGGCGTTTAAGAAGGTTGATGCTCATCAGGCGGCGGATACCCATTTCACGCCCTACACGGTTTATGTTTGATTCCGGGTCAACATACTTTTCCACTTTGCTCGGAAGCAGGAAATCCGTCGGGATGTAAATAGCTAAATTGAGATTCATCAGCTCTGTATAGATCTCGTTATAGTTTATCGCATTGCTCAAATCGGTCAGGTTCGGGCGCTTTGAAACAGGTTTCAATCTTTCAGGGAAGCGGCCGATTTCTTCCATTTGGTAGTATTTCTCGATGTGCTTTCTTGAACGGGCAATGGTCACGTTGTCGAGAACCTCAAAGAAATCGAAATCTAACATGTGAAGAAGATTGGATGTCGTGCGTTCCTCCGGCTCAAACCGGCTCCACTGATTGAAAACCCGTTGCGCATTACGAAAAATTTCATTAATGGGACGCAAAGTATCCAGCTTATCATTGATAAGGTTCGGGTTGCCTTCATAGGCGAGCTGCAATTGATTGCGCAGGTCGGTGAACCTGTTGTTTACGGGCGTAGCCGAAAGCATAAGCACCTTTGTCTTAACACCGGGGCATATCACACGGTTCATCAGACGAAGGTAGCGGTTTTCACGTTCATCGCCACCGTAGACTTCACCGCCGTTACGGAAGTTATGGGATTCGTCAATCACCAGGAGGTCGTAGTTTTCCCAGCTCAGCTTATCCAGGTCAAGGCCATTGGAGTTGCCGTGGCTGCGCGAAAGGTCGGTGTGATACAGCACATCATACCGCAAGCGGTCTGCTGCGAGCGGATTGTTTTTATAATTACTCTTAAAGGTATTCCAGTTGTCCGTCAGTTTCTTTGGGCAGAGCACCAGAACCAGCCGGTTCCTGTTCTCATAGTATTTGATAACCGCAAGCGCAGAAAATGTCTTGCCGAGTCCGACGCTGTCGGCAAGGATACAGCCGTTATACTTTTCAAGCTTGTTGATGATAGCCAGTGCAGCGTCTTTTTGGAAGCTGTAAAGCATATTCCATATCTTACTGTCCTTGAAGCCGGTTGCCTCATTGGGTAGAACATCCTCGGATATATCCTCCAGAAACTCATTAAAAATGTTGTATAAGGTGAAAAAGTAAAAGAAGTCTGCCGAGTTTTCGTTATATGCGACGGTTATAGAGTCGATAACTTCTTCAGTCACATTCTGAAGAATACTCTTGTCGTTCCATACACTCTCAAACAGGCGGATATATTCCTTGCTAAAAGGATGTTCAAACTTGTTCACCATGTTATAACTGTTGTTGCCGCGCTCACAGCCAATGTCAACCGTCGTGAAACCGCCGAGCGGCATGTATGTATGCACATCGCCGTCGGACTCAACATTGAGAAAGCCACCCATATTATCATGTGTTATGTTTGATTTGAAGGTGACCTTTTTGCGGATCCACTCGGCACACTCGCGTGCGATAGCTTTCTGGGAAAGCTCATTACGAAGCTTGACTTCAAATTCCGTTCCATAAAGGCTGCGCTCACGGTGAAGGCGGGGAATATAGAATTCGCGCTTTTCTTTCGGAGCTTTCTCCTTAACAAATGCGGGAGAAGTGAAAATGAAGCGAAGTTCTTTTATCCCGTCAAGCTGAGATTTAAGTACCTGATAAGCGTAAATGGAGAAGCAGGCGGCTGCAATCGAGAGGCTGCTGCCATTCCCGATTGTAACGGCCAGATCGTCTTTAACAATTTTATTGATGTTATCAAATACATCCATACTCTCCTCCGCCGGCATTAAAAGATACAACTTGTTTTTATACTATCACAACAGAAAATGTACTGTAATATAATACCATAATTCGACAAAATACACAATCCGCATTCGCGTAATACTGAAAGTAAAATTGACCAAAATTCAACCAAAATTCAACATGTTGCAATTTCTCTCTAAAAACAGTAAAGGCAGACAACCAAATCTGCTGTCTGCCTTCGTATAAACTCAAAATTATTTCTTGTTTTGTTTTACAATGGAAGCCTTGATGAATTCGCGAAAAAGAGGATGTGGTCTGTTGGGCCTTGATTTGAACTCAGGATGGAACTGTACGCCGATATACCAGGGATGATCCTTCAGCTCAACAATCTCCACAAGTCTTTCACTCGGAGATAGCCCTGAAAGTACCAGCCCATTAGCAGCCAGCCTGTCTCTGAATTCATTGTTGAATTCATACCTGTGCCTGTGACGCTCATAGATCAACTCATCGTTGTATATCTCATAAGCAAGAGTATTTTCACGGATCTTGCATGGGTATATACCCAGACGCATTGTACCGCCCATGTCTTCAATGTCTCTCTGCTCCGGCATCAGATCAATAACAGGGTATCGGGTTGTTTCACTGAATTCGGAGCTGTGCGCATTTTCCATGCCGCATACATTCCTTGCAAGCTCAATGACTGCCATCTGCATTCCCAGGCATATGCCAAAGTATGGCACCTTATTTTCCCTTGCATATTGGGCGGCCAGGATCTTTCCTTCAATCCCTCTGTCGCCGAATCCACCCGGTACAAGTATTCCATCGGCCCTGAGCAGGTGATTCTTTATATTGTCCCTGTCAAGATGCTCTGAATTCACCCACTTGATTTTAACATCCACGCCATTTGCAATGCCGCCATGCCTCAGCGATTCCGCAACACTCAGATAAGCATCATGCAGTTCCACATATTTACCTACAAGTGCAATAGTAACGCTGTCCTTGAAATTCTTTTGCTTTTCAACCATTTCCTTCCATTCAGTCAGGTCCGGTTCCTTGCACTCAAGGCCCAGACGCTTGCAGACGATATCAGCCAGACCCTCTTTCTCAAGCATTAGCGGTACTTCATAAAGAATTTCAGCATCCATATTCTGAATGACTGAGCTACCCGGCAAATTACAGAAGAGGCCTATTTTATCCTTCAGATCCTTCGAAAGATGCTTTTCAGTTCTGCAGACGATAACATCCGGCTGTATGCCTATGCTTCTGAGTTCCTTGACACTGTGCTGAGTCGGCTTTGTCTTCAGTTCGCCTGATTTTCCAAGATAAGGCACCAGCGTGACATGGATATACATCACGTTCTCCCTGCCTTTGTACGTTCCTACCTGTCTTATGGCCTCAAGAAAGGGTAGGCTCTCTATATCTCCGACGGTACCACCGATTTCGGTGATCACCACATCGGTGTGGTCAGATTTGCCTACCCTTGATACTCTTTCTATTATTTCGTTTGTTATATGTGGTATTACCTGAACCGTGCCTCCGAGGAAATCTCCCTTCCTCTCCTTGGTTATGATGGACCAGTAAATTTTACCTGTTGTAACATTGCTGTTCTTGTTGAGGTTTTCGTCTATGAATCTTTCGTAGTGCCCCAGGTCCAGATCCGTCTCGGCGCCATCGTCAGTGACGAAAACTTCTCCGTGCTGGTAGGGACTCATCGTACCGGGATCGACATTGATGTACGGGTCAAACTTTTGAATCGTGACGTGAAGACCTCTGGCTTTCAAAAGCCTTCCGAGTGAAGCTGCGGTTATGCCTTTTCCAAGACCTGAAACAACTCCACCGGTGACAAATATGTATTTTACAGGCATGATCTAATCCTCCAAATATATAATGCAATTTATTTTGCACAATAGTTTTATATTGTTTGCTGCACAAACTTTCCGTTAAAAAATACTCTATAATTCTATATTTGTCGGCACGCTGTGTCAATACAAAATCTTTACTAATTAATGCCATAAATCCTTATTGATTTAATGTCTTTACAGCTGCACTATACTGTGTGTCATATTTATCTATAAGCTTTAAAAAGTCGGCATTCAAGGCGTCCTGCGTTGCGAAGTCAAGGCTGCCGCTGACTGTAAGACGCTTTACCTTCTGGTATGCCTTTATGGCACTGACTGTTTTTGCATCAAGTGTGGTATCCAGGTCACCAATTTTGTAGCCCAACACTTTAAGGAGCTTTTCAGCATTATTGACATCGATGCCCTGACCATTCAATATCAGCTTGGTAGTTCTTGTCAGCCTTTGGATACTATTGATGCTTATTTCGGCAACCGGCTTGGGATCAGCAATTGTTATGTCAGGAGTCAGGCCCTTTAAGTCGATCATTCTGCCCTTGGGCGTGTAGTAAAGTCCCAGTGTCATCTTGGTGTATCCCGCGATTTCGCTTGTGGAAGGGTTAATATTATAGTAATTTTGCAAATCGTAACTATTTACTGTTTTTGATCCGGTTTTCTGCGAATATTTATCAAAAGCCTCCGGAGTCAGGATTGGAAAGATCCCCTGGAACTTCGCTTTGCCGAAAGTCTTTGTGCCGACCAGCTTACCTGCAGCTGTATCCTGTATTGCTCCGGAAACGATCTCCGATGCACTTGCGCTATTACCGTTCACAAGTACCGCCAGCTTATATTTTATTTTCGCCAAATCTGAATTATATTCAATGTCCGGATATTTCTCCGATTTGTAATCCAGCTTTGTAATGAGCCCTTTCGGTACAAATTTCTTCGCTATTAAAACTGCCTGTCCAACTTCACCGCCGGGATTATCGCGTAGATCCAGTACCAGCTTTGTTATTTTTTTCTTATCCATTTCAGCTAAAGCATTTGTCAAATACTCATTTGAATTCTCGTTGAACATCTCCAGTTTGATATATCCGATTCCATTGCGTATTTCATATGTAACAGGGTTTACCTTGATGATTTCCCTTGCCACTTCAAGATATCTTACTGTGCTGCTGCCATTACGGAGAATTCCTAGTTTTACCTTTGTTCCCGGATTTCCTTTTATCAAGGTTGCAGCATCATCAGGCGTAAGCTTGACAAGGCTCTTGCCATCAGCCTCAATGATTTTATCACCCTGCAGGATACCTGCTTTTTCTGCAGGTGATGCCTGAAATACTTTCGTAACGACTACATAGTCACCGCTAAGTTCGAGGGCGACGCCTATACCTCCGAAGACTCCGGTAATTGAGCCCATGAAGGTATCTGCTTCTTTCGGGGTATAGTATGTAGTGTAAGGATCCAGTGAACCAAACATGCCTTTCAGCGCTCCCTGAAGCAACTGTTCGTCAGTCAGTTCTCCCTTGTAATTGCCGCGTATCATGTCAATTACACTTTGAAGGTATTGCTGGTTTTTTTGGTCCTCTGTGGTGTCTGCAGCAAATGCAGATTGTCCAAGCAGTAGAAATACAATCACAAAAATACATATCATACGTTTTAAAGAAAATTTAGAATTTGATTTCATTATTTTTCCCCTTTGAGATTAATGTTGAAGCCATTTGTTCTTATGAAAAAGCCCTGTATAACGATCCCAATTCTTTCTCATTGTATATCACTTGGAACCATATAAATTCTATCACATTGCAATGAGTAAATTAAGTGTTGTAAATGTAACATTTTCAGGAAACTTTGCCCTGATACCTTGTCTCTATTTTCAATAGTTTACAAGGCGCTCCATATAATCCTTTTTTATGCCATCCTGCAAATAAGTAATAAGAGATTTAAATAAAGACGCACCTTCAGCCTTCGTCAATTTCTTGGTTGGGTTCATATTACCCTTACTGTCGGCTTGCAAAAGCCCGATTTTTTTTGCTGCATATGCTGCGTTTCTGGCATGAGCAGGTATCAGGTCATTATCACGAAAACCCGTGACTGCTGTGGGTGAAGGCGCCAGCGATTCAAAACCCAAAGCCCTGACAAAGGCAACCATCGCGTCCGCTCTGGATATCGTATCGTTGGGTCCGAACAAATTATACCCTTTTCCGCTAAGCAGGCCGCGGCTATATGCACTTTTAATCTGTGAATAATAGGCATTGTCAATTGAAACATCATTAAAAGGCGATACTTCTACAGTGTTTTTTGCTGTTCTTGCAGACGTAGCCGAAGATTTGACCGTGATCGCCGGATCGGGAGGCACTTCTCTGGCAATCTGCACCATGGCAGCTGCAAACTCAGCCCTGCTCATGTACTGGTCGGGTTTGAAATTTGCTCCGCTTCCCTTGAATATTTCAAGGCCAAACATAAGCCTGATGTCATCTTCCGCTTCGTGACCGCCGAAGCTCGCCGAATCCACGGTAGGCAGTCTTTTTTGTGCAGGGAATGTTTCAATCTGCATACTGTCTTTATAACTCTTCATATTATCAGTTGCTATGCCCTTTGCGTCAAACTCCGGCAGCGTGCCGGTATACTCGAGAATATTAGTGTTCTTACGGTTTTGTATATAACTGCCGGAGAAACTGATCTGGTCCGGGTCGTTTTTCTCATATTCGAGCTGTTCTGTGGAGGTCGCCGATATAGCCACCGTTGCAGTGCCTCCCCATTCGTCCGCCCCTGTATCGCCATTCTTCTCACAGCTAATCGTATAATCCAGTAACAGGCCCTCGGCATTTCCCCAATACTGGTCATATCCATAATATTTGCCTGTACACTCCACAGTTACCGTATCTCCATTTGCGGCGGCACCTATCTGATAAACTTTTTTGCTCCGGATACTCCCTGCATGGTAGTTTACCGCAGGTCTGGGATCAACAAGATTGGAACGGGTAAAATCATAGCCGTTTGTGCTTTTCAGCGTATAGGCGATACCGTTTATGTTTACGATTTCTTTCGGCTTTGTTTTTGAGGATAATGCAGTCGTTTCTGTCGTTTGACCATTTTCTCTTTTTGTTGAAGTCGTAAGAAATACAAGCGTTCTGGACAGCGTAGCATCCTCATCGGTATTACTCAAGGTGTAGGTATAAGTAGTGGTGGTGGTAGTAATCTCAGAGGTTGCAGCTAAAGTCCCGGTTGCGGCCTTTTCTGTTTTTTGCTGCTTTTTAATAATCAGAGTACCCTTTAATACAACCGGTTTCCCACTGATAAAAGTAACTTCCTCGTAATCATAGGTTTTCCCGGAGGACGCGCTGGTCGTACTAGTTGAAGTCGTCACCGGTACCTCGCCCGAAGATATGCCGCCTTCATAACCGCAAATTCCTTCCCGTGCATATACAGTACCAGGGAATAGGAGGATTGTCAGTATTAAAATAATCATTGTCAGCATCAGTCTTTTCATATTAACCTCCAGGATTCAACCTTTAAAGCAGTTTTCTCTTCAGTATATCATTCTACATAAATAATGTAAGCATCACCTGCTGCGGTCGTATCTTTCTTGATAATCCTGACAGAATCACCCTTGAGTATGTCTGAAGTACTTATCACAGCTCCGTTTTTGATGACAATACTATTCGCAGGCAATCCGACTGCTGCTTCCGCACTGCCGGACCACGTATAGGCCGTCGGGCTGTATACCTGGACATTCCGCAGATCAAGCTCCGTATCATCGACTGCATATACAGTTCCCTTTATGCTGCTGCTTCCATAAGACGCCGTACTCACAAGAACCGCATTCGTTCCGTCTGCAACCACATAGACTACTCTATCGATATAGCTGTCACTGCCATAGCCCTTGAAATCACGCACATTAAGAACACCGTCACTGGTCAGCATCCTTGTATTGGAGGTAATGTTGAACGTTTTGGGCGTATTGCTGTAATTCCAGTCAGTCCCATTCAACTGGGAGAAGGATTCCAAGGTAAAGTCGCTGTTCTCGTTGACGGCGCTTATTCTCCCCCTGTAAACGGTCAGCCCGCTGGTTGTCTGCGGTTCGTCAACCTTTACAACAGACGCCTTGTATTCTCCTGATGAATAATCCCTGTCAAGCGCCAGCCAGGCTGCATCATCGTCGGCCAGACTATTGCCGGACACCAGCCTGCCATATTTAACCACAATACTTCCATTGGAATAGCTGACTTTCTGATTTTCCTTGGAAAGCGTGAAACCGCCCGATCCGGAAACCGCACCTGTAATGCTGCCGCTGCAGGTTGGCACCACAGTGTCCGTGCTGTCCCTGAAAGACAGGAGCACCGCTTCCTCTTCACCGCCATAGTTCTTCTCAACAGCGATATATGCTTCATTTGAACGGAGCAGCTTATTCACATTGTCAATGTCAAGCACGGTATCTCCGGAATAAATACTGAAATTATCTGCCAGCGGTACTGTTGACAGACCTTTACGGTCCGTAAGCTCCCACTTCCCCTTGTTGAAAACCTTCAAGTTCATGATGGAGATTTTATCGGATATATCATTAATCATTGTGACAGTACCTTTATAAATATTGCTGATATAATGTTCATCGCCTTCGATTGTAATTTCCTTTAGATCCGTAGACTTCCCGTTATCATTGAGAAGCAGCCTGACCCTGTCGCCGTCTTTCAACGCCTTCAGTCCGACAAGCAGCTTGTCCCGTACAACGATGACATTGCTGTCCGTATCAAGAAGCTGTTCGGTGCCGTCATCATATTTCACAGTGATCTCTGACGGAAGCTTGGAAACGATCCGACCATATCTGACAGTATAGTTGTCAACCGCACTGATGGAAGAAATGTCTCCCTCGTTGTCCAGCTTGATATAGGCAGTATCGCCTGTTTGTATCTCGTCGGCTTCGATAACCTTATGATTCCGGTAGATGGTGGTTTTGTTCAGATCAACATAGTTGTAGGTCCGCAGAGATGCGGATTCGCTGCTTCCCACACCGGATCCGTCTTCATTGTAAAGCGTAATGTATCCCAGATCCGGATTGTTTTCCTCAACAATACCCTTAACAATATTTCTGGATTCTGAGTTGATTCCGAAATCCACACATTGAATTGCTTTGATAATATTATTGCTGTTAATTGTAAGGATCGCTGTCGCATCCTCCTTAACACCGGCAAGTGTCGTTTTCGTTCCGTTTACGCTGATATCGGCATCGGCAGCTACCTTGTAAGAGGTTTTCCCGTTTTGATCGCCTGTAAATAATGTATTGCCGGTAATGCTTTTAACATCCGGATAATCCAGCGTGAACAGCTGCGTAATATTCATCAGGAGGTTCGGCTTGTCAACACTGTTTACCTGGACTGCTATGTAACGAACATCATTGACATTGGAAACAACGTTGACATATTTTACAACGTTGTTTCCGTCAGTGATGAATTGCAGCCTGTCACCCTTCTTAAGCAGGCTGCTGTCACCGATCGCACCATTCTTGTATACGACCAGTTCTCTTTTTTGAGGAGCAAGGGCTGTCCCTGCATTTTCGTTTTTTGCCCCTGCTGCTGTGCTGACGGGTACGGTTGTCTGTATGGAGATGATTTTTCCGTCAGTACTTTTCACCGTGATATTTTTGCCTGTAATTGCAATATTCCCTGTATAATCTTTCGTTGGAGCAATATATTCAATCGTACCGGAATTTTTAACATATTTCAGTGCTTCGAGCACCGGAGCTTCTGAATTCTTCACGACCTGTGCAGCCTGTTCCCTGGTGATGGATTGCGTTGGATTGAGACGGCTGCCGCTGCCGGTCATGATACCCTGCTGAAGTACAGCCTCCATATATGGCAGCTTTTCCGGATCCGTACTGCGCCAGTCGGTATAATTCAATGTTTCCTGCTGCTGTCCGACAGGCTGAATATTTAAAGTCTTCGCAAGCCAAAAAGCCATTTCCTGCCTTTGTGCGGGGGCGGTCCTCCTGAAGCTCTCCGTTGTAAGCGTCGTCTGATCGGTATTTAATGCATCTGTCAGATTTTGTGCGGTAATCAGCCCTTCGTTTGCTGCCAGTTGAAGAAATCCATCGTACAGAACACTTAAAGGATCGGTTTTCTTATTCGCTGCCGCTCTGGCATTATTCAATACAATGCCTGCTTCCCTGGCTTCCGCCTCGCGGCCCGCTGCCCTGTACGCAATCGCTAATGCTTCTTCCTTTGTTATGGAGACAGTTCTGCCAAATTTATTGGAGGTAGTTGCAAGACTTTTTACAACTCCAAGAGCACCCGTTTCATAAATAGCTTCCTTTGACCAGATATTCCCGCCTGCAAGATCGGTATAACTCAGATTGCCAAGTACGGCTGCAGCTGCAGTATCACCTGTGTATGTTGCTTCCGGTATCTCCGCAGCCAATGCTCCGCCAGCCGTGGCAAAGAGATACAGAGGGAAAACAAGAGGAAATATTTCCGTAAGTAAAACTAAAAATGCTAATATCATAACTGAAAGTTTTGCTTTTCTTTTAATATCAAGTCGTTTTTTCAATTCGAGCTTCCTTCCTTATGCATTTTATGTACCGCTCATACAAAATACCTTCGACAGGATACAAACCTTCTTCAAATATGGCACTAAATCATAAAAGCCGATATTTACAGAGTACTTCCTGCAATGTATATCGGCTTATGAATTACAAAATTTTATAAGCAGTCGATCCTATCAAGTTTAAATTTATATTACAGCTCGAACAGATCCTACATTTTTTCGGGTGCGGTTATTCTCAGCATTTCAAGTACATTTTTTATTACGATCCGGGTGGATTCAACAAGGATCAACCTTGCTCTCATCAAACCCGCCTCTTCTCCCTTAACCCTGCAGGCATTATAGAAGCTATGGAAAAGGGCTGCGACATCTGTGACATATCTGGTCAGTCTGCTGGGTTCAAGCGTTTGTGACGATATTCTGACCTCATCGGGAAATTCAGCCAGCCTCTTGATCAATTCCATTTCTTCCGGTGCAGAAAGCCTGGAGAAATCCACTTCCCCCGCATCTGGCACCTTCACGCCTTCACTTTCGAGGAGTCTTAACATGCTGCATATCCTCGCATGCGCGTACTGCACATAATAAACAGGGTTTTCATTGGATTGCTTTACGGCAAGATCCATGTCAAAGTCCAGATGGCTGCCTGAGGTCTTCGTATTGAAAATGAACCTCGCAGCATCCCTGCCAACTTCCTCCAGAAGGTCATAGAGAGAAATTGCCCTGCCTGTTCTCTTGGACATTCTGGCCACTTCCCCATTTTTGAACAGCCTGACAAGCTGGAAAATAATGATATCAAGTCTTGCAGGTTCAACACCGATCGCTTCAACTGCAGCCTTCATTCTTGCCACATGGCCGTGGTGATCCGCACCAAGCAGATTGATGACCCTGTCGTAGCCACGTTTAAAGAACTTGTTCCTGTGATATGCTATATCGGAAGCAAAATACGTAGGAAGCCCATTGTTCCTTACGATGACTTCATCCTTATCCACACCGAATTCAGTCGCCTTGAACCATTCTGCGCCCTCTTTTTCCATTGTCAGGTTTTTCTCTCTGAGATAATCAAGCGTTTCCTGCAATTCTCCGCTCTCATATAAGGATTGTTCCGAAAACCACACATCAAACTCTATCCCGTAAGATGACAAACCGGTCCTGATCCTCTCCAGGTTCTTCGGCAGAGCATATTCCACCAGTTTTCTGCGCCTTTCAGCCGGTTCAGCATCTATGAGACTGTCGCCATATTTTTCGATATATTCCTTCATGTGGTCAATGATGTCTTCACCCTGATAGCCATCCTGCGGGAATTCGACGGCATTTTCCCCCTTCAGCTGCTGAATGTATCTTGCTTCGAGTGAAATGCCGAACTTCTCGATTTGATTTCCTGCGTCATTGACGTAGAACTCCCGTGTGACATCATAGCCGGCAGCTTCAAGCACACTCGCTATGCAGTCTCCCAGCGCACCGCCCCTTGCATTTCCCATGTGAAGCGGACCTGTAGGGTTTGCACTGACAAACTCAACCATGACTTTTTTTCCTTCGCCGATATTGATCCTGCCATAGTCATCGCGTTCATCCACTATTATTTTTAGAGCCTCATACAACCATTCCGTTTTCAGATAAAAGTTAATAAAGCCCGGTCCGGCACATTCGGCTTTCTCAATATATGTATTCGAGTAGTCCATATTTGAAATAAGAATTGCAGCTGTTTGGGCGGGTGCTTTCCTGACCTGCCTCGCCAGTTGCATTGCTATATTTGTAGAAAATTCGCCATGTTCTTTTTCCTTTGGCGTATCTATAATTATTTCACTTATTTCCGATGGTGGCAGTTCGCCTTTTTTCACGGCTGCCGCCAGCGCATTTTCAACTAAATTCCTGACGTGTACCCTTATGTTTTCTATAATGTTTGTCATCTGTCTGTCCTGCCTCTCTTATTGACATGAAGAAATCATTCTCGCCTGTGTTATTGTTATCGATCTCAAGTTGATAGCCGACACTGATCTCTCCTCCATTGTCATCTATCTTCACGTTCACTTCATTTGCCAGCACACTGATCGTAAATGCGCCATGTTCAGTATCGTAATATGAAACATGCTTTTGTCCCTGCTGGAATACAAAATGTGAATTCACCGAGCCTACTCTGATAAGCGTCACAACTCCGTCCACCACCTTCAGGGTCGTAGTCGTACCGTTCATACCGGTAACTTCACTTTCGTCATAGGTCACATAATAAGCATCATCCAGCTTGTAATACTTCCCCTCTGTAACCAGTTCCATAATATTTACATCCTGATCTTCAACGGCTTGCGTGCCTTTTACCGAAATTATAACATTCTTATCCATAAAACACGCACCTTTCCTGCAATCCGTCAATGACGGCTGCAATCCCCTGTTTCCTCCCGCATGTCTGTGTCCCGGCAGTGAACCTAATACTTTTCAATATCCACTTTTTCCGCGATGTTTATAGTCTTTCCCAATATGGCACTGCAAAGCGGTTCAAATTTCTCAACACTATCGCTGGTAAAATACCTGTAAACCGGTTTACAATTTTCATCCCTTTTCATATTACTGTCAAATACCATTTTCTTTACGACTCTTGCAACTTCCATTGCGGAGCTTACAAGTCTCACATCCTCACCCATCACCTTCGATATCGTCTTCTGAAGCAAAGGGTAATGTGTGCAGCCAAGTACCAGTGTATCGACTCCGGTTTCCTTCATCTGTGAAAGATATTTTTCCGCAACACTGAATGCAATGTCGTTATCCCACCATTCCTGCCCTTCCTCAACTAATGGCACGAATAGCGGGCATGCCTGCTGGTACGTTTCTATGGTGCTGTCCAGTTTGTTAACTGCCTTTTGATATGCACCGCTGTTAATTGTTGCCGTAGTTCCTATTATACCCAGTTTTTTGTTTCTGGTCTCAGCAACCCCGGTAGCCGCTCCAGCTTCTATTACTTCTATTATCGGCATATTTATACTTTTTTTAACTATTTCGTAACTATGTGCACTCATTGTGTTACATGCAATAACAATCATTTTGATATCATGTTTCATTAGAAACCGGATGTTCTGAAGTGTATATTTTACCACTGTCTCACTGGATTTCGTACCGTATGGGGCACGACCGCTGTCACCAAAATATATGACACTTTCGCCGGGAAGCTGTTCAATAATCTCCTTGAAAACTGTTAAGCCGCCAAGCCCGGAATCAAAAACACCAATTGCCCTGTTGTCCATATAACAAATATCCCCCAAATGATTCACCTTAAACGGTGTTTATTCTCCAAATCCCTGAATTATATTATTATAATCACCACTTACCGTAATAACAAGCCACGCTGTTAATATATATTGCTTATTTTACTATTTAAGCACATCAACTTCAACCCTATAAAAATAATGTATATAGCCCGGTTTCTCCAGATACGCACAAAAAAAGGGCTGCCTTCCGGCAATCCCTTATATTGAACCTATTCCAGCGACTCCTGTGTACCACAATGTTAAAACAGGTCATTCCAGGATATCCATATCATCTGAAGATCCTTTGTTCTGACCGGAAGTCTCCGTCGAATCTCCGCTTGACGGCTGATTGATGCTGCTGCCATCAGTGCCTTCCAATGACGGTTCTACAGCCGGTTCTGCAGCAGTTTCCCTGCTAATTAGCTGAGCACTGCGCGGAAACATCGAATCGAATTTGAAATTTCCCATATATTCCTTTTGCGATTTTCCGGCAATTGTAAATTTGACCTTCTGGATTCCTTCAATTTCGGTCAACGAATTCACAATCGAGTATATGGTCATTTTCTCGGCATCTTTTCCACTCTCGTGCTTGGTTTTAAACTCTTTCGACATATCGACCGTAGCTACCTTATCGCTGATACTTACCGGTGTCCTGAGCTTTGCTTCGGATGGGATCGTTCTCTTGAACGCAGCCTCGTCCGACGGTCCCTTTATCAGTTCTTTAATAATAATTGATGCCAGATTGCTCTCGCTCCTTTTTGCTTCTGCAGTTTCGATATACCTTATTTCAAGTTTCAGCTTGGTATTATCCGCGTTCGCAAAATACAGTTTTATAGGGGTTTTATCGGACAATTTGCTTGCTTCATCCTCACCAATCACTATACTGCTAACCGGCCGAAGTTCTTCGTCAGAACTTTTTTGAAGCCCCATCTTCTGTAAAACATTGCACCCTGATAATGCCACCAACAGAAATAAAATAGTCAAAACGGATATGGTTCTTTTCATTATACGGCCACCTCACCACCACTCGGAACAGTACCGGTGAGTATTTACAGGGCTGTCGCCGACTAAAGTCAGCTGCCCGCCCATGCATCCCGATATACTGCCGAATAAATATCATCTACGATATTTTTATGCCGCAGAAACCTGCAGTATTCTAGAATGGATTAAATTTTGTCCTAATCATTTGTTTTGTTTTTTGGTCAAAGAAAGGTTCAATGTGATTTTATGTTATGGAAAAGACGTGAACCATTTTCTGAAGTTTACATAATATATATTGTGTAAATTCATTATTATTAGTAAGGAGGTTTTTCAAATGTCAGATAAGGATGTCTTGGATTATACAAATAGTGTAGTGTCCGGAATAGCTGCGCCTGATGAATTTAAAGAGAATCTAAAGAATGAATTGATCAGATATATAGGTAAAGCCTTCGAGAATAAAAGCATTTACGAAATCAAGAATAATTTAGGTTCTCCCGAAAGACTTGCAGATGAAATATCTTATAAGCTGGTAGAAAGTGTGACTAGAGATTTCGGCAGTATTATTAACAAAAGCAATAAGCATTATGCGGAAGGTACCAAAACGTCAATAAAAAGTCCTAAAAAACGCAATTCAAAGATACCGTATGGCGAATTTACTCATGAAGAAAGTGATGTAAATATAAAACTTTTATATATTCCTCTTCTGCAAATTTCATCAGGTTCTAACAAAATACATTATTATTTAACAGAAGAGGATGAATGTGAGACTGATTGACCAGAGGGAACTGCATGGCCATATTGATTTTCACCCATTGTAACCCTACTAAATCACCTGTTCAACCAATAACTATATAAAAAAATGGGAGAATTTTATTCTCCCATTTTTTTATATAGTATTTCAACATTGTATAAAATATAGCCTGTATTATACTTGTTATTTCATTCCCATAGGAATAATATCTTTTGTAATAATATTTACGATCTGCTTCACATCCTCATCAATAACGCTATAACATATCTCCAGCCCATTTCTTGAGCCTTCGACAATGCCTGCGGCCTTTAGCTTCGAAAGATGCTGTGATACCGTAGATTGCGGCAATTTCAAGCACTCCTGGATCTTAGTCACATTGCAGCTGCTCTCCATCAGGCCTTTAATAATACAAAGTCTGTGCGGATGCGCAATTGCCTTCAATTTTTCAGCCTTAGACTCATAACTTCTAATGTCCAAAATATAACCCTCCTACCATTCCAAGCCCATGTATGAAATGAAATGAAATAAATTCAAGATAATCTTACCGTTTTTACCATCATTCTTATGGATTAGACTATTTTACCTTTTACCTTATCAGTTTTTTGCCGTATATTCAAGCGCAAAATTGATTCTACTGCAAAAAGACAGTTTGCAACTTTTTGCAGTGGAATCATAATTACATGGCCTTTGTGTATTTATCTGCAAAAGAACTGGCACAATAGCTGTCCGGCTTGATTTTAGGTACAAAATTCAAGCCCTTTACCATTCCGACCATCTCGTTTATCAGGTTTTTCGTCTGACCTTTTGTTCCTACATCTATATGAAACTCAAAAATTACTTCATTACCACGCCCGTCTGAACCGACCGCCTGGCGGATGCGTTTCATCCGGTCCTCATCAAATAAATAAGCAAGCTGCAAGCTGGCACATGTCTCAAGATAAATCTTTTCTCTCAGATTTGTAACCGGCCGCTGCATGTCATATTTATGCAAAAACCCGATTGCACCTTTGCCGATCCGGTGTATGTGAATGCAGGAAACAAACACCGTCCTGGAGCCTACCTGTGAATCCGTGCCGACTGAAATGCGGTAGGAGCAATCCGTGTCAGCTTTAATGAACGTAATCATATCACAACACACCTGTTCAAAATTCAGACCGTCTTTTTTAAGACTTCGAAATACCGTATTTTCGTCAATCAAAAGCGAGTTGCCAAGTAACATTGCTGCATCCTCCCATTCTTCAATTCAGTCCATCTCCCATTTGTCAGGCAGTAAAAAGCAGATGGCTGTAAAAAGAAACCCCATGACAGGAAAACCGTCACAGGGTTATCATATGAACAAATTTTGAGACAGCATGAGACCGGCAAATTGGACTTGAACACCGTTTCCGCAATCGTCTCATACAATCAATTCCTTTCAAAATATATAAAATTATATTAACATACGATAAAAATAAAATCAATCAAACTTCTGTTATTTTAAAACATGTTCTGCCGATATTCTTCAAAAATTGCGGGAACCCTTCCGCACCATAAACATGCAGCTTGTGGAGAGCTCTGGTACAGACCGTATACGCCAGTCTGGTCTCTTCCAGGCTGTTAAAACTTCCCTCTTGGGTACAAAGCACAAGAACTGCATCAAATTCCAGACCTTTTGAAAGATAGGACGGGATAAGAGAAACACCTGTAAAAAATTCCTGCTTATCCGCTGTTATCAAAGCGATCTCCATGGACTGCGAGAGTACATCATAAGCCTGAATACACTCATTTTCAGTTCTCAGGATAACAGCGATCGATTTCATTCCGTCGCCTTTCAGCTTTTTTATATCCTTTGCAGCCTCGGTAAACATTTTATTCCGGTTCTCCATACATATCACTTCAGGCAGTTCCCCGTCCCTGTTGACAAATTCTTCAGCGCTTTCTTTTCCAATGATCCCTCTGCAGAACTCAGCGATCTGGCGCGTCGAGCGATAGCTTTTTGTAAGATTTATTAAAATGGAAGTGTCAAAGCCAAAAATACCAATGGCAGACTTGATATCAAAAGGCTGAGCATACGGGCTTATCGCTTGATTTGGATCGCCCAGCAGGGTTATTTTACTATTTTTAAAAAGATGTTTAAATATTTCAAGCTGCACTGGAGTATAATCCTGTATTTCATCAATGATTACATGCCTGATCCCGCCCATATTTGCAAAGCCTTCCAATAAGCCGTTGAGCAGAAGCATCGGTGCGATGTCCTCATAATATGCACATTGTCTGTCAAGTTTCTCAAGCGCCAGATCATGACTCATCCCATGTTGCTTTTCGTCAGCAGTGCTGTCTGAAAGCATTCTGTATTTGATGAATCCCCGATAACATTCAAGCAAATTCAGATCTGCCATCTCAGCAATAAGATTTTTGGCCTGTTCAGCCTCCCCGCGCACGATGAATATACTACGGCCCCTGATTTCCGCCGGATCTGGATATTCACCCATATTTGCGACCTCAATCACGACCTCTTCAATCCTCGCCCTCATTAAAATATCAAGTTTTTCTGTCAGCCTGCTTCTGATTTTTTCAAGCCGTTTCATAACAGGCAGAAATATAAGCTCCTCCCGGAAGTATTTTGCAATCTCTTCTCCTGTCTCAATCAGATTGCCATTGAAGCTCAGATCATGGAATTCCCTGTGTTCTTCTACATAGCGGGAATAATTATAGATATCCTTGACAATATCGGCTGAAGACTTATATTTTACAGCACTTACCCTGGCAAGAAATTGAGAAGCATCCCCATTATCTTGAACCTTTGCACAATTGTCACCTGCAGTAAGGACTTGATTTTCTTTGACACTGCTGCGGAGCAGGAACTCCATCTGCCCGGTATAATCTTCGAGTACGGCTGCATCTCCAATTGTTTTCTTTGCATATTCGAAGAAAGTTGTTCTTTTTATGTTTTCTTCGCCAAGCTCGGGCAAAACCTCAGAAATATAATCACTAAATATATTATTGGGAGAAAAAACAGCAATGTTCTCAGAAGTGATACTTCCTCTGTACCTATATAAAAGATACGCAGCCCGATGCAGGGCAACCGACGTTTTACCGCTGCCTGCCGGCCCGGTCACAGCCAACAGCCGGTGTGTATCATTGCGGATCACGCTGTTCTGCTCTCTTTGAATACTGATTACAATGGATTTCATCCTGCTGTCGGCACTTTTGCTTAGTATCTCCTGAAGAATTTTATCATTTATCGCAACACTTGAATCAAACATTAATTGTATTTCACCGTTCCAGAGCCTGTATTGCCTTTTAAGAAAGATCTCTCCTTCGATTTTCCCATTGGGACAATCATACGACGCCCTTCCCAGCTCAAAATCGTAAAACATCCCGCAGATAGGCGCTCTCCAGTCATAAACAAGTATTTTTGTTATGTCTTCCTCCTTAATATTCGAAATGCCAATATAAATCTTATCCACCTGCTCATAATCGTCTTCTTTAAAGTCTATCCTTGCAAAATACGGGTTCTTCAGCATCTTTTCAAGCTTGTTTACATGATTGGATAAAAGAATTACCTTGTTGCTCTCCCTCACCAGATCAGTCTGAAACTGCCATATATTTGCAAGGTCATCCGTGTCCTTTGGCGTCGGGTTGACTTGGTCCCACATCGACTTCTGAATTTCAATCGTGTTGCTTTTCATTTCATCCGCCGCATGAATAGCGACCTTCAGCTGTTTGCCAATCTGTGCGTTGACATACAGCAGCCTTTCCTTTTCATATTCTAAAGTATCCTGATCAAATGCCATTTTCTTCCCTCCATTAATCATTTTCATGTTCCGGTCCCTGCCCATTGGAAAATATCTTAAAAAGTATTGACTTCGAGTTAATTGTGTGATATATTATAGTTGGGTTTTAATTTTATTTTAAGATATCAGTATAACTTATTAATAATACCACGAATTCCATATTGAGTCAATGAGTCAATATGGGTTATTTTATATGCAATGATGCAATAAAAGCTGACTCATACGAGCCAGCTTTTATTGCATCATTGACGTTCTTTTGATTTGCGGAAGTTAGGTGAATAATAACGCTGAGCTTTGTTTTCGGGATGGGTGCTCCATAAAATACCTACCTGCTCGTAATACCTAAGTGATCTGCTTGATAAACCGTACCTGTCGACAACATCGTTAATTCTCGTCAAATCCAGCCACATCACCTTCTTGTATACATTATACCCATTGACGCAATGTCAATAGGCATTTTATAATATGTTCTTGGGTGCCTTAGCAAAAAATAATACTGCTGCGTTGGAAACAATATAACGGTATAATGTTAATAATATTTGAGGGAATAGAGGACAGGTAATGAGCAAAGAAGAACAGGCCATGATGGGTTTATGGGAAATATTCAAAAAGAAAATGTGGCTTGATAGCTTTAAGATGAAAGCCATTCTTAAGGGTTATAATCCTTCCGAAATACATTGTATTGCATATATCGGAGAAGCTGAAGATTCCAACGTGACAAAGCTGGCGGAGTCATTTGATATGACCAGAGGTGCCATAAGCAAACTAACGAAGAAGCTCGTAAAAAAAGGACTTATTGAAAGTTGTCAGAAGCCGTATAACAAGAAAGAAGTCTATTTTAAACTCACTGAGCAGGGAAAAGCAATTTACAACATCCATGAAGAAATGCACAAAGATCTTAAGAATAGAGATCAACCTTTTTTTGAACAGGTAACCGAGGAACAGCTTGATGTTATACTCGGCTTTGCGGAAAAGTATAATACGCATTTGGACGCGGAAATAAAGAAACTGGGTATAGATATAAAATCTGATAACCTATAGTTTTGCAGACTCCCTTTGAAAATAGTAAGTAATACGAAATCACCGGCAGCCCACCCTTATTGAGGATGGGCTGCATTTTTGTGCCTCTTGAAATCCGTACGTTCTATTGTTTCCAAGTCAACATAAATGTTGACTTGGAAACAATAGAACGATAGAATGGTTATGTTGACAAGGAATCAATAATATTACTGCCAGAGGAGACCCTATAATGAATACACAATTTACTGAACAAATGGAAAACAAACCCGACATGCAAGGAGGAAAAGCCATGAATATTATCGGAATTATCGCAAGTCAGCGTAAGGAAGGCAATACCGCCTTTATCGTAAACCAAATACTCGACGGTACGAAGGAAAAGGGTGCGGGGACCGAAGTCTTCAGTTTTAGCAATCTTGATATCAAACCGTGCCGGGGTTGTAATGGCTGCAAACAGAGCGATCGGGGTTGTGTTATCAACGATGACATGCAAAAAATTTATGACGCGCTTGAGCATGCCGATGCCATTGTTTTAGGCTTACCGATTTATATGGGGCAGATGAGCGCCCAGGGGAAGATATTCACGGACAGGTTGTATGCGCGATTTTCTCCGCGTTTCTCTCCGTTTTTTAAAGAAAATGCCGTGAAACAAAAGCTGATTCTTTCGTTTAATCAGGGGAATCCTGATGCCAGTCTATTCAAATCGTACATTGATTATACAAAACAAATGTTCGAGATGCTGGAATTCGATGTGAAAGAGGTGCCTGTTATTACCGGTATGCGAAATGGACCAGCACATGAAAGAGAAGATCTGCGCACGAGCTTAAAGGATTTTGGTTCAGCGTTGGTTTTGGCAGAATCCCAGAGACATTAGGGATAATGCAGTTACAGATAAGCTGGAGTAAGTTATTGTACCTATCCCTGCTTTTAAGCCGCCTTTCTGTTCCCGAGGAAACAAATATATTCGTTGTGGGGTGAAAAAAATAAATGGGGGAGAACACAACGATGCAAGTAGGCAATAGAAACACTAAACGCCGCACATTTGCCTTAGTCATACTTCTGTTCGGTAATTTTATGGACATATTGGGCACTATGGTGATCAACATTGCCAGAGCTGGTGCCTCTCTAAATAATTGGCAGCTTCTCCCCGTACTTCTTATCACCGGCGCGGGATGGGCATGTTGGCATCGTCTCTTACTGATTTAAGTATTTCACAAGTTCCGCAGCAGGATGCGGGTTCGGCTTCCGGTGTTTTGAACATGATGCAGCAAGTTGGCAGTAGTATCGGTATTGCTATTCTCGGTACGATTTTTTCAATTCTATTGGAAGTTCATTTGAAATCAGTGGATTTGCCATCGGCGTAAGGTATGCTATTGGGTCTGCTGTCGGTATTTTGATCTTAGCTATACCGTTTGCTTTCTTACCCCTAAAAGGATTCGCCGTCATACTGACAGCCTGTAATTGTGTTTTTGCCTTCCCTTTATTGAACGCAGTTAAAAATTAATCTTCACTGATTTAAGGGAGAAATGAAGCAAAAAGCTCGCAGTAATGAAGTTGTCTGTTGGCCCGAAAAACAAAAGGCCTTTGACCAAGAAATGCATATTTTACCCATCTTCCAAGTCTGGCAAAGCCTTTGTAGTCATGATCCCTGCCGAGCAGAATATTGAGCAGTGTAGTTTTGCCGCAGCCGTTTGGCCCAATAATTCCGACACGTTCACCGCCGTGTATGAGAAAATTCACTTCCGAGAAGAGAGCCATTGTACTATTCTCAGTCGCATTTCCGCCAGTAGCAGTCACCACGGACTCCTTGCACATCCCCTCCGCTCTGGCGATTTCGGCGCTCAGGTGTGATAGACTCCTAAAAATTCTAGCGTAGAACGATTACGTATCCAGTTTTTAATGATATCTGCAGCCCTCGCATCACCGCCTTTTGCTTTTGCCATATCGGTAATACAAATATAATCATCCATATCAAATAAAGCTATGGTAACAGAAACGTCTTGTACTGATATAATGCTTGTTTTCTTATTTTTGCTCATATCTTTACTTCCCCATCCAATTTCAACTTTCTCACCATAAGCACTATATCAAACATCCGTTCTAATTAACAATACAAGAAATACTTTACCCTTTATGGCAATAGGAAAATGTAGTTACTCAACAGGATAAAAACAAAAATGTTGATTCTTTTAAACAACTTTTTTTCGTTTTGCTGCAAAAGTCAGGTCTTATTACTTTCATTGGAAAAATGCAACTATCACCATACTTGTGATTATCCAAAGCAAAATGCAGATCAGAAGCGGCTTGTCTTTGAAAAGAGTAAGTTCGGGGCTGCCGCCTGAATCCTTTGACATTACAAGATACTGATACCGGAATATCCCATAAAGCACGAACGGGATGGTAAGCATCATGTAGCTGGACTTCCCTGCGGAGAAGGTATAAAGTGAATAGGACATCACTGTGGCGGAAGTGATGACGGACAGCATACTGTTGATGAGTTCAGGCGTGTAATGCTCTAGAATCTTCTTATGCTGACCGGCCTTGTCGGACAGGACAAGCAGTTCATTTTTGCGTTTGTTGAGCGCAAGAAACAGAGCCAGCAAAGTCGTGCAAAGAATCAGCCACGGCGAAATCCATACTCCGATGACTACAGCCCCGCCAACTGTCCGAAGTACAAAACCCATGGACAATATGATTACATCAAGGATCACTATATTTTTCAGCTTAAGAGAATAGACAAGTACCAGGAAAAAATACGCGAACAGGATCAGAAATAGCCCGATATCCAGCAAAGCGGCCAATGTCAGCGAGATGACAAGCACAACGAGTGAAAACACCAGCGCCTTTGAACTGTCCAGCTTACCGGATGCAATAGGGCGTTTGCATTTCACGGGATGAAGCTCATCCTTTTCCTTATCAATGATATCGTTCAATATGTATACAGCACCTGAAACCGTCGAAAACAGGAAGAAGCAATAAAGTGACTCTATTACAGGCCCAAGGTGCAGGAATGATTTTGAAAAGATCAGTCCGGCAAAGACGGCGCAATTTTTGACCCACTGTTTCGGTCTCATGGAGCCAATCAGATATTTGGCAGTTTCAGCAAAGCTCATAGTTTTAAACCTTTCTGTCATATAAATTGCAGAAATTATTTAGCACAGAGGAAGAAATAAATTTCCGTCTGCGCGTACAGCGAGTTAAGTTAATGCGTATCCAACCGGTTATATTTATTTGAATATTTGATATATTTTTCCATGCTCAAAGCTTTCTACTTCCTTCACTTTATATATCGCTGAAAGTTCCTCAAGATTATAAAGCGTCTGCGGGACAGCACCATCAAACCATATCAAAATGGAGTTTTCGTCCCGCTCCACTGCGGCTTTGAACTGCCCCATCCCATACATGTCCGGAGCATCCTTTTTGGGCGGGCTATACGTCCTGATGCCGGACATGACATACGCCACATCCGCGTTATTGCTGTAATAGGTGAACTGTCCGTTTTTTTGCATGTAGTCCAGGAAGCCGCTTTTTTCACGCCACGTTTCAGCCGTATAACCGCCCGTTCCGTTCCGCCAGTTGTCGAGCACTGTGGCTGCAGTGTTTGCCGCCGGATATGCAAGGAATAGTATACTTAGTAAAAACAAAGGAAGAAAGGCAGCTTTTGTTCTGACTTTCACCCGGTCGAATAATAAATCGGCGGTCGCTAAAACACTTAACACAATCGGAAGATAAACAGGAATCAAATATCTGCTGTTGATGGGTTCAAACGCGACCGAGGTCGCGGAAGCCAAAAGATAAGCCATATATATCACTGAAAACACAGTAAAAAAGGCAATCGGAAGGAGGTTGTCATTTTTCTTTCCTGTATTATCAGCCATCAAACTATTTCTCGCCAACCCATCGGATAATTTTCGAGTTGATAGGAATAGTACCATCCTTCTGATCAAGAAAACCCCAAAAGCGATTATGATCAAAACGGGAACCAACACGGCAACCAACTTCGCCGCACCAAGCAGGGGAGCACTGATATTCCGGAACAGGAGCTTGTCCGGCTGCACCCAGGTGTATATGGAATACAGCGATCTTTTTATATTCAATCCAAGCGGGAAAGTCGATGGCAGGCGAACGCCCAGCAGTGTACCCGATACGATATAATTGCGGATTACCCAGACGCCCATGGGTAGTATGGAAATTGCACCGTAAAAGGCAGCATTCATGATTCCGTTTAATATACCTTTTTTAGAAAAAAGCAGAAATAAACATGTCGCTGCAACAATTGTCACACCTGCATATCTATCCATGCATGCCAGTGCCGAAAACAGCGCTGCCAAAGCCAATGGCCCATAATTTCCATGACGGAAGAAGCATTCCAGTTCCAGATATATTAAAAGGAAGAAGAGCACGAAAAGAATCTCCGTCCACAGATATCCGGCTACTTGTAAAAGCGGAACCGATAACAACAGGAGAAGTGTCCCGCCGATCGCGAACCAGATATTTTTAAATTTAAGAAGCATCCATCTCCCGGCAATAAAAACCGTCAAAGCAAAAGCCAGACTGTTCATGATCGTTGATGCAAGCCCGGAGGCAAGCCCGGCCAGTTCACCCAGGGCAAGGAGAAATGGATACAACGGAGGCCATTGGATAAAAGGGCTGGGGTAACCGAAATATTGAAAGCCTTCACCTTTTAGAAAACTCTGGGCAGCATACATATATGCCGCTGAATCATGAGTCGTACCCGGTCCGTATTGTGCGTTGGAAATAGCCACAGTCAAAGCGGCGGCTATACTGCAAAGTAAAACGAATGCCAGTGCCCTTTTATATTTTTTATCATTAATCTCCAAAACCAGTTCTCCGTTCAAATTCTTAATATAAATATATCCCACCAAGCCATAAACTGTCAACCGCGGCGGGACATACAAACACATCAATCAGCCGGAATGCATGGGCGAGCAGTTGACTTTAGTCAACGACCAGCCCCCTCCCCTGGAGAACGGTTCGCGGGGAAATGTCCGCTACTGAACATGCCTACAAAATCAGGCTGTCAATCCTGCTTTTATCGAAACCTACGATGATAGTTCCATTGAAATCGATCACAGGTACTCCGCGCTGACCCGATTTTTCAACCATTTCAGCAGCTGCCTCTCTGTCTGCTGAAACATCTATATCATTGTAACTGATATTCTTTGTCTCAAGATACTTTTTTGCCATTTTGCAATAAACACATGCTGGTGTCGAATATACATTAACGCTCATTATTTCCTCCATCTCCAATTGGGGCCGGTCGTTGACTGCATCAGCCTCCCGCCCATGCATCTTGATTCAGTCCTGCCTACAAGCTTTTCACATACTCGGCAATTGCCTTACCTGCAAGCGCCCCCTGTCCAACCGCAATCGATATCTGTTTAAAATCGCTTGTGCAGTCTCCTGCCGCAAATAAGCCCTCCAAATTTGTCTGCTGTTTTGCATCCGTTACAACAGAGCTTCCGTCGACCAAGATCCCGAGTTTGCGAGCGAAGTCGACACTGGAAGCGCTTTCATAAGCCACAAATATACCATCGATTTCGTCGCTTATCCCATCTGCAAAGAATATCCTCTGAAGAAATTCTGTTCCATCAAGCTTTGAGATCTGCCGCGTTTCCAGTTTGAATCTGCTTATCTCCCCGTTATATTTACTGCTAATTTCAAGTTGCCTGCCGTTGGTGTAGA
>WSSedL1CaDRAFT_10000374_pt1 | contig 31644 bp, 26 predicted proteins | sample WetSurSL1Cattail_FD_9464 | JGI IMG/M metagenome (IMG submission 9464)
ACGGGATCCAGGTGGCAAGACTGGCGGGCGTTCCGCAGCCGGTGATAGACAGGGCCAGGGAGCTTCTGAAGGAGCTTGAGGATGCGGATATCAGCAAGCGTGAAAATAGGTCCAGAAGGAAAAAGGTAACGCTGGACGGTCAAATGGAGCTCTTCTATGCCGGTGCAAACGAGGATAAGATGGACAAGGCCGGCAAGGAAGTGCTGGATGAACTGAAGACCGTAGATGTCTCTGCAATAACGCCGCTGGATGCGATGAATGTATTGTACCGCCTGCAGCAGAAGGCCAGGAAGGGTTGACGATGGGGAAGATTATTATCCTTGATGAGAACACAGCGAATAAAATAGCTGCCGGCGAGGTAATTGAACGACCTGCATCTGTGATTAAGGAGCTCGTCGAAAACTCCATTGACGCAGGCGCTGCGAGTGTGAGTGTTGAGATCCGGAACGGAGGAATTTCGTTCATCCGTGTTATTGACAACGGATGCGGTCTTGCAATGGATGACGTGGAAATTGCATTTGAACGTCATTCCACAAGCAAAATCAGAAGGGTTGACGATCTAGAGAGCTTATCGAGCATGGGCTTTCGAGGTGAAGCGCTGGCAAGTATTGCAGCCGTCTCTGCCATCCAGATGTCGACCCGTACGAAAGAAGCTGTTCAGGGAGTTGGCATAGAAGTAAAGGGAGGCAGTATCATTGACATAAAACCGGCAGGCTGCCCGACCGGTACGTCCATAACTGTGAGAGAGCTGTTTTTCAATACGCCGGCCAGATATAAGTTTATGAAAAAGGATACGACAGAGGCCGGTTATGTAGCTGACGTGCTCAGCCGGATTGCGCTCGGTTACCCGGATATTTCATTTAAACTTGTGAGCGGCGGAGCTTTGTTGCTGCATACACCCGGGAACGGAGATCTGAAGAGCACCATTTTCAGCGTTTACGGAGCTGATACGGCAAAACAGCTGATAGAGATCAATTATGATGACGGACGCGTGAAGATATCGGGTTATACAGGTAAGGCCGAGTTATCGCGCTCAAACAGAAGCCAGCAATCCATTTACATAAACAGGAGGTATATCCGGAGCAAAACGATTACCTCTGCAATTGATGCCGCTTACGCGACATTTCTGATGAAAAACAGGTATGCCTTTGCACTGCTGGACGTTCGGATCAATCCGGCGCTTGTGGATGTCAATGTGCATCCTTCTAAAATGGAGGTTAAATTCTCAAATGAACAGGATATATACAGAGCTGTTTTCCATGCCGTGAACGGCGCACTTCTGAATCAGTCGACCGTAAGGACGCTGCCGGGCTTTGACCAGCCGGTAAAAAACGCCTATGATCTGAATGAAAGCAGTGCGGAAAAGCCGGTATATAAGCAACAGACATTCGGACAGACGCAAGGCTGTTCAATACATGCACATCAGACATTCGGACAGACGCAGGGTAACCCAATACATGCACATCAGACATTCGGACAGACACAAGACAATCCCACGCATGGGCAGCAGACTTTCAGGCAGATACCTGCTGCAGCAGCTTATTCACAGAAGGATTTCGAACCGGTCAGGACAGAACTTGACCGAAAACGCGCAGCTGCGATAGCCGGTGACCATGTCAATGAAGCATTGAATGAAGAGAAAGTCGGATATGAAGCATCCTGGACAATGAAAACGACAGAAGAAGCAGTCTGCGTGGACAGAGAATCATCTGATGCGTCTGAAGCCATTAGGGCAGGATCATCTGAGGCCTTTAACCCTGGATCTGCGGAAGCAGACTTAAATGAAACAGTCCCCAGCCTTTTTGCAGGTGCGCGTGTGATCGGACAAGCATTTTCCACCTATATATTTCTGGAACGCGGTGATGAGCTCCTGCTTCTGGATCAACATGCCGCGCATGAGAGGATCAGATATGAGGAGTTAAGGGAAGCTTTCAAAAAGAATGAGCCGCTGCAGCAAACCTTATTATCTGTCATATCTATTGAGCTTACGGGCGGTGAATATCAGTTTGTCATAAATGAGGCTGAATTTTTTAACAAGCTTGGCTTCACCTATGAAAGCTTTGGTACAAATTCCATCATCCTCAGGACGATCCCTTTTGAAGAAAAGGGCATCGATATCAGAGGAGTGTTTCTTGAAATAATTGAATTTATCATGAACGGAAGCGGCGGACAAAGAAGTACAACAGCAGATGAGGTGTTATATAAAATGGCATGCAAATCTGCTGTGAAGGCAAACAAAAAGCTTGATGAAAGGGAAATTGAAGCTTTACTCAGCAGACTGGCGGCACTTGAGAACCCTTATACCTGTCCTCACGGACGTCCCGCCATTCTGAAGCTGAGAAGGGTTGAACTGGAAAAATTATTCAAAAGGATTGTATAAACATAATTGTACTGGGTACAATTGGAATAGATGAGGGAGGGGGATAATTTAAATTAATGGAGCCTGTCATAATAATAGTTGGACCGACAGCATCAGGAAAAACAGGCGTTTCAATCGAACTCGCCAGGCTTATCAATGGAAGCATAGTTTCAGCGGATTCCATGCAGATATACAGGTACATGAATATTGGCACTGCAAAACCGGATGCAAAGGAACAGTCAGGCATCAGGCATTACATGATTGATGAGGTTGACCCCGACGAAAGCTTCAACGTGGCAAAATACCGTGAACTCGCTCTCAGCTATATTTCCCGGATCGTGACGGATGGCCGGCATCCTGTTGTTGCTGGCGGAACAGGACTTTACGTCAATTCGCTGCTATACAATATTAATTTTTCCGAAACAATCTGTGACGAAGAACTGAGGGAAAATTTAAAAGCTGAAGCAAATGAAAAAGGAAACAGATTTCTTTATGAGAAACTGGTGGCTGTTGATCCTGAAGCGGCGGCAAAGATACATGAAAATGATGTTAAAAGAGTGATCAGGGCATTAGAAGTATTTACACATACACACATGCCGATTTCAGAGCATGCCAGACAGTCAAGGCTCGAACCGCCGCCGTACCGGTATGTTGTTTTCGGACTCAATTGGGACAGAGGCAGACTATATGAGAGGATCAATGAAAGAATAGACAAGATGCTCCAGAGAGGTCTGGTGGAAGAAGTACAGAGACTGGTTAGTATGGGTTATGATAAAGGGGCGACATCGATGCAGGGGATCGGTTACAAGGAAATCCTAAATTATTTGAAAGGCGAGTCATCCCTAGAGGAAACTGTTGAAATATTAAAGCTGAATACGAGGCATTATGCCAAGAGACAGCTTACATGGTTCAGAAGAATTGATGGAATTAAATGGCTTACTATTGATGACAATACTGATTTAAAAGATACGGCAAAAAAAATAATTCAAGAGTGTATTGCAACATATGGAATTTTCTTGTAGAATTAAATTGAATTACTAGAGTTTAAAGTTGTTCGATTTTTTAAATAAAGTTATCCATGGCAATGACAAGACAGAATGGTTAAGGAGGATTTCCAAGTGAACAAGGCAAATATTAATTTACAGGATGTATTTTTAAACCAGGTGAGGAAGGAACACATAGCAGTTACCATATACCTTACCAATGGTTTTCAACTCAAGGGCATGGTGAAGGGTTTTGACAACTTTACGGTCGTACTTGACACTGATGGTAAGCAGCAATTGGTATATAAACACGCAATCTCTACCATCAGCCCAATGAAAATTGTTAACTTCATATTTAACGATTCGGCCACCAAGGAATAAAGGAATAGGTTCGGTTAGATTGGAACGTACATAATTTTCTATAAATAAAGGCTGCGGCAAGATAATTCCTGCTGCAGCCTTTTCATATCGCTGAATATTACATTCTCCTGAACACACCAATTACTTTGCCCAGTATGGAAAGATTCTCACGTACGATAATCGGATCCATATATTGATTTTGCGGCTGTAGCCTGACATAACCCTTTTCCTTGTAAAATGTCTTTACAGTAGCTTCATCGCCGATCAGTGCAACAACGATATCTCCATTTGTTGCAGTTGACTGTTGCTTTACAAGAACAAGATCACGGTCAAGTATACCGGCTTCCACCATACTGTCTCCCTGAACCTTAAGCATGAAAGCTGTTGAATTCTGAACAAAATCAAGTGGAAGAGGGAAGGTATCTTCAATATTTTCGACTGCCAGTATTGGAAGTCCTGCAGTGACCTTTCCGACAATCGGAATCTCAACCATTTCTCTGCTTGTATAATAATCTTTTGATGAAGAATTATCGTGTTGGTAGGATTTCTTTGCGCCTACTACTCTTAAAGCTCTTGGCTTGGTCGGATCCTTAAAGATCAGCCCATTTTTTTCGAGCTTCTCAAGGTAACCATGAACTGTCGATGTTGACCTAAAGCCAACTGCACTACAAATTTCACGTACAGATGGAGGATAACCCTTTTCCTCTACCTGACTGTTCACAAAATCAAGAATCTGCTGCTGTTTATCGTTAGGCTTCTTATTCATAATCGCACCTCATTATAAGCTTCTTTCCAAGATTTATTATATAGATATTACATTTAAAAGTCAAACGTTTGTTCGAAAATTCTTCTTGACAAAAGAACAGATGTTCTTATATAATATTAGCAGAACAGATGTTCTTTTGGAGGCAATAATATGAATAAAAGATATGTACTTAAAAACCGCAGTAGATTTTATGCTTTTATAATTATTATGACAATATTGTTGTCGTGTATCTTCTTCGCAGTTACAGTCAACGGGGCTGAAACGAAAAGTGCATTCACTGCCGTCACGGTTCAAAGCGGCGATACCCTTTGGGATCTTGCAAAGGAATACGGCAAGGGCGGAGATATCCGCAATTATATTCATGAGATACAGAAAGCCAACAACCTGACAGGCGAAGAGATATTCGCAGGGGACGTCATTAAAATGCCAGTTTAATATTACGGTGTTATTTTTATTTGGCGGTTTTCGTAAATATTGTGTCTATATATATATCAATCACCAAATAATGTAGCACATTACTTAAAAGACATTCGAGAAGCAAAGTTTGCGGGTACACCCCACAGTCCTCATTGTGGCAGTGAACACATAAAAGGTCATGGTAAGTACAGAAGTCGTCAGCGTTATAAGTGCAAAGCCTGTAATAGGACATTTAATGATACAACGGCAAGTCCTCTGGCTGGAACACGCTACCCTCAAAAATGGGCACAGCACATACAATTAATGACAGAGCAAGCAACATTACAGAAAGTAGCCGAGGCTCTTGGCATTCATCAATGGACAGAGATGGTCACATTGCCAGTAAAATGGCTGGTAGAGGCAAAATATCAGCCAAACAGATTGATAATGCCATAGGTCAGCAATTAAGTGAAAACTCGCTACTTTGTACCAATTCGGCAAGAAACTACACTTACTTTGCAAAGCAGAAAACCTGAAACATGTAAGTGTCAATGGTTCTATAAAACAGTATGTCGTTGAGAAGATTTATCATATACAGAATGTTAATTCATAACATAGTAGGCTGGAAGATTGGATTAACCACATATTTAAAGGCGTAGCAACTAAGAACATAGATAAATACCTGTCAGGGAAGAAATTTTTGGAGCAAAACAGGCATCTGGACAAAAACAAGTTAAAGAAATTGCTCTTAACGACAATGTTTAAGCCAAATACCATAATAACAACAAAACAACTGAGACCTGTTTTAAGGAGATTTTATCATGGATATTGATTACAGTCTTTTAGATAATGAGATTTTTAATATTTTGGGGGATAAAAAAGTTATGGTTTTAGCAACGTGTTATGAAAATCTTGTAACTGCAAGAAGCATGAGTTGTATAATAATCGGCAAAAAGATTTATTTTCAAACAGACACCACTTTCCAAAAGATAAAGCAAATGATAGAAAACCCCAATATTGCGTTATGTATAGATAATATCCAAATCGAAGGCATTGCCAAAATAAAGAAACATCCATTTGATGATGAAAACTATGAGTTTTTGAATGCATTCAAAGAAAATTACAAAAATTCATATGAGCATTATTCTCATATAAAAAATGAAGTGGTTGTCGAAATTAAGCCAACCTTAATAACCCTTTGGAAGTATGAAGGTTCCCAGCCTCTCAGAGATTTTTTAGACATTAAGAAAAGTAAGGCCTATAGGGTTATTTATGAAACAAAATAAAAATTTATTTCTTCCCAATAAACCTTATTAAAAGTTTTTCTTAAAGGGGTACTGGCAGTAAAACGCAGATTTTATACTCTAAGAAATCAGGAAGCACAAAATTCTGATTTTTTTATACTCTAAGCCAATACCCCTTTTAAATTATGAAAATATCTTGCGCCCATCCTCGATAGCTGTATCAACCTGTTTGTATGAATACCGCTTGTTTGTACACTAAGATTTAAATTCCGCACATACTCCAATTTTTCAATCACACCTGTGAACGCTTCCGGCGAGTGGCGTGTTGGCATTTCTCTAAGCCATGTTAAACGTGTTTTGTTCTTGTCAACTTTTGAATTGAGTAGGGCATCCAGATTCCGCTTTTGTTCATCGGCTATACAGCCATTAATAATGCTGAAAATCATTTCTTCGGCTTTCTTACGGGATTCCCAAACAGTATATTCAATGGTAGCCATTGCCGGAAGTATTATTTTACTCTTACGAAGTTCTGATATAGCTGTATTAATAAGATATAGGGAATTGCCATTTTCCATTGCATGGGAGAGTAGAGCCTTTGACAAGGCTTGATTCTCAGTACTTGCAAATACTTTATATCCGTATTCCTGCCTTATTTCATCCATATGCTCCTGTACGGTAGCTTCACGTTGTCTATACTGAGGGTATATTTCAGGTTCAACATTGATTTGTTTTGCGACATATTAATGAGTTTTTGCAATATTACTGGATATTCATTGACTGTCTTTTTGCTTTTTCCTTAACTTATTATTCATCTGTTGTAAAGTGTTAAACTTACCTTCCAATACTTCTTGAGGTATATTAAAAGAATAATGTCATAGTGATATATGGAGGATATGGTTATTACAGGAAATATTTAAATTATGGAGGGGATATATCTACAGCCCCATCTTCTACATAAAAAGCCAAATGCTCTAGTGTTTTGTAACACTTCATTCTTATATATACATTCAAAGTGTTACAAATGCACTTCCTTGGTTGTAGTCTGCATGCACAAGTTTTAGTTGTTACAGACCATTAGTGTAGCTCTAAATGTCAAGAACTGCATATTGGTATATATTAATTTTACTTTCCCTTTTTATGAAAAATACTGTTTTTAAAAACACAAGCTCTTGAAAAGGTTTAAAATAGCGAATTATAAAAACTTTAAAATTTATTAATATTTGGAACTAAAATACGACAATATTCGCATAGTTGGGATTATAATGTAATTATACGCGTATAAAAAATTTTGAAAGGAAAAAAAGCATTATGAAAGGGGACTATTTTTTATGAAACGTATTTTAGCTGTTGTCTTAACACTAATTCTTTCTTTGTCGGTTGTTTCAACATCATTTGCAACTTCTAATTCTTCAGATCCTAATGATACAATTACTAAGCTTATAAGTTCAATTAACTCAAAGGATTGGAACACTTATATAAGCTTACAGTCACTCGAAAATAAAGATGTTTTTCAGAACTTTATTAACAATCCAGATAATAAAAAGAACCAGATCGGATTATTTGATATTAAGTCTGCAACCCTTAAAGAAATAAAACAAGTAGGTTTAGATTCAATATCGAGTTTTTCTAATATTATTGCTTATCAAGACCAGTATTCGGAGCTATCAGCTTTTTTGGTAGGAATAGATTACAAAGTTGCAAATGAGTCAAAATACTATTTCAATGGAGTAAATTATAGCTTAATAATTCTGGGGAAAGAATCTGGCACATGGCATATTGCAGAAATGTCAGATGCTCCATTAGAATCTCTTGTTCCTATGGGGTTAGGATTTGGTAGTGATGATGAAAAATCTGCTCTTAATGTAGTTAAATCAAGATTAAATGGAATTATAGTAAACAAGAGTGGCAAAATTATTGAAAAAAACCAAGCCACATCTTCTGATATTAACCAGGAAAAAGGGCTTTCTTCATCGACGCAGCAGTCTATGGTTAGGGTAACTACCTCAAGTGATCATACCAGGCCTACAAATATTCGCGTCTATAGAGTATCCTTATCAAGAGTGGATACAGTTGAATTCTACTCATATTGTAAAAATGTACTTCCAAATGAATGGGTTAGTTCATGGGCGTCTGAATCACTTAAAGCGGGAGCGGAAGTCGTAAAAATGTATGGTTGGTATCATGTGTATCATCCAAAGTGGTCATCACTTGGAGCTGATGTCAAAGATACTACAGCAGATCAAGTATATATACCTAGTACAGAAGTAACTTCAACAACAAATGCAATAAACGCTGTAAGTGGTGTTGGCTTACAAAATACAGCAGGTGATGTTTTTGAATCACAATATGTTGCAGGTACAAGTGGTTCTCCTGGAACCCAAAATTCCGGAACAATGACACAGTATGGTACAAAATATTGGGCAGCTCAAGGCGAAGACTATCTTTATATGTGTAGTTACTATTATGATAATTCAAATAAATCAACAGGTGCTATATCAACATTTTCATACTAAGTAGTAACATTAGTTAAATAGTAAAACACGATTAGGGTTAAAATTAATTTCCTTAGTCGTGTTTTCTTCTAAAATTATTATAGTTGTAGTTCTAAGTTAATATATTATATTATATTATTAATTATATGTGGAGGCTGAACTATGAGAAAAGTTGCGTTTTTTTTGCTCTGTTTCCTTTGTGTTATTAATTTTACAGGATGTTTTAATTCTTCAAAGAAAATATCAGATGAACCGTCTATTTCTAAAAATCAATTTGTTGAAACAGATAAGTTTACTATCGAGGCTCCTGATAACTGGAAAGTAAATAAACAAGCAGATTCATCTTTGATTTTCCAGAGCAACTCGAATGATATCGGTGGGGTTAACATTATAACCTATGATCCAACCCAACCACTATATCAATTATATCCGAATCACTCAGAACTTGTTAGTTCGGAAAAAATTGATGGATTAGCAAGTGAAGCATATAAAGTTATTTTGAAATTATCACAACCCGCAGCATCACAAAATCAATCTACAAAGAATGAAGTACACTTTTATTTTCTCTTAAAAGATAAAAATGAGTCATATGATTTGTTTTTTGATAAGGATAAAGTAGATGATAATACTGCTTTAGCAATTGCCAAATCCCTTAGAGTAAAGTAATTCAACAAAAGATTAAAAGGAATAAAAATGGACTGTTTGAATTTAAAAAATATCATTACTTTAAATATTGGGGTACTGGCTGACTATTCTTGTTAAAGGAAACCATAATTCCAGCCAAATGGGAACCGGTATTCCGGTGAACGGAAACCACTTAATTCTGCTTGATTAATATTTCTTTGTTACCATATAAATTATCAAGGCCTTGCCGCTACTGCGGTGCGTAGCAGCCTTGATAGTTTATATGGTAACAAGTAGGCTAACATTAGCAGCATAAGGAGTGCAAATTAGTGGTTTCCAAGACCGGACAGGTGGCGCAATCCACTCCGGAATATTCAACTGGCAGTAAATCCGATTTTATACACTAAGCAATGGAAGTTATTAAAATCCTCTATTTTGTATACTGGTGTAACTGCATCGTTTAGAGGAATTACACTCTCAATGTAAATAATTTCAATAAGTAGTATTATCAGAAATTTATAACATCAAATACAGCTTATTTAACACCCAGAATGCGCTTAAACGGTGTCACTGCTGAGTACCCAAATATGTTAGAGTATACAAAATTGGTGATTTTGCAGCACTGCATTTCTAAGCGTATAATATCTGCGTTTTGCTGCCATGACCCCTTAAATAGCAGCAATATTTACGAAAACCGCCTTTATTTTTATTTTGATTCTGATTTTAATTTTAATTTTTCATCTATTTTCTTGAGTTTTTCACTAACTGCTTTTGTATTAAGTCGTGAATTATATTGTATATACTCTTCATAATATTTTTTGGCATCGGCATATTCAGCATTGTCATAGTAGGTATCACCCAGCGCGGTAAGTATGAAGGAGCTGCGTTTATTGGTTTCATATCCTGCTTTGAATGCTTCAAGAGCTTCGTCAATCTTACCTAATTTTTTATAAGCCATACCCATATTATAATCCGCATATTCGGATTTCGACAGGTTTAACGCACGCTTGGCTTCATCGATACATTTCTGATATTCTTCCTGAAGCAAATACACCTTTGAAAGATTACAGTGGGCTGTGCTATTGTTGTAATACAATTCTATCGCTTTTTTAAATTCAATTTCTGCCAAATCAAGACTTTCGGTATTCTTCTTTTTATCACTATATATATTGAGATATCCAGTGGCCAGAACACTATGTGCCCTGTCGCTTCCAGGCGCTTTTGCGACAGCATCGCTCCAGAGTCTGATGCTGTCGCCGTAAATATAGTTCCTTTTAATTGTGAGTCCGGTATAAATGGGCGCCATTACAAATGAAACAATTAGAAAAATGAGAACAGGCTTTTCAAAAAGATACCTGGTACGGTCGCTTGCAATTTGCTCCACAAGTGGACTTGGGGATGCATCCGTCAGTGGATCATCTGAAGTGTCCGGCAGTAGTCCGGAGGATTTATCCGGCAACAGATCATCCGAAATATCCGGCAGTAGTCCGGAGGATGTATCCGGTAACAGATCATCTGAAATATCCGGCAGTAGTCCGGAGGATGTATCCGGCAACAGATTATCCGAAGTATCAGTCTGCAGTTCTACAGCTGTTTCCTGTAACGACTTAATGCACGTGCCAGGCAGCAGATCCGGCGAAGTATCCGGCAGCAGCTTCGGCTTTTTTTCATAAAAAGCCAGCCCTATTAGAAACATGATAAAGCCGGCGCAGGGAAAGTAAAGACGGTGCTCAAAGTAAACATCCTTTATGGATATGAAACTAGATTCCACGGCCAGTCCTGTAAAGAACCACAGGATGCCCAGAGACACAAGCCGGTTCCTCTTGATCGTATATACGCCGAAAGCGGCTATCAAGGCCAGGACAATAAAGGAAACATACGAGTAATTGTCCCATATGGTTGGCGACAGCGGATAATCGTTACTGTAATCAAAATTCTGTTTGTCGGGTATAAACATAAGCTTTATATAAAGTAGGATAACGTTCAGTTCAGTGTAAAAATACTGATACCTGTCCATCGATGTGCTGGCCTTGAAGCTGACCCCGGGATCACTCTGACTGTGGCCCTTCAGAAGCAGATTTGTACCTGGAATGATCGGTACTGTCGCAAATAAAAGCAAAAAAATGAAAATCCTTTTAACCCATGAAGTTTTGCCATCCTTTAAAAAGAACAGTAATTCTATAAAAAGCAGCATGAAGGGTATGGTAATCGTATTTTCCTTTGTAAACATGGCAATAACAGTGAAAAATAGCGTCAGCAGCAGATGGCGCAGCTTGTCACCGACTCTGTATTTGATGAAAAACAGTATGGCCAGAAAATAAAAAGTGGCAGCAAGCGAGGCTGTACGCTGAATAATGTAAGTCACTGCATTTACCTGCATGGGATGACAAACGAAAAGCACTGCCGCAATGGTTGAAATGGAACTGCTGTATCTTGACAGGAGCTTATCTCTGAAATAGGGTAATTGGAAAAGAGTTTTAAGTATGATAAATAACAGAAGACCATTCAAAATATGTATCAACAGGTTGGTGACATGGTAGCCCTCAACACCGTTGTCATGGATGAAATAGTTGATTGACAGTGTGAAGTAAAGTACGATCCGGTTGGCATAGAACTTCCATAACGCTGCGAAATCAAATAACTTCTGTATGGCGTAATTATTGGAAATAGATCCAAAATCGTCAAGCAGGAACGGCGCAGTGAAACTGTTACAGTAGGCAAGCAGTGAAAAGGCTGCAATGACGGCAGATACAATAAATTTATTTTGAAATTTATTTTCGAGCCAGTTTATCAGCTTTATCCCACTCAATGTCAGTTTTTCTCCAATTCCAGGAGTATATTTTGCCAGATATCCATCCCGAGCTTCCTGCCGTCATCAGGTTGATAATCAGGTATTGTCCCCAGTCTCCAGAGTGAAATCTCCTGGATGCCGAAAAGCTTTGCAAGCTTTATTTTATCCATAACACTTTGAGTATTTTCATACCAAACGGTATTTTCGGTTCCTGATTTCGGATCGGTATATTTAAGATAGGGATTCCCATAATTGTTCGAGTATTGATAGGAAATTACCGTACCACTATTTAGCAGTGCGATAAAGTTTTCAAGGCTGAAGCTGGCTGGCGTTGAATTGATGATTTTGCCGTCCTTCATTTGCCATACAGTCCAGTCAAAAGATATTTGCAGCATAATTTTACTTTTATCCTGAACGCCGTTTTTGACGTCTGTAATGGCTTCCAATGCATAATATACGTCTTCAACAGGTGTAAGCGGTGTAATGTTGAAGCCTCTGTCCATATCTGACGGTGTAAGCTTTGTTGAAGCATAGTCATGAGCCATCAGAATGACTTTGTCAGCAATTGAACCTATTGCTGCATAATCGTAGCCATCCCAACATGAGGCGCTTCTTGTGGGGTGGATGAGAGGCTGTACGACGACAAACAGTTTCTTGTCTTCAATATCCAGCGCTGCTTTCAGCTCTTTGAGAAAATTATTGAAGAGCAGCTTCAGTTTTGGACCCTTTAAACCTTCCATATCTATTGCTACACCATCAAACGAACCTGTCTCACTGCCAAGTGTTGTTGATTTTACAGAAGAGACGATATCGACGATCAGCTTCTTATATACCTCCGGCTTTGTAAGGACATATTCAGGTATCCCTACCTTTTCACCTGTAGCCGGGTCAATTATTTTCGAATCCTGTGAGGACTGGACCATAAGCATTGCAGTAGCGCCCGACTCCTTGGCAGCCGAAAGTCTTTGAGTAAAACCTGTGGGAAGATAATATTCGTTGTACTCCAGTCCGGCTGCATTTCTGGAGGAATTGAGGATGATGCTTCCGGAGGATTGATTATAGCTGAGCTTGCTCCAGCCAAAACAAACCGATGAGAAGTCGGGAATCTTATCCTGCTGGGAAGAGGAACTGATTGCGTAGAAAGCATTCAGATCCTTAAGAGGTCGAATCAGATCATTGTGTAAATTAATCAGCATCACGGCGGCCTGTTCTTTCAAGGCCTTTCCTGAAGGGTTAAACAAGGTTGCCTTATTGTTAACAATACCTGTATCCCTGGCAATTGTTACATAGCCAATATTTTTTGTCACATCAGCAAATGGTTTATTCAGATAGGTTAGCCGATCGGCAAGTGTTCCATAACCCATGCTTTTTACAATCATGACTGCCATTTCTTCGCGTGTGATGTTTTCGGAGGGACGGAATTTGCTCACGTCCTTTGAGAGGATACCATTGATCAGCGCCGTTTCAACCGGACTATACCAGGTTTTCTTTTTGTCCTGATTATCAGTAAAGGAGCCCTTTGCCGGCGTTACCTGCTTCCAGCCCATCAATTTGACGAGGAAAGTGACAAATTCACCTCTGGTTATGAGACTGCCATAGCCGAACCTGTTGTTTCCAATGCCGTCCGTTACCCCGAGTTGACGCAGTTCATTGATGGCACTGTATGCGTAGCTGCTTTTGGGCACGTCTGAAAATGGCTTGATGGCCTGAATACTGTTATCTGCGAAAACTTGTGCTTGAAGAGAAACAATATATGTAAAGATCAATAAGCAACATAGTACTTTTATAAGTTTTTTCATGGATGTGTCTTCCTTTCAAATGAGTTGAAGCAATAGTTATCAATTGCGTCCCACTTAGTTTACCATATTGGAATGAATCACTGCAACATATTGGAGTACTGTGGTATAATATGTGATGTCACTTTTTGTATGAAAGGATCAATACCGTTAAAAGCTGACAAATAATTAACTGGTAAATATGAGGATTTTAAATGCAACGGGAAATTTATCTGGACAATAGTGCCACAACAAGGCAGTATGATGAGGTAACCGCATTCGTAGCCGAGGTAGCGGCAAATTCATATGGAAATCCGTCTTCTCTTCACAGAAAGGGTATCGAGGCTGAAAAGCTTGTTACGGCAGCCCGTGAAACAATTGCTGCTACTTTAGGCGCTGAGTCAAGAGAAATTATTTTCACGTCAGGGGGAACGGAATCAAACAACCTGGCAATCAAAGGCTACCTTGATGCAAATCCCAGGAAGGGAAAACACATTATCACAACAAAAATAGAGCATCCGTCGGTTCTTGAGTTATACAAACATCTTGAAAAGAACGGATACGATGTTGATTATTTAGAGGTAGACATTTCGGGCAATATCCTACTTGAAGAATTGAAATCAATAATAAGAAATGATACCGCACTGATAAGTGTCATTCTTGTAAACAATGAAACGGGTACGATCCAGAAGCTCGATGAAATTGCCGCAATCAGAGACAGCATTAATCCACAGACAGTTATACTTCTGGATGCTGTTCAGGCTTATGGAAAAATGAAAATTAATCCGGTCAGATCCGGCATTGAAATGGTATCGGTCAGTTCGCATAAAATACATGGGCCAAAAGGCATGGGTGCATTATATGTATCAAAAAAGACAAGACTTAAGCCCTTGCTGTTCGGAGGAGGGCAGGAATCGCTGCTGCGTTCGGGAACGGAAAACGTACCTGGGATTGCTGGCTTCGGACTGGCTGCGAAGTTAACGTTTAACAAACTGGAAGATGCTCATCAAAAAGTTGAGGCTTTGAAAAAAATATTTTGCGAATTGCTCGGAGAATCTAATCTGAAGTACCGGATCAATTCACCAGTGGATGCATTACCATATATTTTAAATATAGGATTTGAGGATCTGCGCGCAGAAGTACTGCTGCACCATCTGGAACAAAAGGGTATATATGTCTCAACCGGTTCTGCATGCTCTTCACATAAAAATACCCGCAGCCATGTGCTTTCAGCAATGGGGCGGTCACCACAGATGATCGACGGTTCGATCAGGTTCAGTTTTTCAGGCTTTAATACAGAGGAAGAGATTGAAACAACAGTGGAAGCATTGAAGGAGATCATCCCTCTGATTGAAATAAACAGGAAGCAAAAGCTTAGGAGGAACTAATGAAAAAGGTTATTTTGGTCAGGTACGGCGAGATCATACTGAAGGGTCTCAATAGGCCGGTTTTCGAAGAAAAGCTGATGGGAAACATTAGAAAATCGCTTTACGGTTTTGGAAAAATAAATGTAATTCGCTCACAGGCGAGAATTTATATAGAACCGTTTGAAGAAGCCTTTGATTTTGAAGGCGCAGTTGCAAGACTGATCAAGGTTTTTGGAATTGTATCGGTCAGCATTGTTTTTAAGATTCCTACTGAATTTGAGGATATCAAACAATTGTCGCTTGAGTTGGCAAAAAAACAGCTCCAATTAAGGAATATCTCCGGTGCTGCGGAAAATGAGCAGGGTATTGTCAGCTTCAAGGTCGAGGCGAAACGCGGCCAAAAGAATTTTCCCATGCAGTCACCGGAAATATGCATGGAACTGGGCGGTTACGTGCTTGAAAACCTTCCGGCATTAAGAGTGGATGTACACAAACCGGATTTCAAAATTTATGTGGAAGTCCGTGAAAGCACCTATATGTATTGTGACATCATCCCTTCAAACGGAGGACTTCCCATTGGAACAAACGGAAGGGCGATGCTGCTGCTTTCAGGCGGGATAGACAGTCCTGTGGCAGGCTGGATGATGGCAAAGAGAGGAATGGAGATAGAAGCCGTTCATTTTTACAGCTATCCCTATACAAGCGAAAGAGCAAAAGACAAAGTGATTGCACTTGCCAGGATCATGGCACGCTACTGCTATCACATTAACCTTCACATTGTTCCCTTTACTGAAATACAGCTTGAAATAAATGAAAAATGTCCTGAAGACCAGCTAACCATTATCATGCGAAGAGCGATGATGATCATTTCAGAAAGGATAGCGGTTAAAAACGGTGCGCAGGCGCTGATAACGGGCGAAAGCCTTGGCCAGGTCGCGAGCCAGACGATCCAAAGCCTGGCTGTAACGAATGCCGTGGTTCAGATGCCGGTATTCAGACCTTTAATAGGAATGGATAAAAATGAAGTTATTGATATAGCAAGAAAGATCGATACCTTTGAGACCTCAATATTGCCATATGAGGACTGCTGTACAGTATTTGTGGCGAAGCACCCGAAAACCAAGCCGAAGCTTGATGAAATCCTCAAGCTTGAAGCCGCGTTTAGTCTGGACGAGATGATTGAGAAAGCGATCAAGGATACAGAAAGCATGACCATTACCGAGTAATTTCCATGCATGTAATATAAGCACATTAGACAACAATATATTATTAGTGGTGAGATATAGCCAAGCAATCAAAAGGGGACATTCCTCAAAAAGGAATACCGCTTGCTCGCAGAGGTGTGTCCAATGCCAAGTGATCAAAAGGGGACATTCCTCAAAAAGGAATACCGCTTGCTCGCAGAGGTGTGTCCAATGCCAAGCAATCAAAAGGGGACATTCCTCAAAAAGGAATACCGCTTGCTCGCAGAGGTGTGTCCCCTTACATTATAAGAGGGTTGTCGATGTTGAAAATAAACAAAACAGTCCTGAAAAAATGGATATATGGCCTGACTATTGCGGTTTTGGCATTTACAGCTGTCATACTGTTCCTGTCGTACATATTCACGGGAGACACGATCAGGAAGGGTATCCGTATTGAACAGACAGATGTTTCATGGCTGACTGTAAATGAAGCCAAAAAGCAGGTCGCCGAAAACATTGAAAACAGTTTTCCAGGTGAAAGCATCAAGCTTGTTTATGGGGACCGGCACTGGGACTTGCCTCTTGATGATATCAGCTATGGATTTGCAGTTGACGAAACAATCAAGAAGGCTTTTTCAGTTGGGCGCAATGGGGACGTGTTCAACAAGATTATTCGCTCAATGCAGCTTTTGTTGAACAAACAGCAGTTCAGCGTGGAAGTTGGCTATGACAGGACTGAACTGAAAAAAGTATTGAATCGAATAAAAAAAGAGATAGACGCTAGCGAAAAGGATGCTGAAATTACTTATACAGATGGTATTATCAAGCTTTCCCATGAAACTGTCGGTACGAGTCTTGATATTGACAGAAGTATGGAATTGGTAGACAATCAATTACAGAAGAGAGACTTCAGTCCGGTTGAATTGCAGGTAGTCGAACAAAAGCCTCATATCCTATATAGCGAGATCAAGGAGATAAACGGTGTAGTCTCGTATTTTAGCACGAGATTCAACTCCGCTGACATAAACCGCAGTGACAATATAAGGTTGGCCTGCAGCAGGATTAATGGCACAATACTGCTGCAGGGGCAAGAATTTTCAGCAAATGAGGCATTGGGACCAAGGACAATTGAGAATGGTTATAAAGAAGCTCCGGTAATCATTAATAATGAATTGACGGAAGGAACCGGAGGCGGTGTCTGCCAGGTATCTTCGACCCTGTATAATACGGTATTGCTTGCAGGACTTGATATTACGGAAAGAGTGCATCACTCCATGATTTTATCCTATATCAATCCAGGAAGAGATGCTACCATAAATGAGGATACGATCGATTTGAAATTTTTAAACGATTCGAATTATCCGGTTAGTATACAGGCAGAAGTTACAGGGAACAAGGTGGACATTAGAATATTAGGTAAAAAAAGAGATGATAGCAATGTTATCAGGTTGAAGACGCAAACACTTGCAGTGGTCGAACCGGAAGCTGATGAGATCATACTGGACGAATCACTTCCGTCAGGTGGGAAAGCAATAGAGAAAAAGGCCGTAAAAGGTATACGAGTAGCGCTTTATAAGCAGATCTTCAATAATGCTGATTTAATATCTGAGGAGAAACTGACTGAAGATTATTATAAACCTGTAAGAGGAAAAGTACGGGTCAGCAGAGATTTGTTCGCGGCACATATGTCTGCCGATACGGCAGTGGATACAGCAATTGATAATGGAACTGTTACGACATCAGATAATGGAGTAGATACAGCAGTGGATAATGGAGTAGATACAGCAGTGGATACTGAAGCAGATACTGAAGAAGGTACTGGAGAAGGTACTGGAGAAGGTACTGGAGAAGGTACTGGAGTTGTTCCAGGGAATTGATTGAAATTACATTGATATAGAAATGTGGGGAAGCCAAAATGAACGAAGGCCTATATAATAAAGAAATAGTCTGTCCTGTCTGCTTGAAAAAATTTAATACAACCAAGGTCAAAATAAAAGCTTGTAAAGTTGACAGGCGCGACTCGGATTTTTGTGTACATTATGAAACAATCAATCCTTTGTTTTATGATGCGTGGGTTTGTGAAAATTGCGGGTATGCGGCACAAGCTGATAAATTTCTAGATATTCCGGCAAGAGAGGCCGATATTCTAATGAAAAAACTTGCGCCTAAATGGACTAAAAGGAGCTTTGAAGGTGAAAGAACCATAGATACCGCAATTGAAGCCTTTAAGCTGATCCTAATAAGCCATCAACTGAGAATTCAGAAAGCCAGCGAATTTGCCAAAATTTGCTTACGTATTGCATGGTTGTATAGAATAAAAAATGATGCCAGGGAAAATGAGTTCATAAAGTTTGCGTTGAAGTATTACACTGAAACCTATGAAAAGGAACGTTTTCCCGTGGACAAGCTTGATGAGAACACTTGTCTTTATATGGTAGGTGAGCTGAACCGCAGGGCAGGAAATAACGAAGAGGCGATAAAATGGCTGAGCAGATTGATAAGCTCGCCGGATGCAAGAAGGAATTCTGCTTTGATCGATACTGCAAGGGAACAGTTCCAATTGGTGAAGGACAGTATGGCAAACTGACGAATATAGTGTTGCAAAATGTTATTGAGGAATAAACAAATTTTTGCATCGAAAAAATGGCTGTAATATATATGAAAAAACTAGCATCACTATTTTTGTGTTATTTTTAGGAGAGAAAAGATGGAAATAGGCAAGGTTCCGAACAGTATCCTGGAGAGTTTGATACTGAATAAACTAAAATACAGCAGGAAGGACGTCATCCTGAAACCAGGAATTGGAGAAGATTGCTCTGCTGTTGAATTTGGAGAGTATGCCTGTGTTCTCTCCTGCGATCCCATTACCGGAACTGCATTGGAAATAGGCAGACTTGCAGTAAATATTAGCTGCAATGATATTGTTTCCTGTGGTGTTGAACCAATCGGCCTGCTGGTGGCGTTACTGTGCCCGCCCGGAACGACAGAGGCTGAAATCGGGTTGGTTATGGAACAGTTGACAGCTGCTGCAGCAGAGATCAAGGTGGATATACTTGGCGGACATACAGAAATAACGTCGGCAGTGACCAGATTTGTAATTACATGTACTGCAGTTGGGCGCTGCCTTAAGGAAAAGCTGATAACGACTGCAGGTGCCCAAAAAGGCGATAGTCTGGTACTGACCAAACATGCAGGCCTTGAGGGGGCTTCCATTATTGCACATGAGAAGCAGCAGGAACTGACAGATGTATTGGGTGAGCAAATTGTGAACGAAGCAAAGGGATATATGAAAAGTCTTAGCGTAGTGAAGGACGGACTTGCAGCAGCGGAGTTTGGCGTAAATGCAATGCATGATGTCACTGAAGGCGGTATACTTGGGGCGGTCTGGGAGATTTGTGAAGCATCGGGTAATGGCGCTGAGATTTTTATTGATAAAATTCCTGTTACTATGTCAACCAGCATGATTTGTGAATATTATAGAATAAACCCATATAAATTGATATCAAGTGGTTGTATGCTGATATCTGCAGCCGATGGGGCTGGACTTGTAAAACATCTGAATGAGGCAGGAGTGCCTGCCGCTGTTATAGGAACGATGAATGGTACGAAGGACAGGATGATGATTGTGGATGGAAAGATTGAAATGATACCGCAACCCGAATCCGATGAAATTTACAAGGTAGTGTAGGAGGTGGCGCTGACAAACGGCTTGCCACTTTTCATAGGAAGTAGTTTTATTGTGTACACTATAAAAACATGTGGCTCCGTTATACTGTTTGCCGCATAATAATGAAGTTGCTTATATTACATAAGCAATAAGCAACTGGTAGATTTTATTGCTTATGCAATAAAACTACGGCTTGACAGATTTTTTTGAAATTATTATAATCATTTTAGGTTGTTGCAATAGAAACTTATATGTCGGAAAATTGAATATTGGCGGATGATTGTTACGGGAGAGTTGACAAGAAGGAAAGAAATTTATATTTCATATGAATTTCGACCGGGTTGTCACACCGAAGGAGTTATACTCTCAGGTCAAATGACTGTAATATGACGCGACTCTGGAGAGACCGTCAAGGCGCCGAAGGGGCAAGTTTCCATCATGGAAATAATCTCTCAGGCAAAAGGACAGAGTAAGGTTGGTATTGCATAATTGCAGTATTACTTTTCAGAGGTCAAATCTATAGGATTGGCCTTTTGTTATTTATAAATCTAATGGAGGTAGAAAAATGTACCAAATCGACCAAATAAGAAAGATAGATCCTGCTGTGGCAGAATCAATAGAGCTTGAAGTGAACAGGCAGAGGAATAAGATAGAGTTGATCGCTTCGGAGAATTTTGTCAGTGAAGCAGTAATGCAGGCGCTCGGCACTCCGCTTACCAACAAATATGCAGAGGGATATCCTGGGAAACGTTACTATGGCGGCTGTGAACATGTTGACGTCATTGAACAGCTCGCTATTGACAGAGCTAAGGAGATTTTCGGAGCGGATCATGCAAACGTACAGCCGCATTCAGGCGCGCAGGCTAATTCCGCAGTCTATTTCGCAGTCCTGGAACCGGGAGATACAATCCTGGGTATGGATCTTGCTCATGGGGGTCATCTCAGCCATGGCATGAAAAAAAATATTTCCGGCAAATACTATAAGGCGGAATCCTATGGGGTCAAAGAAGACACAGGCTATATCGATTACGAAGCGCTTCTGAAAAAAGCCAGAGAAGTAAAACCAAAATTAATTATTGCAGGTGCCAGTGCATATCCAAGGATCATCGACTTCAAAGCCTTCAGTGAGATCGCAAAGGAAGCCGGTGCATATTTAATGGTAGACATGGCTCATATTGCCGGCCTTGTGGCTGTAGGACTTCATCCGAGCCCAGTGCCTTATGCGGATTTTGTCACGACTACGACACATAAAACGCTCAGAGGCCCAAGAGGCGGTATGATATTGTGCAAGGCAGAATATGCCAAAGCAATCGACTCTGCAATATTCCCAGGCACACAGGGCGGGCCGCTGATGCATGTCATCGCGGCAAAGGCCGTCAGCTTCAAGGAAGCGCTGGATACCGATTTTAAGAATTATCAGCAGCAGATCCTCAAGAATGCGTTTACTCTTTCAAAGACATTGACCAGTGAAGGCTTCAATCTTGTTTCCGGAGGCACCGACAACCATTTGATGCTCGTTGACCTCAGCAATTTCAATGTGACAGGGAAGCTTGCGCAGCACCAATTGGACGAAGTCTGCATCACAGTTAATAAGAATGCAGTACCGTTCGACAAGCAGAGCCCATTTGTAACAAGCGGCATCAGGATCGGGACACCGGCTGTTACAAGCAGAGGCATGATGGAAGAGGATATGGTGGAAATCGCGAAATTGATCAAGCTGACAATCACAGATTTCGAAAACTCGGCGAATGAGATAAGAGATCGTGTTTCGAAACTTTGCGCAAAGCATCCGTTATATCAATAATATGTGAATCATCGCATTAATAGGATTATTTTATAGATTTAGAATTCAAAGCCGGCTTTAGGTGGCTTTCGTTTGTTTTTTAATTGAACCATGGGGTTCTTGACGCGAAAAGGCAAGAATCCGAAGGATGGGGAGCAAAAGTCATAGATCGACTGTCGAAGGACTTGACTGACTCGTTCCCCGAAATGAAAGGGTTCTCGTCAAGAAATTTAAGCAATATGAAAAAGTTTGCGAGAGAATGGCGCAACACGGTAATTTTGCAACAAGTTGTTGCAAAATTACCGTGGCGTAGTAATATCATGCTTTTGGACAAATTTACCGATTTTGAGACACGCCTTTGGTATGCACAAAAAACAATTGAAAACGGCTGGAGCAGTAATGTTTTGGGAATGATGATTGATTCCCGTCTGATTGAACGGCAAGGCAGAGCCGTTAATAATTTTGAAACGGCACTGCCACCGTCCGATTCGGATATGGCAGTGCAGATTTTCAAAGACCCTTATTTATTTGACTTTTTAGGTACGGATATGCCGCGCCGCGAAGCCGAGGTGGAACGCGCATTAACAGAGCATATAGAAAAATTTTTACTGGAATTGGGACAAGGTTTTGCGTTTGTCGGACGTCAAGTGCATTTGGAACTTGGCGGCGATGATTTCTATTTGGATCTTTTATTTTATCATTTGAAGCTACGCTGTTATGTGGTAATTGAACTAAAGGCATGTGATTTTGAACCTGGTTTTGTCGGCCAATTAAATATGTACCAGAATGTCGTCAACGATGTTCTGTGCCACCCGGATGATAAGCCGACCATTGGGCTTTTACTGGTAAAAAGCAAAAATAAGACTGTGGTTGAATATTCTCTTGCTTCTTTTAATAATCCCATTGGAGTAGCAGACTGGCAGGAACAGTTGACTCGTGAGTTGCCGGAGGATTCGAAGTCTAGCCTTCCAAGCATTGAGGAGATAGAAAAGGAATTGAATTCTAAGGAGTAATCAAAAGTCCGTTTTACTATAGAAAAAAGCAATCATTTGATAGGCGCTATCCTTGCGAGACAACGCCTATCTCCTTCACTTCCGTACCGGTTTGGGGTATGGTTCAACAAGTTTCCCTATTGAAATGCGCCTTTTACCGGTTTTTTTTTGTGAATCCAACTGTCTGAAAAATATTCTACTTGTAAGACATTGCCCAAAATAATCGAAGGCTTGCAAAAGCAGGGCTATATTTTTGATGTTTTGACGAATTATTAAATGTAATGCAAAATAATCTGCTGAATGACGGGTAAATATTTTCAAAAGCCGTTGAGTAACAGTACAACGATTTGATACAATAAGATAAAGGACGCTTCTGGTAACTCCGTTGCGAGAAGTGTCCTTTTTGATTATTATCCCGGATTATTTTTCATAGTATATCGTTTAAAACATGGAGGAACCGAATGCTCAAATTAAAACTCATCAGTACATTAACAATTCTTATAATATCGTTCCTGTTACCAAATCCATCCGGTGTAGTTTATGCAGCTGCTAAAACTAACACAAACACAGCAGAAAGTCAGGACGGTATTGATGCTTCCGTTGAAAAAGTAATAAACAACCTCAGCGGTTCCGTAGTAGGTATTATTGGTAAACTCAAGCCGAGCAGTGAGAATTACAGCAGTAACGGAGACAATCTCATATTTGGCAGCGGCGTAATTTATAAATCAAACGGTTACATAGTGACAAACGCCCATGTTGTTGCTGACATGGAAACCATAGTAGTAGTACTGTCCAATGGCAAATCCTATAAAGCACGGTTGAAGGCGATTGACGAGCAATCTGACCTGGCCAGTATCAAAATTGACAAGGGCATGCTCAAACCCGCAGTTTTTGGTGATATCAAACAGGTGGTAGTCGGCAGACCTGTCGTGGCAATCGGGACTCCTTTGTCCTTCTCACTAAGAAATTCAGCTTCAAAGGGGATCATCAGCGGAATAAACAGGTCCGCAGATGGGGAATATCGTTTTATACAGTCAGATGCCGCGATAAATGGCGGAAACAGCGGAGGTCCGCTCGTTGATCTTTCAGGTCGTGTCATTGGTATCAATACGGTCAAATATGTTGGCTATGGAGTTGAGGGCCTCAGCTTTTCGATACCTGTGGATACTGTCAAATATGTGCTTGATCAATTCGGAAAATACGGGAAGGTCAGGCGTCCTTATTTAGGTGTTGAGTTCCTGGAGGGTGTGGCAGCGCGCTATGGTCTGCCTTCAAATGAAGGACTGACAATTTCAGAGATCGAGAAGAGTTCACCCGCTGAAAAATGCGGGTTGCTGCTGGATGATGTGCTTATGAGTGTAAACGGTGTGGAAGTGACTACTATTATAGATTATAACGAAGAGATGAAAAAGTATCTGCCTGGTAGTACAGTAAAGCTTACTGTCAGAAGAAATGACAAGGAAATCGAATTGAAGGCCGTATATGGCGAAAAATTGTAAGTATCCGGCAGGAAGATGTAATTTGGATTTATCAGAGACTATTGGAGGACGAGATGCTTAAAAGGACAATTGTAAAAAAGTTAATATCGTTTTTAATGGCGGTACTGTTTATATCAACTGCAATTTTGCCGGATGGAGTCGTATATGGTTTGTCGAAAAAGGCACCTGATGCTCTTGAAATCGTTTTATCACAAGGGAAAGCAGCAATTGCAGCCAATGGAGTCTCCATACCCTGTCAGAAACCATTTGCGAGTGCAAACAGCTTTTATATCCCGATGAAAACTGTATCTGAAACAATTGGCGCAGATGTAGAGACAGCCGGTGACGGGACCATAACAGTTACTTACAGGGATATTGCAGCTAAAATCAAGGTCGGTGCCAAAGATTTCACGCTGAACCGGGAGAAAAAGCTTCTTCCGGCGCCACCATTGCTTTCAGGGACTGTTGTGATGGTTCCGCTCGAATTTCTGAAGCTGAGTTTTGGAATAAACACAAAATATGATGCTAAGACTGGAAAAGCCACTATTGTTTTGGAAGAGGATGGTTCACTTTCCGATCTCTCCTTCCTCACAGGCAGTATAACGACTTCCAGAGCCGGCAACAGCTATTTCGGATGGGATATATCCCTGCCCAAAGGTACCACTGTAACATCACAATCCTTCAACTCAAAAGCCATCCTTTTCGAAAATGAACATTTTGGATTCGATCTGGAAATTACTGCAGGCAATAATGATGGTAAGACACTCAAACAAATCTATGACCAGATCAATGAGGATCCTTATGCGCTGCTGGATGTAGAGCCCATGGATTCCTCCCTCGTCCTTGAGGCAAAACCTCAATATGTTGAGCTGTTTTATAATGATGAATATGAGGATGCCGTATATGAAAGAATTTATGTAAAGGGAAGCAATTACATTGATGTCATTGTTACTTCGTATGATGAGGTGGATCCTGCCAAACTGAAAGCCGATAAAACAGTCAAGACAATGCTTGACTCTTTCGACACCGGATATAACGGCAATATTGCAGATACGGTTGATCTTTCAAGTGTTAAAAATGGTCTTGCGAAATACAACAGCTATATCTCTTCAGAAACCACAAGTAAGAAGTATTTATCATGGGAAATGAACATCCTGCCGGAATGGGACCTTTCGGAGTCAGCATCCGCAAATCCTTTCAATACAAGATTTGACGGAAAAAAGGGTGAATATGTAAAGGTGGAACTCGATACTGCTGCGGACAAAACGGACATTGAAACAGCTGGTAAGAACATGTCAGATTCATATGTAAAAAATTTCAATCCTCAATTTTTCACGCTGAAATCAAAGGGCCTGAAACAGGAAGCAGGATATACATGCTATGAGATGATATTTGAAGTGAAATATGGAAGTGCAGTTTACGATTTCAATGAAAGACTTATCCTCGAAAACGGTATCCTCTATGATATAACTTACAAAGCTCCTGCGGCAGATTTTGTAAAGGGGTTGGAGAGCTTTGACAAAATGTTTGGCTCTTTTAAGATCTCCGCAAAGGACAATGATAAAATGCTGGTGGAACTGCAGAAGAATGCGTTCAATCTGACAAAGAACAATATCGGCAAGGAAGATACCCTTACCATTTATGAAAACAAAGCTTATAAATGGAAATTAACATTACCGGGATATTGGCAGAAAAACAGCACCTCCGGACAAAGTCTTGAAAACTTCTATGATAGTAAATCAGGTGCGGTCGTGGTCGTCGAAGCCTCTGCCCTTAAGGAAGGAGAACCTGTTAAGGCCGACAGCGAGCGCTTCGTGTCCATGAAGCTATCGGATAAAGTGCCGGAAAAACCAGTAAAAACAATTACCGAGCAATACAAGGGTAAGGATGTTACAATAGTTCAATACAGGATTGACGATCAAGAGAGCGAGACCTATGCAGATGTGAATTATTATCTGTTTAATGAAGGCGGGTTCAGGTATTGCTTTATGACAACCATACCTGATCTGACATCCAGTGAGTTCAATTTGAATATTTTAAAAGAGATATGGGACTCGTTTGAGATTACGAAATGAATTTATTAATCCTTATAATCTTTTTTGCAATTAAAACAGCTGTATGATCTCTTGGAGGATACTATGCCTGACAGGAATGAACCTCTGGCTTACAGGATGAGCCCGAGGTCAATAGAAGAATTTGTAGGACAGGAGCATATTACAGGCAAAGGCAAAATGCTTTACAGGATGATCAAGGCAGACAGGATTTCCTCCGTTATCCTGTACGGCCCACCTGGCACGGGAAAGACATCGCTGGCAAGGATTATTGCCGCTACGACGAAATCCATCTTTGAGAAGCTAAATGCTGTCACTGCAGGAGTTGCAGATATTAAACGGATCGTGGCCGATACGCAGAACATGATGCTCAATCCGGTCGGAAGGACCGTATTGTTCGTCGACGAGATACACCGCTTTAACAAAGCCCAACAGGATGCGCTGCTTCCTTTTGTTGAAAACGGCACGATCGTATTGATTGGTGCAACAACCGAGAACCCATACTTTGAGGTGAATAAGGCATTGATATCGCGTTCCTCGGTGTTTATGCTCAAGCCGCTTACCACAGACCATATCGGTCAGATTATCAGATCAGCGCTGAAGGACAGGGAGCGCGGCGTCGGAGAATATAATCTGACGGTTGACGAAGATGCGATAAAGTACCTTGCAGAAGTGTCCAATGGAGATGCCAGAATCGCATTGAACGCTGTCGAACTTGCAGTTATGACTTCAGAACTTGGCAGGGATGGTCTCATACATATCACGTTGGAAACCATTGAGGAATGTGTCCAGAGAAAGTCGATCACCTTTGATAAATCCGGTGAGGCACATTACGATAACATCAGCGCATTTATAAAATCCATGAGGGGCAGCAATCCCGATGCCGCAGTATTCTATCTGGCACGCGCACTTTATGCAGGAGAGGATCCGGAATTCCTGGCAAGGCGCATTATCATCTGCGCTTCGGAAGATGTGGGAATGGCCAATCCAACAGCTTTGCAGGTAGCAATTGCCGCTGCGGAGGGAATCCACATGATAGGGATGCCGGAAGCGAGGCTGCTGTTGGCGCATGCCGCTGTCATGGTGGCGACCAGCCCCAAGTCAAATTCCTGCTACAAGGCGCTTGGAAAGGCAATGAAAGATGTGGAAACGAAGCGTACGGGTGAAGTACCCATGCACCTCAGAAACGCCCCGATGAAGGGAATGAGCGATCAGGGTTACGGCAAGGGTTACAAATATGCACATGATTACCCCGGAAATATCGTAAGGCAGGAATTCTTCCCTGATGAAATGTCAGGGACCATATATTATGAGCCGACAGCCAACGGTTACGAGGCACGAATCAAGGATTGGATCGAAAGATTCAGAAACACTGACCAGAAGGAATGAATATATTTTATAACATAAATCATGTACAATAGAAGAGGCTAATGTGAAATGGGGAGGGTATTATGAAAAGAAGAATATTTGCATGGGTTTTACTGATTGGATTTGTTTTTTTGATAGTCAACATCACTTTGTTTTTTTTAAATATTCATTTGAGCGAATTTCATAGTATTATTATGAAAATAAGTACAATTGTTTATATTGCTATTTTATTTGTACTGCTGATTTTTAAAATGCGTGATGACATGCGTAAAAGAAATAAGAATGATATGGATATGATGATGAATGTTCAAAATAATGACACAGGCAATGAGAAACCAGATGAAATAAACAATAAAACGAAGGATAAGAATTAGATCCTTTCTCATTGTATATAGATGAATAGATGACAATAAAACTGCTAAGAAGGTGGAAAGACGATGCATTTCAAATATGGATATGGCAAGACATTCAGAGAATTTGACATAGACGAAAAAAATATTATTGCCGAACTAGGGCAGAATAGCGTAGAAATCGGTCTGACAGGTGCAGATGAGGTTAGGCGTGCGCTTCATGAACCGATCGGAACGGGCAGGCTTTCCACCCTGGTAAAGCCCGGTGAAAAAATCGTTATCGTCACCAGCGATGTTACAAGACCGATGCCAAGCAAGCTGGTACTGCCATTAATTATTGAAGAACTCCTTGCTGCAGGTGTGTCGTATGGCAATATCACTATAGTCTTCGGTCTTGGGAGCCATCGAAAGCATACCGATGAGGAAAAAAAATACCTGGTAGGCGACGAAATATATAGCAGGATCAAGTGTGTCGACAGCGATGTAACTCGTTGCAGAATGCTTGGTACGACCTCCAGAGGGACACCTGCCGAGATATTTGACATCGTCGCCGATGCCGACAGAAGGATCTGTCTTGGAAACATAGAATACCATTATTTCGCCGGCTATAGCGGCGGCGCAAAAGCAATCATGCCGGGAGTATCCACCAGAGCTGCGATCCAGGCTAACCACAGTGCTATGGTCAAGGAAGCTGCAAGAGCCGGCGCTATTGACGATAATCCTGTCAGGCAGGACATCGATGAGGTAGTGGAGTTCGTTCCGATAGATTTTATTCTGAATGTCGTACTTGATGAAAACAAAAAGATCATTAAAGCAGTTGCCGGTCATCAGATACTTGCGCACCGGGAAGGCTGCAAATTTCTTGACGGTCTTTACAAGGTAGCAATACCAGGGAGAGCCGATATCGTCATTACGACTCCCGGCGGCTATCCCAAGGATATCAACCTTTATCAGGCACAAAAGGCGCTTGACAATGCCAAGCATGCGGTGCGTGACGGTGGTATCATCATACTGATGGCGTCCTGTAATGAAGGCTTTGGAGAAGAGGTCTTCGAGAAATGGATCAATGCTTCAACTTCGCCTGATGACCTGATTGAAAAGATCGGAAGAAACTTTGAACTCGGCGGACATAAGGCGGCAGCAATTGCACTGGTTGAAAAGAAGGCCGGGATTTTTATCGTTTCCGATCTGCCGGAAGCTAAAGCAGAGAAGCTTTACATGAAACCGTTCTATACCATGCAGGAAGCTCTTGACAAGGCATTCGAGGAAATGGGACAAGATGCCGGTGTGCTTCTGATGCCTCACGGTGGATCAACACTTCCAGTAGTATCTGTATGACAGTGATCTGGTAAATTCTAGCCTTGAACCTGTTATAAAAAAGCAGATGGCAAACAATAACTTATTGAATATTATTGTTGACAACAGAAAAACATAGTGATAAATTATAATTAAATACCGAGTAAATTACTAGGGAATTATTCATAGTAAAACGGTTGGTATATAGCCTGATGTGGAGGCGGTATAATGAAGTTTTCGACAAAAGGCAGATATGGCTTGAAAGCAATGCTTGACCTGGCTGTTCACAATAATGAGGGGCAGGTTGTATTGAAAAGTATTGCGGAAAGGCAGGGGCTGTCGGAAAATTATTTGGAACAGCTATTTGCAGCATTGAAGAAAGCGAAGCTTGTAAAAAGTGTTCGAGGGTCTCAGGGAGGCTATACTCTGGCAGAAGAACCCGATAAGATCACAGTCGGGGATATCTTGAGGGTGCTGGAGGGCTCGACTGTTTCAAACGATTGCGTAGTGGAGAATGGGGAATGCTGCAGCAGCAGCTATAACTGTTGTGTTACAAAAAGCGTATGGCTGAAAATACAGGAAGGTATAGACAATGTGACGAACAGTATAACACTTCAGCAATTGGTGGATGACTTCAATAGAACCAAAAGTCATGAGGAAAGTATGTTTTATATTTAAAGGCAAGAATCTGACTATGTTTAGAAATACCTGAAAAGGGAAAAGAATAAGAACGCGAACGCCGGTAAACTGGCGATTAAGCACAGCATAAAGGAGTTGCATACTATGAGCGATAGAATGATATATTTTGATCACGCCGCCACTACGCCGGTAAGAACTGAAGTCATCGAGGAGATGCTGCCATATTTCAACCAGAAATTCGGCAATCCTTCATCCATATATTCACTTGGCCGCGATAGCAAGAAAGCGATCGAGGAAGCCAGAGAAAAGGTTGCGAAAGCAATAGGCGCCCAACCAAGAGAAATATTCTTTACCGGTTCAGGCACAGAAGCCGATAACTGGGCAATTAAAGGTGTTGCATACGCGAACAGGCAAAAGGGCAAGCACATTATCACTTCTGCCATAGAACATCATGCAGTGCTGCATTCGTGCCAGTATCTCGAAAGTGACGGTTTTGAAGTAACATACCTGCCGGTCGATGCAGACGGCCTTGTAACCGCCGAACAGGTCAGAGCAGCAATAAGGCCGGATACGATTCTTGTTTCGATCATGTTTGCAAACAACGAAATAGGTACCATTCAACCGATTGCCGAGATCGGAAAGATTACAAAGGAAAAAGGTGTCTATTTTCACACAGATGCAGTGCAGGCCATGGGAAATGTTGATATTAACGTTGCTGACATGAACATAGACATGCTGTCCATGTCTTCTCATAAATTTTATGGGCCAAAGGGAATTGGCGCCCTCTACGTCAGAAAGGGCGTGAAATTAACATCATTCATGCACGGAGGCGCACAGGAGAGAGGCCGCAGGGCCAGCACAGAAAATGTAGCAGCGATTGCAGGTCTTGCCAAAGCGTTGGAAATTGCGGTTGAAAATCTGGGTACTTACAATAAGAAGCTGTTGGCTCTCAGAGATAGAACGATCGAGGAGATCCAGAAGAAGATTCCGTTCATCAGGCTTAATGGCCACAGAGATAAAAGGCTTCCCGGAAACGTGAATTTCTCATTTGAGTTCATCGAGGGCGAGTCCTTGCTTCTGATGCTTGATATGAAGGGCATTGCAGCTTCCAGCGGATCCGCCTGTACTTCAGGTTCGCTCGATCCGTCACATGTGTTGCTGGCTATAGGCCTACCGCATGAAATCGCACACGGTTCACTGAGAATTACGTTCGGTGAGGAAAACTCGGACAGCGACATAGATTACCTGATGGAAGTGCTTCCTCCCATCGTTCAGAGATTAAGAGAAATGTCTCCGTTATATGAGGCTGCAAATAAGAGATAAATTAATAACATAGGTTGAAGTATCGGAATGGACAAATTGTCGGGCTGTCAAAGCCTTGGAAAGAGGGAATAATTATGTACAGTGAAAAGGTTATGGATCATTTTATGAATCCCAGAAATGTAGGGGAGATCGATAATGCAGATGGTGTGGGACAGGTTGGCAATCCCAAGTGTGGGGATATCATGAAAATGTATCTTAAGATAGAAGATAACATCATCGTAGATGCGAAATTCAAGACCTTCGGCTGCGGTGCAGCAGTTGCGACCAGCAGTATGGCTACNGAGCTCGTAAGAGGGAAGTCGGTCGATGAAGCGCTTAAGATCACCAACCAGGCAGTGGCTGAGGCACTTGACGGG
>WSSedL1CaDRAFT_10000375_pt1 | contig 31637 bp, 25 predicted proteins | sample WetSurSL1Cattail_FD_9464 | JGI IMG/M metagenome (IMG submission 9464)
AGGAAGCATAAATTTTAAAAGATCTATAGGAGTCATATCAAATTCTTAGATTACAAATTTCTAATTTTATTTTGATATTCCTCCCCAGGTTTTGAGATTGATCCTTTTTCAATTCATAACAAAGAAACCGAATTAACAAACAATTCATTCGAACCAAAACAAACTATGTATGCAATAATTTTAACGAGTACTAAAGCTCTAAATTTAAAGGAGTCGTTTCACAAATTGCAAAACGACTCCTCATCAATCTGGTATATAAAAATACAACTTTGATTATTTAATAACCTGGATTCTGATCTAATACTGCATCCTTATTTGAATCAATTGCAGCCAATGGAATTGCATATAAGGTAAATGTCTTTGAAAAAGTTATGACATCACTCCTTGTTCCATATGTCCCGGAATAATATGGATTATATGCCACTACTCTATTATAAAAAATATCTGCACCTAAACGCCCTAGAGTCAATCTTCTTTTTTCCTCTATTCCAAGTTCACGTATACGCTCATCAAGAATATAATCTAAACCTTCAACACCTGAAACTCCCATTACATTTAGTTCTCCCGCTGTAACTAATGTAGTGTTTGCACGACTTCTTATCTTATTAATATCTTCTGCTGCTTTATCAAATTGTTTCAAACGAACATAAGCCTCAGCTCTCAACAAATAAGTCTCAGCAAGTCTGAACATATATTGATCAGTATATGTCCCTCCAGCACTACCAGTTAACTGATATGTAGCTGAATTTGAAATTAAAGCCGAGGGATAATCCTTGTAAAGACCCGTACACTTTGTTTGATAACACATAAGATAACGTCCTGGAAAAGTGGTAGTCACGTTATTATCTCCTGTAATGAATGCCCATCCAGCAGCTGTATATTGATCGAATTTATCTATATCAATAGTATCAGTACCAAATGCAGTTACTATACTATTGTATGCTAAACTCGAAGTAGTATTTATTTTAAATTTCCTTACGAAATTATGATTAGCATTTCTAATATCTTGAGTAAACTCTGTCGAACCCAATCCACCCCAAATTTCTTTATCAAAATGTTGTGTGGGTATACATGTTCCAATACCTCTACCACCCGTATAATCACCTATAGGCCACGAAAATGGAGTATATTGAACACCATTTTTAGACATTCTAAATAAACCTGTTTGTGGAGCACACATTCTTTCTAACAAGAAACTCCCTGGAGAACTCCATATTGAGCCAACATCAATCCCGCCTGCTACAGTACCCAAATTTTCCATTTGGATTACAAAAAGTCCTTCAGTATTACCACTTGATCGATTTTGATTATTCCCTCTAAACAAATCCCAATAAACATCACCAGGAATTTCATCTTTTCTTGACCCAAAACGGCTTGTCATTAAACCAACAGGTCCACAACTACCATCAATTACTTCTGTACTAGAATTAACAGCTAATTGATACTCACCTGTAGCAAGATAAAGCTCTGACAATAAATGATATGCAGCGGCCGAATTAATCTCCCCATCTTGTACTTCATTTATTTTTTTTAAATTTTCTGCAGCAAATTTTACATCCTCTACTGCTTGTGCCAAAGTCTCTTCTTTTGTAGCTCTTTTATAATCTGTCTTAGGTGTAGTAACCTCCACTAATGTAAGAGGCACTCCACCATACAAATAGGCTAATGTACGATAAGCCAATCCTCTGAAAAATCTTGCTTTAGCCTCATATAATATTTGACCACTACTCTCCACATCAGAACTAGGTAAACGACTAAGAACCGTATTTGACTGAGCTATAAGTAAATACAATTTATCCCAATGAGCCTGAGCAATGCTCGAAGATGGACCATATGCAGATATCAAATTAGGATTTGAACTACCGCTACTCCCATTTGCTAGAATATCTGTACCCATAAAGTAATCCTGAGCACTACGTTCTTGGTTACCATAAAATTCATAACGTGTAAGATAATAAAGTTCATTAATTGCTTGATCAAAATCAGAAGCAGTGACATATGAATTGGACGCACTCATAAAATCTATTGGCTTCTCAGCTAAAAAACTTTCCTCATTACATGCACTCAATAACAGAGCTATTATTACTAAATAAATATACTTTTTCATTATATAATTGTATTAAAATGAGACATTAAGACCTAGAGTAAAACTTTTCATAACAGGTCGTCCATCGTAGTCACTCCCTGATTTACTGATAGATGATGCTGATAGATTATACATTGGAGTGATTGAGCCGTAATTAGCTTCAGGATCCCAACCATGCCAATTAGTAAAATTAAGTAAATTCTTTCCTGTAATATACAGATTTACATTATCTATGCCTAAATCGGAAACAATACTTTTTGGCAAATCATAACCAAAAGTGATATCTTGTAAACGGACAAAATTTCTCTGTTCATATCGGTAAGGGGTAATAGCTCCTGAACTAGTTGATGCAGAATATATTCCATCTGGATTAGATGGAGACCAAATATTGTTTACAAATTCATAAATGTGATTATTACCACGTGCAGAATTATCTTGAATTAAACTATATGTATTCTCTCCTAAATATCCATCTTTTCCTCCTTGAACTGAGTTAATAAAGAAACTAAACGAAAAATTTTTATATGAAAATTTGTTCATCAAACTTAAACGATAAGCAGGATTCGTATTTCCTAAAATTGTTCGATCATCAGTTGAAATTATACCATCACCAGATACATCACGAATTTTATAATTCCCTGCATAATATCCTGTCGGAATCTCATCACCAATCTGGTATATTCCATCTACTTTATAACCATAAACAGCACCTAATGGCTGCCCGATAAAAAGACCACTAGTTAATAAATCGTCTTCTTTACCATCATTATTACCATCTTTTCCTGTCAACGAAAGAATCTTATTCTTATTAGATGAAATATTAAATGTAGTACTCCATTCAAAATCTTTAGCAACTATATTATGTGAAGTAACTGTAAACTCAATACCTTTATTTTGAAGACTTCCAATGTTAGAAGTAATTGAATTAAAACCAGTAATAGTAGGAATCGATACAGCATATAATAAATCGGTTGTTTTAGTTTTATAAGCATCCAATGATCCCTGAATACGATCATTTAAAAGATTAAAATCTATCCCAACATTAAAACCACCCGTTTTCTCCCACTTTAAAGCCTTATTCTCCATAGAACTTAATTCCTGTCTAATTACAGCTTCGCTACCATCACCAAATACATAACCAGGACCTGTCGTTACTTTTGCTAATGAAGAATAACTACCTATACTATTACCTGTCACTCCATAACCAACACGTAGTTTAAAATAATTAATCTCTGGCAATAAATTTGCGAAAAAATTTTCTTTAGAAATAATCCATCCTAAAGCAGCGGAAGGGAATATTGCTGTTTTGTGATTTTCAGCAAAAGATGATGAACCATCTCTTCTTACAGTAGCTGTAAGTAAATATCGGTCGTTATATTTGTAATTAAAACGCCCCACTTGATATAATGATGAAGAACTATTAGCATCTGAAAACACAAATTTATTAGTTCCAAGTTCAAGGCTATTATAACCCAATGTCAAATTGGTAAAATCAGTTGCATCAGCTTTAGTGTATGAATATTGTCCTTTTGCAAAACCATATACAAGTGTGGCTCCAAAGCTGTTTCGTCCAAAATCACGAGAAAAATTAACTATATTATCAATTGTATGATTGTAAACAGTTGAAAATTCCTTATAAACTTCACCTGTTTGTGAATTCCCATAAGGATTAGCTTGATAATGGGTATTGATTACATAATTATTCCCGTAATTGATGCGGTAAGTTAACCCTTTAATAGGTAACTGAAACTCAGAATATAAGTTTCCTGTAAAATAAGTATGTCGTTCCCTATCATTAATATTATTCCCCATAAGTGGATTACCCATCGAATTTTCCATTGGATAAGGATTAATTGTACCATCAGCTTTATAAGGAGTTACCAATGGGTTCATTCCGTATAATGTCCACAAAATTGGTTCAGAACCATCTTGATTTACAAAAGATCCTGAAGTTTGCATTCCTAATTTCCACCATGAATTTATTTTAGTATCTAAATTAAGACGTATTGTATTTCTTTCAAAATCATCATTTACCAAAAAGTTTTTTTGAGTAGTATTACCATAAGAAATCAAATAAGAAGTATTATCACCTCCTCCTGAAATACTAATTTTATTCTCATTTATATAAGCCTGCCTGGTTGCAACATCCCACCAATTAAAATCAGTTTCAGAAATAACTCCATTAGTTGCCATTGTTGTAACGGGTAAATAATTTGCCAGAACAAAAGAAGGATCACTATCTATATATCCTGACTCCTCTGTATAAGCCTTATTCCACATAAGATTCTTAAGAAAAGAAAGATACTGCTCTCTGTTCATTGTAGAATAATTATGAGTTGGATTCTGAACACTATAAGAGCTTGCAAAATTAACTCTAGTTTTGCCTGCTTTCCCTTTTTTAGTAGTAATCAACATCACACCATTACTGGCCGATGCGCCATAAATAGCTGTTGCACTAGCGTCCTTAAGAACATTAACCGACTCGATATCTGCTGGATTTAAAGATGATAGATTCCCTGAAACAATTCCATCAATAACAATTAAAACACTTGTATTACCCGAAATAGTATTTCTACCCCTTATTTGAATGTCTGGAGTTGCACCTGCTGATGTAACCTGGCCAATATTTAGCCCTGGCACAGCACCTTGCAAAGATTGAACAATATTTGTATTAGGAGATTTTTCAAAATCCTTAATGTTTGCACTAGCAACAGCTCCAGTTAAATCAATTTTTTTAGAGGTTCCATACCCAACAACCACAACTTCATTAAGTGTTTGTGACGACTCTTTTAAAGTAATTTTTAAATCACTTTTATTGGCAACAGCTATTTCTACTATATCAAAGCCAATATAGGAAATTACCAAAATAGCATCTGTATTATCAACTTTGATTGTAAATTTTCCGTCTATATCAGTTGATACACTATTTGTTGTTCCTTTTACTAAAACAGTTGCTCCTGGTAGCGAAAGACCGTTTGCATCTAGAACAACTCCACTTATTAGTCTTTGTTGATCTTCACTCAAGGCAACATTAGATGCATTATCACTTTCTGATTTTGCATTTGTTTTTTGCAATACTATTTGATTACTAACCAAAGTATAAACAATATTAAGTGGCTTCAGCACTCTTGAAAGCACTGCTGAAAGCATTTCATTCTCGGCCTCAACAGTAACTTTTTGATCAAAAGAAACCATTCTAGAATTATATGAAAACTTAACATCTGCTGTTTTACCTAACTCAGCCAATGCTTTATTTAAATTCACTTCTGATATCGAAATAGTTACTTTGGTATCTAACTTGCCTTGTCCATTCAAGCTATTTGCCAATGTGACAGTTGAAAAGATCAAGGCTAATACAAATTGATATAATGTCATCTTCATGAGTCGAATTAGTAATCGTTGTTTTACTACGGTTTTTTTCATAATTTTGATTTGTTTTGATTAATACTACTTTGAGGGTATTCTAAGAAACATTTCAAACTCACTTTACAGAGTAAGTTGAAGCATTTAGGCGTCGAAATGTTACAGCATTTCGGCGCTTTTTTTTATTTACTACATAGGCATTTCAATTTAATTACATCCTTTAGACAAAATGGTTATTTGGTTTCCGTTCATTGTATAACTTGAATTATTACCAATACTTTTGCAGATAATTTTTAATTTTTCTGGCAAGGGCTGATCACTTAAAGAAGTCGTTAAATGACATTTTTCTAATTCCTGTTTTGGAAAATCTATTTCTACCGAATAAGCTTGTTCAATTGTTTTAAAAATTTGAGCTACAGGTATATCAGTAAACTCAAAACTCAACTGTTCAATACTTCCTACTGAAGTACTAATAGACTTATCCATAGTAATATCAGTAATTTTATCAAAAGTCTGATTTTTTCGAACAAAACGAAGTGCTTGATTAGGCAGTAATACAATTTCTTTCTGATTAGATTTTCGACTTATTTTTTCAGAATTTACTTTCACCTTTCCTGTTCGTACTAATACTTCCACATTAGATTGATTAGCATACGCTTTAATTCGGAAACTAGTCCCTACCACTTTAGTAACAATCTCATTAGCATGAACAAAAAAAGGTTTTTTTGGGTTTTTACTTATTTCAAAAAAAGCTTCTCCAGATAAATATACATTTCGCTCATTACCTATAAAAACTTTAGGATAACTCAACTTACTCTTAGGCTGTAATAATACTGAACTCCCATCTGACAAAGTCACTATTTGTGGTTTATTGGAATTATTGATTTGTTCTAACAAGCCATCTTCATTTAGATTAGCTACAATTTCATCATAATTATAATATCCCTTTTCGGCACCAAAATACTTATTATAAGCGTAAAACGTAAGTAATCCAAAAACTAAAATTGCAGCAATCTTTCTAAACCAAGTTGTATTCCACAATTGGATAAGTTTTTGCTCCATTTTACTTTCTTGTTCTTTTTGTTCAATTTTCATCCATGTAGCTTGTAGTGCGACATCTATTTCATCTTGAGACAAATCACTCTCTGGAACTTTCATTGCCAACAACCATAAGCGCGCCTCTTCAACTAATTTTGCTCGTTTAGGATGTTCCAAAGTCCATTCCTCCCATCCATTGCTATCTTTTTTGGACTTCATCCATAACCGGAATGATTCATCTGCCAAAAAATCTTCAATTTCTCTATATTGATTTCGTTTTTCCATTTTTTTTAAAGTGTTTCTGCTATCATAAAGGACAGCCACTATGCTAGATACTCATTAATTCGCAATTATTCCTACTCACAATCATATCCAATTCATCAACAACATTATTAACAATGCTGATGTTCCTTTCCATTCTTTACGAATATTCACTAATGCTCGATGCAACAAATTATTAGCCGATTGATAATTAACATTTAATATCTCCGCCACCTCATCCACATTCAAACCATGATGGTATCTTAAATACAAAGCTTCTTTTTGTCTAGCTGGCAAAACGTTCAAAACTTTATTAAGATGCTTTACTTTTCCAGCTGTTACTTCATCAGAAATCAATTGTTGTTCTACCGAAAAATCAAATAAAAAAGCAATTGCATCTATAGAGGTTGTTTTATTAAAAACCTTATCACGTTGTTGTAAACGCACAATACGCTTGCGAACACTTGATAATAAATAAGCTTTTACTACCACACTATCTGTAAGACTATTTCGATACACCCATATATCAGTAAAAACATCCTGAACACAGTCTTGGATTTTCTCAGAAAATGGAGAAAACGAATTCCCATACTGAATTAAATAGCTATAGTATCTTTTAAAAAGCGTCGAAAATGCTTTTTCATCACCAGCTTTTAATTCCGTCCATAACTCGTTATCATCTTGAACAGTATTGTTTAAAATTTGATTTTTCAAATTCAAAAATTTATTAATTTTTACTATTTATTCACTAATTACATCTTTCATTATCAATTTAAAAGAAGAGTTGCTATTTAAAATAGCAACTCTAACTAACCACTAACCAACATGACTAACAATCACATTTAAATAAACCTTGTTCATACATAAAGGACCTTTTTTTTCTTATATACTCATTAATTTACACATATTTTTTCATTTAGTATAAAAAAAATAATATTGCGTTCTATTTTATACATAAAAACCGCAATTATCTTACTTTATTTAACTTTAAAAAATAATTATATTAAAACATAATTGCTAATTTAATATATTTATGCAAAATTTATATACATGGAAGTTATCAGTTGTCCAAAATGCCAAAACGACAAAATAGTTAAAAGCGGAATAATCAACGAAAAACAGCGGTATTTATGCAAAAATTGCAACTATTTTTTTACCGTAAATAAAATCGGAAAAAAAATTGACGACTATTATGTTACCAAAGCATTACAACTTTATCTTGAAGGATTAAGCTATAGAGAAATTGAAAGAATCATTGGCGTCTCCCATGTAAGCATTAGTAATTGGATAAAATCATTCAATATAAAAAAACCCGCTAACACTAACTACCACCCTACTTACAAAATACTAAATCACTTAGAATTAATAGAATACATAAAAGATAAAAAAACACTTTCGGGAGCAGGAATGATTATAACTGAACTTGGCGATAAATTTATGCTCATAAAATGGGAGCGTTTTAAAAAATAACTATACTCTTTACACATATATATATCTTATTTTTTTTTACAAACAAAAAAACTGAATTTGCTACCCTATTAAACCAAAACCGATTAAATCTATAAATTTTAGTCTTATTTAAAAAACAAATTAAAACCTTAAAATTATTAACCTCTATGGAACAAATCTTGAAAGACACTACTGCCAACCCAGCACCATTGGGACTTTTCGGCTTTGGCATGACAACTATTTTATTAAACATCCACAATGCAGGGTTCTTCGAACTTAATGCAATGATTATGGGAATGGGAATATTTTTTGGAGGAATGCAACAAGTTATTGCTGGAATTATGGAATGGAAAAAAGGAAATGGTTTTGCTACGGCAGCATTCACCTCCTATGGTTTTTTCTGGATATCTCTTGTTGCCTTATGGCTACTTCCTTTAATAGGAGTTGCAAAACCTGATGGCGTTTCAATGGGATGTTATTTAGGAATTTGGGGGTTATTTACACTAGCTCTATTTATAGGTACATTAAACGGAAACACTATTAGTAAACTTATTTTTGGATCACTTGTAATTCTTTTTGCTCTATTGTCTGCGGCTAGCTTTACGGGGAACGCAAACATTCATACCATTGCAGGTTACGAAGGAATTTTATGTGGTTTTTTTGCTTTTTATGAAGCAGCTGCAATAGTAATTAATGAAAAACTAGGTAAACAAGTATTACCTTTATAAAAATAAAATATTATAAATAATACACAATAGCTTTTTCAATCTATAGCTATTGTGTGTTTTCATTTCTATGAAAAAAAGACATGAACAAAAATTAATTATTCTTTCAATGCTAATGATTTTAGCATTGAACATTCCGCTTATCCTCTTATTTGATAGTTCAAAACCTTTATTTGGTTTTCCAATTATCTACATTTATCTCTTCTCGGCTTGGTTATTTTCAATTGGCATCACTTACTTTATAATAAAAAAATATTATGAGTAGTCTTGGACTCTTGTTAATTTTAGCCATTTATGTAGTAATGCTTTTTTACATTGCACATTTATCAGAAAAAAGAAGCCATTCTAAATGGACGAACAATCCTTACATCTACTCCTTTTCGTTAGCAGTTTATTGTACTGCTTGGACTTACTATGGAAGCATTGGATTAGCGGCAAAATCAGGTTTGGATTACCTACCTATTTATTTAGGCCCAATCATCATTATCCCAACTTGGATTATTATTCTAAAACGAATTATTAGAATTTCTAGAATCAATAAAATAACAAGCATTGCTGATTTTATTTCACTTCGTTATGGAAACAGCCGTTCACTTGGTGCTTTAGTTACTCTAATTTCTATTTTCGGAATTGTACCTTATATTGCGTTACAACTAAAAGCAATAGCAGAAACCTTTCATATTGTAACTAAAACACATCCGAGTCCAAATATTTTCATGGACAACACCACTTACATTTGTATTGCCTTAGCTTTATTTGCTTCTTATTATGGTAATAAATATGTAGATGCTTCCGAAAAAAGACGCGGAATTGTAACCGCCATAGCCATTGAATCTATTTTAAAATTAGTTTTCTTTTTAATCATCGGTATCTATGTGACTTACTTTGTTTACGATGGTTTTGGTGATATTTATGAAAAAGCATCTGTCTTAGAAAATTTCGACAAAAAAAACACCATTGGCGATTTAAATAATGGACTCAACTGGTTTTTCCTTTGTCTTATCTCCATGTTTGCCATCTTTATTTTGCCCAGACAATTTCACACTGCTATTGTAGAAAACAATCAAGAAAAGCACATTCGAACCGCTATTTGGTTACTTCCACTCTACTTATTGCTATTCAATATTTTTGTTTTTCCAATAGCTTGGGGAGGAAACATTCTTTTTGGAACTCAAGGCCTAAATTCCGATACTTATTCACTATTGATTCCGCAACATTTCAACAATAATTTCTTAACCGTTTTAGTATTTCTTGGAGGGTTTTCGGCAGCAATTTCAATGATTATTGTCTCGTCAATTACCCTAGCAACCATGCTTAGTAACAACCTTTTAATTCCTTATGGTTTTATTGGTTCTTTACAAAACACTTCCCCAGAAAAAAATACCAAACGAATTGTTCTTAGCCGTAAAATCGGAATTTTTTCTTTAATCATATTGGCTTATATTATCTATCGTGTTTTTGTTTTAGATTATACTTTAGTTTCCATTGGTTTAGTTTCCTTTGTTATCATTGCCCAACTAGCACCTGCTTTTTTCGGAGCCTTGTTTTGGAAACGCGGTTCTAAAAAAGGAGCTATGACAGGAATTATTCTCGGTTTTTTAGTTTGCTTTTACACCTTATTAATCCCATACGCTATTGGAACTACAAAATCAGCAAGTACTTTTGTACAAGAAGGTCCTTGGGGAATTGCAATCCTAAAACCTTTCCAACTTTTTGGATTGGATTACTTAGACCCAATTCCGCAAGCTGTTTTTTGGAGCCTATTAGTCAATTTATTAAGTTACCTTGCGGTTTCGGTTAGTTTTAGCGGTAATTACAGAGAACGCAATTATGCCGAAATGTTTGTTGATATAGACAAATACATCACCAACCACGAGAATGCTTATGTCTGGAAAGGAACGGCTAACATTTCGGATATTCAAAAAATATTGGAACGTTTTCTTGGAATCGAAAGAACCAAAAGAGCCTTGACTATTTTTAATTTGAAATACAATGTAGACAAAGACAATAAGATTGCCGATGCTCGTTTTATTAAATTTGCCGAAAATTTACTCACAGGACATATTGGTACGGCTTCCGCCAAAATTGTTATTTCGAGTGTTGCCAAAGAAGACAAAATAAGTCTTCCCGAAGTATTGCGTATTCTAGAAGAATCGAAAGAAAATATTATCATCAATAAAAAATTGACGGAAAGTTCGAATGAATTAAAAACAATTTCCGAACAACTCCGAGTAGCCAATCAACAGCTCATTAACAAAGACATTCAAAAAGACGAATTTCTAGATACCGTAACGCACGAATTAAGAACACCAATAACTGCTATTAGAGCAGCAACCGAAATTTTGCATGATGACGAAAACATTCCTACGGAAATGCGTCAAAAATTTCTACAAAATATTATTGCCGAGTCGGACAGACTGAATCGTTTGATTGATAAAATATTGGATTTAGAAAAATTTGAAACTGGAAAACAAAAAATTTATCTTTCTAAAAATAACATTTGCAAAACGATAAATAACACTTTAGAATCATTGCATCAATTAATTCTAAACAAAAATATTCGCATTGAATTTGAAAAAAAAGCTGATGAAATTAAAGCATTTTATGACGAAGAACGACTGATTCAAGTGCTCAATAATTTATTTTCGAATGCAATTAAATTTAGTGCTGATATTAATGGAGAAATCAAAATTAGCATTACAGAAGATCCCAATTTTATTGCGGTAAGCATTTACAACAACGGAAAAGGAATCAAAACCGACGATTTGGAAGCTATTTTTGATAAATTCTACCAATCTAGAAATCAAAACATAAAAAAACCTATTGGAAGCGGCTTAGGTTTAGCTATTTGCAAACAAATTATTGAACATCATAAAGGAAAAATAGAAGCAAAAAGTTCTGAAAATAACGGAACAACTATTACTTTTACATTGCCCAATTACAATACTACCGAAAAATGAAAAAAATATTAATTGTAGATGACGAACCTAATATTGTAATGTCGCTAGAATACACTTTTAAAAAAAATAATTTTGAAGTATTCATTGCCCGCGATGGACAAGAAGCTTTGGATCTTTTAAAAGACGAACTTCCTGATATCATTATACTCGATGTTATGATGCCAATGGTGGATGGCTACAGCACCTTAGAACAAATAAAAAAAGATACCCGATTAGAAAATTGCAAAGTCATTTTCCTTTCGGCAAAAAATAAAGAAAAGGACATTGAAAAAGGATTATCACTTGGTGCCAATTTATACATGACCAAACCTTTTTCTTTAAAAAAATTGGTAGAACAAGTAAACATTTTGACAAACTAAAAAAACTAAAAATTATACAAAATCATGAGTCGTTACAAAATAAATAATTTCGAAGAGTATTTTAAAGAATACAAAAAATCAATAAAAGACCCAAAGAGATTTTGGGACAAAATTGCCTCTGAAAATTTCACTTGGTACCAAGAATGGGACAAAGTAGTTGATTTCAACATGGCAGAAGCTGAAATAAAATGGTTTGTTGATGCCAAAGTAAACATCACAAAAAACTGTATCGATCGTCACCTTGCTAAAAAAGGAGACAAAGCAGCTATTATTTTTGAACCCAATAATCCTGACGAAGCTTCACAAACGATTACTTACAATGAATTACACCAACGAGTAAGTAAAATGGCGAATGTCTTATTGAGTCAAGGCATTGAAAAAGGTGATCGCGTTTGTATTTATTTACCCATGATTCCTGAATTAGCTATTACAACACTTGCTTGTGCACGTATTGGAGCGATTCACTCTGTAGTTTTTGCTGGATTCTCAGCATCAGCTGTTGCAGCCCGAATCAACGATAGTGAATGTAAAATGGTCGTTACTTCTGACGGTGGTTATCGCGGTAACAAAACGATCGACTTAAAAGGAATTGTTGACGAAGCATTAGTTAACTGTCCATCTGTAGAAAAAGTATTAGTAGTTGAAAGAACCAATACTACTATTCAAATGAAAGAAGGTCGTGACCAATTTTTGGCACCGCTTTTAGAACAAGCTTCAGACAACAATGCGGCTGAAATTATGGATGCAGAAGATCCATTATTCATCCTTTACACTTCAGGCTCAACAGGAAAACCAAAAGGAATGGTTCACACTACAGCAGGATATATGGTCTATACTGCTTATACTTTCCAAAACGTTTTTAACTACGAAGAAAATGATATTTTCTGGTGTACTGCCGATATTGGTTGGATTACAGGACATTCCTATATTTTATACGGTCCGTTATTGAATGGAGCAACTACAGTTATTTTTGAAGGTGTTCCTTCATATCCTGATTTTAGTCGTTTTTGGGAAATTATAGAAAAACACAAAGTAAACCAATTTTACACAGCGCCTACAGCTATTAGAGCTTTAGCCAAGGAAAGTTTAGATTACATACAAAAGTTCCCATTAAGCTCACTAAAAGTAATTGGTTCTGTTGGAGAGCCAATCAACGAAGAAGCTTGGCACTGGTACAATGACCACGTAGGTGGAAAACGTTGTCCAATAGTAGACACTTGGTGGCAAACTGAAACAGGAGGAATTCTTATTTCACCAATTCCATTTATCACACCTACAAAACCAACTTATGCAACACTTCCCCTTCCAGGAATTCAAGCCGTTTTGATGGACGAAAAACGCAACGAAATTGAAGACAATCAAGTAGTAGGAAGTTTGTGTATCAAATATCCTTGGCCTGGAATTGCCAGAACAATTTGGGGAGATCACCAACGTTACAAAGACACTTATTTCTCCGCCTTTCCAGGAAAATATTTTAGTGGTGATGGTGCTTTGCGTGACGAAGTTGGTTATTATAGAATTACAGGTCGTGTAGATGATGTTGTCATTGTTTCTGGACATAATCTAGGAACAGCTCCAATAGAAGATGCTATCAACGAGCACCCTGCAGTTGCTGAAAGTGCCATTGTAGGTTTCCCACACGAAATTAAAGGGAATGCTTTATATGGTTTTGTAATTCTTAAAGAAACAGGTGAAAAACGCGACAAAGAAAACCTAGCCAAAGAAATTAACCAACATATTTCAGCACATATTGGTCCAATTGCGAAATTAGATAAAATCCAGTTTGTATCTGGTTTACCTAAAACTCGTTCTGGAAAAATCATGCGACGCATACTTCGTAAGATTGCCGAAGGAGATTATTCAAATTTTGGAGATACCAGTACTTTATTAAATCCAGAAATCGTGGAAGAAATAAAGGAAGGAAAACTATAATATTTCATTTCAAATAATATTAGACCAAGAAGCTGCCCAATAACTGAGCAGCTTCTTGGTTTTTATAAAAGAAATTATTCAAAACCTAATTCATTATTAATTTAGTTAATTTTCATTATATTCGTTACCAAGAGTCATTAAACAATAACTTAATTTCTCCTGAAATAGCAAATTAATTTTCAACCATAAAGCTTAGTTTTTACGCAACTGTTTTAATTTTCTATTTTATGAGTACCGAATCAAATACATTAATACAAAGAATAGAACCTCCTTTTTGGTATTCAGGAATGCACAATCCCGAACTTCAAATTCTTTTTTACGGAACAAATATTGCACAATGCCAAATTTCAATAGCCAATAGCTCCGCCATAACAAATGTAAAACGCACTGAAAATCCCAATTTTATTTTTGTAACTATTAACACCCAAAAGGTAAGTACAAACGAAATTGATTTTATATTCAAACTGAAGAACAAATCTACTTTTATCCAAAAATATGAATTAAAAGAACGAAGGAAGGAATCAGCGCTTCGTAAAAGTTTTGATGCTTCAGACACTATGTATCTTTTAATGCCCGATCGTTTTGCTAACGGAAATAAAAAGAACCAAAACGACAGCAGCACAACCGAAAAATACAATCGTGAATTAGCTGGTGGACGTCACGGAGGCGATATTGAAGGCATCATTCAAAATCTAGATTATATACAATCACTTGGTGTTACTGCTATTTGGAGTACTCCGCTTTGCGAAGACAACGAAGCCGAATTCTCCTATCATGGATACGGTCAGTCCGATGTTTATAAGATTGACCCACGCTTTGGAACCAATGAAGATTACGTCCGATTATCTGAAGAAACGCATAAAAAAGGACTTAAATTAATCCTAGATTATGTAACCAATCATTGGGGTTTAGAACACTGGATGGTTAAAGATTCCCCATCACAGGATTGGATTCATAGATTTGAAAACTACACCCAAACCAATCATAAAAGAAGTACTATAAGCGACATTAATGCTTCGAAAATAGATCGTAAAATTTGTCTTAACGGCTGGTTTGTTCCCACAATGCCCGATTTAAACATCACCAATCCTTTAGTACTTAGATACCTTTGTCAAAATGCTATTTGGTGGATTGAGTATGCTAATTTGGATGGTTTTAGAGTCGATACCTACAATTATTCGGAACCTGAATACATTGCAAAATGGACAAAGGCCATCACAGATGAATATCCCAATTTCAATCTCGTTGGCGAAATTACTCTACGCAATCAAGGCTTACTTTCTTATTGGCAAAAAGACAGTCCAATAGGTAAAATTCAAGACTTTAATTCTTATTTACCAAGCGTAATGGATTTTGCTTTATCCGATGCGTTACAAGTCGTTTTCAACGAAGACGATGATAATTGGGATCAAGGAATTACCAAAATTTATGACCTTCTTTCAAAAGATTTTTTGTTTTCAAATGTCAATAATTTATTAATTTTTGGCGAAAATCACGATACCAAACGACTGAATCACCTCTACAATAATGACATTCGGAAATACAAAATGGCAATGACAATGCTAGCTACTTTACGTGGAATTCCGCAGTTGTATTATGGCTCCGAAATAGGAATGGCAGGAGACCAAAACTTAGGCGATGCCGATATTCGAAAAGATTTTCCTGGCGGATGGGAAGACGACGAAAGCAATGCTTTTAATCCCGCAACTCGCTCCGAATGTCAAAAAGCCTACTTTGATTTTACTTCCAAATTATTCCACTGGCGAAAAACAAACAGTGCGATACACTTTGGAAAAACCACTCATTACATTCCAGAAAACAATGTGTATGTTTATTTTAGATACAAGATTGACAAAAGTGTTATGATTTTAATCAACAATAATCCCGAAAATCAAGAAATCTTAACAGCACGATTCAAAGAAAATATTGGCAATTATCAAACGGGGAAAGAAGTCCTAACTAATATCATTTTTAATTTATCAGAAACTATTGCTATCGAAGGGAAATCAGCTTTAATTTTAGAATTAGAATAAAGTTTTTAGGTTTTATCGCAAAGATTCACAAAGAAAACCTAAAGATTCGCTAAGCTTTCTAAAAAAAGTGAAACCAAAAATGAGTACACAGAAAAGTTTCTTTCACTTAAAAACTTTGTCTAGCTCCGTGCTTACTTTGTGAATCTTTGTGAAAGAATCTACAGAAACTCATTAAAATAAAAAGCAAAAAACTTTGCGAACCTTGCGTAAAACTTTGCGAACTTTGCGTTTAAAAAATTTCCATGCTTAAAATTGGTCATCGTGGCGCAAGAGGATACGAAGCTGAAAACACTTTAGTGAGTTTTCAAAAAGCAATTGATATGCAAGTCGATGGCATCGAACTCGACGTGCATTTAAGTTCCGATGGTGAACTCATGGTTATTCACGATGAAACGATTGATAGAACCACAAACGGAAAAGGCGAAGTCAATACATTTACTAAAGCGGAATTACAAAATTTCACAATTGAAGGCAATAATAAAATCCCAACATTAAAAGAAGTTTTTGATTTGGTTGAGCGTCGATGTTTGATTAATATCGAATTAAAGAGTTTCGACACTACTGAAAAAACGGTTGCTTTAATTGAAAAATACATTCAAAATAAAAACGGGGATTATACCGATTTTATTGTTTCCAGCTTTGATTGGAATGCTTTGCAAGATGTAAATTTCAGAAACCCAAAAATTCCTATTGGCGTGCTTACCGAAGTCGATTTGGACGAAGCTCTTAATTTTGCAAAATTTATCAAAGCCAAATCCATCCATCCAGATTTTCAATTATTGAACCTTGAAAACACTAAAAAACTACAACAAAACGGTTTTGAAGTTTTTCCGTGGACAGTAAATGACGCTGCCGATATTATAAGAATGCAATCCTTTAACGTAAACGGAATCATCACTGATTTTCCCGATAGATTATAAATTTTGCTTAAAGCAAAAACCATAAAAACATGAATCAAAATTTTGACATAATTATAGTAGGCGGTGGTGCAGCTGGTTTTTTTACTGCAATCAATATCGTAGAAAAAAATCCGAAACTAAAAGTCGCAATTTTAGAACGCGGTGCCGAAGTATTACAAAAAGTACGCATTTCTGGCGGTGGTCGTTGCAATGTAACCCACGCCTGTTTTGAACCTAACGACTTAGTCAAATTTTATCCTCGAGGCGAAAAAGAATTGCGTGGGCCTTTTCATCAATTTTGTTCTGGCGATACCATCGAATGGTTTGAAAAACATGGAGTAGCACTTAAAATAGAAGAAGATGGCAGAATGTTTCCTGTTTCTAATTCTTCGCAAAGTATTATTAATTGTTTTTTAAAAGCAACTCAAAAATTAGGAATCTCGGTGCTAACTGGACAATCCGTGCAATCTATTTATAAGAAAGAAAATCTTTGGAAAATAGAAACCCAAAACGAGAATTATTTGGTTGAAAAACTCATTTTAGCAACAGGAAGCAACCCAAAAATTTGGGAATTACTGCAGACTTACGGTCACGCCATTGTGAATCCCGTTCCCTCTTTATTTACATTTAATATTAAAGATGCTCGAATTAAAGAATTACCTGGAGTTTCGGCATTCGCAACCGTAAAAGTAAAAGACACTAAACTAACTTCAACTGGCCCATTATTAATTACCCACTGGGGAATGAGTGGTCCTGCCATATTAAAACTATCGGCGTGGGGCGCTCGAATTTTACACGATAAAAATTATCAGTTTAACATTTTTGTTAATTGGCTAAACGATGTGGATACCGAAGAAGCCGAACAACTTTTGAAAGATTTAAAACAAGAACAAGCAAAGAAAATGGTGGCTAAAAAATCACCTCTTGAACTAACCAATAGACTTTGGGAAAGTTTGGTACTTGCTTCTGGAATTTCAACAGAAACTAAATGGGCTGATTTGTCTAAAGTTCAAATTCAAAATTTAGCTAAACAACTTACTAATGCATCATTTCAAGTGAATGGAAAAAGTACTTTTAAAGAAGAATTTGTAACAGCTGGCGGAATCGATTTAAAAGAAATTAATTTCAAAACTATGGAAAGTAAATTACACGAAAACCTTTATTTTGCTGGTGAAATTGTAAATATTGATGCTATTACAGGAGGATTTAATTTCCAAAATGCTTGGACAAGCGGATTTATTTTGGCAAATGCAATTTAGTTTTAATTAACAAAATTTTACATTAAAACCTAAGAATACTCTAATACAAATACCCTAATTTTACTTACAAATTCAAATTAGATGAAACCAAAATTATTCCTGCTTCTATTTGCGTGTATTTGCCAATTTACGTATTCTCAAACGCATAAATTGTTAAGAGGAAAAGTGATGTCTGATAATTTCTTACTACAAAATGTTGATGTAATCAATAAAGAAACGCAAACAGGCACTAGAACCAACGAAAAAGGGGAATTTATACTTTCGGCAAGCGTAAATGATAGCATCCTATTTTATGTCAAAGACTATACTTTAAAAGGAATAAAATTAAGTTTAGAAGATTTAAACACTAATAATATCATCGTTCGAATTGATAAAACGCCCGAGGAACTTAAAGAAGTTATAATTCATCGAGTGGATATTGATTGGGAATTTGACAAAAAATGGGAGAAGGAAAAGAATCATGAAATTGCAATGCAAAAAAAAGCAAATACTTTAAAAGTTCAAGGTGTCAATAATGGAACAATAGAGAACGGAATGGATTTTGTTAAAATTGGCAAAATGCTTTTTGGAGGATTATTTAAAGGAAAAAAAGAAAAAGCTGTTAATCCTGAAGAATTTAAGGAAGTTGCGGAAGCAAGTTTTGATCAAAAATTCTATACTGAAACTTTACAATTAAAAAAAGAAGAAATTGAGTCCTTTCTTACTTTCTGTAATTTTGATCCCGAGTCAAAAAACACGCTATCAGAAAATTCAAATGATCTTGTATTAATGGATTTTTTGTATAAAAAGAGCGTTGAGTTTAAGAAAATAAACGCTTCAGAATAAGTTACATTTATTATTTTAAATAATGGAAAAACCTTTGGTTGATAAAGAATACCTACTGGAAAAATTCTCTGGAAAAGGTGGTTGGACTTTTGCAGTTATCCCCGAAATAATCCAAGACAAAAGTGCTCCTTTTGGTTGGGTAACTGTTTGCGGAAGTATTGACGGCTATGAATTAAACCATTACAAGCTCATGCCCATGGGCAATGGGAAATTATTTCTACCATTGAAAGCTGCTGTTAGAAAAAAAATAAAAAAAGAAGCTGGGGATTATGTTAAAGTCACTTTATACAAAGATGATTCTGCTATAGAAATTCCAAATGAATTAGAACTCTGCTTGAAAGATGAGCCTCAAGCTTATGAAAGTTTTATTAGCTTATCAAAAGGGGAACAAAAAGCCTATATTGATTGGATTTATTCGGCGAAAAAAGACCAAACAAAAGTAGAACGAATAGCAGCAACGATTAACAAAATCATCAAACGAGAGGAATTTCAGTAATAAATGATTTCTACTACAAAAAATAATTAACAAGATTTTACATGTTTACTAAGTTTTCATTAAGAAGAATCTAATAATTTTACTATCAAGTTATTAGACCTAAACTTATGAAAATAAAACTACTCAGTACCTTAGTTCTTTTCACCTCTCAAATTAGTTTCTCACAAACCATAAAAGGGAAGATTGTATTTAATAATTATGTTATTCCAAAAGTAGATGTCATTAATGCAAACTCAAAAACACTTAGTATTTCTGATGCTTATGGTCACTTTTCAATTGATGCAAAAATGAATGACACTCTAGTTTTTATAGCCAAAAACTATGAGCTTAAAAAAATTGTAATCAATCCCTTGATTATAAATGATAAAAATTTAATCATTGAATTAATACTAAAAGCAGAAGAATTAAAAGAAGTAGTAATTACTAAAATTGAAAATAAAACAACTTGGCTAACCAAAGAAGAAATAGAACAAATAAAATTAAATTCTTCTAGGCCAAAACAGGGGTTAAAAATTATAGATTATAAAGAACCGCCTGTCCTTTTTGGAGTTGATTTTATTCGTCTTGGCAAACAAGTTCGCAAACTATTAAAAAAAGAAGAAACTATCAAGAATGAATCTCCAGAAGCGAATTTTAAAGACTTTGCTAAAAAAAAATGCAATCAAAGTTATTTTCTAGGAACCTTGAAGTTAAAACTAGAGGAAATAGAATTATTTCTTGAGTTTTGCAATTTTGATCCCGAATCACAAAAAATAGTTTCCGAAAATCCAAATGTACTGGTGTTAATGGATTTTTTGTATAAAAAGAATATTGAATTCAAGAAAATTAATGCTTCAGAATAAACTGTTATTACTAAAAAAACGAGAAAAACATTGATTGATAAAGAATACCTATTGGAAAAATTTTACTGTCAAGTTATTAAATAAAATCTATGAAAGAAAAACTACTTAGCACCTTACTCTTTTTTACTTCTCCATTTATTTTTTCACAAGTAATAAAAGGTAAAGTTATGTTTAATAATTATGCCATTCGAAATGTCGAAGTCATAAACTCAAACTCCAGAACACTTACCATTTCTGATGCTAACGGTTATTTTTCAATAGATGCAAAAACGAATGATATTCTTGTGTTTGTAGCAAAAAACTATGAAGTGGCAAAAATTATAGTCAATCCCTTGATTATAAACAATAAAGATTTAATCATTGAATTAGTACTAAAAGCAGAAGAATTAAAAGAAGTAGTAATCACTAAAATGCCGTCTATAAAATTAAGTTCGGATGCAAAGTACGAGGTAGAAAAACTGGATAAATACGGTTTAGAAAAATCTGCATATACTCCAAAAGTTATTGGTGTAAATATGGGTACCATTGAGAACGGAATGGATTTTATACGAATTGGCAGTATGATAGGGGGATTATTTAAAAGAGAAAAAGAATCTGTAGAAAAAGAGAAAACAATAGTTCCATTTAAAAACTTAGCTAAAACAAGTTGTAAACAGAGTTATTTTCTGGAAACCTTGAAATTAAAACCAGAGGAAATAGAATTATTCCTTGAATTTTGTGATGCTGATCCCAAGTCTAATACTATAGCCGAATCAAAAAATATATTAATCACGATGGATTTTTTGCTAGAAAAAAGTATCGATTTTAAAAAAATAGCTTCAGAGAATAATAATTTAAAGTAACAACTCCCTTTAGAGTTAGTAAATTATCGATTCAACCACCAAATACTAGCATTCAAAACTGCAGCAAAACTTACCCAAGCCAAATAAGGAATAAATAAGTAACCCGCAATTTTATTGATTTTAGAGAATTGTAAATAGGTTTCATAAATCATTAACCAAAGTACAATTATTTCCAAACCAGCTAACATAGGGTTGTGCAAACCAAAAAACAAATACGACCATAAAGCATTCAAAGCCAACTGAATTACAAAAACGACCAATGCTTTTTTTACTATTTCTTTCTCATAATCTATTCGGCTCCAAACTAATCCAGCAGCTACTCCCATCATAATATACAACATAGACCAAACAGGTGCAAAAATCCAATTGGGCGGATTAAAACTTGGTTTAATTAAAGTTGGATACCAATCTAAAATAGCCGAACGCGTAACAATTCCCGAAAAATAACCAATAACCAGACAAGTAACAACAACAGCAAGTATTTTAGTAATCTTATTCATTTTTTCTTTTTTTCAAAAATAATCAAAAACTTTATACCGATTGAACAAATAAACAACGGAACGAATAAATCAAAAAAAGTATCTTTGCGCAAATTTTATCATTCATGTTTACAGCAAACGATTTTATTCCAACTCCCTATTCTCAAACTTTAGAAAGTGGTCAGTTCCAATGGAGCGCACCCAGTAACATTGCTTTAGTAAAATATTGGGGTAAAAAAGACAATCAAATTCCAGCAAATCCTTCGGTGAGTTTTACATTGAACAATTGTAAAACCATTACCAAATTGGCTTTTACAAAAAAGACTAATAACGATAATTTCTTTTTCGATTTGTTGTTTGAAGGTAATCCCAAAGAAGATTTCAAACCAAAAATTCAGAAATTCTTTGAAAGAATTGAAATCTATTTGCCTTTCTTGAAAGACTATCATTTTACAATTGACACTCAAAATACATTTCCGCATAGTTCCGGAATTGCTTCTTCAGCTTCTGGAATGGCCGCTTTAGCAATGAACTTGATGAGTTTAGAAAAAGCGTTAAATCCAGAAATGACTGAAGAATATTTTTACCAAAAAGCATCTCTTTTAGCTCGTTTGGGTTCAGGAAGTGCTTGCCGCAGCGTAAAAGGTGAAGTAGTTGCTTGGGGAAAACAAGCTAATATTGAAGGAAGTTCGGATTTGTATGGAGTGGAATTTCCGTATAGTATTCATGAGAATTTTAAAAACTATCAAGATACTATCTTACTAGTTGACAAAGGGGAAAAGCAGGTTTCGAGTACTTTAGGACACGAATTAATGCACAATCATCCTTTTGCCGAAAGGCGATTTGCACAAGCGCATGAGAACTTAGACAAACTGATTTCAATTTTTGAAAATGGGAATTTAGATGAATTTATCAAAATAGTGGAAAGTGAAGCTTTGACTTTACACGCCATGATGATGACATCAATGCCTTATTTCATTCTAATGAAACCAAACACTTTGGAAATTATTAATAGGATTTGGAAATTTAGAAATGAAACCAAAATACCTGTTTGTTTCACTTTAGATGCTGGAGCTAATGTGCATGTTTTATATCCTAATAAAGATAAAGAAATAATATTGCAATTTATTAAAGACGAATTAGTTGGCTTTTGTCAAAATGGGCAGTACATTTGCGACGAAATTGGAAATGGTGCTAGTCATATAGAATAATTTATTAGTATCTTTACTTAACATATCTGTTTTACTCTTAAATCTAGAAAACTTCAATGAAAGGACCTCTATTTTACTCAAAAATATTACTCTTTGGAGAATACGGAATTATTCGTGATTCTAAAGGATTGTCTATTCCTTATAATTTCTATAATGGGGCATTGAAAAAAAACGAAAATCCTTCAGTTGAGGCAATTGCTTCAAATGCTAGTTTGAAACGTTTTGCCAACTATTTAGAAACATTAGAAAATGAACAAACAAATTTAGTTTCTTTTGATCTAAATACTTTAAAAAATGATATTGATACCGGAATGTATTTTGATTCTAGTATCCCTCAAGGTTATGGTGTAGGAAGTAGTGGAGCATTAGTAGCCGCTATTTACGATAAATATGCTCAAAACAAAATTACTGTTTTAGAAAATTTGACTCGTGAAAAACTATTACAATTAAAAAATATTTTTGCTCAAATGGAGAGTTTTTTTCATGGAAAAAGTTCGGGTTTAGATCCTTTAAACAGTTATTTAAGCATCCCAATTCTTATTAATTCTAAAGACAATATAGAAGCGACAGGAATACCAACCCAGAGTTTTGATGGTAAAGCTGCAGTTTTCTTATTAGATTCTGGAATTATAGGCGAAACAGCTCCTATGATTAATATTTTCATGGAAAACCTAAAAGACAAAGGTTTTCGAGCTATGTTAAAGAATCAATTTGTAAAATATACGGATGCCTGTGTCGAAAACTTCCTTGGCGGTGACATGAAATCATTGTTTACTAATACTAAAAAGCTATCTCGTGTCGTTTTAAATAATTTCAAACCCATGATTCCTGAACAATTTCATGAAATATGGCAAAAAGGAATTGAAACTAATGATTATTATTTAAAATTATGTGGTTCTGGCGGCGGTGGTTATATTCTAGGTTTCACCGAAGATTTAGAACGCGCTAAAGCTTCACTAAAAGATTATAAATTAGAAGTAGTTTACCAATTTTAAGAAGAACTTCAGTAAAAAAACATACATATAGGCAAATAAAAATGTTCAATAGAAAAAACAAACTTTTAGCGTTAAAAATTATCAGTTTGTTCTCTGTAGTAAGAGGCTACAACATTCCAATTATCATTTTAGCGCAATATCTATCAGCTATATTTATCTTGGCACCAGAGATAAGAGCTTTGGATATATTACTCGATTTTAATTTATTCCTTATTGTTTTTGCTTCTTCTATAACCATAGCTTCTGGCTATATTATCAATAATTTTTACGACAGTAAGAAAGACTTAATCAATCGCCCTAACAAATCCATGCTAGACCGATTAGTAAGCCAAAGCACCAAACTTAAAGTGTATTTCACCTTGAATTTTATAGCTGCTTTAATTGCCTTATTTATTTCATGGCGAGCTTTATTATTCTTTTCCTTTTACATCTTTCTCATTTGGTTTTATTCTCATAAAATTAAAAAGTATCCCATAATTGGAAACCTGATGGCTGCTTTATTAGCAGTACTTCCCTTCTTTGCCATCTTATTGTATTATTACACCAAACTACCACTATACGAAATTGAATCTTATAAAAGTCAATTTATAGTAATCTCAGCTCATGCCACATTTTTGTTTTTATTGTTACTTATCAGAGAAATGATTAAGGATTTAGAAAACATAAAAGGCGATTTAGTCGATAACTACAAAACAATACCAATTATTTATGGCGAGGAAATTTCGAAAAAAACAATTAGTCTTCTAACATTTTTCACACTATTTCCAGTGTACATTTTAATCGAAATTTATGATGTAGGTTATATGGACATTTATTTCTACTCCTGTCTTATCATTTTAATTTTTTTCGTTTTGTATTTATGGAAATCTGAAACAAAAACTCAGTTTCTTCTACTTCACAATGTACTCAAGTTTCTAATTGTATCTGGAGTATTTTGCATCATTTTAATTGACCCAAATGTTTTATGGCATGGAAAAAAACTGCTTTTAGCTTTTTAAAACAGATTCAAAACTGTAGAAGCTAGTTATTAACGAGTTAGTTAGTGTTTTTTATAATTCGCATTTATCAATTAGCAATTATTTAAATACTATCTTTGCACAGATTATAGAATATTATGAAATGAGCTTTTGCGAATTACATATTACCTATGAAAAATAAATAAAATAAAAATATGAATAACAAGGAAGGCAACAATAAAAGAGGAGGATCTAGACCTAATAGTTCTAGACCAAGCTCTAATAAGCCAAAACCTGCTATGGCAAAAAGAGCGCAAGGGCCTAAAAAGGTAAAAGTTAGTGCCAAAGAAGCTGAAGAGGCTGCCAAAAAAATAGAAAAAAAACCGAATCAAGTTGCTAAAAGACCAAAAGCAAAAGATGAAATTCGTTTAAATAAATACATTTCTAATTCTGGAGTTTGTTCTCGTAGAGATGCTGACATTTACATTCAATCAGGAAATGTAAAAGTAAATGGTATTCCTGTAACCGAAATGGGCTACTTAGTTAAACCAGGAGACACTGTAAACTTTGACGGAGCTACTTTAACTCCAGAGAAAAAAGTATACATTTTATTAAACAAACCTAAAAACTTTACTACAGCTCTAGACGAAGGTCAAGAGTTCCGTAACGTATTAGAATTGGTAAAAGGTTCAACCACAGCAAAAATTGCTGCTATAGGGAGAATGGATAAAAACACTACTGGTCTTTTATTGTTTACCAATGATACTGACATGATTAGAAAGTTTACACTTCCAAATCAAAAATCATCTAAAATCTATCAGGTTGCATTAGACAAAAACTTAAAATTTGAAGATTTAGAAAAAATAAGCAAAGGATTAGTTTTAGACGGACACCGTGTTTTTGTTGAAGAAGTAAGCTACATAGAAGGAGAAGCAAAAAGCGAAATTGGATTGAAATTAAAAACTTCAAACGTAAAAGTAGTTCGTAATATTTTTGAACATTTTGATTATGATGTATTAAGAATTGACCGTGTGGCTTTTGCTGGATTGACTAAAAAGAACTTACCTCGTGGCAACTGGAGATTACTTACTGATCAAGAAATCATCAATTTAAAGAATACTTAATTCTTTTTATAATATATCAAAAAAAGCCGTTTCAAATTTAAGTTTTGAAGCGGTTTTTTTTGCATTAAACAAAAAACAGCAATTATAAGTATACTATTCCCAAATTAAGCCATAAACATGAATACAATATCAAAATATACTGATTTTCAATTAACAAACTAAATCAATTCAACTACCGCATTATTTTCTAACTGAATATATTAACAAGAAACAAAATAATCGATTACTTTTGAATTTCTAAAAAAACCAAAAAACATAAATCATTATGAATGCTAAAACAGCTATTGTTACTGGAGGAAATTCAGGATTAGGTTTTGCTACTGCAAAAAAATTATGCGATAACGGAATTAAAACTTATATAATAGGTCGCTCTAAAGAAAAAACCGAAGAAGCTTGTGCCGAGATTGGTGCAAACGCCATTCCTATAATTTTTGACTTAAACAACTTAGAAGGAATTCCAGCTATGATTTCTGAACTTACTAAAGAAGCTCCAATAGACATCTTAGTAAACAATGCGGGAATAAATCTAAAAAAAGAATTTACTGATGTAACAGATGAAGATTTTCTATCTATTATTCACACCAATCTATTAAGTATATTTACAATAAGTCGAGAAGTTGTAAAAAACATGAAAGAACATAAAAACGGAAGTATTGTAAACATTAGTTCAATGGCATCTCAATACGGAATCCCAAAAGTTATCGCCTATTCCGCAAGTAAAGGAGCTATTGAATCCATGACTCGAGCAATGGCTGTAGAGTTGGCTCAATTTGGAATCCGTGTTAATTGTATCGCTCCTGGATTTATCAAAACTAAAATGTCTGCAAAAGCATTAGATAATGATCCAGAACGAAAAAACAAAGTTTTAGGAAGAACTCCAATGGGATTCTTAGGAGAACCAGATGATATTGCAGATGCTGCTTACTTCTATGCTACATCTGAATCTAAATATGTAACAGGAACTGTTTTACCAGTTGACGGCGGTAACAGCATCGGATTTTAAAACTGATAATTATGATACAAATGCAACAAACGATGCGTTGGTTTGGACCTAGTGACGCTATCGCATTACAAGATATTAGACAATGTGGCGTTACAGACATTGTAACTGCTTTGCATCAAATTCCTGTTGGAGAAATTTGGACTATTGAAGCCATTAAAGAAAGACAAGAAATAATCAAAGCTGCTGGAATGGAATGGACAGTAATCGAAAGTTTACCCGTTCATGAAGAAATAAAAAGAGCTTGTGGCGATTACAAATTATATATCGAAAATTATAAAACGAGTCTAAGAAACATTGCACAATGCGGCATCAAAGTGATTACGTATAATTTCATGCCTATCCTTGATTGGGTCCGCACCAATCATAATTTTGAAAATCCAGATGGCACAAAGGCATTATTGTACAATCATATTGCATTTGTTTATTTCGATATTCATTTATTAAAGAGACCAAATGCAGAAAACGAATATACTGCTGAACAAAAAGAACAAGCACTAGATTTTGGTTCTACTCTTTCAATCGAAGAAAAAGAGCTTTTATTTAAAAATGTACTTTTGGGATTACCTGGAAGCAAAATCAATTTTACTGCCGAACAAATTTTATCTTTATTAGACAACTACAAAAATATTGACGACAATAAATTAAGAGAAAATCTAATTTATTTCCTTTCTGAGGTAGCTCCCTTAGCAGAAGAATTAGGTTTAAAATTAGCCATCCATCCTGACGACCCACCATTTTCTGTTATGGGCTTACCAAGAGTAGTTTGCACAGCCGATGACATTAAAAAAATTATAGAAGCAGTTCCTGTTAATGCAAACGGATTATGTTACTGCACCGGTTCACTTGGCGCAGATCCTAAAAATAATTTGGTTCAAATAATAAATGATTTTGGAGATAGAATTCATTTTTTACACCTAAGAAATGTAATTCGCAGCGATGAAAATATTTTTAGAGAATCGGAACATATTAATGGTGACAATCCAATGGAAGCGGTTATGGAAAAACTAATCCTTCTTATGAATCAAAGAAAAGTGAGTTTGCCAATGCGTCCCGACCATGGTTTTTTACATACTTTAGAAGAAGGCAAAGAACAATATCCAGGTTACTCTCTAATAGGTAGAATGAAAGGTCTAGCCGAATTAAGAGGTTTAGAAATTGGACTTAAATACAAATTAGCTCAAAACTAATATATATATGAAGAAAATCCCATTTTAACATTTGTAAAATGGGATTTTTTTATACAAAATTTCCAAAATTATTTTTTATATAAAAATTAATTTTATATTTGCATACCGGAACAGAACAGTACGCAATAAAATGGAAAACAATTTTACATTTCAAATTAATCACGAGAGCGATATTCCCAAATATCAGCAACTGGTTAATTCCATTAACAATGCTATTTCTGAAAACATTTTAGCTAAAGGCGAACAACTGCCTTCCGTAAATACTATTTGCAAAAACAATCAATTATCTAGAGATACTGTTTTTAAAGCTTATTCTATTTTAAAAGAACAAAAACTAATTGACTCTGTCCCTAACAAAGGCTATTTCGTAGCTGGCGAAACAAGAAAAGTTTTATTGGTTCTAGATACTTTTAAAGCTTACAAAGAAGTGCTTTACCACTCTTTTGTCAATAATTTGGCTGACAATGTAATTGTCGATGTACAATTCCATCATTATAATATTGAGAATTTCAAAACCATTATCAACAACAGCATTGGAAAATATTTCAAGTATGTGGTAATGAATTTTGACAATAAAGAAATCGCTCCTACACTTTCAGTAATTTCCAATGAAAAATTGTTATTAATTGATTGGAATATTCATTCGAAAACAAAGAGCAATTATGTGTTTCAAGATTTTGGAAAAGCTTTTTATGAAGCCTTAAAAGAAGGAGAATCGCTTTTAAAAAAATACAAAGAAACGGTTTTCATTTATCCAACGTTTACCAATCACCCAAAAGAAACGGTTACTTTTTTCAAAAAATTCTGCACTGATTTTAACATCAATTACAAAATCATTAGCAATCCAAAAGAGTTTATCCTCGAAAAAGATACTGCTTACATTAGCGTAAGCGACCGAATTTTAGGAATGTTTCTAGAACAGTGCCGAGAAAAAGATTTAGAACCCGGAAAAGACGTTGGTTTTTTGTCTTACAATGAAACACCGATGAAAAAATTCATTTACAAAGGAATTTCAGTAGTCACAACTGATTTCAACGAATTAGGAATAAAAGCAGCCGAATTTGTCACCAAAGACGAGCCAATGCAATATTACATACCAACAAAATTAACCTTAAGAGAATCATTATAAATTATGTATTATATCGGATACGACATAGGAAGTTCTTCTGTAAAAGTTGCCATAGTGGAAGCTGCAACAGGAAAAAAAATCATCACACTTCATGAACCAGCTAATGAAATGGCAATTACAGCCTATCATAAAGATTGGGCTGAACAAGATCCAGAAATGTGGTGGGAATACAGCTGTATTGCTACTAAAAGAGCAATAAAAGAAGCCAACATTGATGCTTCAAAAATAACTGGAGTTGGTATTTCGTACCAAATGCACGGCTTAGTTGTAGTTGACAAAGAAGGAAAATCGCTTAGAAATTCTATTATTTGGTGCGATAGCCGAGCAGTTGAAATTGGAGATAAAGCTTTTGAAGATTTAGGCGAAGAACAATGTGCTACGCATTTATTGAATTCACCTGGGAATTTTACAGCTTCAAAATTAAAATGGGTAAAAGAAAACGAGCCTGAAATTTACTCGAAAATTTACAAATACATGTTGCCTGGTGACTTTATTGCCTTCAAATTAACTGGCGAAATCAACACCACCAAAAACGGCCTTTCTGAAGGTATGCTTTGGGATTACAAAGAAAACGAAGTTGCCGAATGGTTGTTGAAATATTATGGAATTGAGCCTGCTCTAACTCCTACAATTGTAGACAATTTCACTAATCAAAGTTTTTTAAATGAAAAAGGTGCTGCGGCATCAGGGCTTACTGCTGGAATTCCAGTTGTTTATCGCGCAGGCGACCAACCTAATAATGCTTTGTCATTAAACATTTTAAAACCTGGAGAAGTAGCTGCAACTGGTGGAACATCAGGGGTAATTTATGCCGTTACTGATCAATTAAAATCGAAAGAGACCTCTCGAATTAATAGTTTTGTACATGTTAATTACAGCAATGAAAAACCTACAGTAGGTAAACTTTTGTGTATTAATGGTGCTGGAATTCAATACCGTTGGTTGCGCAACCATTGCGGAATGGATTCTTATGAAAACATGAACGTAAAAGCAGAAGAAATTGCGGTAGGTTCAGATGGTGTTATTGTAATTCCTTTTGGAAATGGTGCCGAAAGAATGCTTAACAATAAAAACATTGGAAGTCATTTCTTGAATTTAAACCTAAACAAACACGGTCACGGACATTTGTATCGCGCCACTCTGGAAGGTATTGCCTTTGCTTTTGTTTACGGAATGGAAATCATGAAAGCCGATAATGCTCAAATAAACGTGATTCGTGCTGGAAACGACAATTTGTTCCGCTCGGAAATCTTTTCGAATACCGTAGCTACATTAATTGGTCACGAAATAGAAATTTACAACACCACAGGAGCTGTTGGAGCCGCAAGAGCAGTAGGATTAATTGACGGAGACTATGAAACTTTTGGTGATAATATCATCAAAAATGATCATGTTATGACGTATATGCCTTTAAAAAATAGCGAACCTTACTTAGAAGCATATCAAAATTGGAAAAAAGAATTAGAAATCATTATAAACAAATAAATTAAAACAAAATGGCAATTATAGGTAACAAAGAATACTTTAAAGGCATTAGCGAAATTAAATTTGAAGGGGCAGCATCTGACAATCCGTTAGCTTTCAAATATTACAATCCAGACCAAGTTGTAGCTGGAAAAACTATGCGTGAGCATTTTAAATTTGCAATAGCGTATTGGCATACTTTCTGCGGACAAGGTTCTGACCCATTTGGTCCTGGAACACAAAATTTTGCTTGGGATCAATCTAACGATCCAATTCAAGCAGCTAAAGATAAAGCAGATGCTGCTTTTGAATTTATTAGCAAAATGGGGTTTGACTATTTCTGTTTCCATGATTATGATTTGATTCAAGAAGGAGCAACTTTGGCTGAATCAGAAAGCAGATTAGCTGCTATAACGGAATACTTAAAACAAAAGAAAGCCGAATCAGGAATTAAACTACTTTGGGGAACTGCCAATGCTTTCTCGAATCCTCGTTATATGAATGGAGCTTCTACAAATCCAGATTTTAACGTATTGGCTAGAGCGGGTGGACAAGTAAAATTAGCTTTGGACGCAACTATTGCTTTAGGCGGTGAAAACTACGTATTCTGGGGTGGACGTGAAGGCTATATGTCTTTATTAAATACCGATATGGGTAGAGAATTGGACCATATGGGACAGTTTTTGAGAACGGCTCGTGATTATGCACGTGCACAAGGTT